>Ga0187833_10000241_pt1 | contig 63718 bp, 55 predicted proteins | sample ETNtaG_37_FD_167968 | JGI IMG/M metagenome (GOLD analysis project Ga0187833, IMG submission 167968) | Marine microbial and viral communities from oxygen minimum zone, Eastern Pacific Ocean - ETNP2014_SV_400_PacBio MetaG (Illumina Assembly) | ecosystem: Environmental > Aquatic > Marine > Hypoxic...
AGAATTGATGAGTTTATTGCACGTCGACGAGAGTTGGTGCGTAGATATAATGAACTATTTTCAGATTTTCCGTTAACCATTCCCTGGCAGTATTCAGATGCCCATTCAGCGTTTCATCTATATGTTGTTCGGTTGAAGTTGGACAAAATAAAAAAGACACGAAAAGAGGTTTTCGAGTCACTGCGTGAAAAAGGCATAGGCGTTAATGTCCATTACATCCCTGTTCATACTCACCCTTATTACCGTAGACTTGGTTTTTCATATGGACAGTTTCCCGAGGCTGAAAAGTATTATGAGGAGGCAATTACTCTTCCTTTATATCCTTCAATGACAGAAAGTGAGCAGAATAAAGTGATCGATTCTCTCCTCTTGGCATTACAATGAGAACACTTATTATAGTTCAAGCCCGTATGAGTTCAAGCAGACTGCCTGGAAAAGTTTTAAAAGAGGTCTGTGGTAAAACGCTGTTAGAGCATCTAATTATCAGATTGAGAAGGGTTAAGCAAGCAGATAAGATTGTCATAGCAACTACAATCAAGAAGGAGGATAGTCAAATTGTTGATCTTTGTAATATGTTAAACACCCCTTTCTATAGGGGATCGGCAAATGATATTTTAAGTCGATACTATGAGGCTGCACTAAATTATGAAGCTGATTTAGTTGTTCGTGTAACCAGTGATTGTCCTTTAATCGATCCTCAAATTGTAGATAGAATAATCACTTATTATATTGATAATAACGATAATATTGATTACGTTTCTAACTGTTTAAATAGGACTTATCCAAGAGGGATGGATGTAGAGGTTTTCCCTTTTTCAATCCTTAAGGAAGCCTATGAAGAAGCAAAAAAAGACTATGAACGTGAACATGTAACTCCTTTTATTAGAAGCAGACATTCTCGATATCGTTTACATAATATTGAACATTCGACTAATTTAAGTCATTATCGTTTAACAGTAGATACTTCAGAAGATTTTGAGTTAGTCGAGAAAATATTTGAAGAATTATTTTTTGAGAAGCCAGAGTTCGAAATGAAAGATATTCTCGCTGTATTAGAGGTCAACTCTGAGTGGTTAAGTATAAATTCTCATGTTATTCATAAATCTAGCGATGTTAACAAAATCAGAAAATATTGATAAAAAAAGAATTGAGGATGCCGGTGCGTTTCCCAAAGTCGTCTTAATTGATACGGTTAGTTTTTGCAATTTAAAGTGTTCCATGTGTGTTCATAAGGATATGACAAGAAAAAAAGGATTTATGTCTTGGAATCTATTTAAAAAGATTATAGATGAAATAGCAATGGAAGATAAGTCTGCCAGGGTATGGATGGTGTTTTTTGGTGAGGCATTGATGCTTAAGAAGCGAAAACCTTCAATCTTTGACATGATAGTATATGCCAAAAATAAAGGCCTTGAAGATGTGGTAATGAATTCAAACGGCAACCTTCTTGATAGGGAAGCGGCAAGAGGTTTAATTGAATCAAAGTTGAATGCCATATATATCGGTATTGATGCATTTAAGCCTGAAACATATGAAAAGGTTAGAATTGGTGGCAATTACAAAGAGACAGTAAATAATATAACGCGCCTGATTAAAATGAAAGATGAACTGCATTCTAAGTATCCACAAGTTTTTGTCCAATTTGTGGAAATGGATATAAATAAGGACGAAAAAGAGGATTTTGTAAAATTTTGGAGTGATCAGAAAGCAATAGTGAAAATTCGTCCCAAAGTAAGTTGGGCCGGTATGATAGAGGCATCCAATTTAGTCCTCGGAAATGAGGATAGATGGCCATGCTACTGGGCAATGCAAACTATGTCTGTTACAGATACGGGTAAAGTTGTAACATGCGCTATTGATCTTGATGCAAAATTTATTGCAGGGGACGTCAGCACTCATACCATAAAGGAAATCTGGAATTCCAAACTCAAAGAATTAAGACGGATGCATAAAGAAAAGAGTTTTCATGAACTTCCTGAAAACTGTAGCCATTGTAGAGACTGGCAGTCTGCAAGAGCAGATTACTATTCGATAAAAATATAGATATGTGTGGTATTTGCGGTTTTACGGGTAGAGCAAACAATATCCTTCTTAAAAAGATGACGGATTCCATAATCCACCGTGGCCCGGATGAGAATGGATTCCATTCTGATGGGAATATAAATCTTGGTATCAGAAGGTTAAGTATTATTGATGTGGAAACGGGACATCAACCAATACATAATGAGAAAAAAAACATATGGACCGTCGTTAATGGAGAGATCTACAACTATAAAGAGTTAAGGAAAGAATTAAAAGAAAAAGGTCATAAGTTTTACACAGATCATTCAGATACAGAAGTTATCGTTCATCTCTATGAGGAGCATGGCAGTGACTTTATACATAAATTAAATGGTATGTTTGCCATAGCGTTGTGGGATAAGGTTGAAGACAAGCTGATTTTGATTAGAGACAGGATGGGTGTAAAACCTCTTTTTTATACAATTGTAAATAACATTTTAATCTTTGGCTCAGAAATCAAGGCTATTCTATCCCATCCGTGTTATGATCGCGAAGTAAACTATGAAGCAGTTTACCATTATTTCACTTTTAAAAATATTCCTGCCCCCATGACTGCCTTTAAAGGGATTTATTCTCTCACGCCGGGAGGAATGCTGAATTATTCAAATGGCAGGGTCTCTACAGAAAAATGGTGGAAAATCAAGTTTGACGTGAACAAAGAATACGATGATTATTATGTGACTGAAAGAATCTTTACACTCCTTGAAGATTCGGTCAAATTAAGGATGCGAAGTGATGTCCCTTTTGGCGCTTATCTCAGTGGAGGTGTTGACTCAAGCGCCGTGGTTGCGTTAATGGCAAGGTTTTCGGATAAACCAATCAAAACATTCTCGTTAGGTTATGAAGATGAATTTGAAAATAAAGAAGCGGATTTATACTATGCGAGAAAAGTTTCTAAGGCTTACAAAACGGAACATCACGAATACATAATGTCGCATAATGAGTTGATTGATGAAATGGATAATGTTATTGATGCATTCGATCAGCCATTTTCAGGTACAATCTCTACATATTTTCTTTCAAAGCTTATTAAAAATCATGTAAAAGTTGCGTTGTCTGGTGATGGTGCGGATGAACTTTTTGGTAGTTATCTGTCGCATAGGGCTGCACAGCCTATGTATCATTTTAACAGGCTGTACGACAAGGTTAAATCAAATTCTTTAACGAATACAGAAAAGCAACTTTTCGCTCCATGTGATATTGACTTTTTGAATGACCTATATAAAAAATCAAATGGTGATGAGATAAAATGGAGATATAATCTATATAATTATAATGACAAAGAGAAAGAGTCTCTTTTGTCAGATCATTTTAAATCATCGATGAGCAGTGTAAGTTCATTTTCAGTTGTAAAAGATAACTTTAGTAGATTAACCTCAAGGGCCCCTTTAAACAGAATCCTTGAAATGGAGTGGAATACACAATTACCTGATCAGGTGCTTGCATTCGTAGATTTTCTATCCATGGCACATTCTGTGGAAGTACGTTCTCCATTTCTTGACTATCGACTTGTTGAATTTGTTGCGACTATTCCGAGTCATATGAAGATAAATAATGGGAATGTGAAGGATATCTTAAAAAAAGCAATAGAGCCTTTGCTTTCAAAGGAAATAATCAAACGGCCCAAAGAAGGTTTTGTACTTCCGGTATTTGATTGGATGGCAGAAGAGCTCAAAGATTACAGCTCTGATGTTCTATCAGAAGACAGAGTAAACAGACACAATTTATTGAATTCAGATGCAATAAATGATTTATTACATAACTACTATTCTGGAAACAAAAAGGATGTTGGAAAGGTTTGGAATTTGATGATGTTTCAATTGTGGTGGGAGAAGTTTTTTGGATAAAATTAGAGTTCTGTTGTTTGCAATGACTGGTTTTGGTAACAATATATTAAATGTTTTAACAAGACAGCCTTTTGTTAAGATTCTGGGTGTGTTTACTTCTCAAAGAGAAGCAAAGTCGTTTCCATACTATGAATGTGAAAAGCTACATGATTTGATAACAAGAAGAGGAATAACTCTTTACGAGGGGCTGAAGCTTAAGGAAGAAAAAGTTCATCAATTTATTAGATCTCTCTCTCCAGATTTAATTTTGGTCAGTAGCTTTAACCAAATATTGCCAAATGCAATTATCACGATACCAAGGATTGGCATTGTGAACTTTCATCCGTCTTTATTGCCTAAATATAGAGGTGCCACTCCAACTGTTTGGGTGTTGGCAAATGGAGAAAAGGAGACAGGCGTGACAGCTCATTTTATTGAAGACGAAAGAATAGATAGCGGAAGGATTATTATACAAGAGAAAATAAAAATAGAACCATTGGATAATGAAGGTACACTCAGGCGCAAGATTGCAACACTTTCCGAGAAGGTGCTAATAGACACTTTAAGTTTAATCATTAAACAGCCAAAAGAAACTTTTCCACTGCAGGATGAATCTGAAGCTACGTATTATAGAAAGCGAACATTAGAGGATTCAAAAATAAACCTTAATAAACCATTTCGTGATATTCTTAATAAGATAAGAGCAGTAACTCCATACCCAGGTGCGCGGCTGAGTTTCGATGGAGGAGAGTACACTGTTGACAGAGCAAAACGTATAAATGAAGATTTGCTTGAGGACAGTTGTAACGTTGAAGAAAAAGTTATTATTGCTAAAACACTTGATGGAATGGTAGAGTTCCAGGTAATTTAGTTGGAATAAGAGGGAAGATATGGCAAGTGAAAAAAATAATGAAATAGAAAGAAATGCCAGCAATAAGATTGTTTATGACTTTCAGGATGAGAGAATCAAAGAATTTCCAAGGATGGTAATAGCAGGGCTGTCCTTTGCGTGTAATGCGAAATGTATTCATTGTATTTATGATAGCTTTCCGGAGACTAAGAAGGAGACAGCAGGAGTAGAATCACTATTTATGGATGAAGACGTATTTAAGAGAATAGCGGATGAATGCTCTAGATTTCCGTGGGCACTTTTACGTCTTGTAGGATTTGGAGAACCGATGCTTCATCCTAAATTTGACAAACTCATAAAGTATGCAAAAGAAGTAGGGTGTAATGTTGGAATTATTACGAATGGTTCACTTTTGAATGAAGAAAGAGCAAAGGCATTACTTGATGCGGAGGTTGATGCTATCGATATCAGCGTTGATGCTTTTTCAAAAGAAGTATATGAGCGCATTCGTGTTGGGCTGGATTTTGATAAATTATTAGAAAATGTAAAAATGCTTGTTGATTTAAGAAATAAAATGAAAAAGAAGACTTTTGTTTTTTGTAGTATTGTTGAGCAGGAAGAAAGCATGCCAGAGCTTGAAGAGGCGCTTGACTTCTGGAATAAAATTGCTGATAAAGCAGTTTCCCGAAAGTTTCTAACCTTTGGGCTTTTTAAGAATGATGAAAGACGCATTCCATATTATGAAAGAAGAATTCCATGTTTTCTGTTGTATGATCGTATTAATATTGATGTTGGCGGAATCATTCGTCTTTGTGGTTATGATTCTTTTGGAAAAACTAATTTTGGAGATATTAGGAATACATTAATACAAGATGCTTGGAAGAGTGAGAAGTTAAAAGGAATTCGAAAGCTTCATCAATCTGCGAGATTTGAAGAAGTTGAAATTTGTAAGGATTGTGTAGACTGGCCGTTTCATTCATGGCAAAAGAATTATATGGTAGACTCTTATGGAAAGTAAAGAGAAAGAGAACAAAATGAAATATGGTTTTATAGAAGATGCAGAATGTTTCCCAAGAATGGTGGTTGTCAATGTGTCCTATGCATGTAATGCCAAATGCATTCATTGTGTTCACACCATTGACTCTGCCAGTCGTAAGGTTGTTGGTGATGATGTTTTTGTCTCAGATGAGATTTTCAAGAAATTAGCAGATGAGTGTGGACGTCACAATGCATTAATACGTATTACAGGAACAGGAGAACCTCTCCTGCATCCTAATATTTTGAATTTAATTAAATATGCCAAGGAGAAGGGTTGTAAAGTCTCCATGATTACAAATGGGAGCTTATTAAATGAGGAGAAAGCCTTTTCTCTCTTGAATTCTGGAATTGATGGCATAGAATTCAGTTGTGATGCTGCAACGAAGCAAACTTATGAAAAAATACGACAGGGTCTATCTTTCGAGAAATTGATAGAGAATATCTCTTATGTAAGGAAATTAAGGGATGATCTTGGATCTCCAACAAATTTAATTGTAAGTTTTGTTGAGGAAGACGCCAATCGTTGTGAGAGAGAGACTGCTGAAGCCTTTTGGGTTCCAAAATATGTTGATAAGATTCAATTTCGTGTATGGCTACAATATGGAAAGTTAGGATCAGTAAATGTCCGCAGAACTCTTATGCACGAACGTGAGCCATGTCCATATCCTTTCGAGAGGATTAATATGGACTCGCAGGGTGGATTCCATTTATGCGCATTTGATATTGAACATGAGACTAATTATGGGAACATCAATAATGATTCCGTATCAGAGATATGGCGATGTGAGGAAATTGACAAGGTAAGGCGGTTGTTAATTGAAAGAAGGTTTAACGATATTCCTATTTGTTCAAAGTGTAGTGATTGGGGATGTCGTTCATGGAATCACAACTTCTGGAGCCTTTGTGAAGATGCTGATAGCAATAGAGTGAGGAAAGAGTAAGGAAAAGTTTAGAATAAATGAAGTTGTTGTTATATAGGTATTGACACAGGTGCAGTACAGAAATCATTGAAGCATATAGCTATTAACATATAAAAGAGAAGAAAGTTTCACGTGATGAGAAAATGACCGTTCAAGGTCTGTAGATGTTGCTCCTTGTCTTCCTCTCGACAAACAGATATCAGCCTTAACATGTTTGAAATATTGATATTACCTCAAAGGGCAATTAAGATGTTATGTGGTTGCAGTATGGCTGCCCTAACTGAGGTGGGAATGAGAAAAGAGGATTTTGTTTGATGAGAGTTGGTATACTGCAACCAGGCTATCTTCCCTGGCTCGGATTCTTTGAACAGATATATAAGAGTGAGGTTTTTGTTGTCTATGATGATGTTCAGTATGATAAACAAGGATGGAGGAATCGTAACCGTATAAAGACAGCTGGTGGTGTACAGTGGCTCACGGTTCCTGTCATCTCCAACTTTCGCGAACGTCCTTTTACAAATGAAGTAGTAATTGACAACAAAATCAATTGGAGGAAAAAGCATTTTCTTTCAATTAAACAAAATTATTCAAGAGCCCCGTTTTATAAGAAATATATAGATATTTTTGAAGATGCTTACTCTAGAGAGTGGCAATATCTAATAGACATTGATCTATATTTTATAACAGAATTTGTCAACTGCCTTGGTTTAAACAATAAAGAAATAGTCAGATCATCGTCGCTTGATGTTCGTGGAGAAGGAATTGAAAGGCTTATTGCTTTATGTAAAATATTTAAGGCTGATATATTTTATGAAGGAGCTGCCGGCAAGAATTATATTGATGGAGAGTATTTTGAAGAACACGGAATCAAGGTAGAGTTTCAGGATTATAGGCATCCCGTATACAATCAATTACATGGGGATTTTGTCCCGTACCTGTCCGTAATAGATTTGCTGTTTAATCTTGGATCAGAAAGCCTTTCGGTTATAGCCAACAAAAATTTTATTGAGGACACCGGATAAATGGAAAAAACTATATTAGTTACAGGAGGTGCAGGTTTCATTGGAAGTAACTTTGTCAGACATATTTACAACAAATATACTGATTATAAGATTATTATATTAGACGCACTTACATATGCCGGGCATATAGGAAATCTACCTGTCGACTTAAACGTTTGTAATAGCAATGAGAGAGTCACATTCTGGTATGGCAATGTTAGAAACGGAGAGCTCGTGGACACCCTTATCTCGCAATCCGATGTAGTTGTCCACTTTGCAGCTGAAACTCATGTGACCCGGTCAATATATGATAATTTCCTCTTTTTTGAAACGGATGTCTTAGGCACACAAACGGTTGCAAATGCAGTTTTGAAATATAGAGACAGGATAGAAATGTTCGTTCACATATCCACATCAGAGGTTTATGGGACTGCAGAAAAGGAACAAATGGATGAAGACCATCCATTGATGCCGATGAGCCCATATGCGAGTGCAAAGGCAGGTGCTGATAGACTGGTTTATTCGTACTGGGCAACTTATGACATGCCGGTAGTAATAGTTCGCCCTTTTAATAATTACGGCCCATATCAGCATCTCGAGAAGGCGGTCCCAAGATTTATAACTAGCTGTATACTTGATGAAAAAATAAGGATACATGGCGATGGCAGTGCTTCAAGGGACTACGTATTTGTTGAAGACGTATGCGCGGCAGTTGATCTTATCGTACATGCTAATGTAGAGAAAGTAAAGGGAGAAGTATTTAATGTCGCTTCCGGCACTCACCGTACAATGCTTTCAATTGCGAAGGACATTGTGAGGCTGATGGAAAAAGATGAATCATTGTTGACGTTTGTTGGAGAGCGCCCTGGCCAGGTATTCAGACATACAGGTGATATAAATAAGATAAAAAATATATTTGGTTGGGAACTAAAAATCACATGGGAAGAGGGGCTAAATAGATCAATACAATGGTACAAAGAAAATAGGACATGGTGGGAAAAACAGATGTGGATGCGGGCCGTACCGATTATTACAAAAAGTGAAAAGAAAGAGTTGCATTAAGTAAAACGGGGCTTTTTGTCTAGAGTTACATAGAGATGTTTTTGGCTATGGTTAAACAGTGAGAAAAGAAAGGACTAAAAAGTTCCTGAAAGCATTTTTGAAAATCGCTATCGCTATTATAGCAATTTGGGTTTTATTCAAAACGGACAGGTTAACAAAAGAGAGCTTTATAAAATTATTCATTATATAAGGGGGCTTAAGGGAATACTTAAACTATAAAGAAGCATATAACTACAACTGTCTCACTAAGTTTAAATTGGTTGATATTTTTAGTTTAATATGGCTTTGTGTTTTTAATAAAAGAGACGCGTTATGGATATAGAATTTCACAGACATAGCATTACAGATAAAGACATTCAAGCGGTTACAAAGGTGTTAAGATCTATAATTTTAACTACAGGTTCTATAAATAATGATTTTGAGATTAAATTTTCAAATTATACAGGCTTGAGAGAACAGGTTTGTCTAAATTCATGCACGGCTGCATTGCATTTGTCCTTATTGGCTCTTGGAGTTGGGCCAGGTGATGAAGTAATTACAACACCCTTGACTTTTATTGCATCGGCTACTTCGATATTACACACAGGAGCGACACCGGTATTTGTTGATGTTGAAAGGGCTACTGGATTAATAGACATGCAAAAGGTAGAAAGTGCGATTACAGAAAAAACAAGGGTTATTATGCCGGTCCATTTATATGGTGTTATGGCGGACATGATAACCTTGCGGGAGATTGCAGACCGCCATAATTTAAAGATTGTTGAGGATAGCGCCCACTGCATAGAGGGAGAAAGAGATGGTGTCAGGCCTGGTCAATTGAGTGATGCTTCCTGTTATAGTTTTTATGCTACAAAGAATATGACCTGTGGAGAAGGAGGGGCTCTGGGTACTAATAACGACGATCTTGCTAGCAAGATAAAGATTTTAAGAACTCACGGAATGTCTAAAGATGCCGCCACAAGGTACTATAAGAAGTATGAACATTGGGATATGATAATGTATGGTTGGAAGTATAATTTAGATGATATTCACGCGGCTTTATTAGTTAATCAATTAGAAAGGCTTGATCGATATTGGAAGAGACGTGAAGAGATTTCAACTATGTACGATAGTGAATTATCTGATCTCGAAGGTTTAGAACTACCGGCAACAAAGGGGAAGAGCGCCAGGCATCTATACACAATCTGGGTTGATCCTGAGAGGCGTGATGACATCCTACGCAAGTTACAAGAAAAAGGAATAGGCGTAGCTGTGAATTATAGGGCCATTCATAACTTGACCTTTTTTCGTGAGAGATATAGTTTTACTCCTAATTCCTTTCCTGTTGCAAACAAAATAGGAAACCGTACAATTTCAATTCCTCTCTATCCTTCTTTAACAAATCCTGAAATAGAGTATATTGTAGATTGTTTAAAAGAAATCATAAATTAAATAAGATTCCAGAAGTAGCAATATTTGCAGTCTTCACTCTCTTGTTTACGGCTCCTTTTTATATTTTTGGTCGATATTCATATGGCCAGACAGCCACATTTAGTTGGATCTTTTCCTACTATCAAAACAGCTTAGGATCTCTATGGAATCCTTATCCTTTGGGTGGAATGGATCTACGCTCCCAAGCGTCATTTCATATTTGGGAGGTTTTAGGGCCGTTTTTGCCTGCCTGGTTGCTTGGTGCAGTATTTTTATGGCTGTTGATATATTTTCCGTCAGCCTTTTTTATGTATCGTCTTCTTCGTTTGCGTTTTGGTGTTGGTCAGGTTGGCGCTTATACTGGCGCACTTTTTATGTTATTTAGTTATTCTAAAGGTGGTGCACATACTATTGCCTGGACACTAGTGCCTGTTATCTTAGAAAGCATTTTCTGGATTGATAAAGAGCGTCGTCGTTATATTAGCTATGTTATTGCTGGCGGTTTAGGTGTATTATATGCTTCTACTTCAGCGTTTTATGATCAGGTGTTTGCCTTGTTTTTCGTCTTTCTTTTCATTTTGATCTATCAACGTAATATTTTATGGAGGATTTCACTCCATATTCCAGTATTTATTTTCTGCTGGGTCTTACTCCATGTGCCTAGTTTACTAGCCTTGCATGAAATTGTCCCTTACGCAGCACGTTCCTCCAGAGAATTGAATTTTAATTGGGAATATTTTATTGTCATCGAAGGTACAGGTTCTTACCGTCCGTATGCTCAAGTTGCTCTATTGCTATGCGCACTGATAATCACTCGTTTACGTAATCCTTCAGCACGTACGGCATTTTTTTATCTTTTAGTCTTCGGATTGTTCTATAACGGTTTATCTTTTGTTGTGTATATTTTTAGTAATTCCTGGAGTTTGATCAATACAATTGGGCTTGGTCGTATGCTATTATGGACATCTTTTCTTTTTTCTTTTAGCGCAGGCCTTGCCGTAGATGCAATCTCAAGTTCATGGTCTACCCCTTTCATAAAGCGTGTTTGTATGATCGCTACTATTGCATTTGGGTTATGGGTGCTGTATAATCATGTACTTGATAGAGGTTATGAATGGAAAAATTATGGGTCATATGCATATCACAACGATGCCGTAATATTTGAAACACTAGCTAAAAAAGCTGTACAATCACCTCCATTTCGCATTTCTACTTTGGAAACTACTGGTCAAGAGATAGTGAATTCTAATCTGATTGCTCATGAATATGAAACTTTTAGCGGGCCTAATTTATTAAGTTCTATGCGTTTTGTTAGATACTGGGATGCAATGACCAGATGTGAGACAAGGGATGACATAGAATGCATGAAATTAAGTGACAGGCCGGAGTATTTTTATATAAAACTTCCTCATTCCTTAGATGGAAAGGGTGCTGATATCTCAGGTATCAGTACTTCAATGCTCTCATTGGCAAATGTTCGATATGTTTTATCTAAGTATCCTATTGTTAATGATAATAAGATAGTTGAGATACATCATCCGGGGAAGCCTTCATTAGAGGAAGGGAAAACCTTGTGGGAGATTGTTAAAATTAACTTTTCAGGACGTGATGACTTATACCTCTACGAGTTTAAGGATGTATTGCCGCGAGTTTATTTGGCACGCAATGTACGTGTTTTTGATAATGACACTGAATTGCTTTCAGCGTTATCTGAAACAAAAATTAATGAAGTCAGAGATTCTGTGTTTCTTTCACGTACAGATGGTCCTGTTAAGTCTCTAACATCTAATGATGCACCTGGACAAGCCAGCTTTATAAAACTGAATAATGATGAGTTTGAAGTTGATGTCAACGTTGAAGGTCCTGCCTATCTCTTTATTTCCAACTCGTTCAATGAGGGATGGCAGTGCACCAATCAGGACGGTAAAATGTTACAGATGCGACCAGCTTTCCACTTTTTCACTGCCATTATGGTTGACGAAGAAGATCGTACTATAACCTGTCATTATAGCCCATTTGCTTCGCTTAAACTATAACTCCTAAACCTGTAAAAGTAGATTATTGTGGGTACAAGAATGAATTGTTTAAACGTGATTCATCGGGAGGAATGTTTGACTCTTTCAAGGGGTTGAAACCATTAGATTATGGATTTATATATCACAGAGATAATAATTATTTTCAGGATGACCTCAACTGGTTGCTGCTGCGAAAAATATGAGTTTGTAGTTGTTTAATTAGAGGAAAAGTGATTAACACAATTTAATACAGATGGCTTTGTTGTAACGGTATAAGTTGCTTGTACATAATTATAAGGGCCCTGAAGTTTTATGGAAAAAGCATATCCCATTGATATTAAAGGAATCAGAAGCATTGGCATTAAGGAGTGGCTAAATAACTATTATGTTCCAGTGAGTAGTAGTGAATTCAACGATATTAGCAAAAGTGCTACATCAATTTACACATCTACGCTAAACAAGTTTAATAGCAGTGGAATTTTTTATCATCTTGGAATAGCTAACTACAAATTACCAGATAGGATATCACAAAATCTTTTAAACTTATTACGATTGCGAAGATTAAGAGAGAAAGGTTATATGTATATAGTAGGATCAAAAAAGGAAAGTATTAATGATGTTATTAACCAGTATGAATTTAATCTGCTTCCTAAACATACCAATCCTAAAACAATTCTTGACAAACTTACACGTAAGGAACGAGTAAAAAATGTAATTAGATCTATAAGGTACAATTTAAAAGCAGAATCAATAAACAAATGCTTCATTAAAAACATAAATAATCCTATATTTTTCGTTGGTGATAGAAGCCAGAAGGAAGTTGTAGGATATTGTAGGGAGGAAAATATTTATCCGATACATATATCACCGCTTCTGTTTGGCAAAAACATTTACTCCAAATCTGATATAAATCCTTATATGTCGGATATACATGATTTTTGTTCTGTTTTTATGGATTTGATGAAAAAACAATTTGAAGTTTTAACAACGTCTCATTGTAAATCATTGAAAGATGAGATTGAAGAACTATTTACGTATAGTTTGATATTTTTTATTCATAATGTTAAATTTCTATCTAAGCTTAATAATGCAACACTTTTAGTAACCGGCTTAGGTAATAGTATCCATAGACTTTTTAGTGTAGCATGGAGATATTCTGGAGGTAAAGTAATTGGTTTTACTCATGGAAACAGCTTTTATAGAAATTACTTTATTGGTAACTATATATACCTTTCATTGGTAGATCAATATGTTACGGCCTCTGCGGAAAGTGCAAAGTCAATGCAGGACGCGTCTAAGGATTTTACTGTTAATATAGAAAGAGGAGAGGCAATATATACCAAACAAAATCATTATCGTGCCTTGTTTGGAGAATTACAAAAATTGCCGCATGATAAAAAAATAAATAAAGTTATGTTGGTTGGGTTTCCAATGGCTAGTTTTTACTATAAATACATTCCTGCCGGATATGCTTATGCTCATCTTGAATTAGAAATTCAACTTTTGCGGTTATTAAAATCCGCGGGATATCAAACTATTTATAAACCACATCCGTTTACAGCAAACGATACAACAAGTCTTCTTAACGAATATGCTGACGAAATACAAAATGGGTCGTTTGAAGATGTATATCATTTAGCTAATTGCATTTTATTCGGAGAATTTATGAGTACTACATTTGGATTTGCAATGCTTACAAATAAACCAATGGTACTTGTAAATGTTGAGGGGCATATAATATCTAAGGAAGCCTTTGAGCTTTTAAAGAAAAGATGTTGTGTTGTTAGTGCGGAAGAAATAGAAGGTGTGATATCTTTCAATGACAATGAACTTTTAAATGCTGTTGAATTATCTCTCAGTAATATTAACTATGATATTATTCATAAGTTTGCCTTTAGCTCTTATGGCTGAGGATAAAATATTTTACTGTCCCCTTCGGGGAATGGGAGAAAACCCTCGCCTTTAGTATGCTTGCGGTATGGAAAAGTACCGAAAATCTAGCCATACCGTTTATGATCTTAAATATCACATAGTTTGGATAACTAAATACCGCAAGCCAATTCTTTGTGGAGAAATTGCAGAACGAGTACGAGATTTGATCCGAGAAATCTGTAAGACTAAGGAAATAGAGATTATCAAGGGCCATATTTCTAAAGATCATGTTCATATTCTTGTTTCAGCACCTCCGCATGTATCTATAAGTAAGATGGTACAATCTCTTAAAGGTAAAACATCCCGAAAGATGATGATGGAATATAAGAGTTTGAGTAGAACTTTTTGGGGACGTCATATTTGGGCACGTGGGTACTTTGTTGCTAGCTCTGGCAATGTTACAGATGAAGTAATCATGAAATACATTGAAGGGCAAGACAAAGAACCTCCTGATGGTGATTTTAAAATTAATGATTAGGGTTTTAGTCGACTTACAGCCGAATACAAAAGCTACCGCTCTTTAGGCGGTAGCGGTAGTAGTTTACTTTTCTAAGTCTCATTTTCACATTATCTTTGATTGAGAACAGGCCGGAGATAGTCTGAAGAAGAAATGTCAAAAGCAAAGTCATTTGTAGCCCCGTTTTAAGAATGAAAATGGAATTTATTATTCGGGTGGATGCTTCTACATTCATAGGCACAGGACATCTTTTTAGATGTTTGGCACTGGCAGATGAATTAAATCATAGAGGCGCAAACATAATATTTATTTGTAAGGAGGAAGAAGGAAATCTAATAGGATTTATTGAAAAAAAGGGTTATAGCCTGTATCGTTTGCCACGGAGTATTGAATTAGCTGAAGATAGAGAGTTGACAAAGAAGATTCTGGAGGACCGATCCAATTGTCCTGATTGGTTGATTATTGATCATTATGATATAAATATTTCATATGAATCTCTTCTTAGAGAACATGTAAAGAAGATTATGATCATTGACGACCTTGCTGATAGAAGACACGATTGTGACCTGCTTCTTGATCAGACCTATAGCAAAAATGATAACCGTTATAATGGTCTAGTTCCTGAAAACTGTATACAGTTATTAGGGCCAAAATATGCAATACTCCGTCCTCAATTTCAAAAGGCAAATGAAAATCTAAGAAAGAGGGATGGTGGAGTTAATCGTATCCTGGTATTTATGGGAGGCGCTGATTCAAAGAACATTACATCAAAGGTTTTACGAGCCATACACATGCTTGGTCGATCTGATATTGCTATTGATGTGATTATTGGAAATCTGAATCCATATCATGATGAAATAAAAATACTAACATCTAAGATACCAAATACTAGTTGCCACCACAACGTAGAGAATATGGCTGAACTTATACTCGCAGCAGATTTATGTATTGGAGCAGGGGGAACAACAACATGGGAGAGATGCTGTGTGGGTTTGCCAACAATTACGATTATTTTAGCTGAAAATCAAAAGAACATATTAGAAAGCCTTGATAAAGAAGGAGCTTTAATAAATCTTGGTTGGTATCAGAATGTTACAGTAAATAATATAAAAGAGGCAATCGAAGGTTTAATTGATAACCATCAGAAAGTGGTTTCTGTGAGTGATAAAAGCAGAAGGTTGGTGGATGGAAAAGGAGTAAATAGGGTATGCGATACAATGATTTCAATGGTTAGCGATAGAAATCAATATAAATTAATTCTTGAAAATGAGCTTGATAATAAAGTTGTATATAAAGAGGATGAAGTAATTGCTAATGATGTAAGAGAAATAAAACCTCAAATTCAAACTGGGGAGAAAGATTGCAATTCAGTAAAGAGATTATCGCATCCCCACCATTTATTAAATGGAAAGAACGGGACACATCAATCAGAGAGTTTAAAGAGCAATGCAATAAATCTCGCGAAAGCAGAGATTGCGGATATAAATGCTATATTTGAATGGAGAAATCATCCGGATATAAGAAGATACTTTTTTAATGCTAATCCTATATCATGGAATGATCACGAACAATGGTTTAACAGAAAGTTAAAAGATCATAACACGGCTATTTATGTGGCATGTCATATAGAAAATAAAATTGGTTCAATAAGGTTCGAAAATAAAGGTGAAATGATCAATATAAGTGTAATGCTAAACCCTACTTATTTAGGAGAGGGTTTTGGTTCTAAAATAATAAAACTCGGCGTTGAGAAATTCATTAAGGATAGAAGTCCCAAAAAACATTTAATTGCAGAGATTAAAGCAGGTAATATAGCTTCAATTAATGCTTTCAAAAAAGCTGGTTTTAAGGAAGTTATTTAGTCTGCTTTTATGATTAACTGAATCTTGCGTAGGAAAAAGCTTCAACCGTTCATTAGCTCAAGATTCAATGTATTAATTTATGCGGAAAGAAAGTTTGAATGTAATGCTGACCTGTGTAAATTCTCAGGTCAGTCCATCTGTTATTCAATTGATATATGGACATCCCAATTACGACATTAATGTTATCGGGATAGATGTCGTACCACTGAGTGATAATCTTGGCAAGAACTTTTGTAAAAGATGTTACCAGGTTCCTCGGGGTATTGATGAAGATTATTTTCCATCAATTAAAAGGATCGTTGAGGGAAATAATATCAAATTGATCTTTCCAGGAAGCGATGAAGAGTGTCTTTCATTAGCGAAGCATAGGGAAGTGTTGAATCAGCTTGGATGCGATGTTGCTTGCTCACCGTATGATGTGATTTCAGTGGTTTCTGACAAGTACAGGTTAATTATGAAATTGAGGGATGCAGGGATATATACCTCTGAGGTGTTTTCACCTGAAACAGTCAGCGATCTGAAGGTGATGGCTAAAGAAATGGGGTATCCAGATAAGGACATTGTTATAAAACCAAGGTTTGGCCGTGGCAGCAAGGGATTTAAAATAATTACACGCGAATACGATAAGTATGCTTCTTTTTATAATGGAGAGTGTTACAGGATTACACTGGAGGAGATTGTTGATATATTTAAGGAGCAAAGTGAGGAAGTCTCTAAGTACTTGTTGATGGCGTATTATCCTGGCAACAAATACAGCGCTGATATTCTCGTGTCAGACGGGAGAGTGCATTCAATGGTTATTCGTAATAACGGAACATTTCCAAAGATCAATCCTCCAACACAGGTAGCCGATATAGTTTTTGATGAAGACATAAGAAGCTATGCTGAGTCTATTATAGGGCTGTTTAATTTCGATTTTTTCGTTCAGATAGAAGTTGGCAGAACAGCTGAAGGTAGTCCAGGGTTGATCGAGGCGAATACCAGAATGGACGCCACACTTCCAATTACTACAGGGCTAGGATTGAACTTTTATCATGAAATGATTACTTATGCATTGAAAGGCATGATGCGTGAGGATATAAAAGATTACAGGGACTATAGAAAAAAAATAATATTTAAACGTTATTGGCAGCACTTTTTTGAAGAGATTGACAAGGATTTAAACTGATTCCCGATATGCAGCAATTGTGTTGATTGAAAAATAATTCATCTTAATAAAATTTCTAAATAATGGCAAAGATAACATTTGTTCAGACAGAGCTGAGAGATAGATACGGCACTCTGAGTCTCTATTCCTATCTCAAGAAATACGGTCATGAAAGCGAGGTCTTTTGTAAGAGCGCAGAGCCAGATATTGTCAACTCAGTTCTCGAAACTGATCCTGATATAATTGGCTTTTCAACCATGACTACTGAATACAAGAGCCATTTGTCAATTGCGAATGAGATCAAAAGGAAGAAAAAGGACATACCGGTAATCTTTGGGGGGCCGCATCCAACATTTTACCCAGAAATAATAAATGAGAGAAGCATAGATGTTGTTTGCATTAATGAGGGAGAAGACCCATTGCTCGATCTGATGAATGTCTTGGATAAATGTGGGAACTTGGAGCCCGCTGCCAATATAAAAAATCTCTGTGTAAAAGTGAATGACAATGTTACCCGGAATGTTATTCGTAATATGATCGAAGATCTGGATATATTAAGCCCCCGGGACAGAGATATTTATTATGACCGCTATGAAGTTTTAAGGTCAAATTCTACAAAAACAATATATGTTGGAAGAGGCTGTCCTTTTAGCTGTACTTATTGCTTTAATCATTCCCTAATAAAAATGGTCAAAGGTAAGGGGAAATATATCCGGCTGCGCAGCATTGATAACGTATTTGATGAAATAAGATTTCTTAATGAAAATTACGGCTTGAAATGGGTCCAGTTTAACGATGACACTTTTAATTTCAGTAGAGAATGGTTAAATGAGTTTCTTGATAGATATCCCGATGAGATAGGTATTCCGTTTATATGTAATGTAAGGGCAGATTACTTGGATGAAAATATTGTCAAGAAGCTGAAAAAGGCTGGCTGTGACAGAGTAAACTTTGGCGTTGAGCACGGTTCATTTAAGATCAGAAAGAATTTACTTAAACGTAATATTACAGACGAGCAACTTGTGAATGCTGGAAAATATTTCAGAGAGAATAAGATAAGGGTTTACACCTCTAACATTATTGGCCTACCCGGGGAGACAATTGACAACGCAATGGAAACAATCGAGATAAACCGTAAAATAAAACCTGAGTTTTCAGCTTTTAATATGTTGCAACCGTTCCCGAAGACCGAGATATTTGATTATGCAAAAGAACATGGTTTTATAAGCGATGCCTTCTCTTTTGGTGAGTTAAGCTGCTTTACTACCGAATTTAAAAGTGATGTGTCTTCAACGCAAATTCAACAAAAAAATATAAAAGAACTTATCAACATTCAGAATCTATCATACTTTTTGATCCACTTTCCTTTCCTTACCCCTCTCATAAAGGGTATCCTGATTAAGCTTCCATTTACAGGGATTTATCAAAAGCTCTATCTGATGGTCTATTATACAAGAAGGATTAAATTTGAGAGTAGTATCAAAAAGAAGCTTTCTATTATCAAAAGCATTTTTAAGTAGAATGATCGGCTTTTAGGGGGAATACTATCATGAGTAATTTATACATAATTGCCGAAGTGGAAATAAACCACAATGGTAATTTTGATATTGCCAGGAGGATGATAGAAACTGCAAGAGATTGTGGTGTCGACTGTGTAAAATTTCAGTATATCATTGCCAATGAGATAGCGGACCATAATTCTCCCTATTACGGACTATTCAACAAGGCAGAGTTGAGTCAAGAGCAGTTCAGCAAACTCAAGGAGTTTGCTGAAAAAGAGATGGGGATAGATTTCATGATGACCGTGACAAGCTTCAAAACGTTTTATCTGACAAAGGAACTATGTATAGAAAAGATAAAGGTCAGTTCTTCAAACCTTACGAATACCCTACTACTTGAAGAGATAGGCAAGTATAAAAACGAGTTTGAAATATACCTTTCAACTGGGATGGGAACACTTTCAGATATTGAACTTGCGTTGAAGACATTAAGATACGACAACAAAGATGAAAACTTCAATATATTTCACTGTACGAGCAATTATCCTGCAGATTACGAAGACCTCAATCTGAATATGATTGTTACCATGAAGAATGCTTTCAGAAATATAAAAATGGGTTATTCTGACCACACTACTGATAATGTAGCGGCAATCGCGAGTGTAGCCCTCGGAGCGGAATTGTTGGAAAAACATTTTACACTTGATAAAGAAATGGATGGCCCGGACCACTTTTTTTCAGTAGATCCGGAAGGGCTTGGACGGTATGTTCTGGATGTCAGAAATACAGAAAAAGCCCTAGGCAAATATGAAAAGAGTCCAGCGTCTTCCGAAATTGAAATGATAGATAAAACAAGAAGATTTCTCGTTTTTAAAACAGATATAAAGAAAGGATCAAAACTTAATCCTGAAATATTTGATACTAAAAGAATTGGCAGTCCTGAAAAAGCTGTTGAGGTTAAATATGTTGATATTTTGTCCCAGCTTAAAGCTGCAAGAGATTACAAGGCCGGCGATATTGTTAAGTGGAGCGATTTTAATTGAATAAGAAAAGAGTACTGGTAGTAGCGGCACATCCTGATGATGAAGTCCTTGGGTGTGGTGGTACAATAGCAAAACTTGCGCGGGAAGGAAATGATTATTATACACTTATACTTGGTGAGGGTATTACATCAAGAGATGAGAAGAGAGATCGGACAAAAAGAGAAAACGAGATTGCAGCATTAAGAAAGCATACAAAAGATGCTAACAAGATTTTAGGAGTCAAAAAGGTATACACTTATGCTTTTCCAGATAATAGATTTGACACAGTGCCACTGCTTGAGATTATAAAAGCAATTGATAATATAAAACGTAGCGTTAAACCAGACATAGTATTTACACACCATTATGGGGACCTCAATATTGATCACCAAATAACGTTCAAGGCGGTAATGACAGCATTTAGGCCTATTAAGGATGAGAGTGTAAAGGAGATATATTCATTTGAAATACCATCATCCACTGAATGGAATGGGCCTTCTTCATTAACATATTTCATGCCAGATTATTTTGTTGACATCAATAAAAGTTTGGAAATAAAAACCAATGCGTTAAAAGAATATAAAACAGAATTAAGGGAATTTCCCCATCCTCGTTCATTAGAGGCAGTAGAGATCAATGCTAAACAGTGGGGTAGAAAGATGGGAATTGAGGCAGCCGAGGCATTTAAGACTATCAGGAGAATAACATAAATGTGTAAATTGTTTAATGGGTTTACATGTAATTCATGGTCATTACATTTCGCTGTCATTTGTTGTTTTATAATAAATGACTGTTGCAATAGTAGGATGAAGTAAAATTTTGGGAAATTTAAAATTACGATATAATTACTTATATGATTAAAGTTAAGATTTATGGAGCTGGTTCAATCGGAAATCATCTTGCTCATGCGTGTTGTACAAAAGGGTGGGATGTTACTTTATGTGATATAGATACTAAAGCCTTGGAAAGAACAAAAAATGATATATACCCGTCAAGATATGGTTTATGGGATAAAAAAATCAAATTGCTGCATGTTAGTGAGCTTAAACCGGAAAAATATGATATTGTTGTTATAGGTGCACCACCTGACATACATATAAACCTGGCGCTTGAAGTACTTAGGGATTTTCCTCCAAATGCTTTACTTATAGAGAAGCCTTTGTGTTTACCATCTTTAAGTGGCTGCCAGGAGCTTCTTGCCCTAGCGGAATCTACCGGTACTTTTGTAGCCGTTGGATATAATCATACCTTGACAAAGAATACCAGGATGGCTTCAGAACTATCTAAAAATGGCCTGGTTGGTCATCCGTTAACAATCAGTGTAGGATTTCGTGAACACTGGGGGGGGGTTTTTGGCTCTCATCCATGGCTTAGTGGTCCAGAAGATAGCTACCTTGGTTTTTATGATAGGGGAGGCGGTGCAAGTGGTGAACATTCGCATGCTATAAACATATGGCAGTATTTTGCCCATCTTTTTCGTATGGGTAGGATTGTTGAGATTTCAGCAATGCTTGATGTCGTTGATGATGGAAAGGTCAAATATGACAGAATATGCCAGTTAAATGTAAAGACTGAGAAAGGTCTTATGGGGAGTATAGTGCAGGATGTTATTACAGAACCTGCACAGAAAAATTTACGTATACAGGGTGTTAATGGATTCCTCGAGTGGTACGTTAACTATAACAAAGATAACGATGCTTTAATATATGGAGATTATAAATCCAGTGTAAGAAAAGAATTAATACCAAAAAAGAGACCTGATGACTTTATTGGAGAGATTGACCACTTGCAGGACATCCTTGAGGGTAAAACTTATGAATCTCCAATTTCCCTTAAGAAAGGTCTTGATACAATGATGGTCATAGCTGCAGCCCATTCATCAAATAAGTTAGGAAGAACAGTAAGGATTGATTATGACGAGGGATATAATTTAAATGCTATTAAATAGTTCACCACAGAAGAATACGGGATATTATAGAAATAATAAACATTGAGCAAGTTCCTTTATGAGAGATTAATGAATTATCATAAATCAACAGGCTTAATAGTGAGCTTGTTATCTAACTATGGAGTTTATAGTTTTGAAAGGTTAAGAAGAGTGTTTTTATGAATCAGTGTATTCCAGTGGTTGTTTTTAATGATTTTAAGTTAGGTGTTAATTATGCATGAATTAGATTTCGAGAATCTGTTTATCTTTGATATGGCGAACAATCACCAGGGAGATGTCGAGCATGGATTGAATACAATAAGAGCAATGGAAGAGGCTTGTAGGAAGACTAATGTCAGAGGAGCGTTTAAATTTCAATTCAGACAAATAGATACATTTATTCACCCTGATTATAAAGATAAAAAAGATATACCTCATATACCACGTTTTGTAAGTACACGCTTAAGTGATGACGATTATAAATTACTTACTAAGGAAGTAAAAAAGCAAGGTCTTATAACGATATGTACTCCGTTTGATGAAGAGTCTGTAGAGTTAATATTAGACCTAGATATTGAGTTAATAAAAGTTGCTAGTTGTTCAGCAGATGATTATCCTTTACTTGAGAAGATTACAGATACAAATAGACCTGTGGTTGTATCGACAGCAGGTCTAACATTAAGCCGAATAGACCGCTTAGTTAGTTTTTTAGAATATAAAAACGTTCATTTTGCATTGATGCACTGTGTAGCACTTTATCCAACGCCCAGTGATAAGCTCCGCTTAAATCAAATTGAATTGCTTAAAAAAAGATATCCTGGCGTGGCAGTGGGGTTTTCTACACACGAAAATCCTGACAACTATTCTGCTGTACAGATTGCTTATGCCAAAGGAGCAAGGCTGTTTGAACGTCATGTGGGTTTGGAGACTGATAAATATAAGCTTAATACCTATTCATCTAGACCTGTGCAAATTGTAAAATGGATTCAGGCCTATCATGAAGCGGTTGAAGCCAGTGGTGGAGAAGACCGTGCCCCAGCTTTTCCTGAGGAGATTAACTCTCTCCGTTCTTTAAAACGTGGTGTTTTTGCAAAAAACGACATTAATAAAGGAGATATTATCAGACTTGAAAATGTTTTCTTTGCTATGCCTTTGTTGGATGGACAGTTATCAAGCGACGATTGGAAGCTCGGGCTTGTAGCTGATAAGGATTACACCGTTAATGACAAAATAGCCGCAGGAATGACTTCTTTTGAAGTGCTGGAAGATGAAATGATTTACAGTATAATTCTTCAGGTGAAAGGCATGCTGAATAATGCACGTATATTTGTGGGACAGGACAGTTGCATTGAAATATCACATCACTATGGACTTGAAAGGTTCAGGGAATTTGGTGCTGTTATAATTGACTGCATAAACAGAGAGTATTGCAAAAAATTAATCATACAACTTCCTCGTCAAAAACATCCTTATCACTATCACAAAAAAAAGGAGGAAACTTTCCAGTTGCTTTATGGGGATTTAGAGGTTGAACTCGAAGGGCATAAGACTATACTCAAACCTGGTGATATATTCCTTGTTAAACCAAACCAGTGGCATAAGTTTCATACACTTGATGGAGTGGTTTTTGAAGAGGTTTCGACTACTCATTTCAATGATGATTCAATTTATGAAGATGAGAAAATCTCCAGAATTCCGAGAGAAAAACGAAAAACCCAGATACCTAATTGGGAGACTGCGATAAGGGATAAACCATGAGGGGAAAGCAATGAAGAAGGTTTTTGACTTTATAGATGAAAATAGAAAGGCCTTTGGGAAGATAAAACAAGAGGAGGTATTACCGCATATTGATCCCGGTACAAATAAAGTATACAATTATATGGCAAATAGAGTTCTTTGTCCAATATGCAGTGTTGATGATATTGTATGGGTTTTTGAGAAGGGAGGATTTGATTTTGTGAAATGCAGACATTGCGGCCTTCTCTATGTAAACCCACAGTTAAAAGCAGACGTTTCAGAGGCCTTCTATAAAAGGTCCAAAACATCAACTGCATGGATAAAGGTCCAACAAGGGGAGAAAGAGCAGGACTGGAACTATCGGATGAAGTACTTTCCTGCTTTGAAGGAATTGAAGAGTCTGAAACCGCAAGGCGGTAGACTGCTGGATATAGGATGTTCAATAGGGCAATTTGTGAAACATAGCGCCAAATTTGGCTGGCAGGGAGAGGGTGTTGAGTTAAATAAGGAGGCGGTAGAGTTTGGCAGAAAAGAGTATGGACTAAAAATATATGATAAGAAACTGGATGAGCTTGGACTTGATGGAGAATCATACGATCTAATAACTTTATGGGGCGTTTTGGAGCATTTAACTGACCCGAACAAGATGTTGCTTGATGTGAACAGACTTCTAAAAAAGGATGGACTCTTGTTGTTATTTGTGCCAAACGGACACAGCCTTATTGTCCGTCTTTCAAGGGAACATAATTCCACGGTTTCAGGCCGTTCACATTTGTGGTATTTTACTCCTGTTACGATAAGTAAGATCCTTGAGAAAAACGGTTTCAAGAAAAAAAGCGAATTCAGTGTTCTGCCGCAGGTTCATGAGATTGCTCATTTTATGCAATATAATATCCTTTATAAAGAACCCGATATGTTGTGTGATGAGGAGTTTTTTCTTGATGATGAAGAAAAGGATAATTTTGAACAATACATTAACAAGAATAAGCTGGGATATAAATTAATTACAATAGCAGGAAAAAATATATGAACCCAACTCTTAGTAAAAAACAGTTATATTACAAAAAAGATATATGGCTGTAAAGGTAATTGTTTTTGATTTTGACGGGACATTAGTTGATTCCAACCGTTTAAAATATGAAGCCTTTTTTGAATTATTTCCACGGGATGAGTTTCATAACCGGATAATAAAAGATGTCTTGAAAGTCTTTCTTGAAGAATCACGTTATCTGATATTAAAAGAAATTATGAGAAAAATAGATGGTAAAAAGTCGCAAGATGAAGAGTTTGAAAGAAGGCTGGAAGAATTAGCAAACAGATATAATACCCTGGTACTTTCAGGGGCAAAGATCTGCGAGGAAAAACCGGGAGCAAGAGAGGTATTAGAATTCCTGAGTGTCAGATATCGGCTTTATATAAGCTCCACGACACCTGAATCTGCGTTAAAAGAAATTGTAAAATACAGGAATTGGGATGGTATCTTCTACGATATTTTTGGGTATCCAAGGGACAAGAGTTCAACATTGCTTGAGATTATTCGGAGAGAATCAATTAGTCCTGATGAGATTCTGGTTGTTGGAGACGGAGAATCAGACAGGATTTCAGCAAGCAATGCTGGCTGTGTTTTTTTCCATATAAATAGCGAAAGGTGTTTAAGGAAATTGATGAGATTTTTAGAACCAGTAAGCATAAATTAATGATGAGATGATATTAAAAAGCATGAAAGAGAATATGAGGCTTTTATACTACAGTATCTTGAGGTTATTAAGAAGATTAGCGGTTCCTATTGTAAGATATCGAGGTAGGCATAAATTTAACACTATTAATGTTCTCAGTGTTGATAAAATAAATGGAATTATTAAGCGACGTCCCCCGTATGCTATGGGGCCAGATTACAATGATCTTCTGTTTCTTTGGAATGCTGTGCGAAAGCGAAAACCAAAAATAATTTTAGAATTCGGAAGTGGTTGGTCTACCTATGTTATAGCTAGTGCTCTTGCAGCTAATGCTACACAATGTAGTAATGGTTTCCTATATTCGCTTGATCACCTGGAGGAATGGGCCAATATCACCAATGACACAATACCAGAAGATTTAGAAAGGTACTGTAAAATTATTTACAGTCCGGTTAAGGAAAATGAATATGAAGGAATTAAAGGGTTTGTATTTTCTAATATTCCTGATATTCTTCCAAATATGGTTTTTCTTGATGGGCCAAATCTTACTAAAGAACGCATGGCGGCCCTTGACCTCCTTTATATGGAGAGCAGTTTTCCAGATGATTTTTATCTGATTATTGATAAAAGGACTAAGAACACAGAAATATTGAAAGAAAAATTTAAGAGAAAATATATATACAAAGAATATAGAGGTCCTTTTAATAGTGCCTATTTTATAAACACATTCGAAAAAAATTAATAATAGTTCATAATACTAAAACATTATAGAAAGGGAGATAAGTTATTAAGGGATTTCTTAAAGGCGTAGTTGCCGTTGTGCCAACGCCGTTGAATGAGGATGAAAGTCCGGATATTGAAGGCGTTGAGAGATTAATAAATTTTCTGGTCAGCCACAACGTCGGTCTCTTTGCTCTTGGCTCAGCAGGTGAGCAGATGAATCTGACTTTTGAAACAAGGGTGAAGGTTGCCAGAAAAATGGCAGATGTGAATAATGGCCGTGTCCCGATTCTAATGGGTGGTGGAACTTTCGGGATACAGGAGGCCCTTGATTTTTGTGAGGAGATAAAGGATTGTAAAATAGACGGAATACATATCATTTCCTACGACAAAAAGCTTAGCGGTCCGGCCATAGAGAAGTTTTACTTTGACCTTGCCGATAAAACGCCCTTTCCTTTGTGGTTGTATCAGAATACAACCAGGAGCAACGGTATACCGATAGATTCAGTTAAGAGGTTGAAGCAGCACCCGAATATTGCAGGCTGTAAGGTGGCGGGTTTTAATCATCGTGACAACCTTGGTTTTGTTATGCTCCAGGACGATGGGATCCAAGTTATCGGTTCTGCAGATTCCCAGTTCTTTACTTTTATGTGCCTTGGTACAAAGGCGAATACAACCAGTTCTGCTTCTTGTTTTCCGGAGATATTTAATGAACTCTACCAGAAACTTGAAGCGGACAGTCTTAAGGAAGCAAGAAAGAAGAACCTTGAGATTCTTCGTTTCCTTAATAGGATACCCAAAACAGCATATAAGGATAACGGTGAATCAAGTGCCGAGATCAAATATATTCTTTCCCTGAGGGGTATATGTAAGGAGTATTGTGCAAAACCATTTCGTAGTCTGAATGATAATGAAAAAAAGAAGACCCGTGAAGTATATGATGATTATAAGGAATATTTAGAGACAGGAGTTCTCAAAATGAAATAGTTTTGCTACTAAGCCAGGTCCAAGGACACTAAGTAATAAGATTTTCAATAAATAATGTCAAAACTAAACAACGAGGCAATTGTTGTCATCCCTGCAAGAGGAGGATCCAAACGTTTTCCTCGAAAAAATATTGCATCTCTTGCAGGACGATCACTAATAAGTTATGCAATTAAGGCCGCTTTAGAAGCCTCTTCAATAAAAGGAGTTTATGTATCTTCCGAAGACAGAGAAATAGTCGAAGTGGCAAAGAAAGAAGGAGCTTTGGTGCCAATTATGAGGCCAGAGGAACTTGCAGGTGACACAGTAACGGCTGATGAACCTGTAAAACATCTTGTTAAATACTTATTAGAAAACTTAAAGGAGTCATTTTCGATAGTTGTAGTAATTCAGACGACATCACCTTTTGTAAGACCGGATCATATTAACTCTGCTGTCAAAATGTTGATTGAGAAACCATTTCTTGACTCTGTGACGACTCTGGCCGAGGTAGATCACAGAGGACATCCTTATAACTTAAGCAGTGTTTCCCGTGATGAAAAATGGGAGTTTATCTTTCCAGAAAAACGTTTGAGTGCTGTTACACGTCAAGCAAAACCGATATTTCACAAATTTGGTAATTTGTTTGCTGTGCGAACTGAAACATTATTACAAAAAGGCCGTTTTGGTAACTCTAAAGGTGCTGTTATAATAGAGCCTATTTATGCTTGGGATATAGATTATGAATGGGAAATAAAGGTTGCTGAATGTATGATAGAAAAAGGATTGGTCGATGGGTTTTAAAAGTACATGACATGTCTAAAAGGCTTAAATGATTAAAAAGATTACAAGAATAGTTTTTCGTAGTTTATTTAGACTGGCTGTTATCTGTAGATGGTATGGTTTATTTGTTTTAGTCTATTCAAGGGTTTTGAGGGGAAGGATTGCTGATGGTCGAACGGTACCTATCTCAAGATTACCGAAGGATGGTAGTATCACAATTCTTGCGCTAAGTCCCGATCATTTTCATCCGGGCAATCTTGATGCGCTTGCTGCTAATAATAAGTGTCGTTTATTACAGATCCCTGAATGTTGGCAGACACGATTAATCTACCTTTTCTATTCTCAGAGGTTGCGCAGTCAGTGTCAGCGCAAAACAGATTTTACAAATCCTCCCCCCGACAGCCCCGTATACCAGTCCAAAACCGAGTTTAGAAGTTTTCTACGCAAATTTCTTTTGAGGCTATATAGGAGACTTGGAATTGATTGTGTTATTAGTCCTCACAACGAATATCATGAAGATATTGACTGGGGAGAAGTTAGCAAGGAAATAGGAGTTCCGTACATTGTTTTGCACCGGGAAAGTTTTTTGGCTATTTCATATGTAGAAAATAATATTACTAATCGACTCAAGAACCTGTATTGCTTCAGGGGGAGTCATATGGTTGTATATAATGAGCTCAGCCGGAAATATTATATTGATATTGGTTATGTTAGTCCAGAGAGGATCAGTAGCCTTGGATGCCCGCGTATGGACAACTTTTTAAAGAAACTCTGTGGAATAGGAATTCCTGTGAACAAGAGGAAAAAAGTCGTTTTATTTCCATTCTCGGTGAGTTATGATGGCTTTTTCAGTGAGACTTTTAGAGATGTGCATGTTGCAATTGCCAGACTGGCCAAGGATCATCCTGAAATAGACATATTAATAAAGCCTAAGAAAAATTTTTATCCATCCTGGCGTAAACAGTTGGACAGGGTATTCAAAAAAGGGGGGATAAAACTGCAAGAAATATCCAATCTACACATTAGTACCGACTTAAATGTACAGCAACTTCTGCTTGAAACTGACGTGGTTTGTGGTTTCAATACTACAGCTATATTGGAGGCTGCGATTGCGGGAAAGCCGGTGATAATTCCATATTTCCAAGAGCTTCAAAATCCAAAATATGATGAACGGATCAAATTCAGGGAGGCATTATATCTTTTTGATTTAGCAGGCAATGCTGAGGAATTAGAGTCTCTGATCCTATATCGATTGGAGGATCCAAAAATAGAGAGAAAGATTATGGAAGGACGTAAAGCGTTATTTGAAAAATATGTTTCATCCATAAAGGGCGACGCTACAGAAAAGCATATTACCCTTATAAAAGATATTGTTAACAAAGAACACAGACCGACTATAAGAAGTACGACCACACTCGGGTAGAAAAGAATAATAGTATTGTGAAAGAAAGGTAACTGGAAAACCTATTAAATTTACATCGACATTAGAAAAACCTTTATGCGATATTTAATGATGCTCAAGTTCGAGAATAGGATTATTATTAAGGTATTTTTTAAAAAAAATTGAATACAGAAAGGAATGGCTTATGCTAAAGATAATTTCAGAAATTCATCCTCAGCATGGAGGCAATATGGACGTTGCATCAGAGATGATCAGGCAGTCCGCCCTTAACGGGGCTGATATGGTGAAATTTCAATGGTATGAAGATGGAAAGCTGGTTTTCGGAAAAGAATACAGTGACCTGGAACTTTCTTTTGAAGATTGTAAACATCTTGTGCAGGTTTCTGAACATTATGGTGTAGAGCCCTTTTTTAGCATATTTGACGAGGGGTCACTTGAAGGTATTAAAAGGTTAGGGTTGAAAAAAATAAAGATTGCAAGCCGAACAGTAGTACAGTTTCCTGATCTGTGCAAAAGAATGATTGATTATGCCGATGAAATTTATGTTTCTCTTGGTATGTGGGACAAGAAGGAATTCCCGTTTGGAGTAGATTCAAAGATTCATTATTTCTTTTGTATCGCTAAATATCCAACATATCACTTTGATTTAAAAGATATTCCTTCAAGCTATGAGAGAGGAGGTATAGAAGGGTACAGTGATCATACTTTAGGGATTGACGCATGTCTTTTAGCGGCCGCAAGGGGCGCTTTTTATGTTGAAAAGCATTTTACTTTAGATAAAACGAATCAAAAAGATAAGCAGCTGGCTCATGCTTGTAGTATGTCAGGTCAGGAACTTTATGAACTTTCAAATTATGGAATGCGTTTATACAAACTACAAAGATTCTTAAAAGAGTGATAGAATCTATTGTCTATGAAAATATTATATCTCTCCACTCTGACTGTTCACCATCTCTTTGTCAAAGAAAAGCTTGAGGATGAAGGGTGTGAGGTAAGTTTAATAACTGAGCAACCTGTTGACTTTGCGACTTTGAATGTTTTTTTTAAACAAATCAACTCGTTTGTGAAGCGGCCGTCAGTTAAAGGTTTTATAAAGAAGTTTCCATTTATACGTATCGGGCTGTTCGATAAATTAAGATCAAAATCTGAAGAAAATATGCTGCCTCTTAAAAGAGTTCATAAAGTAGCATTGCATCTAAAGAATATAAATTATATTGCCTCCGAATCGATCGTGGAAAATGATTGGAGTTTAGTAATTGTATTTGGAACAAGAAAGATATCGTCACAAATAATCAATATTTTTAAGGACCGTAATATACCAATGATAAACATTCATTGTGCGGTTCTTCCATATATAAAGGGTCTGGACTCAGATTATTGGTCATTGTATCGTCGTAAATGGAAAGAGATTGGAGTGACTGTTCATTTCGTTGATGAAGAGCTGGATACGGGACAAATTGTTGGAACTTCTTTTACAGATTTCAAAAAACTTTCATTTCCGTGGCAGATAAGAGGTGTATCTACTATGGCAGCAATAGAAATAATAAAAAGTAATCTTAGGAAAATCGAAAACTACCATAGAAATGAATTTATTGAGAACAGGATCGAGGAAAGTGAATATTTTTCGTTTTTTGGGATTCTTGTACAGATAATTGCTATAGTCAATTTTTACTTTAAAAAGTTGTTGCTATGAAAATGTTTGTTCCTTTGTATCATGGAGTTATAGAAGACTCTGTATATGAGAAGGATAGCTTTGAGCAGATATTTCAGAAGCATTTGCCTTGTACCGAATTTGAAAAGCAGGTTAAATGGCTGGTGGCTAACTTTGAAATGCTAAATGTAGAGGAATTCTATCAAAAGTGTGTTTTGGAAACTCCTCAAAATAACTATTCATTGCTAACATTTGATGATGTTTATGCAAATTTTAAAACAAATGCGATACCAATTCTAGAAAAGTACAACTGTCCTGTCACTATATTTCCATGTACTGGCTTTGCTTTGAGTGTACGCTCTTCTTGGACAGATGAAATAGAAAGAGTTCTAATGAATGTAAATACCTCAACCGTTAAAATAAATGGAAGACTCTTTCGCACTGAGAATACAGCGTATAGGATTCAAAGTGTATTGGATGTAAAGACTTATATAAAATCCTTACCGGCTAAAAAGCTACATATGTTAATGGACGAATTGCTTCGCCAATATGATAACGGTATTACACTTCCCAAGGCTAGAATGATGTCCTTGGATGAGGTTTTTCTATTGCGTAAACATCATTTAGTATCTTTGTGTCACCATTCACATTCACATAATGTTCTTTTAAACGAAAGCACAGAGGACATATGCAAAGACATTACAGAAAATATCAGGATTATTGGTCCTGCAAGATTTTTTGCATATCCATTTGGAGAACGGGATGTGCATTTTGATGAAAGGGTTAAACAGCTTATTAGAAAGAAAGGATTCTTGGCTGCCTTTTCTGTTCAAAAAATGCCTACTTATAATGATTTTGATTTATATGAGATTCCAAGAAAAGAGATGCATATAAACGACCATCTAAACATTATATAATTCGACTATTAAATTAAACTTATGAAAGTGTCTATTATAATTACTTCTTACAATTACGGACGGTATTTAGAGCGTTGTTTGAGGAGCTGTATGAATCAAAGATATGTTAATAATTTATATGAGATAATTGTAGTTGATGATTCTTCTACAGATGAAACGTCTACTGTTTTAAAGAATTATCAGTTAAAAGAAAATGTACGTATTGTTACCAATGATAAGAATTTAGGAGTGGCAGCATCAGCGAATAAAGGCATTAAATTGGCTCAAGGTCAATATGTTGTACGTGTAGATGCAGATGATTATGTTGCAAGGAGTTTTGTGTTTTTTTTATTAACATATCTAGAGTTCAATTCAGATGCATTTTGTGTTTCTTGCGACTATATTTATGTAAGTGATAAAGGTGAGAAAACGAAACGTATGTATGCGGAAGCAAATTCTATTTCATGTGGAATCATGTATCGTAAGGATGTGTTGATAGAATATGGTTTATATAATCATGAATGGCGTCATCGCGAAGAAGAAGAATTGCGCAAACGGCTCGGTTCTTATTACAGAATTCATCACTTACGAATTCCGTTATACCGATACCGTAAACATCATACTAATAAAACAAAACAGTATGACATGATGGAGAAATTCAAAAAAAAACTATCAGATCTAAAAAGCATCGAAGAGCCACTAATCCATATTGAACCACTACGTGATAGGCGTGCTTTAGATAAATATGTAGTTGTTGTGATTCCTGCGAGAGGAGGCTCAAAAAGAATAAAGAGAAAGAATATACATTTGATTTGGGGTAAGCCTATGATTTATTGGGCAATTAAAGCGGCTAAAGAGTCAAAGTATGTTCATGATATATTTGTTTCTACAGAAGATCCGGAAATAGAAGCAATAAGTCGCAAATATGGAGTTGATGTCATAACGCGTCATCAAAAACTTTCGGAAGATAGGGTGTATAAGCAGGATGTTATCTGTAATGCTGTCCGCATTATAACTAAAGAATACAAAAAACCAACTCTTGTTGTTAGTTTACAGGCAAACTCTCCACAGGTTGAGGCGTCACATATAGATCAAGGTATAGAACATTTAATAAAATATAACAAAAATGAGGTTATGTCAGTGGATTCTGAGTTAAATCAAAATGCTGCAATACGTATCATGACATTTAATACTGTTTTTCAGCAGACACTTAGTGGTCATTTTGGTGTATTTGTTGCTGATATCCTTGATGTTCATGATAAGAAAGGTATTAAATATTTGGAAGAAAATTTTAACAAATAAATTGAGTCTTAGAGTGAATAAGCATTCAACCTATGAAGTATTAGGTTAGATTGTTTATATACAGATTTATTAAAAACATTCGTACAATGAAAGAGTTTTAATTATTGTAGGACTAAAAACAATTATTTATAGTTTTTCGTTTTGTTAAAAGAGGGGTTATTGTGAAATATAACATCTTCTTATTAGACATTACTCACGAGACTAAGCAAGGTCTTGGAAGTGAAATGATGCCACTTCAGCTTGGGCTTATCGCCAGTTATTGTTTAAAGAATTATGGAGACAAAATAAATATTGATATATTTAAGTTTTTGGGTGAATTAGAGAAAACAATTCAGAAGAAGGTTCCTTCAATTATTGGTGCCTCAAATTTTCTTTGGAACATAGATCTGACCTACAAAATAGTCAGTATGCTTAAGGAACAATACCCTGAAATAATAGTCATATTTGGTGGGCCTAATTATCCTGTTGAATATGATGAGCAGGTTAAATGGTTAAAACGTTACCCTAATATTGATTTTTATATCTATATGGACGGAGAAGTTCCATTTTCAAACTTGGTGGGCTATTTACTTAAACATCCTGATGTGAAAACTACTAAAAGGGCTCGCTTGCAGAGCTGTCATTCCTTGATTGATGATGAACCGTATTTCGGTGAAACTGCGCCTCGTTTAAAAGATCTTAACGAAATACCTTCACCATATACTAATGGGCTTATGGATAAGTTCTTCGATTATAAGTTAGTGCCAACTATGCAGACAAACAGAGGTTGTCCTTTTTCGTGTACTTTTTGTACTGAAGGTGACAAATATTTCTCAAAAACATATAAAACTTCTCTAGAAAGAAAAAAGTCCGAACTAGACTATATAGTGAGCAAGAATAAGCATGCAAAAATGCTTAGAATAACAGATTCGAATTTCGGTATGTATCAAGAAGATAAAGAATTATGTGAGTATATAGGAGTAATACAAAAAAAGACAGGTTATCCAGAGTATTTAGGATGTAGTGCAGGTAAAAATAATAAAGATTTAATACTAGAGTGTAATAACCTTGTTAATGGTGCTATGAGGTTAGCGGCATCAGTACAGTCTCTTGATCCTGATGTGTTAAAAAATGTTAAAAGAAAAAATATTTCTATAGAAACGATTATAGAGCTTTCCGATAAAACTAGTGACACAAATACTAATTCTTACTCCGATATTATTTTAGCTCTTCCTTCTGACACATTGGAAGCTGAAAAGAGAAGTATTATGGGATTAATCAATGTAGGAATTAGCGGTATAACACAGCTTCAACTATCTCTTATTCACGGTGCAGAGATATCTTCAGTGAAGAGTAGAAAAAAATATAAGATGAAAACAATGTTTCGGCCACTTGTACGCTGTGTTGGATATTATGCTTTTCAAAACAAAAATTTTGTGTCTATAGAAACAGAAGAAATATGTGTGGCTACAGAGACTTTGTCATTCAATGATTATTTAGAAGCTCGCAGGTTGTATTTAACTGTAGGATTGTTTTACAATGATAGAATTTTCGGTGAAATACATGCTCTTTTACGTTTGCTGCGATTGTCTACATGGGAATGGATTTACTTAATTCATAATAATATTTATGGTTGTGATCAGATAATCCAGTCACTTTATAATGATTATTTGAGGGATACCGAGAATGAATTGTGGGATAAGCATGATGAATTGGTGACCCAGATTTCTCAAGATATTGATAAATACATGTCAGGTATTTCCGGTGGAAGCTTGATCTATAAATATCGAGTAATAGCAATCGTGAAGCATTTTCAAAATTTACATGATACTGCGTTTAGTTTTTTGAGAAAATATTTACAGATGAAGGATGCAAAATGTGGACAAATAATAAAAGACATGGAGAAATTGTCTTTTTATCAAAAGTCTAGTCTTCTCGATACAGATTTAAATTTTACAGATTCATTCGAATTCGATTTGCTTAAAATGATAAATGATGTTTCTTTATACAGAAATTTTGCAACAATTAATGACATTAAATATCCTATTACTGTTTGTGTTTCACATGACAATGAGCAAAAGGAAGCTATTCAAGGACAAATAGATTTTTATGATTCAAGTCTTGGTGGCCTGAGGATGCTGCTATCAAGATATCCTCTTAAATGGTTATATAGAAAGGTGAAAAAGCTATAGAACGTTTAATAAATTATAACAAATTTGAGGTTATGTTAGTATCTTGAGTTAAATCAAATACTATAATACGTATCATGGCATTTAATACCGTTTTCCAGCATGCACGTAGTAGTTATTTTGGCGTATTTGCTGCTGATATTTCTGATTTCGTGATAAGAAAATATTGAATATTTTGAAAACAAATATTATAACGAAGACGGGGGCATAGTAGAAGAGAATTTAATGAAAAAAGTATACCTTTTAGTACATAATGGTAACCACTACCTCTGGTGGGGATAATTGACTAGTAGAACTATTAACGCAAAATGAGTAAGTTAGACTTTAATTTCACAAAATTTAGTGAAAGACTCGAGGCCAAAAATAAGTTTGATGGCAATCTTGTAATGGGTGCAAAAGATTTCCATTCAGTTACATCCAGAATTGGACCAAATAAATCATTTTTGGATAGTCTAATTTCACCTCACGCTGAGGTCGTTGAAGATACTGGAAATGATAGATATAGAAGAATTGATGGCTTTTGGGAGTCAGTAGAGAATTGTCCTGTATGCAACAGCAATAATAAGGTCTTCTGTTTTGAGAGGTTCGGGCTGAGAATTTATAAATGCAACAATTGTACGCATAGGTTCATGAATCCTCGAATAACTTATGAGAAGACCATCGAACTTTACAAAGATAGTAGAGAGGCCGTGAGTGTATCTACTTCTTCTGTTCAAAAAGATATAGATAGTATCAAATATGAGTATGGTTTGGGCCTGGTTGACCAAATAAAACCTCCTTCTAAAAAAAGAATACTTGATCTGGGATGTGGAACTGGTATCTTCCTTGAGATCGCGAATCAAATGGGTTGGGAACAAAGTGTTGGAGTTGATATCAATGAAGCATATCAAGGAACTATTGATAATTCAGTTAAGGCCATTCAATTGATCAATTCAAATTTTGATGAGATAGATCATTCTGTCCTCGGTGATGGCTATGACTGTGTAACGATGTGGAATGCGCTGGAACATTTGTATAATCTTGATCATATGATGACGAAATTAAGAAAATTATTGAAACACGGAGGACTTTTGTTAGTTCTTGTACCTAATGTAGAGTCTTTGGCATTAAGATTATTCCGGGAAAAAGGATCAACATTCAGTTGGCACCATGTGTCACACTTTTCAATAAAAAGTTTGAGATACCTAATGGACAAGCATTGTTTTAAAGAAGAATTTATAGAAACAGTAATAACCGAGATTGATAATATTAAAAGTTATATGTCAGGAGAAGATACTTATCACGGCGTTGGCGACCCAGACGGCTTATTCAATTTTATAACACCTGAATTTATTCATCAGAAATTTCTTGGAAGCAGAATATTATCCGTTTTTAGAAAGGCATAGCTTGGTTCGCTTAATAACGATCTCCTTGTAATAATATCCAGTGACATAGAGTACTTGAGGTGTGAAAAATTAAGGGTATTCACAGAATGAACTATTGGCCCGCAGTAAAAATATTAAATGAATGACTTGGGCATGGTGATAAGATATATATTAAGTATGTGGTTAAGCATCTTAAGGTAACTAATATGTTTGCAAATATAATTAGGATCTCAAGTTTACTAAAAATAAATAGAACCATAAAAATTATGCTCAGGACGATTGCAGATTTAGGCATTGTGTTTCCTTTTGTATTTCTTTACAGTAAAATTATAAAAGAGATTGCTCCTGATGATAAAGTGGACCCAGAAAAGAGGTTTACGCTGCTTGCAATTAATCCTACGCGATTTTTGGGTGATCTTGAGTTGCTTGCAGAATCTGATAAATTTAGGATACTTACACTTTCTTTTAACTGGCAGCTCAGGTTGTTAGCAATTTATTGGCCATCAAAAACAAATTGGGATTGGGATAGCTACTTTAATCCTGACAAATGTAATGATAAGAATTTAACTGCACTTCAGCAGGCACTTAGAAAATTCTTAAAGAAATTCCTGAAGAATCTCTATAAAAAATTAGACATTGATGCAGTTATAGGCCCCTCGTTTTATTATCAAGAAGATTATGATATTGGATTAATTTCGAATGAGATAGGGACGCCATATATTGTTATTCAAAGAGACAGGATCAGCGGTATACCTAACAAGGAGCGCACCCTATATAAAAAAATTAGTCGAGCTTACAAGTTTAGAGCTAGTCATTTAATAATACAAGATGAAGAAATGAGAGAATATTTAATTAAAGTAGGATATGTTTCTCGTGACAATATTAGTAATTTAGGATTACTGGGTATGGATAAATTCGTTAAAAAAATAAAACATATGAAGGATTCTGATACTATATATAATGTTAATAAAAGTAAACAAAAAGTTACATTGTTTTCGTTTCCAGTTAGTGTAGGGCTCAAGGGTAAATTAAATATTCATTTATTCCCAGATGATCCTAATGCCGGTTATCAAAGGCTATTTGCTAAGGTCCATAACACGATAGCCGATCTTGCATTAAAGAATGAAAATATAGACTTTGTAATTAAAATAAAATGGGGTGGTATATGGTATGAAAGTATTGATAAACTTTTTAGAAATAGAGGATTAGATATTAAAAAAATATCTAATTTGAAGGTTTTAGATAATATTAGTGCGCATCAATTAATACTTGAATCTGATGTTGTTTGTGGCTTTTCTTCTTCAGCACTTCTTGAGGCGGCAATTGCTGCTAAGCCTGTTATTGTGCCGTTATTTGATGAAGCATTGAGGCCTGAGTATCAGGAGTCTATTGCTTATTTTTATTATTATGATTTGTTTGATTGCGCAAGTAGTGTAACAGAATTTGAGCACCTTATAATGGAAAGGCTTAAAAATCCAGGACCAAAATTGAGTGAAGAGTTTATGTATAAGAAATATGAAGCGTTTGAAAGGACCGTCAGCTCTCTTGATGGAAATGCACTTGAAAAATACACAGAAACAATATGCAACCTTATAAATAATAAATGAATATAATGCCGTTATAATATATTGATTTAACCTTTTTGGAGTCATATTATGTATCATCCTTTTATAGTCGGAGATGTGATCTATCTGCGTGGTTTAGAAGAAGCGGACCTTGATAAGGAATATTTTCAATGGTTTAATGACCAGGAAAACGATGTGTATACGAATCATGCAGTCTGGCCTAACACGCCTGAAAAAATGAGGGAGTTTTATGATCAGGTTACTCAATATCGAAATGATTTAGTCCTTGCCATAATCGATAAAAAGTCTGAAAAACATATTGGAAATGCCTCGCTTCATAGGATTAACTGGATTGACCGGCATTCCAAATTTGGTATTATAATTGGCGCTAAAGAAGCTCATTCAAAGGGGCATGCAACGGAAGCTGCAAAGCTTTTAGCTAAGTATGCATTCGATAAGTTGAATCTTCACCGCATTAGTTTAGGTGTTCACGAGGACAATGAAGCAGCCATAAGAGTTTACGAGAAGGTGGGTTTTATTGTGGAGGGTAGACAAAAAGACCATTTTCTCAGAAACGGAAAGTATTTTGATATAGTTTGTATGGCAATGATAAACAAAGATAAGGTTTGAATCGATATGGTTATTGAGAAAAAAAAAGGCCATAAAATTGTATTGACTATTGAAGCTCGAATGGCCTCAACACGTTTACCCGGAAAAGTCCTGAAACCTCTTGCGGGGGAGCCTCTTTTGAAACAGTTAATAAGTCGTGTAAGGCAAGCTAAAAGAGTGGATGCAATTATCCTGGCAACAACTACCAGAAAGAATGATGATGCGCTGGTAAGCCTTGCGAAATATCTGGGCATTGATTACTTTCGGGGCAGCGAAGAGGATGTCCTGAGTAGACTTGCAGGGGCTGTGAATCAATCAGAAGCTGATGTTGTTGTGGGTCTTACGGGTGATAATCCATTGGTCGATCCTGGTTTAATTGATGATATGATAGATTTCTATTATAAAGGTAATTATGATTATGTTTCTAATACTTATATGCAACATTCAAATTTGTGGGATGCAGAGAGGACCTTTCCATTAGGAGTTGGAGTTCAAGTGTGTAAGGCAAGTGCTCTTTTGGAAATTGATAAAGAAGTTACAGAGATAGGTATTCGTGAGCATGCTACATTTGCTATTTATCATCGAAATGATAAAAGATATAAATTAGGGGCTTTTGAGGCTGTTGGGAAATATAAGGAATGGAACCACCCTGAGTTGCGTCTGACTGTTGATACTCCTGAGGATTACAAATTAATAAGCAAAATATTTGATGACCTCTATCCTGAAGATCAATTATTTCCTACTCTTGATGCCATCAGATTAATTGTAAATGACACATCTCTTAAATCTATTAATTCAAGGGTTGAACAGAAAATTGTCTATAAAGAAACACCGGCTTAGAGCCGCCATTGTCGGTGCTGGAGCCATAGCAACAGGAATTGGTGAAAAACAATATCCGATGACCCATGTTAAAAGCTATTATGCCTTGTCCGATCAGATAGAGCTTTTTGCTTTTGTTGAACCATATAAAGAGCGCCGTCGGATAGCTAAGAGTGTTTTTCAAGATTTTAAATTCTATGAAAATATAGATGATTTGCTGAATAGTGAGAAAATAGATATTCTTAGTATATGCACGCCTGATGAGTTTCATGAAGAGGTGTTAAATAAGGCGTTTGATGCTAATATTAGGGGAATATGGTGTGAGAAACCCATGGCTTTGGATTTTAATGAAGCCAGGAAGATTGCCGATAAAGCCAGGATGTCTGGGGCGGTAATTCAGGTAAATTTCTTTCGAAGATTTATTCCTGAAATAAGAAAAATAAAAGAGGATCTCATTGACAGAGTTTTTGGAGATATAAAGCTAATTAATGGATTTTACGCTGACACGTATATTCATAATGGATCCCATTTAATAGATTTAATACAGTTTTTTTGTGATGAATTAAAGAATATATATGCGCATCTAAAAGAAAGTTATTTAAATGACGGTTCTATTTTTATTTACAGTAAGGTAAGTGAGGATGTACCTTGTATTCTTCAACCGTTTACAAGAAATCTATACAACATATTTGAACTGGATATCTTTTGTGAAAAGGCAAGGATACGCATTTGTGAAAATGGCAGGCGTATTGAAGTTTATCACGTGAAACAGGACAATCACTTTACACACTTAAAAATATTAAATCCCGAACACGAGACTATTTTATGCAATTGGCAGGATTCTTTTACAAGCGCCTTAAGCAATCTCATAGATGTGGTGGAGGGGCGAGAAGGATCTACCATGTCACCGCCTGAACAATCATTAATGTCTCTTCTATTCATTAAAGAGATTAAAGAGATGGTCTTTAACTAGAGAGGGTAACTATGTCTGAGAAATTGGCCCTATTTGGAGGCCCTCCTGTCATATCAGGACAATATTATCCAAATAAACTTGGTGATGAAGAAAAACAGATTGCAGTTTCCGTGCTTGAATCAGGCATTCTGTCAGGTTTTGCTGCAGACGCAAATGAGCAGTTTTACGGTGGTAAATACGTAAAAGAGCTTGAGTCTTTGTTTTGTCAGAGATTTAGCTGCAAATATGCTGTTACTTTCAATTCTGCCACTTCCGGATTACACGGTTCTATGATTGCGGCAGGTATTGGGCCAGGCGATGAAGTTATAGTTCCACCCTATTCCATGAGTGCTACTGCAACGGCAGTGCTCATGTGTCATGCAGTTCCGGTATTTGTGGATGTTGAGCCGGACATGTTTTGTATCAACACTGACTTAATTGAATCTTTTATAACTACAAGAACTAAGGCTATTATCCCTGTTAATCTTTTCGGATTGCCGTCAGATATGGATCCTATTTTAAAAATCGCCGAAAAGCATAATCTGATTGTTGTTGAGGACAATGCGCAGACTCCCGGAGCCTTTTATAAGGGACGACTTGCAGGTACTATTGGTTGTATGGGTGTGTTCAGTTTAAACCGTCATAAAAACATTCAATGCGGAGAGGGTGGGGTCGTGCTGACAAATGATAAATATTTTGCAGAACGCCTACAACTTACGAGAAACCACGGTGAAGTTGTGCTTTTTAGTATGGGGCGTAATGATCATGCTGACGTGGTCGGCTATAATTACAGATTGTCCGAACTACATGCCGCTGTTGCGATAGGCCAGCTTAAAAAGCTTGACGAATTCAATAATGTTCGTGTTTCCCTGGCTAACCATCTGACAGAAAGGTTAAAGGAAATCCCCTTTATGACATCTCCAAAAGTCAGGAAAGATTGCACTCACGTTTACTATCGCTATCCCATGCTTTATGACAGGAATAAACTTGGAATCAGCCGTGATACTATGGTAAAAGCGCTTCAAAGCGAAGGTATACATGTAAGCAATTATGTAGCACCTATATATATGTCTCCAATTTATCAGAAACACAAATATTCAGAATCGGACAACTTCAAGAGACGTTTTCCTGAGTATAATGGAACTGTCAACTATTCTTTAGGTATCAACCCTGTGGTTGAAACGCTTTATAAAGAAAAGATGATTTATACAAACATTTGTATGCCTCCTAATTCAAAGAAAGAGATAGATGAACTTTTGGATGCATTAAAAAAAATCGAATTAAATTTAGATGCTCTGATAAATAACGAGAAGGGACTTGAATAAAAAGATTCTTTTTTTTGCTAAGGAAGCAGGTACATCCGCTGTTCTCACACCCGTAATCGAACGATTAAAAGTTACTGAATATCCTGTAGATATATATGCGGTTTCACCAGCCCTTCACTCATTGAGTAGCAGATTCGGAAACGTTTATATGTGGAACAACTTTCCAGAGGCTAATTATGAGCTTATGGTAACAGGCTACGGACACCCAAGCGTTGCTTCCAACAGATCAATATTCAGAGAAGCCAGAGAACATGGGCTTAAAAGTATAGTAATATTGGACAACTGGAAAGGAACTGACCGGTTTTTTAATAAAGATGGGACGGTAACTGATGCTTTACCTGACATCATAGCAGTCATGGACTTTGAAACCAAGAAGCATCTTGTTAGTAAAGGCGTACCTGAGGAGATATTTGAAGTAACCGGACACCCTTTGTTAGAAATGTTTTGCCAGAAAAAGTTTACCGTCAAAAAAAAAATGAAGATTCGTAAAGAAATGGACTTACCAATTAAAAAGAAGATATGTTTACTTGCCTCCGAAATTATGCATTTTCATTCTTATCACCAAAAATGTGATGGGTCTAACGGAAAGTGTTATAGCATTTTTGAGATGAAAGCTGGTGGTATCCCTTTATTGAGATATTTACAGCAAATGGAAATAAATAAAGATGCCCTGTTTATTATAAGACAACATCCCAACGAAAGATATAAATGCAATGATGAATTACGTTTTTTAGACTGGCATGAAGCAGATGAAGAAACCGTTTTAAGTGTAGTTGATGAGGTTTATGGGCTTACCTCAATGTTGTTCCAACTCAGTGTAGCCAGCGGTATCCCAGCTTACAATGTGGAACCTTTTCTGGACGAATGGAAGCCCAATAACTCAGTTATCCATCAGGAGCTTTGGGAGCATTTGGCAAGAAATGGTTATCTTGGCAATTGGAGAAATGTAGAGCAATCAAAGCCCGATCATAAAGGCGCTCTTGATTCCATTGTCTCTCTTATCAAATATAACATGGATGAATAAACCGTCTAATTTCAATAAAAAGAAGAGCCGAAGGTATTTGCCGTCATTCCGTTGCGTCATTTAGGTTGTGAAATCGACCGTTTTCATATCAATATGGTGATATTTATGAGCAAAATACCACCAAAACGATCAATGAATGAGGAAAACATAACATTAACTGAACATTGGTCCCTGTGAACGATTACAATCTAACTTCTATCAACACTTGGAGGTTTTGCGATAATCGAGCGTCTGTAGAGCTTATTATCAAAGATCTCAAAGGAAATTATCCCTTAGCAGAAATTCCAACTAAACATTTTGTAGCGAATGAAGCCTACTTTCATCTTCTCTTGCTTTCTTAAAATCTCGTAAATGACGGTCTTATTTATGGCCTCGTTAGTAAGTAGATGGATACGAATGCTGGCCTATAGTAAACAGGATGGCAACTCTACTCTCGAAAAGGGTCCCTTTAAATTTAGATGATGAAGTACGTATTGCTATCGCCTGGAATATGTCATATTCGTTTGAAGAGTTAAGAGATAAACGTCTGGAGTTTGATTTGCTTGCTGAAAGGCTTTTTGCAAGGAGACAGACAGTAGGCTGGATTATAGAGGTCCTAGGTGAGGATGGTCTTCAAAGTGTTTATCCTAGATATAAAATCTTACAAGAGTATATCTGAAAAAGGAAATAGAAGCTTTTATTGAATAACTGCAGGTTGTGAATCTTTATAACAAATAAATAATAGTCATACAAAATCTCCTAACTTTTTAACTATGCAAATCCCTCTAATTACTTCTCTGATTCATTACTTCAAAGTCGTATACAGTTACGCTGGCAAAAAACTATATATTTTATTGTTGCTATTTCTTTTTGGCGGTTTATCTGAGAGTATTGGGATTTCGATGTTACTTCCGGTCCTGAATGTTGATAAGGCTGCGAGTGATCAGGGCCAATATACAAAGACTATTTATAATTTTCTCGAATCAATAGGTATTAATGTCTCTCTCTTTTCACTAATAATACTTCTTTTGATTGCTTTTTTATTTAAAGGAGCTTTCGTTTTTCTTCAGAAAACCCTTGCCTCATATATAAGGTTTAGCCTTATTAAAGACATAAGGATTGATTTTTGCAATAAATATAAGGGCATGAAATATAGTTATTACACTAATACTAGTATTGGCTATCTGAATAATATAATTACGACAGAAATTGGAAGGGGTGTGGGAGCGTTGAACAGATATACTGTTGTGATTGGAAGCTTGATATTTATACTTATCTATATCACTTTTGCTGTTATTATTAATTATAAGATGACATTTATGGTGCTTTTCTTGAGTTTATTACTGTTTACATTGATGAGAAGTCTCTCTCGGTTGTCAAAAAAGATATCGCTGCTTGTATCAGAGACAAATGCCCAGGTCCAATCACTGCTTATCCAGACAATATATAATTATAAATATATTAAAGCGACAGATAGTTTTACTCATATATTTAAACAACTTTTTGCAAAAATCAATAAAAATTATATTTATCAATTTAAAAGTGTCGTGTTGACCTCTATACCTTCTTCTATAATTGAACCTATATCTGTTTTATTTATATCAGGGCTTGTACTTTATTATGTAGGATTTCAGGGGAAAACGATAGCAGAGATATTTGTACTTGTGATTTTCTTTTATAAGGCATTTAGTTATATTTTTCGTTTTCAATCAGACTGGCAGAAATTTAATGCAAGTTTGGGTGGATTGGAGGTAATGAGCAAGGCTAGCCGGATTCTCAATAATAACGTTGAAAAAGTAGGGAAACGTCAGATTATTGCTTTTAATAAAGCAATAGAACTTAGGAACGTCAATTTTAGTTATGGTTCAAAACAGGTTTTCTTTGATGTAAACCTTGCAATACAAAAAAATAAATCCATAGGTATTGTTGGTGACTCAGGAGCAGGAAAAACGACTCTGTTTGATATAATTACGGGATTGTTAACACCACAGTCAGGAAAAATTTTTATTGATGGTATAGATTGTTCGAAATTAGAGCTTTCAAGTCTCAGGAATATCATCGGTTATGTAACTCAGGAACCGGTTATATTTAATGATACGATTGCAAACAATATTTCTTTCTGGGAATGTAAGAGTCAGGAAGGTCCCTGCAAAAAGATGATTAAAGATGCTGCGATATTGGCAAATTGTGATAGATTCATCAATGAAGCCGAAATGGGATATGAAACAATAATAGGAGATAAGGGAATTAAATTATCAGGTGGGCAGCGTCAAAGGATTGCTATTGCAAGAGAATTATTTAAGGAACCAGAGATAATGATTTTTGATGAGGCAACTTCAGCGCTTGATACTGAATCGGAGCAGCTCATTCAGCAGAGCATCAATTCCCTGAAAGGTGAGCGTACTGTTATGATAATTGCCCACAGACTTTCGACTGTAAGGAATTGTGATTATATATATGTTTTAAAGGAAGGAAGAATTGTGGATGAAGGAAGTTTTGATGAACTATATAAAGATAAGAATTCTATCTTTTCGAAAATGTGCCAAGCACAAAATTTGTGATTGATTATGAAGAACAAAGAAATAATCAATATATTAATATATAACTATCTCAAATGCCTACAGGTTCGCGATGAAGATGAAAGACAAATTGAGACGATTTTAATTAATGATAATCTGTTGAAATATGAATAAAGCGAAACTGTTTAGAAAATATTTAAAGGAAAAAAAATTGATCAGGTTGGTTGGTGCCCACAACGGATTAACAGCAAAGTTAGTGGAAGAAGCTGGCTTTGAAGGTATTTGGGCGAGTGGTCTTGAAATATCAGCATCCTATGCCTTACCGGATGCAAATATTTTAACAATGACTGAATTTTTAGAGGCAGCAACACAAATGAACGAAGCTTCTAACTTGCCAGTTATTGCAGATTGTGACACAGGATTTGGTAATTCGAATAATGTAATCCATTTGGTAAAAAAATATGAAAAATCCGGAATTGCTGGCATCTGTATCGAAGATAAAGTATTCCCCAAAGTAAACAGCCTTTTTGAAGGCAGGCAAGAACTTGCCCCTATTTATGAATTTGTTGGAAAAATAATGGCTGCAAAAAATGCCAGAAAATCAAAGGAATTCTCAATATTCGCAAGAGTTGAGGCGTTAGTTGCTGGCTGGGGACATCAAGAGGCTTTGAAACGGGCTACAGCTTATGCAGAGGTTGGAGCCGATGGAATAATAATTCATTCTAAATCAAATACACCTGGTGAAATAATCAAATTTGTTAAAGATTGGAAATTAAATACCCCTTTGATAATTGTTCCTACAAAATATCCATCATTAACTGAAAAGGAAATGATAAAATATGGAATAAAAATTGCTATTTATGCAAATCATGGCATAAGGGTCGCTATTAAAGCAATAAGGGAGACTTTTAGAGAAATAAGCAGAAGTGGTATTGGAAATATTGACGAGAAAATTGTTCCTTTATCAGAAGTATTTAGATTGCAAGGACAATTTGAATTAAAACAAAAAGAAGAAGAATTTTTAAAAGGAAAATATGATGATTTTGCAGTGATTGTTCCAGCCGCAGGTATTCCTACATTAGATGTAGCGTTGGGTAGAATGTTTAATGATATACCGGTGTCATTGATTGATATAAATGGAAAAACATTATTGAGAAGAAATATAATGACCCTTAACAAAATTGGTTTAAAAAATATTTATATTGTAGCAGGATATAAAAAAGAACTATTTGACGGGAAAGATTGTAAAATTATTGAAAATAATCATTATCAAAATAAAAATATTATGTATTCTATTTTAAAGGCAAAAAGTAAATTTTGCAAAAATACTATTGTAATTTATTCCGATATTATCTTTCGTGAAGATATTATTAAACAGGTTATAAATGAGCAGACGGCTGATGTATTACTAGTAATGGACAGTACCTGTAAACTGGTTAAACAGCGAAATAGGAAGCTAGAAGTTGTGGTAATCAAGGAGAAGAAAAATATAAATAAAAGAAACTTTAATTACCTTTACACTGTAGTGGATGTAGGTTCAGAAATAGATGATAAGATTGCTGATGGTGAATTTATAGGTATAGTAAAGTTTTCAAATCGTGCATCCAAGGAGTTAAAAAAAATTAATATAAATGCTAAAATGTATAATGGTTTTAATATAGAAAATGCCTTATTGTCCGATTTAATTAGATTGTTTATAGATATGAAATATGCTGTTAGAGCATTAGATATAAACAGTGGTTGGACAGAGGTTCATACATTAGATAAATATAAAGATGTTTGTTCAAAAATTAAATAAATAGCAAATCGTATCCTTTCGCCAAAGTTATTTGAATGAATGTGTTTAATTATAAACTTTCATTTCGTTCATTGTAAAATTATCCGCTAAGCTTTCTCAAGAAAATACTTTGTAGAATAAATAATATTTATTTGTTGTGTCGTGAACGCAATCACTTGTAATATTTGCCTTATATCAATAATGCTCTTTAGCAAAAGTAACGAACTCATCTGTTTTGGTCAATTAAGCTGGGGAGTTGAGCATAATGAGAAATCAGAAACTAATTACTGGGACTATTTGGATCACGGGATTAAGCGCATCAGGAAAAAGTTCATTAGGGAGAAAGCTTTTTAATGATTTGAAAGCAATTGGTGTAAACAATATTAAATTGCTGGATGGCGAAGCTATCAGGAGAGAGCTTGGGAATACTTATAGATATATGACTGATGAAAGGAATTCCATACTGGAGAAAACTATACAGAGATGGCTCGTGAGTATAAAGAAAATGTGGAATATGGCTTTTGATGAAGTGCTTAAGGTGAAATATTATGCTTATCTATTATTAGGTAGAGTGGTGCATAGTTTTGCCAAAGGCAGGGAAGCAATGAGCAAAAATGTATCTTTTATTTTGATAGTGTAAGTAAGAGTGAATGCAATGTGCTTACAAAAGGGTTTTTACTTATGGATCCTATTGAACTAAAACTAAAATCAACACCGCTTTATTCATTCAAACCGGAAAAGATGGATTATGTTGAATGGCGCAGGCTTGTAACGATTGGGTATGTTGCAATGGTAGGTGATCTTTTCCATGGAGGACATACAAACATATTACGATATGCAAAAGTATACAGCCAGATAGTTGTTGCCGGCGTGTTAACCGATGAAGCAGTCATCTCTTATAAAAGAAAACCGATAATTAATTTTGAAATGCGTTGTCAACTTATTAGCCAAATCAAATTTGTTGATATTGTTATTCCACAGTATTCGCTGAGTTATGCCGATAATCTCAGGTTAGTCAGACCTAAATACGTATTTCATGGAAAAGACTGGCGACATAGCATTCAGAAGGATAATCGAGAAGAGGTCATCAGGGTTCTTCAGGAATTCGGTGGTAACCTGATTGAACCGAATTGTTATGAAGGGATATCCACGAGCCAGATTATTGATGGTATCCAATCAAGGAAGAAATGAAAAGAATTGATTTTGAGTACTATAATCCTGTTCGAGTATATTTATTTTTAAACAAGGACATAGAATTATCTGTAAAAATTGGTATGGCTAAAACATTTTTGTTAATTAGTGAAAACGTATTAAGTCTCCATCCTGATATTTTAAATAAATTATCAGAAAATACAATTATTTACAGAACCCAGGGTAGTAATCCAGACATATGCGATATAGATGCTATAGATATTCCTCAGGATTGTTCGCAGGTTGTTGGTATTGGAGGGGGGAGTGTTCTTGATACTGCAAAGGCTTGTTTTGCAAAACTTCTAACAGGGGGGCGTTATTCATTAAATGAATTGATTCACGATTCCAGAATTTCTGAAGATCACCGTACAAAACGTTTCCATATGAACCTGATACTTATTCCTACTACTTTTGGTACTTCCTCTGAATTAACTAAGTGGGGTACTATATGGGACTGGAAGGGTTACAAGAAATACTCTATCAACCATGAGCTTCTTTATGCTGATATGGCATTGATCATTCCAGGGCTAAGCCATACCGTTCCTCGTGACGTAACGGCATCTACTGCCTTAGATGTAATGTCTCATGCGTTAGAATCGATTTGGAATAAGAAAAACAATTATATAACAAGAATTTATGCAATAGAAGCCATAAAAATTGTCTTAGAAATACTCCCAAAACTAATAAAAGACTTGAATTCAAGAGAGTATAGATTGAAACAGGCGAAAGCATCGATTTTGGCAGGGTGGGCATTTTCTCAGACCCAGACTGCATCTGCCCATGCACTTTCATATCCTTTAACTCTTTTCCATAATATACCGCATGGTTATGCATGTGGCCTCTCATTAGGCGCTATGTTCAAGTATAATCATTCAAAGAATGCAGTAGTGCTAGATGAAGTTCTTGCTATTTTTAGAGAAAAATATGGAGACTTAAAAAGTACATTTGAAGAATGTTTTCAACGCTTTCTAGCGGATTGCAAAATCCCTTCCCGTTTAAGATCGTTTGGAGTAAAGGAGACTGATATTTCCCAACTGGTTGCTAATGCGTTTAGTCCTGAACGGTTCAATAATATGATTTATACATTGTCGAAAGATGAAGTAAAAAATATCTACGAAATTATATTATAATAGTTTGGTTTTATTTTTCTTTTATAGTTCTTTTCGTCACATGAACAACTCAAAAAAAGAAGTAAGTCTATGTAAGCCTCTCCCGGGAGCAATTTGGATCTCTGGGATTACAGCCTCTGGAAAATCAACACTTGGAAAACGTCTTTATGAAGATTTAGTTGAACTTGGTATTGAAAAGATTGAATTTTTCGATGGTGATGAGTTAAGAAAACGGCTGGATAGAGAATATGGCCATTCTCTGGAAGAGCGTGAGAAAATATTCCCAGAGATATTGAAAATAATTCTAGCTTCAAATAACAAGGGGAACATAGTGATTGTTTCGACTATAATTCATAAGCGAAAATGGAGAGAAATTGTCAGCAAAAGCTTTCAACATTATATGGAAGTCTATTTGAAATGTCCTGTTGGTGTTTGTGCTAAAAGGGATTATAAAGGTCATTACCAGAAAGGCTTTAACGGAGAATATGAACTATTTGTTGGTGTTACAGAACCCTATGAGGAATCCGTTAATGGCACGGAACTTGTTCTCGATACATTTTCTCTATCAATAGAAGCTTGTTCAAAAATCTTATTATCCAAAGCTCTCAACTTTTTACATTTTGAAACCTATTTAAAATAGGAGATACAGAATGCATAGGCACATAAAAAGAGAGTTATAATCATGATGATTTAAGAGGATCATTACTGGAAATGGCAAGCCCTCCCAATATTGCAGTTGTTGTTGTGGCTTTTAGGGCGGTTAGTTTTGAAATAGAGGTGTTTTTACTTAATTATCCCGTAAAATATGAACAAAGTGGTCTTGGGGGTTTGTTTCAGGGAATTATTGAGGTGGGTTATAAAGTAAGTGGTTTCGAAGTTAATTCTTTCAATGATTATAAAATGGCATGTTCAGTTGTTAAATAATATATGGTTAATGTAAACAATAAGAAAGGTAGAATATTGCTAATGTCCCCAAACCTTAAAGGGGTAAAAGGGGGTATTAATCGGATTCAACCGAGTCTTGGAGTAGGATACCTGGGCGCAGTTCTTGAACGGGAAGGGCATGAGGTCCATATTCGTGATACTGCGCTTGAGGGACACCACATTGAAGTACCGTTAGAGGATGGGAAGACAATAATAAGAGGTGAATCAAATGAGGCAATTTACAAGTACATTTCATCTCTCAACCCAGATATCGTTGGGATCTCTATTCTTTTTTCTAATTCTTCTGAACATGCTCATACTATTGCGAGAATCGTGAAAGAAGTAAATCCCAATATTAAGGTTATAGTAGGAGGGAATCATATCACTAATTCAGTCTTAGACTATAAGTACGCGCTTGCTCAAGGAGATGATAACTCGAATATAGAAAGAACTCTTTATGATATGCAAGATCCTAATATTGATTATGCTATGACTGGAGAATGCGATCTTTTATTTACTTTTTTGGTTAATTCATTACTTAATAACAAAGAACCAAGAGATATTAGTGGTCTTGTTTACAGGAATGATAAGATTGAGAGTTTGCAAGGGAATGTTTTTGTCAACACAAACAATGATAAGCTAGATATCAGGCAGTTACCCTGGCCTAGCCGTCATCTTGTGAATATGGAAGGATATTTTGAAATAGGTTTGTTCCATTCTGCCATCCCACGTTCGAAAAGGATTTACAATGTTATGGCATCACGAGGATGTCCTGAGAAGTGCACCTTTTGTACTACTCCTGAGATGTGGGGAAGCAAAGTGCGATGGAGAGACCCTAAAGACATTTGCGAGGAAATAAAGGCTGGTATTAAGCAGTACCATATTGGAGAGGTTCAATTTGAAGATGACTCCTTGATGGCCAATAGAACTCTTTTAATGGAATTATGTGATTTACTAGAACCTCTTGGGATTCTTTGGTGTACTCCAAATGGGACCAAGGCTAATTACCATCTAGGAAAACAGCCTCAAATGTTTGAAAGAATGGCAAAAGCCGGATGTTATCAAGTTACACTTGCTTGTGAAAGTGGCGTACAGCGGGTTCTTGACAAAGTTATTCAGAAGAATTTAAGACTTGAACAGATTAGACTGGCAATAGAAAACGCAAAAGAAGCGGGCCTAATGGTCCATACATTTTGGATTGTTGGATTTCCTGGAGAAACCAGAGAGGAAATGGAGCAAACTATTGAATTTGCAGCACAATCCGGAGCTGATAGTTATTCAATTTCTATTCTTTCACCATTACCCGGAACATCTATTTACAGACAGGTTGTAAAAGAAAATCTTTGGTGGGATCCAAGCAAAGGAATAAACGATATGTTGTATCGGACCTCACTGATAAAAGCGGATGGATTTAGCAGCCCAGAGGAATTCCAAGCATGGGTGGATGAAAAAGGCATTTATCTCAATAGCTTATTAGAGAAAAGATATCCACACCGAGCGAAGCTGTTCTATGAAAGTGGCGATAACTATCTATCTCAACAAGATGCATTTAAAGTCAAACGAACTTAACATTCTTGCATATTGATATAGTAAATGGACCGTAGAAGTTTGTTCAAAAATTATTATCTCAGGCTCTCAGCTTTTTGTATCTGGAAACATATTTAAAACAGGAAAAACGGTATGCATAGGCACGTAAAAAGAGGAGTTAAAATCCTGATGATTGAAGGGGGATCATCGCTGGAAATGGCAATTCCTCCCAATATTGCAGTTATTGTTGCCGCTGTTAAGGCAGCTAATTTTGAAATAGAGATGTTTTCACTTAATGATTATAACCGTGGGGACTTAACCGGAGACGACATAAGAGTAAATACATTACAAGTTCCACCGGCTGTTTCTGAAGAAGCCTTTATTAAAGGAAAAAGTTCAGACATGGTATCAGATTTTCAAACAATGGTAATAAGTTACAAACCTGACATCATAGGGTTTTCATCATTTGAACCAACTTATGAATTAGGGTTAAAACTATTAAGATCAATAAATGACAAAGATATATTTACTATTGTTGGTGGAGTATACGCTACACTCTGTCCTGAAAAAATTATCATAGAGGATGCTGTGGATGCGGTGTGCATAGGAGAAGGAGAGGATGCTCTAGTGGAATTGTGTCGATCCATTGAGACAGGAAAAATAAATTACAGTATACCCAACCTTTGGTTTAAAGTTGACTCTGAGATAGTAAAAAATTGTGGTAGAACCCTTGTAAATCTAGATGAAATCCATTTTCAAGACTGGTCTCCGTGGAAAGTACCACCACGTGCTTCAAAGGCAATGGCTGGCAAAATCAGGATAACTGCCCTGGTAGAACTTTCAAGAGGATGCCCATATAATTGTACGTATTGCGTCAATGAATTTTTGAATGATACTTTTAAGGGAAATTACAGAGAGAGAAGCGCAGGGCGTTTTGTTGATGAAGTGAGAATGCTTCAACGCAGGTATGATATAAAATTTGTTTATTTTGTTGATGAAACCCTTCTGACTACTTCAAAAAGGCGGTTTGAAGAATTAATAGAAAAGTATTCTGTTTTGCAAATCCCTTTTTGGTGTCAGTCCAGGATTGAATCGCTTACTTATGAGAAAGTTAAATTGTTGAAAGAGATTGGGCTGCAGGCAATCAATATTGGTATAGAATGTGGCAATGAAAAGTTCCGTAAAAAAATTCTCCATAGAAGAAGCTCGAATTCAGGATTAATTCAGGGAGTCCAGGAGGCAAAGCGGGCTGGAGTGAGAGTGGGAGCCAATGTTATTATTGGTTTGCCAGGAGAATCACGGAATGAAATATTTGAAACTATTGAATTAATTCGCGAGGCTCAGCCGACATCTACAATGGTTCATCTTTTTCAGCCATATGAAAAAACACCCATGCGAGAAGAGAGCATCAAAATGGGTTTAATTAAGGATGATTTTATTTGTGGTGATTACAGATTTGAACCATTAGGCACAGGGCAAGTTTCTTCCCGAGAACTTATTGGGATTCAACGTGTCTTTAACTTGTATGTAGATCATCCTAAGAATCGATGGGATGAGATTAGTGAAGCTGAATCTGATGATTCGAAATTTGCTAAGTTGGCTAGAGAATATCAATTAAAACATTATGGTAGATCGTCTTTTTGATTCAGGAGTTGTATATTCCCTCCATTTGTTGAATAAATTGTTGTCAAAGGAAGGTGTTGAGTAATGAGGAGAAATACTTATGAAAAAAGTCATATGGTTTTTGGGAGACATAAGTGTGCACATCTGATCTGAAAAATTATGCAATCACAGACAGAGAAACAAGGGTTTTTTCTTGGAAGAGAGGTTATAGGTCTTTTGCTGGTATTAGAAAGTCTATTTCAAATATTTGCAAGGGGACAGCTATGGGCAAGGAAATCTGTTCTTTGATATAAGACTAAATGAAGACAGGAAAAGAGAAGTATTTTTGATTTGATGGGGTATACACTCGTCTAATGTAATATTGTCATAAGTTACATAATGAAAGACCCTAAACGAGTAATTCACAAAAAGGCACTAAAATGTTTATTCTTAGGCAGTCATAGTACAACTGGATTAGTCAAGTGAACACCCTAGCTAAAAGCAAATGATGTAAGCGGCATAACGATCATTGGCTTGATGATCTTATTACCGCAACACTCGATAACCCAGAGATAGAATATGAGATATGTACGTCTAAAGACGTTAACAGAGTCGAGGTAATTGAAAGATTATAAGCTAGACATATAAACATTTTGTATATTAGGGGGGTGGAGGGGTATTTATCAGAGAAAATGTATCGGGATTGGGGAATGAATGATGCAGATGCGTACTGGAATAGTGCCTGATTATAGGGTGGGTATTGCGATTTATAATGAATTTTGAGAGTGGGTATTTATGATGCTTCAGCATTGTTTTTGGACGTAAATGTTGCTATGAATCCCTTGGCAGGAATGAAACAATTTAAAAAACCAAATGGTGTGAAGATAATTGATTCTACATGCGATCCTTTTGTATTCAATCAAATCACAAGAAAAAGTAAAAAACCGAAGTGCGTAGTTTTCCTAATGGTAGACCGTCTCAGTCAGATGGTGCTTGATCACCATCTGAGCTTTTGCCAAATACTTTGAGTTTTTTTAGTAAGGGCAGGGTATTTAAGAATCATTTATACGCAGAGTGAGTGGACACTTCCTTCGTTAACAGTGAATGTTTTCAGGTTTGTTTGCTTCCCAGCACGGTTTATATCAACCATATGTTGGTACAAGCATCAATGAAAATACTCCACTTCTAAGTGAGCTTTTTAATAATAAAGGATTTTTAACATTAGGGAGCAGTTCGGGACGTAGATTGAATCCAAAAGTTGGTTTTGCCAGGAACTTTGATAGACATTGCTTCCTATATTTCTCCCTCAAGCCTGAAGCTGCAAGCTGATAGTTATGAATCAACATTATCAAATCATCCTAATCTTATTCACTTAACCTCTGATCTCTTGAACCTGTGAACGGTTACAATATATGTGTGGAATCATAGCAATAGTAAGTTTCAAGAATCATGAGCATAATCTCTCCAGACTGGATGAGATGGCTAAGATGATAATGCATCGTGGGCCTGATGATGAGGGTTATGCTCTTTTTGAGTTACAATCTGATAATTATAAGATTTTTTATGGGAAGGACACGCCTCAAAATGTGATGGACTTTCAATTGCGATACTTACCAAAGGTTAAATATCAATATCCCTCAGAACGTTTTACTGTTGGTTTTGCACACAGGAGGTTGTCGATTGTGGACATTACGGTCGCTGGCCACCAACCAATGTGTGATGAAACCGGGAGGTTTTGGATAACCCATAATGGAGAGGTTTATAATTTTAAGGAAATCAGAAAAGAATTAATAAATAGAGGATACAAGTTTAACAGTAATACTGATACAGAAGTAGTCCTGAAGTCCTATATAGAGTGGGGGGTAGATTGTCAGAATAAATTCAATGGTATGTGGGCCTTTGTGATATGGGATAATTTAAAGAAAGAACTTTGGATATCCAGGGATCGCTTGGGGGTAAAACCTCTTTATTACATGTTTCATGATGATTTTCTCATCGTATGCTCTGAGTTGAAGTGTTTAATGCCAATAATAAATCTGCAGCCTAACTTCAGAGAGATACATGCTTATCTTCTCGACGGCCCGAGTGAAACACACCCTGAAACTTTTTTTGAAAAAGCATACCGTTTCCCTGCGGGGCACAGTGCTCTATTTCAAACAAATTCCGGTTATAGAGATCTGGTTTTTGAGAAGTACTGGGAGCTGTCACTTTCTTCTGAAGAGAGAACATTTTCAACAAAGAAGTTAAAAGAACTATCGGAACAATATTACTATTTGTTAGAGGATGCAGTAAAAATCAGGCATTATGCGGATGTGAAGGTTGGTTGTGCGCTTTCAGGTGGTTTGGATAGCTCTTCAATCAGTTATCTTGCTGATAGGAATGTAAATCAGAACGGTAAAGCAGGTGAGATTGTAACAGTCTCAAATGTATACAAGGATGCAGATGAAATGTATTGCGATGAAACGAGATACATAGATATTATGGTTAAACATTTAAATGTTAAGTCATTGCGTGGTACTCCTGAGAAAAAGAATATACTTCTAACAAATGACAGGGGTTTGTGGCATGTGGAGAACTGTTATGATGGATTTGTTGTAGCGGCCTTCAATACATATTCTCTTGGCAAAAGGAATGGCATAAAGGTAATCCTAGATGGACAGGGCGCTGATGAGCAGCTTACCGGTTATAAGAGATTCTGGTATAGTTATTTTTATGCGCGACCCAAGTTCAGGGTTGAATATCTTTTTAGTTTATATAGGAGTGGTATACCATTAAAAAGAGCATTATATTACGGTTTTTTTAGTAAAAAGTTTATTCTAAATAGATTAGAGAAGCGCTCCATAACAGATGATGAACTGGATGGCTCTAGTTTTAGAGATTCACGAAATATTTTATCCCATAAAGATTATTTTACTGCTGTTAACACAGCTACTCACTGGAGCACGATAAACAGCCTGAAAAAGAGATTGAGATATGTAGACAGCAACTCAATGGCCCTTAGTCTTGAGTCAAGGCAACCATTTCTGGATTACAGACTCGTGGAATTCTTAAATGTTCTTCCTGATGTATATAAAATGCATGGAGGGTGGACCAAATATATTTCAAGAATAGCCTTTGACGGTAAACTTCCAGACGGGATAACTTGGCGGAAGGATAAGATGGGCTGGCCAATGCCTCTAAAGGAATGGATACAAGGGGATGTTAAGCATAGAATGAAAAAGTCTATTATGGAAAGCAATCTTCTGCAAGAATTAAAAAGTGAATATAAAGATGAGTATCTTCATGAAAGTAATTTAGGTAAATTACAAGGAACCTTTTTAAGACGTTTTACAAGATTATACAATGTCTCAAGAGTTGAGAAACTTTTTTTAAATTATAAATAAACTATTACCGCCTAAAATGCGCTCGCTATGTGGCCATTCTGTCTATACCTTGGGTTGGCGAATCAACTTTATCCGTGTGGAAAATTATCATTGGAATTTTAGTATGGCCTTACCATCTTCACTAGAAAATAATCCTGGAATTGTTGAATTGATTAAGGACATTGACGTAATTTTCAAAAAGCATGATATCTATTATTGGCTTGATTCAGGTTCTCTATTAAAAGCTATCAGGGACTCGACACTTGTTAGTAGTGATCTGGATCTTTCATGTTGGCAAACAGATCTTCACAAAATTGTTGCAGCTTGTGAAGATTTAAAAAAGATGGGGTTTCATAGCCTCTTTCAGAAAGGTTTAAATATTTTAGAAGATTATGTGAAGATTTCAATACCAGATCGTTATCAAGTTCCTTTCAATGCTATAGACATTTTTATTTATGTAATTATAAATGATGAAGCTGTGATCCGCAATATTCATCGTCCTGCGCAAAAGATTGGGAATAAGGTTTTTCGCGCTTACAAAAAATTATCTTTAAACAATGTTTCGAATGAAAACCTAAGAGGAAGGCTTTTTCATTTAGTTCCGCGGTTTTTAAAAACTAGTCTATCAAAAGTAATATTGAAAATTTATGTTCAGACATGTCAAAGCGTGTGGTTTGTGGTGCCGCTGAGTTACTTTAATGATTTTAAGGATATTCAACTATGTGGCATTACTTTCAATGTTCCTGTTGCAAGCGAGACTTACATGAAATACCGTTATGGCATTAATTGGAAGATTCCTAGTAAAAATTGGAGGCTTGCTGGTAGCGAATATCTAAGGTTTCGCCGAATGCGCCAACTTCCGCAAAATAAAAGAAAACGTATTAAGGTGTACGCAGACCTTTCTTGGCCAAAAGAAAGATTTAAGCCCTTTAGGGGAACATTTCATTTTAGCGAAGAAGAGATTGCCAAAATTAGAAGTTTAAAATAAGTGAACAATCTTTGTCTTAAGAGTTGAGAAGTTTTTCTAAGTGCAAATAAAATGAATATAAAGACATCGGTCAATTGATGTATAGTTATCTGTATCAGTTAGAATTATCCTTATTAAGTTATGTCTATAAAAAAAAGAGCATATAGTGCCTTGGGTGTTCTTTGCCCAAAGAAGGTTAGAAATAAATGTTTAGAGTTTATTAGTTCTGCTATGCCGATAGCTTTTGGAGTAGAACTAACTAATATATGTAACGCTAGGTGTAGTTATTGTGCTTATGATTTTCAAAAAAGAAAAAAGGGCATTATGGATGATAAAGTATTTGAAAAAGCAATTGATGAATATTCTATCATTGGTGGTGGTAGCATTAACTTTACCCCCACTGTGGGTGAACCATTGCTTGATTTGGATATAATCAAGAAAATACGATATGCAATAAATAAAAAGAATATTGATAATATATGGTTTTATTCAAACTTGATATCATTAGATAAATTTGATATTGATGAGTTATTAACATCTGGATTAACTGTGCTACGTATTTCTACTTGTATCAAAGACAGTAAAACATACCAGGAAATCTATGGCGTTGATAAATACAAGACAGTTTTGCGTAATATTGTTAAAGTCTGTGAAAGAAATGAACAATTGAAACGTCCTGTCAATATAAAACTTTATTTAAGAAACCACCAGCCGTGTGAAGACGCTTTAAATTCTGAGGATTTTAGAAATATCTCACAATATTTTGATAAGAAGGATTTGTATATTAAAGATTATAAATATGATTCATGGAGTGGGAAAATTAAAGATATTGATTTGCCGACTGGTAATGTAATTCATCAACACAATTATGATATCATGGAAGAACCTTGCTCTGAGTTATATAGACGCATTCATGTTTTATATGATGGAAGTGTAATTTTCTGCGTTTGCAGAGACTTAAATGGTGAATTAAAGATTGGCAACATATTTGAGCAGGGTATTCTGGATATATGGAAAGGCGAAAAATTGAAGTTATTGAGATTAGACTGGAAGAGGGGTAATATTCCAGAACTGTGTAAATCTTGCGAACGCTACCATCCAACAAGCTCTTTTTATAACGAACAATACAAAAATTTAATAAATAAATATTTTAGATATAAATTTATGAACTAATATAAGATTAACATATTAGTTAGGATTCTTTTTGATATGAGGACTATATTATTTATAGAGTGTGGCAGTTCTGGATATGGAGGGTCATTTAACAGTCTTTATCAAACGATAAATATGTTGTGTTCTCAAAAATATCGCATTATAGTTGTCTTTTTTAACACAACATTGTTTTATAATAAACTTATTGATAAGGGTATTGAATGCCACTATTTTAACAATATAATTTATAATGTAGGTTCAAGTTATAGAAAATATTTACTTGGTAAAATTAACGGTTTTTGTTTAAGATTTTTTCCTCAAGTTAGCGTATTGGTAGAGTATATAATACATTATCATACGATTAAGGAGTTAAGTTGCTTAATTAGAACGAAAAACGTTGATCTTATTCATTTAAATAATCAACTTGTCATTAACTTTATGGGATTATTTGCCGCTAAATCAACTAATATTCCATGTATACTGCATTTAAGGACGTTTAATTCATATGGTATAAATAAATATAAAATATTATATACTAATAAAGTTAATATACATTATATAGCGATTTCCGAACAAATCAAACACCATTGGGTTGAGAAAGGACTGGATTCAAAGAAGATAGATGTCATATACAATGCCTATCAATCCAGCGATAACGACGCGTTACCGGATAATGATATTCCTTCTATGTCAGAATATGATGGATACAAAATAATTTTTGTTGGAAGGTTAATCGCTTGTAAAGGGATATCTTTTTTAATAGAGAGTTTTAAACAAGTTATAGATAACGATATCAGGGCAAGGCTCTTTTTGGTAGGAGATGGTAAAGAAGAGGATAGATTAAGAGAATATACTTCTAAACTAAATATAAAACAGCATGTGGTTTTTCTTGACTATAGAAGTAATCCGCAGGCATTTATAAAGCAAGCTGATTTGCTGGTGCTTCCATCAAGCGAAGAAGGATTCGGTCGTGTTTTGTTAGAAGCAATGGATGTTGGAGTAGCGGTAGTTGGAACTAAGGTCGGCGGCATTCCTGAGGTTATAGAGCATGGAACTAATGGACTTCTTGTTGATTGTGGAGATTCAGATGACCTTAAGCGGTCAATAATTGAAATTCTGGAAGATAAATTACTTAGAAAGAAATTAATCCAGGGAGGTTATGAGACCATAAACTCAAAATTCCGTGTTGAGACTTATCAGGAAAAATTAGAAAATGTATACGATAACATCCTTGACATGGCAAATTGAGTTATTTGAGACATGCTCTGGTAATATTGTCAACATTTAGGCGGTGGGGCAGAAATGGGGATTTAAATACGGTAGATGTTATGTCTTCGAACCATCAAAGGGCAACTTAAAGTTTCTCAAACAGCATTTGCAGATAAATCGGATTAATAATGTATATGTGATTGAATGTCAAGTAGAAGATAAACGGTTTGAAAATGTTGAGTCTTATGAAATGAATGGAGACTCCGGGATGAATACGATCAGTGGAGTAAAAAAAGGGGAGAGAGAGTATGAAAAGGTTTTAAAAAGACAAATTACCATTGATGGTTTTGTCGAAGAAAACGGTGTTGTGCCAGAACTTATTAAGATAGATGTGGAGGGGGCCGAGGTAAAATGCGCTCCGGAGGTGAAGGGGTATTGAAAAAATACCATCCCGAAATAATTCTTTCCGTTCATGCCAAACATATCAAAGATCTTAGGTTATTCTTTAGATCATTTAAGAAAGTCAATATCAGATCTGGGTTACGAGATTTACAATATTGATGGCACTCGTGCCAAAGATGAGTTGGTTTCAAGAGAATATTACCTTGTATGAAAATTACTTTAGTTATCCATGATTTACCAGGCGGAGGAACAGGCAGAGTTTTAACATATATGGCAAACTATTGGGCAAATGAGGGGCATCATGTCACCATTTTAACTCTTGAGAAAAGAGGTTCACCGTTTTATCCCCTTTCGGATTCAGTGAAATGGATATCATTGAATATTTCAAGTAATTCAGCAAATTTAGTGGAGGGATTATTAAAAAACCTGAGACGTATCTATCTTTTACGTAAAGCTGTTTTAAAATCCACTCCTGATTGTATTATAAGTTTTGTATTTACAACTAATATGCTTGTCTTGTTAGCTACGCGTTTCATAAACAGTCCGTTGATAATATCTGAACGTAATCATCCAGGCTATGGAACACGGACAAGATTGGCATGGTATTGGTTAAGGAGGATTTTATATCCTTTGGCTGATCATCTTGTTGTTCAAACCAGGGAGATTAAAGATTGGTTTCATCGTTATAACAACTCAATTCATATCATTGCAAATCCGGTAGGAACTGTTCAAGAGGTTGCAGAATTCAGTTCAGAGGTAACATTACCATCAGGCAAGAGTATTGTGGCAATGGGACAATTGTCGCCACAAAAAGGATTTGATCTTTTACTGAAAGTATTTGCAAAAATTCATCAAACATATAAGGAATGGAATTTAATTATTCTTGGAACCGGTCCAATGAAAGAAGAGTTGGTTTTACAAGCAGGACAACTGGGAATAGAAAGATATCTTCATCTTCCTGGAATGGTAACAAATCCACTTTCTGTGCTGAAAAAGTGTGATCTGTTTGTATTGTCATCCCGCTATGAGGGGCTCCCTAACGTTCTTTTAGAGGCGATGGCTTGTGGATTGCCTGTAGTTAGCTTTGATTGCCCATCAGGCCCTAGTGAGGTTATCCGAGATAGAGTTAATGGTCTTCTAGTGCCTTTGAAGGATTTAGATGCTTTAAAGGATGCAATAGAAAGCCTAATAAAAGATGAAAAGTTAAGGCTTAGCCTTGGGAGAGAGGCCGTGAAGGTTCAAGATAAGTTTTCACTTGAGAAAGTAATGAGCCAGTGGAACAATCTGTTACATAAATATTCGTTGACCAGATGAAAGTTCATATACTTACAACTTCAAATTATATCTCTTTCTTTTTCTTCTATCCTTTGCTTGTAAACAAAAAGAGATTTGCTGAATTAAATGTTCGTATTAAATATTTTGATCGTATACTGGATAATCTTTGCCAATGTGATGTCCTTCTGCTTGATAGTAAATATTTTAAAACCTTATGGGAAGACAGGGAGTACGTCTTGTCACTATTGCAAAAGATGAAATCTATGTGTAATAAACTAATCTGGCTGGACTCTACAGCCAGTACGGGAAGTACTCACTTTCAGGTCTTGCCTATTGTTGATAAGTATTTAAAAAAGCAGTTATTAAAAGATTTAACTCTATATAAAAATGATTTTTATGGAGCGAGGATATATACGGATTATTATAAGAATAATTTTAATATTCCAGAGGAAGAGGTTGCACGTGTTGATCCAATTGATGAAGACCATATACACAAATTGTTTATATCATGGAATCTAGCTTTTGGCCCATATTCATCAAGCAGAAAGATGTCCAATCTGTTCAGGTTAATGCCATGGTCTCTAAAGGAAAAACTTAAATTTAATTATCATTTTAAAAGAAGCCCTTCTGATACTAAACGAAAATATTCCGTGTGTTTTCGAGGAGTCACCAGGTATACAAATGCTGCACTTGCATTTCAGAGGATTAAGATAATAGAAAAGTTAATGAGTCGCGGGGTGGATACATCACCTGTTAAGTATAAACATTATATTAATGAGTTAAGAAATGCTAAGATAGCTGTAAGTCCTTTTGGTGCAGGAGAGTTATGCTATCGTGATTTTGAGATATTTTTAGCAGGAGCTCTTCTTTTTAAACCATCAATGAATCATTTAGTTACATGGCCGGATGTTTTTATAGAAGGAGAAACTTATATATCAACAAAATGGGACCTAAGCGACTTTGATGAAAAGATTGATATATTATTGCAGGATACTGAACTCGTTAAACAAATGAGTTTAAAGGCTCAAGATAGATATGTTTCATTGTTTACTTCAAAAATGCAGGAAATATTTTGTAATCGTTTTGTAGAATTACTAAGCTAGCATTATAAGTTTAATAGGAGTCTAGAGTAAATGACAGGAAGTTTGGATATTCTTTTTATTAATCCACCTTACGAAAGATTAAAGGGTTTTACACTTGGCAGCCTTCCTAATGGTATTCTCGGATTAGCAACTTTTCTCAATAAAAAAGGGTTTAATTCATTAGTCTATGATGCTGACACCAATGCTGAAGAAGGACTTCTTGCTTATAATAATAAGAATAGAGCGGAATCACAGAATGAATACGCAAAAAATATAGACGATAAAAATCATCCGGTTTGGGCAGAAATTAAAGAAACAATAGAACGATTAGACCCACATTTTGTTGGCATTACACTAATGACACCTACTTTGCACTCAGGGTTGATGATTGCCCGGATAGCCAAAAAGCTTAAAAAGATTGTTCTTGTCGGCGGTCCTCACATAAACATTATAAATGAAAAAGTATTAGAAATAGACTGTGTTGATTTCGCTTTTTTCGGAGAAGCTGAGTATAGTGTAACAGAATTTTTAAATAGCTATCCTGATAATAACAAATTAAGAGACTTAAAAGGTCTAGGCTTTAAAAATGGCCTTAATACATACTATAATGGATTCTCTGATAGAATAGAGAACCTGGATGAATTACCACATCCTGA
>Ga0187833_10000245_pt1 | contig 63411 bp, 66 predicted proteins | sample ETNtaG_37_FD_167968 | JGI IMG/M metagenome (GOLD analysis project Ga0187833, IMG submission 167968) | Marine microbial and viral communities from oxygen minimum zone, Eastern Pacific Ocean - ETNP2014_SV_400_PacBio MetaG (Illumina Assembly) | ecosystem: Environmental > Aquatic > Marine > Hypoxic...
TGTACCACCGTCTTCCCACTGTACAAACTTGATCTCATCAGTTGTTCCATCTGTAGATATAGTATTTGTGAGCTGGATTCCGTTCCATCCAAAACCACCTGTAAATGCAGTAGGATCAGGGTCAGCTATTGCAGTGTTCATGGCTGCGTCGCGTGTAATAGCTGTATTTCCTATTACACCTGACAAAGCTTGTGTAATCGTGATTGTACCTGCATTAATTCTAACCTTAAGCTTTGAGTCTACAGTACCGGCATTGTGTCCATTAGCACCATCAATAGCAGCTTTTAGTGAGACATTAAAAGCAGTGACATTAGCATCAGATCCACCCAGATCAACATTATCACCAGCAACACCGTTGGCACTTTGATCAGATTCATATACCTTTGTTACTCCTTCACTTACCAAAGTAAGTTTGGCTCCATCTGCTGGTACTCCCGAAAATACCCAACTTTGTGAAGCTGCGGCGTGTGTCTGAAATGGCTGTGTGCCTGAATCTTCTGCATTATCCTCATCAATCGATCTGTCATTGTCATTGTCGACACCGTCATCTGCAGTTATCATATCTGATGCTGATAACTTTGTGTTGTCAAAGGTAATTCCAAATGATATAATTTCGGCTGTCTGATCACCATCATTTGCATACACCGTGAAATCAATCACATCTCCCTTGTTCACAACCGGTGTGTTTGGTAGGATCTCAAATCCTTTATGATCCGAATAGGCACCAGCATCAGTAGTAGCTATTGCCAATGTACCGTCCGCCTGGTATGGAAATTCATTGTTGCTGAAAGTCCCATCGACTGAGAAATAATAGTACACATAATAGGTGCCATTAGGTACTGCACCACCACCGGCCATTTGTTTTGATATTTTATCTATATCAAATAAATATTTACCAGCTGAAGCTAACACAGTCTCGGTATGATTTTCTCCATCGGCACTTGTTACAGCAAAAGCTGTGGCTGCATTTGCAGCGTCAAGAGCTGCATAGTGTGATGTTATACCGGAAACCGTTGAAAGAAAAATAGCGATTTTGCAGTTGCTTGCAGTAGCATCCTGGTCAAACGCTTCCCAGCGAAATTCATATGTGTCAGAGTGGTTCAGTGACACAGGTGTACCTGCAGACGGATTTATCGGGAAAAAATAATCAGAATGCGAGACCACAACACTGCGATCATCTTGACCAGCGTTTGTCATGGCTTGATTGGATTTCAGCTGTTGGTAGAACACATGTCCGCCACCGTCATCAATCTTAGCAACTATCTCGTAAGTTGCCGCAGGAATAACAGCACCGGATGCGGTTGTGGTAGCAGACACTAAGGTCTGTGCATCAGAAGCACCGCCACCTGCCTCAGTAGTGGCTGAGGAAAGTGTAAACGCTGTGCCTGGGACATCAGCTATTATAGTCACAACACCAGCATTTGAGGTTGCAGTTACCCCGGCAAGAGCATGAACAAGTGGCTCTAATCCGGAAGCAACATTTGCAACGGTCGTGAGAGTGGCTGTGAAAGACACAGTTGACCCATTTAATGTTACACTGAATATATCACCAACCTCTATGGCGTTGGCCGCTGTTACAGTTGAAACCTGTGACTTACCATTTCTCACGTTCCAGTCGTATGTATTTCCTGCCTGGGTGTCTGTATCCTCTGCAATACTCCCAGCGATCTGCAAGCAGCTTGCTAAAGTAGCAGTATTATGTGTGGCGTTAATTACAGCAGCATAGTTACCTGTACAGGCATAAAGGGTGATGGTTGCGTTATCATCCTGGTCAAAATCTCCGTTCACATTGTCTGCTGCCCAGGATATGGGGAAAGAAGTCAGCTCAGCTGTATTGTGAGCATAAGCATCACCTGACTGCACCTGAGAAAACTCAAAGTATGGATAATGTGACACTTTAAGAAATTTATCAGCAGGGCCATCAGTTTGTGCCTGATAGACATTTTGGTTCTTTCCATCATTGGTAACAAAATAGACATAATAATTTCCCTCTGCTGTGCTGTTGGTCATTGTGAAAGTAGTATTTCCATTCTGACCCTCTGCAACTGAAGAAGATGACACCTTGGTTGCATTTGCCAGGGTAACGGTCTCGCTGGGTGCAGATCCTGAAATAGTCAGATTTGCCTCTCCCATGCCATCCGTTGTTGAGATCCATACATCAGTGGTGGATGCATCATCAACATCCTGTGTGTTCATGTAAAATTTCACGCTGTTTATTTGGGCTGTTGCTGATCCATCAGCACCAGCAGGAACAACACCTGATCTACCAATGATATTTTTACTGCCAATATCTGAATCAATGAACATGTTCGCTATGTTATCGTGCGCACCACCTTCATAATTATTATCACCATCGTAATCAAGACCTGCAGATGTGTGATTTGCGAGAAGCACATTAGCGCCACCCTCAGCAACGAAAACAGGATGGTGCTTAACTGTGACAGCAGCACCGCCCTGTAAGACCCAGTCAGCGGTTAAATTGCTGGTCACGTAAAAAAACCAAACATCCTCTTCAAAATCCACTTTTGTATCAGCACCTGCTGCATTGGTAGTATTATTATATGCATCAGCATCAAGTTTGAGCTGAACGGTAGGGAATGCAGCACCCTCATACCCATTAGAAGCTGGAAAAGTATTGTCTATATCATGAGCAGCTAATAGCTTAAATCCATTTGTAGCATTTACCTGTGTCAGGTTTTTTGTTTTGGATGCCCATATTTCATAAAGATGATCATCAAAGTTTACAGCATTATAGGTGATACCTTCAAACTGTGCATCATCACCATTTACATAAAGATCAGTAGCCAAATCATTAGGCTCTACCACAAGATCGGGTAAATTTGAGGCAAGCAAACTTGTGGCACCAGCGACCGGATGCTTATAACCAAGCTCATCGGTTTCATCATAAGGGGGTGTCGTTGTAAGAGCCGCTATCGTCTGTGCGTCAGCGTCGTCATCATTAGCCTCAACAGTAGCAACCGCAAGAGTAAAAGCGGTTCCGGCAACGTCACCTGTAACTGTTATCACAGCTCCAACTGCGGCAGAACTTACACCAGGTAGAGCTTCGATAAGTAATTCCAGTGCGGCAGCAACAGCGTTAGCATTAGCACCAGTGGCAGCTGCAGTCTCTGTCCCATTGATTGTTGCAGTAAATTTATCATCGGACTCTACAGTACCAGCAATAGTTACGGTTGATACCTGTGCGTTCCAAGCATAGTTTGCATTAAATCCTGATGTAACAACAGAAAGAGAAGAACGAAAAGTAACGGCTGGGTTTGCATTTTCACCACCAACTTCTTCGTTACCCTGTCCATAAATTATGGAATAATTTTGTGTCGAGCCATTAGCGGCACTTGAGGATGTAGTAATTGGAAAAACAACCGTCATATTATCTGCATTGACAATATTTACTCCTGCTCCCATATCAATTGTAATAGAATTAGCAGTGGCTGCAGCTACCGCCGGGGTTATAGCGTGACCAGCAGAAGAAGCGATAATAGAAATACCGTCAGTATATGCTCCATCTCCATCTACGTCAGCAACACCAATATTGCTCGGTAAATTTATAACTACGTCTTCACCATTTGCCCATGCTCCAGGTCCATTATTCTGGAAAACAAACTTAATGGACTGCACATAATTATGATCTACTCCGGACACATTAACAGCTGCTCCTATAGGAAGATCCGTTGGAGAAGGTGTAGCTGTTGCACCAAATACTAAACCGCTCATAGTTAAAACAGTGAAAAGTTTTTTAAGTTGACCTTTTATATTCATTTTTTCCTCCGATTTTTTGTGTTTTCTTCTGACATACTCAAATTCGACGGTTTTCCCGCCGGAATCTTTGTGGTCAGTTTATTTATCGGCAGTAACATTCCTTGTCTTTAATAAATTTTATTAAAAATTATAAAGTTTTTATTAATCATTTCGTTTTTTGATAAAAACTAATAATGTATAATTTTCCATAACCTTTAATATTATTGAAGATGAATCAATAAAAAACAATAGAATTCTGCAAAGTTTAACACCATTGTTTATAAATCATTATTATCAGTGCGCCCATTAGTTATAATCTTATTTTCGACCATATTTTTACAACATTTATGCCAATTCGAATAATACATACTATAGAAATCAAAAGTCAATGTAAATATAATAATATTAATATTTACGATATATTATCAATAAAGATAATTAAGCATAAATCAGAGAGATATAGGAAATTTTCATAGAAAACAGGAAAATAGTTCCACTGTTTCTATTTGGCTATACCTATAGTGATATATGATCTAAGGGCTGATCAGTGGAACAGGATGGAGTGATTTTTTATTGAATTATTTTTTATAATGATTTATAATAGGGTATCTCCTGCCAATCCCAAAAGCTTTGGATGTAACCCTTAACCCTGGTGCGGCCTGCCGCCTTTTATATTCATTGATCCTGATCCGTTCGGCGAGGTCCATCACCAGTGTTTTTTTCAGTCCTCTCTGGAGCAGTTCATCGATGCTGAGCCTGTTCTGCACTATGGAATCCACAATGGGACTGACAACGTCATAGTCAAAGGGGTCTCTCTGGTGAGGCGCCAGCTCCGCAGAGGGCGGCTTTGTGATACAGTCTTCGGGTATCCGGTCACATCCGGCAGACTCATTCACCCATTTAGAGATAGCATAGACATCCTGTTTTGATAGATCGGATATCACAGCCAGCCCTCCGTTCATGTCGCCATACAGCGTACAATATCCCAGTGCAAGCTCGGTCTTGTTGCCGGTTGCCAAAACCAGCCACCCATATTTATTTGATATGGCCATGAGCAAAAGCCCCCGGATCCGTGCCTGTATGTTTTCTTCTGCTACGCTCGGAGGTGCATCCTTAAATATTGGTTTTAGTGATCGAGTGGTATTATTTACTAACTCTTCTATGGGTAAAGACTTCAGAGATATTCCCAGGTTTTGTGCCAATTTTTCTGAATCCGTTACACTGTGTTCACTGGAGAACTCTGAGGGCATGGTAATGCCCCACACATTTTCCTTTCCCAGGGCATCAACCGCAATGCAGGCCGTGAGAGAAGAATCGATCCCACCGCTGAGCCCCATGACCGCCTTTTTGTGGCCTGTTTTATCAAAATAATCCTTTACCCCAAGGCAAAGAGCAGAGTAGAGGGTCTCCTCCCTTCTGAAAACCTGTTCAGAGATAATGTTTGTTGAGTCCATATCCACAATGAGCATATCCTCAGAAAAGGGCTGGCCTAAAGCGATAGCATCACCTTTACCGTTATACACAACTGAATTTCCGTCAAAAATAAGTTCATCCTGAGCGCCAATTAAATTACAGTAAATAAAATGGGTTTTGGTCTCACGAACTTTTTCCTCGATTAATGTCTTTCGAATTTTCGGCTGCTCATCGTGAAACGGAGATGCGGAAATATTGATGATCATCTCTGCCCCCCCTTGCGCAAGTTCGTTGGTCACTTTCAATTCAGAGTCCATGTCCCACAGGTCCTCACATATCTGAAGCCCGATCTTCTTAGGTCGACCTCCGATCTCCACCTCAGTGAGTCCAATACTATTTCCCGGAGTAAAATACCTGTCCTCATCAAACACATCATAGGTAGGTAAAAGTATTTTATCATAGACAAATGAAATTTTTCCGTTGGCGCACAGGGCTGCACTATTATATGTGTCATTTTTCTCTTTTCGTATGAAACCAGCGATGAGCGGTATTTTGGAAAAGGATGCTATGGTTTGAATGGAGCTCTCTGAGGCAGAAACAAATCTGTTCTCCCAGATCAGGTCCTGAGGGGGATACCCGCACACAACCATTTCAGGAAAAATAACCAGTTCGGCGCCGGACTGTATCGCCCTCTCATAAAATGTCTGAACTTTATTTACATTATATGAAAAATCACCTACAATGGGGTTGACCTGACAAACTGCAATTTTCATAAGAATATCATACCATGATATTAAAAACGAATTTCAAATTCTGGGAGCTGAGCTTTGTCAGGGCTATCTTCAATAAGGACATCCTCAACCCTTGAGCTGGGGGAGCCCTCTCTCAAAATATGAGTGAACTGTTCTATATTTGTTTCACTTCCCAAAGCCTCACCAAATACCGATCCATCGGGATCATTTTTTACCCATCCCTCTATATTCAATGAGAGGGCATTATCACGAGCATAGGCGCGAAACCAGACGCCCTGCACTTTTCCTATTACTCTAAAGGTAACGCACTTATTTTGGTTGTTCATTTCGGTATACACATGTTGATCTTATCAAGAACTTCATCCGGTGAACTGGCCGTATCTACATTTTCAATGTCCCACGTTCTGTATCCCACCACCTTTTTATCCATGGAAAGTGTATAGGCGATCTCGCTGAGGGTTCCGTACTTACCTCCAATGGCTATGGCTGCATCACAGTTATAGGCAAGAATCACATTTCGTCCAACTCCAATTCCAGTTGGTATTGAAAGTGCAAGATAATCATTTGCCTCATCTCTGTTGCTACCTTTCAAGATACCAATACAGGTTCCCCCTCCCTCTTTGACACCTTTTGCTATTGCTTCCATGACCCCGACACCTCCCCCGCAAAATACAAGATAGTTTTCCTCCGCCAAATGCCTGCCGATTTTTACGGTATCCTTATAGTCCTCAGGTAAGACCTCCCTACCTCCAAAAACAGAGACCTTCCCACGGAAATGGTTCATGGCTCAAGCCGTGATAATGTCCTGGGAAATGGAATGGTCTGTCGGATGTGACGTATCCCGCATATCCAGGCAACGGTCCTCTCAATTCCCAGTCCAAAACCTGCGTGGGGAACGGAACCATATTTTCTGAGGTCTAAGTACCAGCCAAAGACATCCATTGGCAGTCCGTGCTCCTTAATTTTACTGACAAGAATATCGTGATCATCCTCTCTCTGCCCTCCCCCTATGATCTCACCATAACCTTCCGGAGCTAACATATCAACACCCAGCGCAAGGTCAGGGTTTTCCTCATCCCTCTTCATATAGAATGCCTTTATTTCTGCCGGCCAGCGGTGGATCATAACGGGACTGTCAAACTCTTCGGATATAACTGTTTCATCGGTTCCTCCAAAATCAGAGCCGTATGTGAAGTCGACCCCCTTTTTCTTTAACAGTGCTGCCGCTTCGTCATAAGTAATTCTTGGAAATGGTGTCTTTATCTTTTCAAGCCTGGAGATATCTCTCTCCAAAATATCCAACTCTGTTTGGCAATGTTCAAGGCAGTGGGTCACAATATGTTCTACAAATTTCTCCGCCCACGTCATATCTTCATCTAGATCGCAATAGGCAATTTCCGGTTCCACCATCCAAAACTCAGTCAGGTGACGCCTGGTCTTGGATTTTTCGGCTCTGAAGGTGGGACCAAAACAATAAATTTTTCCAAAGGCCATGGCCCCTGCCTCGCCATACAGCTGTCCGCTTTGAGTTAAATAGGCTGACCTATTAAAATAATCTACCTCAAATAAACTGGTTGTACCTTCGGCCGCGTTGGCCGTCAAAATTGGAGAGTCAACCAAAATAAATCCATTTTTGTCAAAAAATTCACGGCAAGCCTTAATAACATGGTGACGTATTATCAGGATGGCATGCTGTTTACTACTTCTCATCCATAAATGCCTGTTGTTCATTAGAAAATCAGTTCCGTGTTCCTTTGGAGAAATGGGATACTCGGCAGCAATTTGATGTATCTCTATGGATTCAACACCAATTTCAAATCCTCCCACAGAGCGATCATCTTTACGTACGATCCCTGTTACGGAGACAGACGTTTCCTGTGTGACCGTATTTTTTAATTCAAAAATTTCAGGGGCAACCTCTGATTTTACGACAACGCACTGCGCTAACCCTGTGCCATCCCTAAGAAGGAGAAACCAGATCTTTCCGCTGGTTCTTTTGTTGTAAACCCATCCATTAAGTGTAACGGATCGTTCAATATGTTTATTAAGATTTGATATTGTTACCTGTGTTGATTTCATTTTTGTGTTACCATGTAGTTAAAATGTCATTTAAAATATCCTGTGCGATCTTATCCACAGCAATTTTTGTTGCAAACGTCCGGGCATCCCCAATCTCATCCGTATCCTCATCATCTATTAACCCATCACCGTCATTGTCAATCTCATCTGAACTGATGTCTCCACCAATTCCATAGGCACCCCACCCTTTGTACCTTTTATCTAATAGAACCTCATCATTAGAAACATCGATCCACTCAATATCAATTGCAACTGTAAACCGATATTCCCCGACAACCTCATCTTTTGAATAGGTATATGGCACATCTTCCGCTTGAACAATGGAGCCCCTTAAAATAGAGTCTGAATTTTCAACATCCACCACACGCAATATATTTTCATCGGTGAACTTTTCAAGAAGATTATCGGTGATCCCCTCCGATATGCCAAACTCTGCTGTTAAATTATCCAAAAGTGGTATGGAGATACTGCGAATGTGTGGTGGTATAGAGCCGGCCAACGAATAATAACCGCAATCAACAGACAACATTGATAGGAATATCAGACAAACAATATATGTTTTATTCATCATACATGAAATCTCTGTTAACCAAACTAATTATTACCTCGTTTAATTTTGGGGGCAATTCCATATTCGTTGATCTTGCGGTACAAGGTTCGCTCGCTCATTCCCAGTGTTTTAGCGGCTGCCCTACGATTATTATTGTGAAACTTCAGGGTTCGAACGATCAATTCCTTTTCAAGATTCTGGAGATTGGTATCGCCAATGGCCTCTCCTTTGATACTGTGGGGATTATGTTGCTCAATTTCCCCCGGTAGATCAATGGCCCTCTCCCTTCTTGGAAAGTGTTCTATCTCAGCGCTGGAATTTATTGGTATGAGACCACCACTCATCAGTTGTTTGATAGATTCAACGTCCTGACGAAGCAGGAATAACTGCCTTAAAATCAATTCTCGTTCTGCAGATTCCGGTGACTGGTTAACAGGAATCGGAAGTTGGGTATTTGCAGATGTGCCCTGCAAAGAGATCCCTAGATGTTTATCCACCATCTCCGTGGTAATACGTTCTCCTTTTTCCAAAACGAGGATACTTTCAACAAAGTGTTTCAATTCCCTGATATTTCCGGGCCAATCATGCTGTTTCAACCTACGAACCGCTTCCGGCATAAAACCACGGTATAGGATATCGTTTTCTCTAGAAAATTGCAGAGCAAACCGTTCTATAAGGACCGATAAATCCTCTATTCTCTCTCTCAAGAGTGGGACATCAATGGTTACTGTTTTTAAACGATAAAATAGATCGTTACGGAAGTGCTCTTTACGAACCAATTCTTCTAATCTTTTATTTGTTGCTGCAATGACTCGGACATCTGTGTATAATGTCTTAGAGTCCCCGACACGCATGAATTCACCGCTCTCTAATACTCTCAAGACTTTTACCTGGGTGTCCATAGGCATCTCACCGATCTCGTCAAGAAAGATTGTCCCTTTATTTGCTGTTTCAAAATATCCTTTCCTGTCTGCACCTGCTCCCGTATATGCACCTTTTTTATGGCCAAAGAGTTCGCTCTCAATAATTCCCTCGGGAATGGCCCCACAGTTAACCGTTACCATTTCGTTTTGAGCTCTCCGGCTGGTCCCATGGATAGCTTTAGCAATCAATTCTTTTCCGGTTCCAGATTCACCCGTTATGAGAACAGAAATGTCCACCGGACCGACCTGCAAAACGAGATCCAAAACCTGCTGGATCATTTCAGAATGACCTATGATTCCATATTGTTTTTGAAGTCTGTTTTTATCCATAGTATTCTATTGAATTAGTTCAGATTTAGTTGTGTTCGGGTGCAGGACCTCCCACATCGTCTGCAAAATTTGATTTAGATCAGATTGAATCGGACTCCATTTGAGAATATCAGCTGCCATCTCAAATGAGGCTATCAATTTCTCAGGATCTCCCGCTCGTCGTTCCACAAACTCATATGGTATGGGATGTTGGGTTATTATTTTTGCTTCTCGAATAACGTCTAACACGGTGTGACCATACCCTGTCCCTAAATTCACTGTAAGGTCTTTCTCCTCCTGTTGTAAAAACTGAATTGATTTTGTGTGGGCCGTGGCAAGGTCAGATACATGAATATAATCCCGAAGGCATGTACCATCAGCGGTATTATAGTCATCCCCAAAGATCTCTATTTTATCTCTTTTCCCTGTAGAGACTTCCATAACAATGGGTAGTAAATTTTGAGGATTTTGTTCTGGTACAGTTACTCGATTTTTTGAGTCATATCCCGCTGCATTAAAATATCTTAGTGCAACAAATGAGATACCCTTTAACCTTGAATACCAGCGAAGGTTTTCCTCGATGGCTAGCTTTGTATATCCATAATAATTAATTGGGTCCGTAGGATGCTTTTCATCGACAGGGAGGTACTCAGGATAGCCATATACAGCGGCTGAAGATGAAAATATCATTTTCTGAACCCCAGAGCCTGCCATAGCCTTCAACAGCTTCAGCGTTCCCACTATATTGTTAGTAGAATATTTTTCAGGGTCGACCATCGATTCACCGGCGGCTTTCCAGGCAGCAAGGTGGACCACTGCAGTCGGTTCCGTAGAGAATGCTGTTTTTAAATCCTCTTCACATAAAATTGATCCCTTGATAAACTCAGCGCGGACATCCACGTTTTTCTCGAATCCCAGAGACAGATCATCTAAAACAGTTACCCTGTGTCCGCTGTCTAGAAGGTCTAAGACCACATGGGACCCAATATAGCCAGCGCCACCTGTGACTAAGACATTCATTTTCCAGTGTTTTCCTTTGATAATGTTGAGAGAATATCTTTCACATTTGATGGCGAACTTAATTCCTTTTCAAGCTGCTGAATTTGATCACGTAAAATTGCAGCACGCTCGAACTCCATATCATCTGCTGCTGCAAGCATCTCCTGCCGCATCATGTCCAGGGCAAGGTGGGTATCCATTTCCAAATATTCTTTGTCCTTTTTTGAATAAGTTTTCTCCAAATTACCACTCCCCAATGAATCGGCCACCGCTGTTGTAAGCATCACATCTTCCATAGATTTAGTTATTGTTTTGGGGACAATCTTATTTTTCTTATTAAACGCGATTTGAGTCTTTCGTCTTCTATCGGTCTCATTAATAAGGTATTTCATGGCCTCTGAGATTTGGTCACCATAAAGGATCACTGTCCCATCTAAATGGCGTGAGGCTCTCCCTGCGATCTGCATCAGTGAACTTTGTGATCGTAAAAATCCCTGTTTATCTGCATCCAAAACTGCCACAAGTGAGACCTCCGGAAGGTCCAGCCCCTCTCTCAAAAGGTTAATACCAACCAGAACATCAAATTCACCTAAACGTAGGTCACGTAATATCTTGATTCGTTCCAGTGCCTTGATGTCTGAATGTAAATAACGGACACGTAAATTTATTCCCGCAAGGTATTCTGTTAGATCTTCACACATTCGTTTTGTCAAGGTAGTTATCAATACACGTTCACCGGATTTAATTCTGCTCCGGATTTCACCGATCAAATCATCAATTTGACCATGGGTATTACGTATTTCAACTTTTGGGTCCAACAACCCTGTGGGACGAATCACCTGCTCCACAATACTTCCGCTACACAGTTCAAGCTCACGGACTGAGGGTGTGGCAGACATATAAATCATTTGTTTTTGGATGTGGAGAAATTCATCATACTTTAGAGGGCGATTGTCGAGGGCGCTGGGCAACCGAAATCCATGCTCTACCAGAGTTTCTTTTCGTTTTCGATCTCCATTGTACATACCCTGAATTTGGGGGAGGGTTACGTGAGACTCATCAATGACTGTTAGAAGATCATCGGGAAAAAAATCAATGAGGGTCCAAGGTCTTTCTCCGGGTTTCCTTCCTGCAAAATAGCGAGAATAATTTTCAATTCCTGAACAAAATCCAATTTCTCTCATCATCTCCATATCAAAGTTGGTTCGCTGTTCCAATCTCTGTGCTTCCAACAGTTTGCCCTGTTCTTTAAACTCAGTCAATCTTCCATTCAGCTCCTTCTGTATATCAACGATAACTTTTGCAATTGTTTCATCATCGGTAACAAAATGTTTTGCCGGATAGATGAATATACTGTCCAGTGAACGAATGATCTCACCGGTCAGAGGATCAAAAGCAGTTATCTCATCTATCTGTGATCCATATGTCTCAATTCTGATACAAACATCTTCATACGCTGGAAAAATATCTATGCTGTCTCCACGTACCCGAAAATTTCCCCGTTCAAGAACCGTATCATTACGCAAATAGTGAATATGAACCAATTTTCTAAAAAGGTCCCTACGGTCAAATGGTTCCCCTTTTTTTAAATGAATAACCTGGTCCTTATAATCGGAAGGAGAGCCAATACCGTAAATACATGAGACAGAACTTACAACGATCACATCTTTTCGCTCTAAAAGAGAGCTTGTAGCTTTCAAACGTAGCTTATCAATTTCCTCATTAGATGAAAATTCTTTTTCAATAAATGTATCTGTCACCGGCATGTAAGCCTCAGGTTGATAGTAATCATAGTAACTGATAAAATATTCCACTGCGTTCTCAGGAAACAACTGCTTGAACTCTCCATATAATTGAGCCGCTAGAGTTTTATTATGTGAAACAATGAGCGTGGGTCTTTGAACTTTTTCAATTACATTTGCAAGTGTAAATGTTTTTCCTGAACCGGTAACACCCAGCAATACCTGATGTTCATCTCCCTGGTTCAACCCTTCATATAATTCACAAATCGCTTTGGGTTGGTCTCCCCTGGGTTTAAAGTCCGAATGGATACGAAACTCTGCCATAATGCCAAACTTACGACGGATAATTTATTGGATGCAATGGCAGAGAAGTAATAAAATAAATGTAATTGAAAGAAACAGATTATCTGTGATATCTGTTGTTAGTAATGCCATAAGTTAACTGGGGGTGTGTCTCGTCCAAATATTTATCTCACTATTATAGTTTTCAATCAGCGTCATTGGAGAGTATATTTTTATGACCCACCAACTCAAACTCATTGTAATCAGTAATATTTACTTTCAGAAAGTTTCCCTGTTCGTGCTTACCCTCCACTTTTACAACAAGGTCCACTTCTGGTGAATCATATTCTGTACGACCTGTGGAAACGTTTTCACCCGTATTGTCAATCAACACATCCATGTCTTTACCTACCAATGGGCTGTTTTTCTCAAGCATAATGTCACTCTGAATGGACAGCAATTCTTCCCTCCGTTCATCCTTAATTTCACGGGGAACATTGTCATCCAACAACGCTGCAGATGTTCCCTCCTCCTCCGAATAAGTAAAAATTCCCAGTCGATCAAAATTTTGTTCCTGCACAAAATCACACAGTTCTATGAAATCCTCATCAGTTTCACCGGGATAGCCCACGATCAGGGTGGTGCGTAAACGTATGTCGGGTATCATATCACGAAGTAAATTCAGTCGTTTTCGTATCCCATTCTTATTTAATCCCCTCTTCATAGATTGAAGCAGTTTATCTGATGCATGCTGAATGGGAATATCAAGATATTTACAGACCTTTTCACAGGAAGCCATGGCTTCAACTGTCTCAACAGATAAATGACCGGGATGGGCATAATGTAGACGAATCCATCGCAGGGGGTCACCAATTTTATTCAGGGTTGATATTAGTTCACCTAAATATCTCTTAGGTCTCAGGTCCCAGCCATAGGAGGTTGTATCCTGTGCAATAATGAGGATTTCCTTTACTCCGTTCTCTACCAATCGCATGGCCTCTGACTCTATAGCTTCAATTGGTCTGCTTTTTTGTAGACCCCGCATCTGGGGAATACTGCAAAATGAACAACCATTATCACACCCCTCGGCAATTTTCAGGTATGCATAGTGGGACGGAGTAAGTAAAGAACGAAAAAAAGATGGATCATCTCTCAAGAATTCCTTTCCGCTCAAATAGGATAAAATTTGATTGTGGTCATTTGTACCGAAAAATCTATCCACTTCCGGCATCTCTTTCTTCAGCTCCATTGCATATCGTTCGGAAAGACATCCCATCACAACCAATTTTCGGTTAGCGTCTTTTGTGAATTGCGCTGCTTCTAAAACTGTATTAATGGATTCCTCACGGGCTATATCTAAAAATCCACATGTATTTACCAGGATAGCATCAGAGTTCTCCGGCTCATCCACGACCTGTAGACCAGAGCTAACAAATCCCCCCTTCATTATCTCGGAGTCCACTAAATTTTTTGCGCATCCTAAACTGATTATATTTATTTTTCTTACCTTATCAGACATAATATATGAATATATTGTATTTAATTAATGTAATACATTAATCATCGATCAAGGACGATATATAGTCATCACTGTTAAATGGACAGAGGCTATCTATGTCTTCACCGACACCCATAAAAAAAACAGGGATTTTTGTCTGCTGATACAGCGGAAATACAATTCCCCCTTTTGCGGTGCCATCCATTTTGGTAAGAACCGCTCCATCAATATGTAAATACTTCTGAAATTCTTTTGCCTGTTGGAGTGAATTTTGGCCAATGGTAGCATCAATTGTTAACAGGGAGCGTAATGTGTAAGATGGAAATTTTGTATTAATAACCCGCTCCATTTTACTCAGTTCATCCATCAGGTCAGTATGAGTATGAAATCTTCCCGCTGTATCGACAATGACGATTTCTGTATTTGAGGCCTGTGCAGATACCAACCCATCAAAAAGTATTGCAGAAGGATCTTTGGTTTTCTCATTTGCGATGAGTCGTAAATTTAATCTATTGGACCATAATTTTAGTTGTTCAATGGCTGCTGCACGATAGGTGTCCGCTGCAATGAGCATTGGGTCATAGCCTGCCTGAATAAAATAATGGGCTAGTTTCGCTGATGTGGTTGTCTTGCCCGTTCCATTCACACCCACAACAAGTATAACTGTCGGCAGGTCATTATTCTTGATGAAATCATCACTATAGCTCAAAACCGATAATAAATAATTCTTCAGTGACAGTAAAAAGCTGTCCTGTTTTTCCCTTCTGAAAAGATCCATTATTTCTTCTACTGTGTGCACACCCATATCTGCGGTAATAAGTTGTGCCTCAAGTTCTTCAATTGTGTCTTCCTTAACCCCCTTTGATAATACTTTATTCAAAGCAGATTTTACTGTAGACCTTGTTCTTGATAGAGCACCGAACAATTTGGTCATTTTCATTTGTTTATGTGCTCACCTATTTTTTTATTATGGACTTTATATAAATCATCCAACTGATAAATAATAACATGGTGGCAGCCAATAAAGAAAGAGATCGAAACCATTCAAGAAAAGGAAGAGGGAAAATGTAAAGTACAGTGGTCAATACAGTAATTCCGCTTGCCCATTTACCATACCAATTTGCACTAATAATAAATCCAGAATGATTCATTAGATAAACTGCTATAACTGCGATAGTGACATAACGAAAAAGATAAAATACAAAAAACCACAGGGGAAACATATCATTCAACACCAAATAAAATATAACAGTTATAAGGCAAATAAAGTCTGCTATCGGATCCATCCACTTTCCAAAGTGGGTCACTTCATGTGCTCTACGTGCAAAATATCCATCAAGTAGATCAGATACAACCCCTATAAGAATGAGAACAAATGTCCACAATCTCCATTGAGGATACTGTAACGTATAGATGATGGGCAACGCTAAAAATGCACGCAATAAGCTAATCATATTTGCCACAGTTAAAATGCGGCTGGGGTCAGTTATCTTTGGTTTGGTATTACTCATAGCTTCCTAATTTATTTCCATTAATCTTTTATGAGAGCTCTCACAATCCTAGTTGCAGAACCAAGATTTTTATGAATAACATCTGTTGCGGAAAAACTTGAACGTAAAAAGGATTTTTCATCAGTAAAAATACCATTCAATTTACTCCAGAATTCTTCACTGGATGTAATGCTATATCCTCCACGTTCTAAAACTAATTCTTTTGCTGCATGGGAATTACCAAATTTAGGACCAAATAAAACCGGAAGACGTGCAATGGCCGGTTCCATAACATTATGGACGCCAGTTGAGAACCCTCCCCCTACATAGGCCAATTGTCCCTCCCAATATAAAGATGATAATATTCCTACAACTCCAATTATCACGACCCGTTCCTTTTCAGAAATCTGGATATTTTTTTCTTTGTGGATCGTCGTTGACAATCCTACAGATGTGAAATAGTTATATGCTCTGTCAATATTTTTTTGGTTCGGCTCGTGAGGGGCCCAGATAAGAGTAGACGAGCTATCTTCATGTAAAAATTGGGTGATAGGTTGTAGGACAACATCCTCATCCTCTTTCCAGACGCTACCAGCCACAATTGTTTTTCTCCTCAACAAGACAGATAGCGTCCTATCTTCAGTGAATTGATCTGTTTTTTTCTTCACTTGGTCATACCTTGGATTTCCCAATACTTTCACCTTTGAAATTGAAGGCGTTCCAATCAACCTTTGTACTTTTTCGTGGTCGGATGTAGTTTCAGAATAAATATGTGATAATGTTCCATACACTGTTCTATAAAAATTTCGTATTACAGGAAATAGTTTTGGTGTATGATTTGAAAAATGTACAGAAAATATGGTTGTAGGAATATTTAATAGATTTGCTATCCAAACTATGTTTGGCCAAACATCATATTCAGCAAAAATGATTTTTTTTGGGCAAATAAGTTTTAAGACTCTTAGCACGGTCCAAGGAAAATCAAAAGGAAGGTATATCTTACAATCAATATGAGGATCTTCAACATTCGTAAAACCCGAGGGTGAAAAAAAAGAGACAATAGATGCAGATGAAGGTTCCACCTCTTTCAACCCTTCCAAAATTGGTTTTAACTGTTCAAACTCGCCATGAGAGGCAGCATGAAACCAATAGATTTTAGCATTGCTTGAAACTCTATTTTTAAATGATAATAATTGAGAATGAGTATTCCCTCTCCCCTTTATTCCTGCCCATAATTTTTTATTAAAAAGGGCACCAACGCACGCTCCACTAAAAAAAACAGGATAAAGCAATAAATTATAAATAATTACCCAAAATATTTTCATTGTACTTAAATCATTTCTTCAATTTGATTTATAATAGTATCCGGTTGAATTCCATTCATACAGTATCTCTCATTTCTATAACAGGGTCTGCTTCCATTTTGGGAACATGGACGGCACCATATATGCGACAATTGGATATTTTTTGACATTGTTTTTGTGACACCCGCACCGGTCTCCCTTGATGTCGGCCCCAGAAACATAACAACAGGAATCCCCAATGCTTCGGCAGCATGAACAAATCCCGTATCACTTCCTATAACAAATTTCGCCTGGGAAATAATGGCAAGAGATTGTCTGAAATCAGTTTTTCCAGCCATATTAATCAACGAGTTATTTCCCGATTCACAATCATTACAGATGACATCCTTTTTACTCCCCAGTAAAATGATTTCAAACTTATTCTCTATAAAATATTTAAATAATTCTAAATATTTTTCTGTTTCCCAAGTCTTATTCTTCCAGCCAGCACCGGGAACACATACAAGATGTTGTTCCCCTTTGATTCCGTTTTTAGATAAAAGCAGTTTTGCCTCTTCCTTTTCATTTTCAGATACAAATAGTGATGTTGATGAATGATTTTTTTGAGATAAAACATCTTTAATAACTGAATGAAATAATTTTAATTGAGAAAAATCATTTTTGAAATCATTTTGATGGAATTCGAATAATTTAAAACGCTTCCAGCGAGGTTTTTTAAGGTAAAAATGGGAGCCTGATTTAATTCTATTTCGAACAATTTTCGACCGAAAAGAATCATGCATATCCACAACCATATCAAAGTTATATTTGTTCAAGTAATTTCCAACCGAGAACAAATTATAAATACTTGTTGACCTCTCTAACGCATGTAATCGATCGATACTAGAATTTCCTTCCAAAAGTGGAGCATATTCTTCCAGTGTCAGGTAGTGTATTTTTGCATTTGGGATTTCCTTTATTAATGATTTTAATGCTGATGTCGTTAAAACGATATCTCCAATAGAGCTGAATCTTATGAATAGAATTTTCAATAAAATTTATTATTAATGTACTCTGGTACTATTGAACTGAGCCAAAGTAATCATAGAATTTTTGTATATTGAATCTCTATAGGTAGATAAGGATTCTATAGCTGATTGGGTATAATAATCAATTTTTTCTTGAGCATAAACAAATCCGTCACCTTTTTTAACTAATTGCATGATTTCAGTAAGAGTATCTTTTGATTTGTGTTTCATCTTCACCAATTTCAAGAGAGTATGGCTTTCAGATTTTGGAAGAGATTGCAAACTATGTATTAGGGGCAAAGTGAGAGTATTCTTCTTAACGTCAATACCACTATCCTTACCGGTATACGATTCATTACCCAAAAGATCAAATAAATCATCCCTGATTTGATATGCCATTCCTAGATTATAACCATATGAACTCATGGATTTGCAATCCTGTTCTGATCTGGAGGTTGTTAGGGCTCCCAGCTCACATCCTGTAGCTATCAGTGAGGCTGTCTTCTGACGAATTAAATCAAAATATATATCTTCAGTTGGATGTCTCTTAAAACGCTGGTCCAATTGTAATATCTCACCGGAACTCATTAATTCAGCCGTTTTAGACATGATCTCCAGAACATCAAAATCCTTGAGTTTTATCATATATATCAACGATTTACTGAGAACAAAATCACCCAAGAGAACTGCCAATTTATTCCCCCAGATCCGATTGATGGAGAGCCATCCTCTTCTTCTCACCGCACCGTCAACTACATCATCATGAATCAGTGTGGCAATATGCAGTAACTCGATCATAGCTGCTGCCTTATAACTGTTGTCTGTAGGCTCCCCGCACACCCTGGCAGACAAAATTGTCAACATAGGGCGTATTCTTTTTCCTTTCTGTCTTATTAAAAAACGACTGATAGTTTGAATTATCCTCACGTCTGAGCATAGTGCATCATTAAATTCTTTTTCGAACAAACGCATATCCATTTTAATACTACCTGAAATTTTTTTCAAAGGTTGTAGCATATATCTCACCTAATAAGTGAGTGTCATAAATCTAAACCTGAACTTAATCTTGGTTTTGCTAGATGAGCTACACCAATACTTATCTCATATATCAAGATGAGCGGAATAGTCATAATAATTAAACTAACAGGGTCAGGAGGAGTAATTATGGCTGATAAAATCATTATACCAATAATTGCATGTTTTCGGTAATACCTTAAAAAGGTTGGGGTAGCAATATCTAATCTGGCCAAAATAAAAATCAATACTGGAAGCTCAAATATTGTTCCACACCCAACCATTAACCACGTAATAAAGCTAAAATAATAATTAATAGAAAAATTATTTTGAATGCCTGTATAGCCCATGGATGTGAAAAAGCTCAGCGAAATAGGAATGAGTATATAATAGGCAAATATAATTCCAGACATAAAAGAAATAAACGTAAATAAGATCAATGGAAATGCGATCTTCCTTTCTTTCAGATGAAGACCAGGGGAAACAAATTCCCATATCTGATATGTAATAAGAGGAAGAGAAATGATACTTCCACAGATAAAGGACAGGCCCCATTTTATCATAAACATCCCCTGAATCTGGAGGACCTGTAGGTTTAAATCACTCACACTGTATCCAGGACTAATAAGCAGTGCTATTATTTCATCTATAATTAAAAAAGATAAAATGGACCCACAAAAAATGCCCGATAGGATCTTAATCAATCTCCACCTAAGCTCCTCAAGGTGATCTAGAAATGGCATTTCTAAGGGGCTGTCCCCTTGTTCAGTCATGTAGTTAACAGTAATTGTGCTAGTTCATATGGAGATTTTTTATCCGTATCTATTTTTTTGGTAAACTTATCTAATTCTGATTTCTTACCCTTGGACCAAAAATTTCCTAACAAATTGTCTTTGATTAAGTTATACACTCTATGTTTACACCGATTGATCCTTCTTGATCTAATGATTCCCTTTTCATTTAATTGCTGATAATACGTTTTCAATCCTTCATACAACTCATCAATACCTTCTCCCGAATTCGCTTCGGTTTTCACGATGGGATGATTGATATCATTCATATCCTGATTAAGTTGGACCATTGAAGTGATTAGAGTTTTCAATTGATTCCCTCCAGGACGATCAGATTTATTAATAACATATACATCTGCAATTTCAAGCAAACCTGCCTTCATAAACTGAACCTCATCTCCAGATTCGGGGGACAACACAACAAGAGTAATATCGGCTACGTTTGCAATCTCAATCTCACCCTGACCTACTCCTACTGTCTCAACTAAAATATAATCTTTACCACTTGCTCCAATAATATCAGCCGCGTCCTCTGCCTTTTTAGATAGCCCACCCAGATCTCCTCGTGAACCCATGCTCCGGATGAACACTCTGTTATCATCTGAAAAGGAATTCATTCGGACTCTATCTCCTAATACCGACCCCCCTGTGAATGGGCTCGTAGGATCAATGGCAACCACTCCTACAGATAACCCATCTTTTAAAATCTTTCTAATTAAACTTTCAGTTAGTGTGCTTTTTCCAACCCCTGGTGGACCAGTGATCCCTAACCGTATTGGGGTTAATGTGTCTGGATGGATATCAATGAAAAAAGAATCGGGTATTGACTCCTCATTCTCAACTTTACTTATTATACGGGAAAGGGCAAGATGATCATTGGACTTTATCCTTTGGATAATATCCTGCATGATGAATTAAAAGGGAAATGACACCTATGTAAATTGGCGTGAGAATATTGGAAAATCAATTATTTTCAGTGTTTTCCCTTCTCTCACAATATGATTTTTATCTTCCAACATTTTATAGACTCTCGAAACTGTTTCCCTGCTAGTGCCAGCCATGTTGGCAATATCCTGCTGATAGGGGATGTGTTCTATCGTTACGGTTCCTTCTTTTATTTGCCCCATTTCTTCTGCAAGACGTATCAATACAAGCGCAATTCTCTGCTCAGCACCACTAAGAGATAAACTTTCAATTTGCTGATCACTATACCTTATTCTTGTGGTGAGTTCTTTAAGTAAATGAATAGCAATTTTAGGGAAACGTTCAAGAATATCCAAAAAGTCACTTCTTTGAAGGGTCAAGACTTCTGCATCTTCTAGCGCGATAACATTTGCCGATCTACCCTCTCCATCCAATAATGCCATTTCTCCAAAAAAATCTCCTTCTCCTAAAATCGCCAGGATTACTTCTCGCCCATCATCACTCATCCTGGTTATTTTTACTGTGCCCTTGCTGATAAGGAAGAAAGTTTCGCCTGCGCTTTCCTCAATCAGGATCATTTTTTCTTTATCATAGGACCTAGCGACCATTTTTCCCGTAATTACTTTTAAAGATGTATCGCTTAAATCACTAAATAATGGTACGGTTTGTATCAGTGTATCTTTATCCATTTTATCTGGCTTTCATGTATCAAATAGTAATTCTGTAAAATTCAACCCAACTAAGTTATAAGAAATTTCTAATAATATCCTTTTGAAATTTAATTCACGAAGGGATAAGTTCGCTCCGTTTTATATAGGTAATATTAATAAGAAAATGGATAGACACCCTCAACAAATAAAAAGAGAGCGGCAGGATAAAGTCCGCCGTGAACGAAATATAAATAATTTATCCCGGTTAAAAACATTAATTAAGAATGTTTTATCAACAAAGGATGCTAAAGAAGCAGAACCTCTATACAAAGACACGGTAAGTTTTTTAGATAAAATGGCTCAATCGGGTTTGATACATAAAAATACTGCATCCAGAAGAAAGTCTCAAATTACCAATCATTACAATTCATTAAGTAAATCCTAAATATCAGGAGCTCTGTAATTTGGAGCCTCTTTCACGATTCGAATCTCGTGGGGATGGTTTTCCCGTACACCTGCATTGGATATTGCGATGAACTCTGCTTTTTTCTGTAGTTGCCCGATATTTTTGGCTCCACAATACCCAAAGGAAGCCCGTAAACCACCCGTTAATTGATGAATCGTGTTCTTTACAGGGCCACGGTAGGGTACCATTCCTTCTATACCTTCAGGGACTAATTTTGACGGTTTTGCATTTTCCTGAAAATATCTGTCGCTGCTTCCCTCTTTCATTGCCCCCATCGATCCCATTCCACGATACACTTTAAATTGGCGTCCCTCATACAAAATTGTTTCTCCAGGGCTTTCGTCCATTCCAGCCAGCATACTTCCCAACATAACAGCATTTGCACCACCTGCCAGTGATTTTGAAACATCACCACTATATCGTAAACCTCCATCTGCGATAATTGTTCGATTACTCTTATTTGCCTCTTCACTACAATCCATAATAGCAGTGAGTTGAGGGACTCCCACGCCGGCAATAACTCTGGTTGTACAACTCGCTCCTGCACCAATTCCCACTTTAATTGAATCTGCACCAGAATCAATAAGAGCTTTTGTCCCTTCAACAGTAGCGACATTTCCCGCAATGAGAGAAATATGAGGTAATGCTGTTTTTATTTTATTAACGCATTGGAGCACACCTTTGGAGTGTCCATGAGCAGTGTCCACAACAATTACATCAACTCCTACTTCGCCAATGGCCTTTGCACGTTCCACACCGTCCTCTCCAACTCCTACAGCTGCTCCCACTCTCAATCTACCCTTTTTATCTTTTGAAGCAATTGGATACAGTTCCTTTTTTTGAATATCCTTTACGGTAATTAATCCTTTTAAATTTCCTGAATTATCCACTACCAATAGTTTTTCTATGCGGTGTTTTTGTAATATATTTTTTGCTGTATCTAGGGTAGTCTCCACAGGAACTGTTATTAGATTTCTTGATGTCATCCTATCTTTCACTTTTAGTGAATGGTTCTCTTCAAAGCGTATATCTCTGTTAGTCAGAATTCCTATCAATTTTTTTCCTTTAACAACTGGTAAACCACTGATACTATACTTACTCATAAGATTTTTAGCGTCACCAATAGTTTGTTCTTCCGTCAATGTCACTGGATCCATAATGATCCCGCTTTCTGATCGCTTTACTTTCTCAATCATGGAAACCTGTTGAGGAATCGATAAATTTTTATGGATAATCCCCAATCCCCCCTCTCGGGCAATCGATTTTGCCATATCTACTTCGGTTACTGTATCCATAGCTGCACTCAGAATTGGAATATTTAGCGAGATATCATCGGTTAACATGGTAGTTAAATCTACATTCCTAGGTAAAACCTCAGAATGCATGGGTACCATTAAAACATCATCAAATGTATACCCTTTTTTCATAGAGGTAATTTTTTTCATATCTTATTTCATCTCATATATATTTTCAACTGTTTTGGTTATTTTCTCAGAGATTATTAAAGACTTCAGCTCTTGTATTTCCTTGTCTAATGGTCTGTCTCCTGTATCATATTTTAAAAAAGTATTCACTTCATTAAAGATTTCCCTGGATACGGAAGAAGGTCGAAAATCTTTTAAAAATAATTGTGCCGCCGTTGCAGATACCATTAACTCAATAGATAAGATTGTTGCAGTATTTTCAGCAATCATTGAGGCTTTTTGTCCTGCCCAGGGTGCCATAGATACAAAATCCTCCTGCCCTGCAGAGGTTGTCGTGCTATCAACACTTGCCGGATGAGACAGTGTCTTATTCTCCGATGCAAGTGCTCCTGCGGTTACCTGTGCCAGCATATATCCCGATTCTATTCCAGGATTGAGAGCTAGAAAGGGTGGAATCTTATTCTCAATCCCTTTCATAAAATAGTGAATTCTTTTCTGCGAAATAGCTCCGATTTCACTGAGGGCAATTCCAACAGAATCCATTGCCTGAGCTATATGTTCAGCATGAAAGTGTCCGGATGATTGTATCTCATTCTCCGAAAAAATCAATGGATTGTCGCTCACACTATTTATTTCATTGTTGACACAATTAGCTGCATTATTTATCATATCTCTGCTTGCTCCATGGACATGAGGAATACAGCGAAAACTGTAGGGATCCTGAATTTTTTCACACTCCTTGTGGGATGAAACAATATTACTGTCAGATAAAATATTCCAAACATTTTCTGCAGAATCTCTCTGCCCTGGATGGTCTTTTAGGTAATGAATTTTTGGATTAAATACATTTCTCGAACTCAGACTTGATTCCACAGATAATGCACCAATAATATCAGCACACTGAAGTAGATTTTGGGAAATATTTAATATAGCTATAGCTAAAGCAGTTGAATAATGGGTACCATTAATAAGACTGATTCCTTCTTTGGGCTCTAACTCTAATGGAGCAATCCCCAAACGGTCCATGATAAGTTTAGATTCAGTTCGTTTACCTTTATAAAATACGTCACCCTCACCAATGAGCGCCAGCCCCATGTGCGCCAATTGAGCTAAATCACCGCTTGCACCTACAGAACCTTTTTCAGGTACTACTGGAACAATATCCTCATTTAGAAAATTAATCATTTGTTTCACAACAGATAATCTCACCCCGCTATATCCTTTTACAAATGTGAGTATCTTTAAAATCATCATAGTTCGAACAATGCCATCATCAACTGCCCGTCCTACTCCCGCAGCATGACTCCGAACCAAATTCAATTGTAACTTCCTCTGATCAGATGGATTTATTTTTACATGACTTAATTTCCCAAATCCAGTTGTGACCCCATACACAGGAATTCCAGATGTAAGAATGGATTGTAAATTTCTATGAGATTTATTTATAGAATCCTTCGCTCCAGAGGGAAGTTCAATATGCACCGGCTTCTGTAGAGATAACTTAAAATCCTTAAAGGTGAAGTTATCCTTTGTAATGATAAGACCTGACATGGAGCAATTTAGGTTTCGCTCCTTTTATAGAAAAAGAAAGAATTTAGGGAATAAAGTAATTTTTAATATTCATCTGTAAGAAAAATAATTATGTGATAGGAAAAAGCAAATATTTAATTATTGAATAAATTGGTTCGCATAGGGATTCTCAGGCTCTAAGTCCAGTACCATTTTTGCCCATTCAGATGCCTCATTTGTATTATTAGCTTCCCGATTTAATTCCGCCATTCTCAACAAAGAAGGAATATCTTCAGGATGGCTTTTCAAAATCCTTAAATAGGTTTGGACACCGGTTTCATAATCTTCTTCTAAAATATATAACTCCGCAAGGTTTCTCTGCACTTCAACAAATCCAGGAGCAATTTCTATAGCTGAAATAAATGCATTTCTCGCATCGGATAGTTTTTCCTGTTCTACCATTATTAAACCGAACTGATTCAAAGCTTCAGAGTGATTTGGATTGAGTTTCAATAATTCGTTAACATATTCAAGAGCCTTTAAACTATCATCCTGATTTCTGGAACACAATATAAGTCCATATAGCGCTTCTTCAGAAATTGGATTGTCTTTCAAAATCTCGGAAAACTGTATCTCTGCAGATGAAAAGTCAGAATTTTCAAGGGCTTTTATACCATTGTCTATATAGGAACTATGCAGTTTGTCCAACGGATTATTTATTTCCAGTAGTTCAGAATAATCTATATCAGGCCATTTCTTTTTAAAAATTGGCATTCGTTCATTCAGGTTTTTTAGAATATCGATGCGATTTTCCTTAAATGTCTGACTACCATAGTGATGAATGAATACCGATTCATCTACCATTAAAGCTAATCCCTTAGAACGAACTTTTAAGCTCATATCATCATCTTCAAAATTTCCAACCCCAAATGTCTCATCGAATCCATCTACTTCCTCATAAATATTTTTTTTCATAAGCATCGCAAATCCTGCGAGCCTTCTTCGGGGTGTTAATTTCCCTTTGTTTTCATTCTCAATAAATTGTGCGAAGGCTTCATAATCATCTCCCTCATACTGTCCAACATAACTTTGTCTTCCGCTGATATGGTTTGTTACCGGACCTACCGTGCCAATCTTTTTGTGTTTCTCTATTGAATTTACCATCCGGGAAAGCCAATTCTTTGAAACAAGAACATCATTATTGAGTAACATCACGTATTCTCCAGATGCGGCTGCCACTCCCTGGTTATTTCCTTTAGAAAATCCTTTATTTTCATTATTTTCAATTAACTTGTAATTGTCATGATTTTTTATCAAATCCCGTAAATATTCTACTGATCCATCCGTTGAAGAATTATCAACAAAAATGATTTCATAAGGGTAATGAGTAAATTTTTCAATCGATGTGATGCATTTTTTTGTGTACTCTAATGCGTTCCATGTAAGCATGATGATTGAAACTAAAGGTATATCATCCATTTTTTCCTGCAATGAATTTAATGGAGAAACTTTAAGAAGATATTGATAATGATTTGCCTCTTCAGCTAAGCTACTCACGTTTAATCCTGACTGAGACAGTGCACTTAATAATTTTGGTGAAATACTGTTTTCTCCAAATTGTGTTGCTCTGATTTCATCTATTTTATAACCAGAATTATGAAACATTTTTTTTATTGAACTTTTTGTAAAAAATCGCAAATGAGTACGGTCCAGAATCCCTGCATCCTGATATTCCCATTTTCCTTCAAGCAATTCTTTTAATACTGACCAATGCCTAACATTTGGTATACTCGCAATAATTTCACCATTTTTAGACAATTTATCTTTGACCAAATCTAAAATCAAGTATGGATCTTCGAGATGTTCAAGAACATCCGAAAAAATAATAGAATCAAAATATTTTTCAGGCAATTGATCAATATGATCTTCTACTCTACCAATAAATACCTTATCAATAACTTCCTTGGCTTTTTCTCCAACATCTTCAACTGGTTCAATACCCCAAACCTCTGCATCTAATTTTTGTTTTATCTGTGATCCGAAAATTCCAGAAGCACATCCTACGTCTAGTATTGTTTGTGAATTTGGATCTACCAATGCTTGAACCTCTGGACGAGAGAATCCAAAATATTCATTATTCGAATCTTGCATATTTAATTCTTATTTTTAATCGGCTGCTATTTTTATTGTAAATTTTTCAAAATTTTAAGCGAACAGATTCTTTTGCAATAGAATGTCTATTTGTATTTATAACGGATTGGTAAATTTCTTCCCTGTAAATGGAAATTTCCTTGGGTGCTTCTATTCCTAATTTAAGTGGTCCTTGACCCTTGCTTACAATGGAAACGATTATATCTTTCCCTATCCTTATTTTTTCTCCTGACTTCCGTGTCAATACAAGCATTTAACTTCCCTGTCAAATAGATTAATTTATTATGCTAGATCCAAGGGTTGCTCGATTTGTAAGTTCGGATTATCTAGAATAACCTGACATCCTTGTAAAATCTTGGGATTAATGACAATTGGAGCCTTCGTATTTACTGTGAATATTTTCTCCTCTTGAGACATTTTCATCACAAAATATATATCCGTTTCATCCTGTGACCTTACACCAATTTGCTCCAAATCTATCCTTTCTATTTTGATTTCCTGTTTGGATTCAAAATGGTGAATGGGAATAACAAACATAGCAATTGGTGGAGCTTCCAATGATTGAAGGACTTGAAACGGATGATGCTCTATTAAAGGAACAACTATAAATTTTGATAACTCTTCAAATCCCGGGATCCCATTATCAAAATCTATGATATTAGTCAAATCAAAGTCGGTTCCATTTCCATTCAGCATCTGATATTCACCAGAATGAAACCGGCATAAAAACGAATCTGTTTGAGATGTATGAGTAGCGACTGTAGTTTTCATTTTAAGAAATCCATTATATTTAATCTAAGAATATTAGCTGTTGACTGCAGGGCTGCCTGGTATGCCATCTCTTCCGAATTATACTGAGTAATAGCAGAAGCTAAATCTACATCTTCAGTTTCTGAAATAAACGTGGAAAGGTTTAAGTTGGCTGTCCTCAAACGATCTTCAGCTAATTCTAATTGATTCTGGATGGATCCAATACTTGTATTTAAACTGATCATTTTTTCTGAGGCGGAATCTATTGAGTCAATCATGTTCGCTATTTCATTTGTATCATCATTTTCTAGTGCTGTTCGCAAATTCAAAGCAGAGTTAAAAATATTAGTGTCTAAAAGATCCTGTCCTGTCACATTAATATTAATCGTAAAATTTTCTGATATGCGCCTATTAATTTTTCCTGTATTCCCTTGATATTCTATAGAATTCCCATCAAATAAGAATGGGTTCTCAATTTTTGTTTTTGTCCCAGAAAATAGATTTTTATTAAGAAAGGATCCATTTGCCAAACTAACTAAATCTTCAACTATATTATTAATTTCAGATGCCATCTGGAGTCTGTTTTCAGCACTTAGTGAGTCATTGGCACTCTGTACTGCCCTTTCCCGCAATGTCATGACTTGATTCAACATACTATCCAAATTAGAAGTTGTAGCTTGAAGCCAACCCTCTGCATTTTGCACATTTTCTAAATATTGTTCGTTTTGTTTAATACTTTGACGGAAACGATTCGCACGATAAAATTGAACAGGGTCATCTGAGGAGCGCTCCACTTCTTTACCAGTAGTAATAGATTCCTGGATAGAATGCATGCTCTCCCTGTTTTGGTTAATGCTCGACAATAAACTTTTTGTTATCATTGATTGAGTAATTCGCATTTTTCCTCCTAAAAATTTTTTATTTCAATTTACTATTATTAATAATTAATTCACTTTATCCTAGTGATAGAATTGTCTGCATTAATTCATCAACTGTAGAAATCATTTTGGCTGCTGCCCCATAGGCTTGCTCAAATTGGATGAGTTGGGTCATTTCTTCATCAAGAGATACTCCGGTTACAGAAGCTTTCTGAATTTGTAATTGCTGTACAATCTTTTCCTGATTTTGACGAATGAACGTTGCTTCCTGTACTCTATTACCCACGTCCGCAATCAATGAATTATAATTGTCCAAAACTGATCTACCATTGATTATCTCATCATATTGCAATTCTGCAATAGCTTGGGCTGAAGTGCTGTCTCCGCTAACACCAGATTCTGATGAAGTGGCTATTAGCGATGAGTCTGATAAAATTTCAGCAGATAGAGAAAAGTCACCCGCGCCTGAAATAGTATCTTTGAAAAAATTTAAGCCTGATAGTCCAGTAAGATTAAATCCCTTTATATGGACTTTATTAACCTCATTAGCTAATGAGACTGCTGACTCATTTATTGAATTTATATAAGAAGAAACATGAATATTATGGAATTCCAATAGTCCACCTAATTCTCCAGATATAACTTCTATACTTTTATTACCCTGGATAGTTTTTATGTTAGAATGAAATAACCCATTATTATCTTGCGTCATGAGTGTTTTTAACTGATTTGTATAATTTTCAGAAATCAAAATATGGCCACCGGCTAAAACTTCGACTGTGCCAGAAGGATTTTCTGTAACCTGTATATCAATTTTACTGGCTAGCTCACTCAACAGAACATCCCTTTGATCTATTAAATCATCGGAGCGATGAGTATCAATATGTTTATTTATTGTACCAAGTTGGGTCACTAATTGATTAATCTCATTCACTTTTTGTTGTATCTCAATCCCAGTCTGCTTTTGAAGATTTTTTAAATTCTTATCTAATCGATTAAAGGTATTGCTTAAAAGAATACCCTTATCTCGAACCAGCGATCTAGCTGAATCACTTTCAGGATTATTTGCCAAACTTGACCACGAATTCCAAAACTCTGTCATAATACTCGCAAGTCCCGAATCATCCGGTTCACCAAAAGTAGTTTCTACCTGTTTTAGCAACATTTCACTCATTGATTCTTTTCCTAAAGCCTGATTTTCATACCAGATTTGATTATCCAAAAACTGGTTCTTAACCCTGCTTATTGAATCCTCACTCATATTTCCGAATCCTAATGATAAATTAGACAAATCGACTGTGCGACGGGTATAGCCATCGGTATATACATTGGCAATATTCTTTGCTGTGGTATTGATAGCCGATTGGTGGTTCAACAGAGACCTTTTACTAGTCTCAAATATGTTTGATATAGACATGATTAATTATATCCTAAAATCTAAAACACGATTATCCTTTTGATGCTCTTTAATAGTTCCATTGTTACCATAATGAGAGTGGAGTGTGTTCCCTGTAGATAAAAATACTTTCACTAAATCCTTCACATGAGTTATAGACGCTGATAAAAGGTATTTATTTTCACTATTGAGTTTATCAATTTCTATTACACTTAGATGCATTTCCCTTCTGATCTTCTCCAATTTTGATTTACTTCTTGTATCTGCTTTGTGAATTAGTTTAGTCAATGTGATATTTTTATCTTTATTTTTTGATTTTGATGAAATGGATTTAGTTAATTCATTTCTTATTTCCATTTGCTTTAAAATATTTTGTGAGGATTCTCTCTCCTTGTAAATTGCATTCTTAATTTTATCGTTATTCCCTTTGATTATGGCATTTTGTTTCATTTTCATTGCAGAAAGAAGGTCTTCATAAATCTGTAATTCATTCGTAAGAGCATTACACAGATCATCGAATATTGTTTTTTCCCTACTACCCATTCTATTTGCCAAACCCTGTTTTCATGAATTCCATCGTATTGATGGTGTTTGATAAGTCATCTAATTTTAATTCTTCAAAATCTGGTAGTTCATCCATTTCTTTTAAAGATTGGTAAATTTGATCTCCAAGTCCTATTCCACCCTGTTCTGAAACAGCGTCAGCCATAACCGTACTGAACATCATAGTAGCTAAATTATTTCCGGTTTTCCCTGAAATTGATGTTTTTGGGATAGTTTTTTCAAGGGATTTAAATACATAGGTAAGAAAAGCCGCTTCCATTTTTCTGCTCGTTTCACGCAGTTTAATGTCGCGGGCTTCAGCTGTTTTGGGCTGATCAATTTTTTCTATTAAGTTTATATCCATAATAACTATTAATAGTTCTACATAATAATTAGTTTCGCATTCAGAGATCCAGCCTGTTTGACAGCCTGAAAAATGGCAATTATATCCCTAGGTTTCAATCCCATTTCATTAAGAGCAGCTGCCAGATCACTCACAGAAGTTGTTGTGGGTATGACTCCTGTTTTAGGCTCAGTTTCTTCTGCCGTGGTTTTGCTTACCTTCTCGACGGCTGTCTCACCCTGTTCACTAAGAGGAGAGGGCTGAGAAACGACAGGTCTCATTTGCGTATGGATAGTTAGATCTCCATGGGAAATCAATACTTCACTAATTATAACATTTCCGCCTGCCACTACTGTTCCAGTGCGTTCATTTATAACAACCCGTGCCTCTACATCTGTAGCAACCATCAGTGTTTCCATTGATGCAATGAAAAACGAAATATCACCCTGACTAGAAACAAAATCGGGGTATTTGATTTCAATCAAAGCAGCGTTTATTGGTTGCGCTATTTTTTCTTCATCATCCAGGATAAATTGTCCATTTATTTTTTCTGATATTTTGGTAGCTGTTGTATAATCCGGTGTGTTCAATAATAGCCTGAGAGGTTGGTCCACCGTCATGCCCTGACCGGTTATTTCCTTTGTTAGTTGAGCTCCACCAGGAATCCTTCCTACCTGAGCATGATTCTTTCTGAGTCGTTCACCTGCTTCAGTTTCAATATTGTATCCCCCAACTGAAACTGGTCCCTGAGCCATTCCCCATTTAATCCCAACACTACTTATGAGTGGAGTCATAAGTAAAACTCCACCTTCTAAACTGGTTGCGTCACCTAAAGAGGATATCACAACATCAAAAGAAGTTCCAATCCTGCCATAAGTTGGGGTTTTGCCTGTAACCATTACTGCCGCAACGTTGCGGGTTCTTAATTCTTTTTTAGGAATTGTGATACCAAATCGTTCGAGCATATTACTGATAGTCTGGACTGTAAATATGGCTCCCCGCATTCCTGTAGATCGATCTCCTGTTCCGCCTAAGCCTATTACCAATCCATAACCAATTAAAGATTCACTGCTTTCATTCTCAATCTGGGTAATATCCTTTAATCTTACCTCACCTCTCATAAATGAGATTATGACAAGAAAAATAATATATTTATTTATGTTTTTCATTAAAATGCTATGGGACCAATAAATGCTAATCCTACTAATCCCAATCCCATTCCCCACGTCAACCAATTTTGAACTTTTCTTGGATTTATCACATTTTCTAATGTTCCACCCTTTCGGTAAATAATTTCTGCGTTAGCAATATTATAAGAAAACACAGTATTCTCAGTGGAAATATCTCTTTCTCTGATATACCCCTCCAATTTGATAGTATTCATTTCACCGTTCACCTCTACTATTCTTTCACCTTTGATAAAAAACATACCGTTTTCATTCTCTTTTATGATAGTAGCAGAAATTCTTCCAGTTAATTGATCCTTCTGCTCTGTTCCTTCAGAACCATCAAGATTGTTTGCAATTTTACCGGAAGCACCAAATAATGGGAGGTAATCAGTTAATGAACCGGCTACACTCCCATCCATTGACATATCGGTTGAACTTGAACTATTTACTTTTGATTCCCTAGAGGCATTGGATGACTCGATAATATGAACCGTTATCAAATCTCCCACTTTATGTGCCTTGATATCAGAATAGAAAGATGTAACGGAAAAATCTTCCATTTGACCCAAAAGAAATGAACTCATAACTACTAATAATATTTGTTTCAATATTTTACTCATCATTTAATTTATTCTATTTAATTCAGTACCACTCTCACTAAATTTATATTTACAACCTCACCAAAAACTTTTTTTCCGGTTCTATCCAAGATCACCTCAGCTCTATGACCAAGATATCCGTCTTTTCTAGCAACTCCTTTTGTTTCTAAAATCAGATTTCCAGAAACCAACTCTACGCCTACTAACTCTCCTTTGTGTATATCAGGATGGGTTTTTACCATGGAAGTTGTAAGTGCCTTTCCCTTTTTGATTACCTGAGATGCCATACTCCCCTTCAATTCTTTAATGTCAAGAATATATTGATTGAAATCACGGTTTAAAAGATATCTGTTTTTTGTAAACATATCTGATTTTAGTTTTTCCTTTCTTGAAATAGTATTATTTGAAACTAGGACCGGAAAATAGGCTGAAACTTCCAGTGTAAGTGGTAGTGATTTTTCAGTATCTTTTTCTTCAATCCAAATAGTTTGATGACCTAATTTTTTCTTTCGTTTTGGAATTACAGAATATTCTCTATCCAAATTAATTTCTGGAACATGAATAAATTTCAATTTGACATCATTTGACTGAACACTAAATACTTCGGAATAATATACTTTGATCGTATGTGATAACGAATTTATAACATCTGAGTTTTGTGAATAGATAAAACCAGCCAGAATAAATACAAACCCAATGAATTTTCGAATGATTAACATTTTATCGTTTAAGGCTGTTGGTCATTTGCAATAGTTCATCTGCTGTTTTAACCGCTTTTGAATTTATTTCGTATGACCTTTGAGAGACAATTAGGTTGACCATCTCACTCACAACATCCACATTTGATTTTTCCAAATATCCCTGGACACATACACCAAATCCTTCGTCTCCAGGTGACCCGTAGGATGGCTCACCGGATGCATCTGTTTGTTCATATAAATTTCCACCAATTGCCTTCAATCCCGCAGGGTTCATAAATGTCGCTAATTCAAATTGACCCATTTCTTCCGGTTCAACCTGTCCATCAATCAAGACAGATAGCACACCATCTTGACTTATTTTTATACTGGTCACACCTTCAGGTAGAGATGTTTCAGGATAAACTCTTAACCCCGCAGCAGTAACAATATTTCCCTGAGAATTTACACGGAATCCTCCATCACGGCTGTATACGTAAGAGCCATCAGGTTGTGTTATTTGAAAAAATCCTTTTCCATTTATCGCAATGTCAAGGGAGTTTCCCGTCTCGGTGATATTCCCTTGTGAAAAGGATTTATAGGTGGATATAGGTTTATTTCCTAAACCAACCTGAATTTCCCCTGGTTTCTCCAAGCCGTTTTGGCTGCTTGCATCCCCGGATTCAATATTATCATAGAGAAGGTCCTGAAATTCAACGGTACTTTTTTTATACCCAGTGGTATTTACATTAGCCAAATTATGGGCAATAGTATCTACATTTAATTGTTGCGCTGTCATTCCCAATGCAGCAGTTCTTAATGATCTTAACATAATCTATATCTCCTTAATTTTATATTATCTATATCTTCCAATATCATTTGCCGCTTTTCCCAAGGCCTCATCCAATGTCCTCACAGCTTTCTGAGTACTCTCAAAATTTCTCTGTAAACTAATTAATTCAACCATTTCATCTACTGAATTCACATTAGAACCTTCTAAATGCCTCTGAAATACCATATACATTTCTGGCTCATATGATTTAAGATTATCGTTTGCTGAAAATAGGTTAACTCCTTCTTTCGAAAGTTGTATGTAATCTTCAAAATCTACTATTTTTAACATATCAATATATTCGTCATTCACGAAAATTTCGCCCAATTTACTTATTTCGAAATCACCTGTCTTTGAGCCATCCGTGGACACATTAATTATTCCACCTTGTCCCATGACATTAAATCCTTCTGCAGTTGTTAAATTTCCTATGCTATTGACTGTAAAGTGACCATCCCTTGTGTAATACTCATCTCCATTATTTTCTATGACGAAAAATCCTCTCCCAGAAAATGCAATGTCCAACGGATTTCCGGTTTCTTTCATAGTCCCTTGAGAAAATTCGGTTTTGACATTTTTATTATCATAATTAGTATCAATTACATCAAGCATATCTGTAAACATTACATCCCGCTTATAACCTGTTGTATTGATATTTGCGAGATTATTGGATACTAAATCGTTCTTAAATGTTTGAGCTGATAGGCCGTGTTTTAATATTTCTAAGTTAATTTTCATGAATTATTCAATATTGCTATTTTATAAAATACAACTGCAATGCCAAACAACATATAAATCACCTATACCTTTATTTAAATCATATAAATTCATATAAATAGGAGGTTGTAATATATACGATATAAAACAAAAATCCTTTTTTATCCCAATGAATAGGAATATTAGGGACTTAAAAAGGAATAAATTTCCTTATCAGAATTCTTCTAAATAAACAGAGAAGGAATTGAGGGACACCGGTTCAATGTAGTGAATCTTTCCTTTAACACTAGTAGTGAGAATATTATTGAAAGTTAAGGAACAAAAAAATGATTTATATTAGACCCTGTTCAAGATTTTCTCCATTTTCTTGGATTCTATTATTAATGCATGGAGAGTTTCTTTAATACGTTTCGGAGGTAAAGTATGAATAGACAGTTCAAGTATTTCTGCTAGACCAAGAATTGAAGATAGAGGTTTATTAATTTGATTTTTTATTTTTAATACAACCTCCCCTATTGCTGCAGTATCTTTCAGCTCGCTCAACTCTTCATCCCGTTTCTGTAATTTCAACTCTATATTTTTTATATTTGACTCTAACATAGTCAGTTTTTTTTGAAATAAAATATGATAAAATATTAATGAAATTTCTCCCGAAAAGATTGTTAATGATTTTATGTCACTTTTTGAATATTTCCCTTTCTCTGAATGTCCAAAATTTAATACTCCAAGCATATGTTTCCCTACCCACAGCGGAAGAGAAACAAATGATTTAAATTGCGTTTTCCTGTGAATTTGAATATGAGGTAGATCAGAGACAATGATCGGTTGTTTCTGTTTGATAACCCATCCAGAGAAACCAGTTCCTCCTCCAAAGTCAAACTCTGTAATTAAATCTACGACATCAGGACCAACCATGAATTCTTGATTTAACAATTCATTCTCCTCATCATATACATATAAAGTAGCAGATTGATAAGGAATTTTTTTTTCAACCATTTTGCACACTTCAGTATATATTTCGTCGGGCAAAATATCATTTTGCATTAAACCAATTAATTCCGAAAACATATTTCCAGACATCTTCTTTTCCTCTTATCTAATCACTATGCAATATTTCAATCAAATTAGCTAATTGGTCCCTTTCATTATCCTGCTCAATTGGTATTCGAACCACAAAACAAGTCTCGGAATTTTGCCAAGATTTATTCAAAAATATATCCCCCCCCATTGAAGTAATTATCTCATAAGAGATTGTTAATCCCAACCCAGGATTATCAAATGTATCTTTTGTCGTGAAAAAGGGATCAAATACCTTCTTTTCAATTTCCATACTTATCCCTTTCCCATTATCTATAATATAAACCTCAATCCATTTTTTATCTATTATATCAGTGCGTATTTGTATTTGTGGAGTTTTTTTCTTTGTTTTCTCCTGTATACTGTCACGAGCATTAATGATCAAATTCACAAAAACTTGTTCTAACAGAAGAGCATTTCCAACAATAAAAGGAAGATCATCGCTGAATTCAATTGATACATCAATCTTTCTTTTTAATAATTCGTATTCGACAAGTTTATGAGCATTGCGAATAGCTTCTGCTATATTAACCATTCCTATACTCTCATCTTCCGTTTGATTTGCAAAAAGCCGGATAACCCGTATACTATTATTGATTTGGGAAACTAAATGCTTTATTTCCTCAAAACTCTCCTTGTCAATCTCTTCATTCGCTTCCACCAACTGTTCTCTCATCAACTCCAGACGCATTTCTAAGGCAGTAAGTGGTTGACTAATATTGTGGACCAAACCAACCGATAACTCTCCTAGTGCGCGTATCCTATCTCTGGAGATAGTAAGAATTTGTTGGTGTTTCAATTCTTTTTCGAGGGATTTTTGAAAGGATGCATTTTTTGCACTAACTATGATAAAATTACTTTCGCCTTTTATATTTTCTATAACATTAAAACTTGCATATACCGGAACAGATACCCCTTCAAATACCAAATGTGTATCAAGATTTTGAATATTTCCTTTGCGAATTTGTTTTTCTAAGGATTCCTTTCCTTCTTCAGCATTAAAGGTTTTTGAAAATACATCATCAATCAAAATCCCCCTCAATTTTTGAAAAGATGTTTGCAATAAATCAAGTGCATTTTTATTGACATATTGAATGACACCGACAGAATCTAAAATGAAAATTGCATCCGGAAGATGTTCCAGAATCATCACCGTTGTGGCATAATCCTTGGTGAGTATAATATTTGGGCTTGGTTCTTTTTTACTTGTGGTCATACAATTATGCCCGAATTAGGACCATTGGACTTTCTAATTCTATTTTTTTCGGGTATAAAATCTAATACTAAATGTGAATCTACTTCTTTAACCTTTAATGAAATTTCTTCAAATTTTTCAAATGACCCTTTAGATTGAGTTAAAATATTAAATCCTCTTATTCTGAGTAAATATCCATTCGGTTCAATACAATCAATAACTCTACCTTTTAAAATCTGACCTTTTTTTAATCGTCGAAAAAGATTGCCCAGCCCACCTTCCGTTTGATAATTAACTGAAAATTGCATCATTTATTAAAAGAAAATATTGTTACAAATTTACGATCTATGTCACAATAAATAAAATTTTAGATAATTATAAAAAAAAAGTAAAACAGAATCATTTTTATATTCTGTAATTCTGTATAATTTTGATGAAAGGATGATTCTAAATAAGTTGATGACTTTCTGTCATTTTACAAGAATGTCAACAGATAATCTTTTTTGTACCTCTTCATCAACCGAATCTTCACATTTTCGTTCTTCATCTCCATCGGCTCCCGATCCTTTACCAACAGGCGACTTTATTTCAACAGAATCTTTTTCTCTTTTTGATCTGTACTCTTTTTTCTTCTTTTCCCTTTTCATAGGTTTATCCGTTGTATGCTCTATTTGATGGATCGTTTCAGGCTGAGATAAACCTATATTTCGAATCGGATCATCAGACATGAGATTTTTTCCTCAATTTTTGGCGTAAATCAGAATGGACCTGGCTCAATATTTGGCTTACTCTTCCTTCAGAAAGATTTAATACATTCCCGATATCTGCAAGAGTTAAATTTTCATAATAATATAAAGCTAAAATAAGACGTTCTCTTTCAGATAACTCCTGAATATAACCCTTTAACTCGTTTTTAACTCCTTTGTCATCCAATTCTTGATCCGGTGTAATTTGATTTTTATCCTCCATAATTTCCATTCGTGTCATGACTTCACCCTCATCAGTTGAGAAAGATTCGTCTAATGAAACAGGCAAACTCATTTGAGCCATAGATAATACTTTGGTTATTTCTTTTTGGGTCAGACCGGTTTCCTTTTGAATTTCCAAAAGGTTTGGTTCTCGATCAAACTGCATCGCAAGTTTTTCTTTTGCACTATTTATCAGTGATAATTTTTGCATTTGATCCCTGGATAAAACACCATTACGGCGAAGCGCATCAATAATCTCACCGTGTATCCTTCGGTAAGCATAGGTCTTGAAGGCAGTTCCATTTTCCGGATCAAATCGACCAAGTGCATATAATAAACCAACAACTCCATATTGATACAAATCATCTTTTTGAAGAATTATGTAGGCGGAAGATACATTAATCCGTCCGACAATATGTTTTACTAATGGCAAAAAGGCACGAACAGCCTGGTCCTTGATTAACTCACTCCCCGTCATACAATATTCTCTGACCAATGCTTCACCATCCATTTTCTTATGTTCCTGAATCATAATATTTTAGATACTCTCCTCCAAGTTCTGATCTTCTTCATCAGATGAGGATTCTGTTTTGGGTGTCATGACATTGACACCCCATTTCATTATAATTCCTGACAGAAAAAAAACAAAAAGGACACCTATGTAAACCGCTATGCTTCGAATTATTCCGGTAAAAATTGAAATATTAATAACCAGATTAATAATAAAACTAATTAAAGCAACAATTAATGCGATCTTATAAGCAAGTTTATCCATTAGCCGATTCTATACCAACATCTTTATAATTCATAAAACGATCAAAAAAACTATCTCGTTTTTTTACATCTGTAATGGGCATATTTAACAGTCTCCTCGTTATCATCCTCAATGAATTTACCGGTACTGAATTGGGATAGAAAAGTGAAACAGGTTTTTGTTTTTGAACAGAATATTGAATAAGATTATCCTTTACAATTGACCCTCCGTAAACAAGTGAACTATTCAAAAATCTTTGAACCATTAAATTCATTTTTTTAAACATGGATTCTCCATTCTCTTCATGGTCAACCATATTTGATATCATAATGATAGGTATATCTGGATTTGAATTCCTGATAACTTTTACCATACCATAAGAATCCGCAATAGATGCAGGATCTGGCGTAACAACCAAAATGACCTTATCTGCACCAAGAACAAAAGACATGACAGAATGATGCACCCCAGCACCAGTGTCAACTATTATCGTGTCATATTTATGCTCAAATTGAGAAAATGCGTCACCTAATTTCTGTAGTACTTTTTCCTCCAAATCTAACATTTCAATTACAGCGGAGCCTGCCGGAAGTATATCGATTTCACCCGGTCCTCTAGTAACCACATCTTTTAATTCTATCTTTCCGGTAATAACATCTGCTATGGAATATTTTGGGCGAATTCCCATTAATAAATCAACATTACCCAAATGAATATCTGCATCAATAACCAACACATTTTTTTTCATCCTGGACATGAGCAAAGCCAAATTTACACTAATATTGGATTTACCGACCCCTCCCTTACCACTTGTCACTGCAAATATTTCAGGATGATTTTTATCTAATTTTAAGGCAGAAAGAGAAAATCGCTTTAAATTATTCATCATTGATAATCTCCACTGATTTTCTTAAAGCAGAAAAAAAGTAATCAATAAAATAATTACTTTGTCTATAAGGCGTTGTTTTTTTCATTTTTGGATGTATTTATCCATATTTTAGACAAACAGATTAATTCAAATGACAACCGATTTTTCACAGTTTGAACTTAAAACTATTGGGCCCAAATTACTATAATATGTTTCAGGATTCATTAGGATAATTGATTGAACCTACTGTATTAAGCTCGGTATCTGATGTTAATTCAGAAAATGATAAAACCGAGACATCGGGGAGTACTGGTTCAATAAAAGACCGTACATAGCGTCGTATTTGAGGAGAGACTAAGATAGCAGGCCTACGGTTGTCCAAAACCATTTTTTCTATATTTTTCCCAATTGATTTAAATAGGATATTAACCTGTTCTGGGGTCAACCCCAAATTACGCGAATTTCCTTTTCCTTCTTTGATTATTTCCATAATCTGATCTTCCAATCGAGAGTCAAAGGTTGTTACCGTTATATCAGATTTTCCGTTTTTAAATACATTGGTAATTGTATCAGCCATAGAAATTCGAACGTATTCTGTTAAGGTATCTGCATCTTTGGTAACAGCAGCATAATCGGCAAGTGTTTCCAGGATAATTACTAAATTTCTTACCGGAATTTTTTCTTTCAATAAATTTTTTAAGACCTGGGTTACAATCCCTAACGGTAGTAAATCAGGAACCAAACCATCAACCACAGCACTGTGCGTTTCTTTCAGATGGTCAAGCATACGCTGAGTTTCCTGCCTATCAAAAAGTTTCCAGGCATTTGCTTTTAATACTTCCATCAAATGTGTTGCTATGACAGCTGGTGGTTCAACAACTGTTAGACCTGCTGCCTCAGCCCTTTCTTTCTGGTCGGATGAGATCCATCTGGCAGGTAATCCAAAAGTAGGTTCTGTCGTATCTACTCCCGCAAGGTCAATACTGTCATCGGGATTCAGCGCAAGGAAATAATCCAGCATCACTTCACTTTTAACTATCTCAACATCATGGATTTTGAAAATATATTCACTGGAACCTAGTTGAATATTATCTCGAATACGAATGGGAGGAACAACAATTCCCAATTCAATCGCTAAGCTTTTCCGAATGGTTGAGATCCGATCGAGAAGATTCCCTCCCTGATTAGCATCTACCAAAGGGATAAGCCCGTATCCTATCTCTATCTCAAATGGGTCTGGATGTAAAAATGATTCGATTTTTTCCTCTTCAATAACTGCTTCAGGTTCAGGTTCTTCAACGGCTAAGGCTTCAGATTGAAATTTGGAAGCCCTATAGCCAACGGTAGCTAAAATTCCTGCCATAACTGCAAAAGGGAAAAAAGGCATTCCCGGCATCAATCCAATGATACCTAAAACACCAGAACTCACAATTACTGCCTTGGGCTGTCTGGTGACCTGAGTCTTAATATCAGCTGCGAAATCTGACTCACTTGTAGCTCGAGTAACAATAATTCCAGCAGCAGTAGAAATAATCAATGCCGGAATCTGTGCAACCAATCCATCACCAATAGTCAAAAGTGTGTAAGTGGAAGCAGCTTCCCCTATTCTCATACCAAGTTGGAGTGTTCCTATCGCTAATCCACCAATGATATTAATAAGGGTCATAAGGATTCCTGCAACTGCATCTCCCCGGACAAATTTACTTGCACCATCCATAGAACCATAAAAATCGGCTTCCTGGGTAATCATCTCTCTCCGTTTTCTTGCCTGATCATCATCAATCAGTCCTGCATTCAAATCGGCATCAATAGCCATCTGTTTCCCCGGCATAGCATCAAGTGTAAATCTAGCAGATACTTCAGCAATCCGGGTGGAACCTTTTGTAATGACAACAAAATTAATGATAACCAATATCAGGAATATCACTGTACCTACAATATAGTTTCCTCCAACTACAAAATTTCCAAAAGTAGCAATAATTTCTCCTGCATAAGCCTCCCCTAATATCAGTCGGGTAGTTGCCACATTCAAGGATAGCCTGAAAAGTGTGACAATAAGAAGCAATCCTGGAAAAACAGAAAATTCCAAAGGACGCAAAACATACATTGCAACAAAGATAATAACCAACGCCCCTGTGATATTCATGACAAGAAACATGTCTAGAAGGAACGTAGGCATTGGAAGCAACATAATTCCGAGAATAAGCATGACTGCTACGGCAAGCATAGTGCTGCTGTTTGCGCCCAAAATGGATGCAAATCTTGATTTATTATCTTTAGCCATAAGCTATTGTACTCTTTAAATTTGGATTTTTTCGCTGCATTTGAAAAACTTTAGCCAATACTTCCGCTACTGCTTGATAGAATATTGGCGGAATCTCCATACCAACTTCTAATGTTTGAAACAAAGTACGTGCCAAAGGTTTATCTTCAATTACGGGTATATTATTTTCCTTGGCTAATAACTTAATTCTTTCGGCAGTTTTCCGCTGTCCTTTAGCAACTACTTTAGGAGCATCGGACGGTTCATTGGGAACATATTGAAGAGCTACGGCAATATGAGTTGGATTCGTCACGACGACAGTTGCATCAGGAACAGCATTCATCATTCGAGTTCTACTTAGCTGTCTTTGTAAAGATTTGACACGACCTTTTACCTCAGGATTTCCTCTTTCCTGCCTTTGCTCATCTTTGACTTCCTGTTTTGTCATCTTAATATTTTTTTCATAGTCATAATTTTGCCAGGCATAATCTGCCGCTGCAAGGAAAATCAGTACTATAGCTATTTTGATACTTAATTCAAATAATATTTTAGCGATAAAACTCAAAATCGCTCCCGGTGTCATAATAGAAACAGAATAATAATCATTAATATGACTTTTAATTACAGTGTATCCAATTATGGTAATAATGGTTACTTTAACGATTCCTTTAACCAGTTCTACTAATGATTTTGATGAAAAAATACGTTTAACCCCCTTCAATGGGTTAATTTTACTAAATTTGGGGATAAGCGCTTTTTTTGAATAGAAAAATCCAACCTGTCCAAAATTACTGGCAAGTCCCAAAATCATTATTGTAATTAAAATTGGACTTATTACACCAAAAATATACCAAATCCCATTCTGTGTATATTGAATAGTAGATTCAGGAGTTAATTGTATTGTCGTTAGGGTGGTATATATTCCAGATGTAAAATGTGAAATCCCACTTAATAAATTTTCTCCCATGAACTTGATAACTAAAATACCTGCGATCAATACTACCACTGAATTAACATCCATGCTCCGGGCAACATTCCCCTTCTCTCGTTCTTTTTTTCGTTTTTTAGGAGTTGGGGCTTCAGTACGACTGTGTTTATCCTGATCTGGCATCTATAAACCCGATAATTGTCGGAGAAGTATCCCTGTAAACTCAACTATGTCATTGTACACTGAGTCAAAAAGTACTTGAAAAACATTTAGAGAAATTATCAACATTATAAGTCCCGAAAATATTTTCAACGGCAGAGTAATAAAAAATACATTTAATTGAGGCATGGTTCGCGCCATAAAGCCAACTCCTGCATCAAGTAATAATAAAAATGCTATGGATGGTGCAGCAAATCGAATCCCTATATCATAAATCCTTGAACCACCACGTACAATTGATTCTCCTGAATTTGGAGATAACTCTCCCATCCCTAAAGGTATCATCTGAAAACTTCCGAAAAATGTCTCGATAAAAAAATGATGCCCATCCATCAATAGTAGAAACAAAACCATAATTGGCAGCCAAAATTGGGTTATAATTGGAATCTGTTCCCGACTGGTAGGATCCATAACATTGGCAATTCCCATCCCCATTTGAAGTCCAACAATTCCACCGGCAATCGAAAAACCCTCAAAAATCATTCGAGCACCAAACCCTATGATCATTCCTATTACCACTTCTTTAGCCATCAATCCAGTTAATAACCAAAGACTTGTAACAGGAGGAACAGTGTCCATGGTCAAAACTGAGCCAATGATAACAGTTAAGAGCAATGCAAAGGTGACTCTGACCCTACCAGAAATCATTGGATAGCTAAAAATTGGTAATGTCATTAACATAGCAGACAATCGGGTAAAGACAAGCATATATCCCGGTACAAATATTTCTAAGTTGTCCGCAAATTCAAAGAATGATGGCATATATTATCTCAGGTCGAACCTATTTAGGGATGCTATATATATTCATTGAAAACTATGTTAATTGATTTCAGATTCTCACCTTATGGTGACATAAAGGGTATCTGATATATAATTTCTTGAGTAAAACGTATCAAAACATCCAAAAACCATGGAGTTAAAATGATTAGCATTATCGCGACAACTGCCATCTTAGGGATAAAGGTGAGCGTCATTTCTTGAATAGAAGTCACAGCTTGGAATATCCCCACTGCTAAACCTACCAGCAAGGTTGTACCCAAAAGCGGAGTAGCAATATACAATACCGTTATTAAGGTTTCTCTAGTGACATATGTAACGAAATCCGGCGTCATTATGCAAATCCTTTGACTAAAGATTCGACCACAAGATACCATCCATCAACAAGAACAAATAAAAGAAGCTTAAAAGGCAAAGATATCATGATAGGTGGTAACATCATCATTCCCATAGAAAGTAAGACACTGGACACAACCATATCAATGGCGAGCATAGGTAAGTAGAGTAAAAATCCAATTTGAAACGCAGTCTTCAATTCGCTTATAATAAATGCTGGGATGAGAGTAAAAATTGATAATTCTTCCATTGAAGCTGGTTTATCAAGCTGTCGGAGTTGAATAAATAAACTTATATCTCTTTCTCTGGTCTGATCTAGCATAAACAATTTTATAGGAATTGCTGCAATATTTAGTGCTTCTTTTTGAGTAATCTCTTCATTTAAATAGGGTTGAAGAGCTGTATCATTAATTTCATTAATAACTGGCTTCATAATAAATATTGATATAAACAACGCTAGACCAATAAGGATTTGATTAGACGGTACTGTTTGAGTGGCCAGGGCTGACCGTAAAAAATGAAATACAATCACCAATCGCGTAAATGAAGTCATCATAATGAGAATAGAGGGAGCTAATGATAAAATTGTAACGAGAAAGATAATTTGCATTGTCATAACAAAATCAGAAGGACCAGATGCCTCTTCCAGTCCCATTGTTATTTTGGGAAGGATATTTTGTCCCATTGATACAGCAGGAATAACTATTATCATTAACAAACGACTTGTATACTTTAAATTTATCAACTTCATAATATGGGCGATTTTATTTCTTATTTATTATAGATCTGTGGAACTCGAAGAAATATCATTATCTGTGGTTAGTTCGTTTTTTTTCTCTTCCATAAATTCTTTTATTAAATTTATCGACTGCTCAGAAACTCCCATTAGCAGCTTCCGCCCTTCAATTCGAACCATCATTAAATATTGTTTTGGATTGATGTGCTGTTTTCCCAAGACTTCCATTGAAAAATAATTATCCTCAAGAGATAACTTATTTTTATACCATTTAAACCCAGCCAGAATTAAAACGATGATAAAACTGGTTATACCCAATGTCCTAAAAATAAAATGGGAATAGTTAGAATTAAATGGTACAGACTCACCACTATTACCCGAATGGATTTGTCCTGCATCATTGGTTGTGCTTTCGCCCGGGAATAGAAAGAATAAGATCAATATAAGTACGGAAACAACTGCAAGTACTACAGGCAACCGCATGGATGTGTTCCCCTGACGATGTCCAAAGAATCGATTGGGGTTGATCATCCCAGGCTTTTTATTCTTTCTTTTGGTGAAGCAAGTTTGGTTATACGAATTCCAAAATTATCATCGACAACTACAACCTCTCCCTCTGCAAGCTTTCGATTATTCACATAGATAGTCAATGGTTCTCCGGCAGTTTTATTTAACTCTATGAGAGATCCTTTACCTAATTTTAGCACATCTCTTATTTTCATAGATTTACGACCTAATTCGACCAAGACTTCCAATTCAACATCCAAAAGCATATCAATATTTATCGGGTTTCCATTTTCGCCATTTTTAGTGCTGAAACTGTCAAATTCAGCACGAGATACATCAACAAAATCTTCATCTGAGGTATTCTTAGTCCATAAATATTGATTTACTGAAATGGTGTCCTTATCTAACTTAAACTTATGTGATGCTGACAAGCCGCTATCTAAAGGAAGTGATAGTGAAGTTTCATCAAGTGAATCGTAGTGTGAAACTGTAAGGTTTTGAACTGTGAATTTCATGGTTTCATCTTCAACTGAATTAGAAATATTTAGAAGGAACAGTTCAATTCCTTCCTGAAATTTTTTCCATTGTTCTTCATCAAGAGTATCTTTTGTTTTTTCGCCACTCATTAAAGAATAAAGATTCAAACCCGAATTCAAACCCACAGTAATGAAATGCTGAAGGCCTGAAGAAGAAAATTGAATACCTACACAGGGAAATTCTTCTGCATTTACCTGATCTGAGAGGTTTTGTTCATCAGAGGTAGTGGATTCAAATTCAACTTTTTTCTGATTAAAGCTTTCTTTAATATTATTTATTAATGAATCATGGTTTCCTTCAAACCATGTGTCCAATTTATTTTTATCTATATTACTCATTTTTTTCTCCTGTAGTCACTGAATTTATTCGGCACGAATATCTTTGTTGATACTGCCCCACCGTTGCCGAAAATATTTCTTTCTGATTCACTATAATGGGAATATCCTGATTAACTCGTGTATCAAGAGTCAACACATCATTGCATTCAAGATTAATAAAATCATTAACAGAAATATTGATCTTTCCTAAAACAGCCTGCAACAGCATATGGGTCTGATTAAGATTCTCTGACACCGTTTTCGAACCTGTTACAGTTGATTCTTTTTCCCCCAACAGAAATTGATCCTGAATATCTAATGAAGATAACAAAGAGGTAATCCACCAATGTGGATAGCACAAATTGATAATGGTTGAATTCCCTCTAACCTTTGTTTCAATAGAAACAATAATTGCTGGATCTGAAGAAGGAATGATTTGCACAAATTCTGGTTCATTTTCAAATCTATTTACCGTACAATTTATTCTTTTCAATGGCTGCCATGTTGATCTGATTTCACTCGATAATTTTTGTATTAATCGGTTCATAATTCGTTTTTCAATCACCGATATTTGGCGTGAATTCTTAATAAAACTACCTTTACCACCTAACATCCTTTCAACGATAAATATGACTAATTGTGGACTAATCTCAAAAATGAATTGCGATTCGGGGTCTTCTATTTTCCCAACATACAGTGCACATGGAGAAGATATAGACATGATATAATCTGAATAACGAACCTGCTCAATAGCTACCAATTTCATATCCACAGTCATTCGCAACTGTTCAGATAAAAACACACTGAAGTTTTTTACTAAATTGTCATGAAGACTCTCTAATATTCTTACTTGATCTTTATGCACCAGGTTGGGTTGTTTAAAATCATACATCCATATTTTCCTCTTCTCTTCTTCACTTAAAGGATGAGAACCTTCCCCACTATTCACATCTGTTAATAGTGCGTCAATTTCTTCTTGTGATAGTAAAGTTTCCATAAAATATTTTTTCTATTTCTATAAGTTAATAAAATCAATTATCTTTTTAATCTGGAAGCTTCTTCCATAACTTCATTTAACGTAGTCACAACTCTAGATGTTGCCTGAAACCCTCTTTGAGCTTCGATCATCTGAGTAAATTGGTTTGCCAAATCCACATTGGACATTTCTAGAACCCCTGACTCAATCGAAGATTCATTTTCATCAGCAACATCTATTTCTGAAGAACCACTTTCCTTTGATTCAATAAATAAGCTTCCACCCTCTTGCCTCAATCCATTTACATTTTTGAATTTTGCTGTACCAACTTGGGCTAAATCTATAATATCTCCATTGCTGAACAATCCTTTAATTATACCAGCTTCATCAACTTTGAACCCCGTGAGTATACCGGCTTGAGTGCCATCTTGAGATCTCAAGGACAAACTTGAGACAGAATCAAATTGTGTCAAACCAGTAAAACCTTCATTAGAATTCATTTTGATATTGATATTTAATGGAGGAGTATTGTTCCCAGGGTCCAAAACGAATTCGGATGAACCATCTTCATATTCAAAACTCTTATAATTTCCATTTTCATTAAAAGTAAGAATCCCAGATCCACCACTTAAAACAGTTTCAGAACCATTAGCTTCAAGCATAACCTTCCACTCACTGGGATTGTCTGTTTTTTCGTACTGAACCGTTAATTCATGAGCTTTTCCCAGAGCATCATATACAACCATGGATGTTGTAACTATTGCTGTATATCCAGAAGCTACATTCGCAAAACCTGGGAAATCGATATCTCCCATATTGTGATCGTCTGATAATATTTTAATCGATGTTTGACTATCACCAGTTTCTATATCAGATAGAATTATTTTCCCATCAGATAACTGGACTGTAGAATGTTTCCCAAATGCCTCATTTATTTTACCCAATAAATTTCCCAGATTAGTGCCATCATAAGCATCACCAAAGATAAAAGAGGAGGTAATTTCATTTCCTTCTCTATCAGTACCTAATATGTGAAGTGTCTCACCATCCAGAAAAGGAGATGTAGTTTGAGTTAAACTGTTGATTTCTGACTCTTCAACTGCAACTGATTCCATGTCATCATCAATAATAGTTAAAGGAGTGACACTGGACCATACCTCATTTTCTGGATTTAATCCTGCATTAAGATTACCTGTCAACTGTACATTTTTTGTTGATTGAGCCTCTGCCATTAGATTTTGATCAATAACAATATCTCCAAGCCCATCAATTTTCTTAGTATTGTCTTTTGGATCGATTTCCCATCCCTGAACAGAAAATCCCTGACCATTTACAAAAACACCATCCTTATTAAAAAAGAAACTTCCATCTCTTGTAAAATATTGTTTATCATTTTTATTTAAGATAAAAAATGAATTTCCATTAATTCCAAGGTCTGTAACATTCCCAGTTGTTTGAAATCCAGCTTGTTTAAATGGGGTGAAAGAAATCCCTATAGTTGATCCAAATTGTTCCGCAAATGTCATTCTTTTTGATTTATATCCAATTGTATTGATATTGGCAATATTATTACCTACCAATTCAAGTTTGGATTGTTGTGCATTCAAACCCGATACCGCAGTTGAAAATCCATCAATATTTTGACCGTTTGAACTCATTTTTTCCTCCAGAGCATGTTAAATATTCTCCGATTATTATTAAATATATTTGTTACTAAATAATTTGATTTGTTTTCCATAATCTTATACAATAGCAAAAGCATCAAAATTTGAAAATACATTTTCCTGAATCCTGTTTTTTCCTATTGTAGTCATTACAGTTTGGTTCTTCACATTAAGGACGAAAGCTGTTGAATCCATTAAAAGAACACCTGATGCAATTCCTTTTTCTTTCAATTTTCCAAGTCCTAATTCCAATCGATTCATTTGATCTGTAGTCAGGCTTCCATTGATTTCATGTAAATTTTTTGATGCTTTATCAGAAAAGTTAATGGTGTTATCCTGAAATATTTTATTATTAAGCACTTCCTTAAATGAAACATTTACTTTTTCTGCATTACCAAGATCATTGCTCTTATAAGAGAAAGAAGTTTCTCCAATCTTTTTTGGATCAAATTCGTAAATGTTATTTTGGATCTGCAAAACGCCTGCTCTCATGAATTACCCCTCGGCAGCTGTTATTTCAATTACCTTACTGAAAGGAATTTCTTCATCGTTTACAACAAAGACTGCTGTTCCGTCAGTATATTTTATTCCAGTTATAATTCCCTGTACCATTGTCAAGGTTCCCACTGGATCATTATCGGAATCCAATGCTATCACTTGAATCTTATATTCTCCTTCAGGAACTTCATCTCCGTTCGTGTTCTTTCCGTCCCATGTAAGACTTTGTTTCCCTTCAGACAATGCGCCTAATTCTATTCCTTTGACAATATTTCCAGCACCATCTAACACATTTACAATGACATTTTCAGCCCTACCATTCAATTGAAAGGATATATCTACAGGAGTATCCTTTGTAAGCTCTATCATATCCCCTGCTGCAGAAACATTCTTTCCTATAAAGCTGGTAGCCATTGTATTATTAATTGCCTGGGTAAGCATTAAATCAGCCTGAACACTTTCCTCCATCATTCCACTCATATTTGTCAATTGTTCAAGAGAACTAAACTGTGCTAATTGTGAGGCAAAATCTTGGCTATTCATGGGAGACATGGGATCTTGATGTTTTAATTGTTCTACCAACAACTTTAGAAACTCATCCTTTTTCATTGTTGAATTGCCCAATCCAGACATACCAATCTTAGATGTTGTTTTGTCAAATAATGATATTTCATTCATAAACTTGTCTCTCTTATTATGCTATTACTTCAATTGTGTTATAACCAAATTGACGCAAGGCAATTTGATCTGAATTAGATATTTCCTCATCTTCTATATCATGAAAAATATTTTGAGAAGATCTCTTTCCTTCTTTAAAATTTTTTTTACCCGTTCCGACCTCAACATTAAATGATTCAAATTTCATTCCTTTCTCATTCAAATTTTCTTTTATATCCGTAACAATTTTTTCCATTATTGGTTTTACAGAATCGGATTCTACTACCACAGTAGCTTTTGTCATGGAGTCTCTTTGAGTCAATTTTATTTCGAGATCACCCAATTGTCCACCGTCAATCTTGTATGTCGCAGATTTTGAGCCATTTGCAGAAAAATTTCCATGAATTATCTGTGTTATTTTAGTTACCAATTGAACTCTACTTACATTTTGAATAGACTGCAATGAAGACTGAAAAAGAGTATTCCCCCTAAACATCTGGATATTGGATGATTTATAATCTAAATCTGAAACTGATAATGACTTAAGCTGCAATGAACCCTTTTGTTCATTTCTAAGTATCTGGTTGGACCGACTATTTAGTTTTCTGGGGGTAGATTTTTCCTCTAACTGGTTAGGCTTTTCCCTATCAGATGTTTGATGTTTATCACTTTTTACCTCATCTTTTAACTCATTTTCTCCCTGAAATTTATCTGTTTCTAATTTTTTTGAACTCTGATGAAGGTTTGAGTCGATGTATGTGTCTCCAAATTTTTTCATAAGAGTCTCACTCACTCTTCCCTTCAATTCAGTTCCCTTTAAGAATTGGGTAAAAACAGGAGAAAATTGAGAATAAGATATCCCCGAAGAAAGAATTTCATCTGAATCACTTCCCGATTGGGATAGTCTATTATTATTCGTAGGAATATCGACAGAAACTGGATTCATATTAATCTTCCTTTTTTCCCCCGGCTAATAGTTCTGTAATCTCCGCCGCTCTTTTTGGATTCAAAGCCTTAAATATTGTTTTCTTATTTCTACTGCTCATGCTATTATATATAGCAATTACTGTGCCATCATCCAAGTTTGATAAAATGGGTTTCATCTCTTCTGGTTTCATTGATTCATATGTTTTAGCTAAATCCTTTATTGATATAACCTGTCTCTTTGCCAATTCTAACTTATTTAATAACTCTTTATTTATATTTTTATATTCATTTATAAGCTTTTCTTGTAGCATTAATTGATTATTTAGGCTATCAATAATAGCTTGTATATTGATGGAATCTTCAATCTCAGGTTTATTAACAATAATAACTGTATCCTTTGTAATAATATTTGATTGGATTGTATCTGTCAAGGAATCGAGTTGATTATTTATATCGTCGAAATTAGTGGTTAAATTTTCCTCAGAATCATTCCTGAAGATGAAATAATAAGAAACTCCTCCACTGAGAACCAGGACTACAAGAATAATCAATATCCAAATAATTTTTTTCATGATGTTATTTTCCGCTTTATTTGATCACTTCGGTTTGCAATTTCATCAGTTTTTTTTCTCTCTACCTTTTTTTTCAATATTTTATATTCGCTCAATTTTCTCTCTCGCAATTTTTCCACTGCTTTTTTATTTTTCGATGCTTCGTTAAGATTATCCAACTTATTATCAACTTCTGTATCTGCGTCCAAAACCCTTGCCGCACCTTTCTCAAGTTGATCATTTAATTGAAGTAAATAGTCAGTCGCAATATTTAGTTGATTTATTGTCATATTTCCTTGAGAATCATTTTCAATTAATATTTCCTCTTTTTTATCCTCTATATATTTTAGTTTATCTTCCTCTTTTTTCTTCTTCTTACGAGAACGATTTAACTCTCCAGCCTTCAAATCTTCAATATTTTTTTTATAATCGAGTACTTTTTCCAATGGAAATCTAAATTGTTTAGCCATGACTTTTAATCTAAAGCCTCATATAAAGAGTTTAGTGTTTCATCAAATTGGGATGGTTCATTAATATCCTGACGCAAAATTTTATTAATTTGGGATTTAAATTGGATCGCACGATCAACCTTAGGATTACTACCTTCAGAATATGCACCAATGGATATCATATCCTCAGCTTCCCGGTATTCTGATAATAATTCTATCAATTCCCTGGTACGTTTAATATGGTTTTTATCAGCAATCTCTGAAAATAATCGACTAACACTATCCAAAACATCAACAGCAGGATAATGCCCTTTATTTGATAATTTTCTGGAAAGAATAATATGTCCATCTAAAATGGACCGAGCTGTATCACCGATAGGATCATCCATATCATCCCCTTCAACCAGCACGGCATAGAGGCCTGTAATACTCCCTTTTTTCCCAGTTCCTGTTCGTTCAAGCAATTTAGGTAAAAAGGAGAAAACAGATGGAGTGAATCCCTTTGTGGTTGGAGGCTCACCTATGGCCAAACCTATTTCTCTTTGAGCCATGGCAACACGGGTTAATGAGTCCATCATAAACATTACATCCTTTCCCTCATCACGAAAATGTTCAGCTATTGCTGTTGCAATTAAAGAGCCTTTAATTCTAACCATAGCAGATTGATCTGAGGTCGCAACAATTACAACGGATCTTTTCAAACCTTCTGGTCCTAAATCCCTTTCAATAAATTCCCTTACTTCTCTTCCCCGTTCTCCAATAAGAGCAATCACATTTACCTCTGCACTTGTAAATCTAGATATCATACCTAATAGAACGCTTTTTCCTATACCACTTCCAGAAAATATTCCAATTCTTTGTCCTTTTCCTAAAGTAAGAAAACCATCAATAGAACGAATTCCCGTCGACATTACCTCAGTTATTCTTTTTCTATCCAGTGGATCTGGTGGTACGTTATATACAGGCTGAGATTTAGTTCCAGTTATCGGACCTTTACCATCGATGGGATTTCCCATCCCATCTATAATTCTTCCTAACAATTGATCTCCAACAGGTATATTCATTGGTTGAGAGTTCACTGACACAGGGCTACCAGGTGAAATTCCCATTATCTCTCCAAAAGGCATCATCAAAATCTTGTTTCCCTTAAATCCAACAATTTCAGCTTGTATGGTGCGATTGTCTTTAGTCCGGATGGAACACAAATCACCTAGAGAACCTTCCAATCCGGTTGCTTCAATAACTAGACCAATGATCTGAGAAATACGGCCTTCATGAGCAACAGTATCTATTACATCAATGGAGTCTAAGATTGAGTTAAACTTAGAATCTATTAATTCCATTTTGAATATTCTTGCCTTAGATGGTTTTCCATTAACTCGAGTTGATGGTTAAGTGTTGTATCTATAAAATAATCTTCGGATTCAACTAAGCATTCTCCTGGGTTAAGCTTATCGTCTTCAACAAATTGTATATTTTTATGCAGAGGAAACTCTATGTGATCCATAAATTCATCTCTATTTAATTCTTTTAGCCAATCCGGATTTAAGAATACAGTGATCTTCTTTTGCTCCATCATTTCCATTAATATTTTTTTTAACATTTTTGCGAGAAAATCTGTAACCTCTTTTTTATGACAGAACTCCTCATAAAGTATCTTTTCAGCGATTCGCAAGGATAGCTTAAGTAATGTTTTTTCCTGAAAATTGAATAATTCCTTGAACTGATCATCTAAGCCCTGAACCATTTGTGTAAAATCAGATGAGAGCTCCTTGATTCGAGATTCCATATCATTCAATGATGAGTTTCTTCCCTCCTCATATCCGGCTTGAAACGCATTCTCTCTTGTTCGTTCAAGGGCTTTTTCAAGAATCTCAACTTGTTGATCAGGGGTCATATTTTCATCTATAACAGTATCGGTATCATCTAATGATTCCAATTCTTGCTGGGAAAAATAATCAATCCCCTCAAAATTTATTTTCTTTATGGGATTGGTAACCGCTATATGAAACGATTCCATTTTAATAGAGAGAATTTAAATTAGTTCTTGTTCATCACCACTTCTGGCAATGGTCAGTTCACCCTTACCCTCTAAATCGAATACTATCTGAAGTACATCACTTTGTGCTTTTTCAATTTCCTTCATAGGCATGGGTGGTAAAACATCTATTTCATCTCTAAGCATACCTCCTGCTTTTTCGGATAAATTTTTATAAAATTTTTCTCTCAAATTATCTTTTGCGCCTTTCAATGCAGGTGCCAGTAACTTATTATCAACTGCACCTTTGATTGCCTGAATTGCGTTGTCCGTAAGATTTACTATATCATCAAACATAAACAGGTAGGATGAGATATCATCGCATAGTTCTTCATCTATTTTTTTCAAACCGTCGAGGATGACTTTTTGGTCTGTCTGCCCGATGGCATTAAGCAAATCAGCTGTTGATTCAGCACCACCTTTCTTGGCATCTCCTTCAGTTATCTCTGCTCCGATTTGATCTCTTAAAACTGCTTCGATATCTTCAATCAATTCTGGAGTGATATCTTCAAGGGTTGCTAAACGATATGCGATTTCAATTCTGTTTTCTTCCGGTAACTCAGCCAAGAGATTAGAAGCCTGACCTACCCCTAAATTTGATAAAATCAGTGCTGCAGTTTGTGGATGTTCCTTTTTGAGAAAATCTAGTAAGCGTTTATTGTCAACGCTGCCTAAAAGGCTGAAGGCACTGATTCCCGTGGCAATTTCTAACCGTTTTATAACATCATCAGATTTCTTGTCACCCCAGGCATGTTCAAGCAAGTCTTTTGCGTAATCAAATCCTCCTTGAACCAGTGTTTCATTTGCAATCATTACCTCATAAAATTCCTGGATGACCTCACTAAGAACTTCCGGGGGAATATCACGTAATTTAGCAATTTCAAAGCTGATTTTCTCAACTTCAGCATCCGTCATATTTTTCATAACTTGAGCCGCATTATCAACCCCCATGGCAATCAATAACATGGCTGCCTTTTGAGTGATAGATAAATTCTCAGATGTTAATGTGTATGGTTCAATCATTATTGATCTCATATTCATGATTTATTCATCCATGTGTGTATTAATTTTGATGCATTCACTGGTGCTTCCTTTGCAAAATCAATAATTGCAGTTGTCATTTTATCTTTAGCCTTTAATATGGCTCTTGCTTCTGGACTTAATTTTTTTATAAAAATATCTTCATCTATTTCATCGTCAACTTCTTCGCCGGTTGATTTTTTAATAAATTTACTAAACCAATTTTTCAAACTATCTGTAGGTTCGATATTATTTGCTTTAAAATACTCTTCTAAGTCTTCAAAAGATTCTTCATCTTCGGACAATTCTTCTTCACTTTCACCGGCTTCAAGCATTTCTAATTCTTCATCTCCCTCTGGTAGACCTTCTAAAGCAGGTGCATCTTCACCAGGTAATGATAACACATCAGGTGTCTCATCACTTGTTTTGAATAATGTCTTCATTACAAATAATGCAACTAATACCGAGACAAGGAGTAATCCTTTGTTAATAACACTCGCCCATAAAGCTCTGGTTTCAGCTTTTTCAAAATATTCCATGTCTTCATCAAATGCTCTACGGTCAAACTGAATATTCTCAACTTCTACTAAATCACCCCTCTCTTCCATATATCCGACTGCGGATTTAACCAAATCTGAAATCTGGTTCAATTCTATATCACTTCTAGATTGATATACCTTTTGTATTTCTCCCTGCTCATCTTCTTCTTCAACATAGGTCCCATCTACTAATACAGCTACCGTGACTCTGCTTATGCCTCCTGTCGGAGATACATAATGTTCTACGGTTTTATTTAATTCATAATTTGTCAGCACATTTTCCTTGGCATATTGGGCTGAATCTTGACCAAATGATGATTCAGTTTGCCGTTCTTCGCTCAAAATGACTACTTTATCTGGATCAAATGCTTCTGTTGTGCGCTCTATTTTTTCAAAATTTAAATTAACTGAAACTTTTGCAATTGAATTCTGATATCCCAAAACTCCATCCAGTATATCCTGTATCTTCGTCTGGAGACGAGATTCAACTGAGTTCTTTAAATCCCATTGGTTACCTGTTGATCCCATAACTGTTTGTTCACCTTTACTATCAGACAATAATTTTCCATCAGAGTCCACAACAACAACTGCATCTGCATTAATGCCATCAACACTGTTTGCTATAAGTGCACTAATGCCTTTGACCTGTTCCTGCTCTATGATAACACCGGGGACCAAATACAGAACCACAGAAGCCTTGCCGTGGGTCTCCTTTTCAAATAATTTTTCTTGTGGTAAAGCTAAATGAACACGACTATTCATTACCCCAGGGAATTGATTGATTGTTCTGGTTAATTCTCCTTCTAATGCACGGCGCATATTTAACTTTTGTTTGAAGGTTGTCATTCCTATTTCACTGTTATCAAAAATTTCATATCCGCTGATCATGTCTCCTACATAACCCTGTTCTGTAAACTTCAATCTCCATTCTGAAACCGATTCAGTGGGAATTAAAATTGTTTTTCCTCCATTCTCAAGACGATATCTTACCTTTTCACTTTTTAAGTCACTCACCATTTTACTTGCAGTTGATGGATCTATATCTGCATATAATAGCTCATATTCAGGTCTATTTGCCCATACAACTAAAGCAATTATGGCTGATACCATCCCAATAGACAATGTGATCATGACGGCTTTTTGGGCGGTAGTATATCGATTAAACATCGACGCAATTTGATTAAAGAAATTTTCCATGAGACTTATCCTAATTATTTAATTAAACTTGCATACGCTGGATTTCTTGAAATGACTGTAACAGTTTATTTCTGATTTCCAACATCAATTCAAAACTTATTTTGGCCTCTTCCACTTTTGCCATAGCTTCGTGTAAATTTTCTGATTCTCCAGTGACTATTTCAGATATACTATCTTTTGCATCCACTTGGGCTGTATTTACAGCATCTAAAAAATTACTGATAGTATCACCAAATGAGATAGAGTCATCTTTCTTTACAACAGTAGTTTCCTGTTGTTTGATTTCAGGAATGATAATTTGATTTTGTATGCCTTTTATTTCGTTCATTTTTCTCCTAACCGCTAATGTCCATTAGTTGACCTCTATGAATATGCCCTAAATCTGATTGACCATAAAAAGACAGTTCGCTTGGTTTCTCGCTTCCAAATAATCCATGCAATATAGCCTGTTCGGTACCGGTTAAAACCTCAGTTCTATGGGCAGAATCATTTTGTTGTGGCATAACCTTAATATCTTCATCTTTCGAATAATTTTTATCAAGGGTACCATTTTGCTCTGTTTCTAAATGGGTATCCTCATTATTTCTCTGAATGACATCTAATGTATCATAACCGTTCAGTTGGGTGGAATTCATTTTCATGCTTTATTCTCTTAAATCTCCATCGCTTTTTTTGCCATGTTTTTTATTGCCGTCATCATAGTAACATTGGCTTCATAAGCACGACTTGCGGTTATTATATCAACCATTTCTTCTACCATATTTACATTAGGCATTCGAATATAACCATTTTTATCCGCCATGGGATGCCTGGGATCATAAATTAGTTTTTCACCTTCTAACTCTACTATTTGATAGTGTTCTTCATAGGCACCTTTTTCTTTTGCACGGTCTTGATATCTACTTTCTGTCATATGCATTCCTCTGGTCCTACGAATAGATGTTTTTAATCTACTAGAAAAATTTGTTTTTCCGCCAACCGGAGGATTTTCCATAACAATTTTCCGTTTATAAACTTTACCGTTTTTATCTGGAGTTCTATCAGCATTAGCTATATTTTCAGAAATAGCATTCATTCGTTTCATCTCAGTAGATAAGCCCCGAACAGTTGTCCGGAGAGCAGAAAATATTCCTTTTACTTCCATTTTATAATATTATTATTACACTCTACCTGTAATACTTGTACTGATTCCTCTATAAAGCCGATTCAGCATTCTTGTAGTGAATTCATATTTTATTTGATTTTCGGCTAATTCTGCCATCTCAATCGCCAAATTAACTTCAGTACCGTCGCTCTCTTTGTTAGGTATTTTTGATACCCAGGGAGGACCTTCATCCAAATGTCGGTCATGGTTCGTTTTTAAGGACTTGTGTTGATATTGTAATTCAGAGGCTGCTGTCGTAAGGTCATGAGTAAAATCTGTATTAACCCGCTTAAAATTTTCTTTATTTACATTTTTAATATTCTTGGAGATAGCCTCATGTTGTTTCTGATAAACATTTAAGGCCCTCTTTAGAATCAGATTGTGTTTTAAATTGTTAATTTTCATTATTCCGGTAAATATATGTCAATTCATGTGCCAGAATAAATATTATAGAGAAATATATTATATAATATTCTATAAATGTTTATATATTATAGTTTATACAGTATTATTAAATCCTTAGTTTAAGTATGGTGTGATATATTATTAGGAATATTATCACAGGTATAGGAAAAATATTCCAACAAATTAAGATTTAAATAATTGTAATTCTGAATGTTCAGACTAAATACTATCCCAACATTTGTCAATTCCCTTCACCAACTAGGAAGGGGGAATCCCCACTTTTTTCATATTGATGTAATTTATTTCTCAAAGTCCGTACACTGATGCCTAGCATATCAGCAGCTTGGGTACGGTTATCACTGGTACGCTTTAAAGTAGAAAAAATAAGTTGCTTTTCAACTTCTGCGATCGTCATAGGAGTTAAATCAATATGGTTTTTATCCTCAATAATCTCATTTTCTGAATTAAGATCAAAATGGTGTATTGTCAAAACTACTTCTTCACCTGAGAATAAAATAGCTCTCTCAAGTAAATTTTCGAACTGTCTTACATTTCCAGGCCAATGTTGACTAGAAAGGCTCTCTAACACATCAGAGTTTACAGATTTTTTTTCGAAACCATATTTTTTCTGAAATTTTGATAGAAAATGCTCGAATAAAATTGGTACATCCCCTGCTCTGTTTCTCAATGGAGGAACTTTTATTGGAAATACGTTCAGTCTATAGAATAGATCCTCACGGAAATCTCCGTCTCTAATTATTTCAAGAACATTTTTATTTGATGTTGCAACGACTCGCACATCTACTTTGATTTCTTTCGTACTTCCCACCCGAGTTATAGTTCCCTCCTGAAGCACTCGGAGAAGTTTTGCCTGCATTGTCAAGGGTGTCTCACTGATCTCATCTAATAAAAGTGTCCCACCATTAGCTTCCTCAAATAGCCCTTTATGCTGTTTTACTGCATTAGTAAACGCGCCTTTTTCATGACCAAAATATGTGCTCTCTACTAATGTTTCAGGAATCGCTGAACAATTGATTTTCAAAAAGGGCTTTTTATCTCTGCTACTATTTGCGTGAATAGATTCAGCAATTAATTCCTTTCCAGTTCCACTTTCTCCCTGTATAAAAACGGGAGCATCACTTGATGAAACCACATTAATCAGATGGAAGATCTCCTCCATTTCCGTACTTTTTCCTATAATTTTTCGATATTTCACATCATCAGATAACTGTTTTTTTAGAATTTTGTTCTCATGCTGTAATCCCTGAAAATCAAAATATTTTTCAATATTTGATTTCATTTGAGGAATAGAAAAGGGTTTTGTAATGAAATCAAATGCACCATTTTTTAATGCATCCACAGCTGTTTCCACCGTTCCATATGCTGTCATAATTAAAAAACCGGTACCCGGCTTGACTTGAAGTACCTTTTCCATTAGTTCTACTCCATTCATTCCAGGCATCATTAAATCTGTTATAACCAGGTCAAAATCAGTTTCAAGTATTTTTTCAAACGCCTTAACTCCATCAACTGCTAAATCAATGTTAAAATCAGATTTACTTAAAGCTTCTTTAATTATATGCCTTAGGCTTCGATCATCTTCAACTACAAGTATATTTTTCATTCATCCTCCTGAAAGGGATTATATAATCAATAAATAGTATCTTTAAACTAATCATTTGCGCTCTCTTTTTTAATTATTAATGGATTTTTAATTAGCTTTTTATAAGACATTTCAGCTGCATGTTCTCTAGATTTCCTTGTATCATATTGCGCATGTTTTTGTTTATTTACAGAACCTACATCTTTTATCATTTTCCTCAATTGTTCATTTTCTTTTCTCAGAGATTGAACCAATTCTTCATTATTAATATTCAAACTATGGGCTTTGATTTCTTCTATTGCTCTGTCAAAAATTGACAATACTGTCTCTATTCTAAATGGTTTGATCAAATAATCGTATGCATTGGTTCGCATGGCTTCTACCGCTGATTTTACCCCAGGATAACCGGTCATGATGATATTAATTGTGTTCGGACTTACTTTAGAGATGGATCTACAAAGATCTATACCAGATTGCCCTGGTAAACGTACGTCCAAGAGAGTAAAATGTATTGGGTGTTTTTTGATTATTGAGAGTGCTGTTTCTATATCACCGGATGTGAAGGTTGTGTAACCATTATTTTCAAACCCAGCAGAAAGAATTTGAGTAATTGTCTCTTCATCATCAACAATGAGAATACTCAGGGAAACATCTTTATTCGTATCTGATTCCCTCATTATAATATTTTGAATGACTGCAATCGCAGATTGTGATAATTTATTACCTGTTCTGGAGAGGATTCATATCATCCATCGATAGTGGTATCCTCTACAGTATTACTTTCTATATTATCAATCTCAATATTATTTTCTGTTTTCTCACTCTCAACTTCAAATTTTATTTCAGATCCCTCCCCACAGCGACAGGTATAGGTAATACCAACAATTTTGTTGCCCTCTAAAATAGGTTCAATTTTACTTTCTATTTCACGAACGTTATTACTATCATTCTCACTTTCTTCATCGGTGATGTTTTCCATGATTTTTCTCTCATCATTGATATTAATTAATTTTGTTTGAATATTTCTAATTTTATTCCCTTTTATAATTGCATTCTTTTGAGGAAGAGGATTGGACAATTTTTCAGCTAACGGTACAAACTCAGATTCTTTATTATTCATAATATATTTATAACTAGTATAACGTGAATATCTGTTAAATGATTTAAAACCTCTTATATTTTATTGCTATTTTTTTTTAGAGACAATGAGTATTTTATGTTTAATATTAATATAGAATGATGTGTTTATCTTAAGCAAGAATGACTTTTTTCAAGCAAAGTATATTCCGTTTCAATATGTATAGAAGTCATTCCCAATAATATTTTTTCAGTGGGAGTAAATAGAATAAAAAATATCTAGGGCATATTTTTCCCGGTATTTGGAAATATTCTACTATGAATTAATTTGAAAACCAGAATAAAACAACTAAACAAAGCAATACAACATTTAGAATCTGACACGTGGGATAATCAACTTCTCCCTGAATTATCGGAAGATGATCCATTTTCTGTTGTCTTTGAATCTATCAATAAACTATCTGAAAAAGTAAAAGAATCCAATAAATGGTTTCACAAGTTTGAAAAAATATTTAATACAAATGAGTTAAAAGAAATTGATGAGTATGATAAAGATAATTCATTAGAAAATCAATTAATCCATAAATCAAAAATGGCACAAATAGGAATAATGGCCACTGAAATCACACATGAAATGACGCAGCCCCTCACTTATTTAAATAACTATTTATATACTCTCTCTGACGATTTAATAACAGATGACCCTATTTTAGAAAATAAATTGAGAAGTAATTTAGAGATCGCAAGTAAGGAAGTAAACCGTCTCATAAATCTTGTAAATCATATTCAGGAATTTTCAAGAAAAGAAACAGAGCAAATTCGAATACCTGTAAAATTTTCCAAGGTTATCAATCAGACCCTTTTATTAATGGATGATCAAATCCAATCATCCAATATCAGATTAATAAAAAATATCCAAAAGGACCTTCCCTACGCAACTGTAAATCCAAATGATATTGAACAGGTCTTTATAAATCTTCTACAAAATGCAATTGATTCATTAAAAGAAATTGAAAATAATGCAGTACTGGAAATAGTCATTTACCAAAAGAAAGAACAAAAAATATTTTGTATTGAAATAAATGACAATGGAAAAGGGATTGATGTGCAGATAAAAAATAAAATTTTTACTCCTTTTTTCACTACAAAACCAGCTGGAAAAGGAACGGGACTTGGATTAAATATAATTCAGAAGATCATTGAAAAATACGGCGGTACGATAAGCTGCAAATCTTCCGATGGCAAGGGAGCATCTTTTAATATTTCCCTACCAATATAACAAATAGAGGGATAAGCTATAACCAATTGGACGGAATCTAATGTAGAATAATTCCGTTGTGAATTTATATAGTAACTAGATAAGTAACGATCTAATTAGACAATTTTAAGTAATTCATCTGTGATGGTATTCAGAACTTTATCAGATGAATAATCGCCATTTTGAATCTTTTCACGAATACGATCTAATTTTTTATCAGATGATGATTTTTTTCCAGCAGTATTATCCTTGACAGCTGACGTAGATTTAAAGCTACTTATTAACGATTCAGCTATATTGTTTAATACTTCGGGCTTTGAATAAAAACCAGATTCAATCCGCTGCTGAATTTTTACTAAATCTTGAGTATCTGAGACAGGTAATTGTTTAATTTCACGTACATAACGAGCTATATTCTCTTTTTGAGATATAGGGTCCTGTCCTTTTGAAGAAATTTCAACTCTGTCCTTTCTATCAAAAGGTTTTGATAGATTTTCACCTTTTTTAAGTTCCTGATCCTGATGTGATTTTTCAGATCTTGCACGACGGATTTTATCATCATTCTCAACGCCTTGAATATCTCGATTAAAACCTGATATATCTTTAATTGGTGTCATTATATCTAATCTAAAGTAATGTCAATAATTTGTTTTCTGGACGAACGAACAGACCTGTCCCTACCTATACTATCGGTACGAGAACACAATTCTTTAATAATTTCTTCTTTCTTTATTGCTAGGAAATCTAACATTTTTGCATCTATCTCTACAAGTTTAAGAGCAATGTATTTAATTTCTTTTTTTATTGTATCAACTTTCAATTGTTGTTGTTCAGAAATAATATAATTATCCAATATTTTTCTTTCTTTTTCTAATTTTTTTATTAACCCAATTTGTGTATCTCGATTTCCCAATAATTTCACCAAAGATTTTGTGGATAGTGCGGTCTCTCCTTCATTTACTTCCTGAGTTTTATATAATATTTCTTTG
>Ga0187833_10000253_pt1 | contig 62318 bp, 47 predicted proteins | sample ETNtaG_37_FD_167968 | JGI IMG/M metagenome (GOLD analysis project Ga0187833, IMG submission 167968) | Marine microbial and viral communities from oxygen minimum zone, Eastern Pacific Ocean - ETNP2014_SV_400_PacBio MetaG (Illumina Assembly) | ecosystem: Environmental > Aquatic > Marine > Hypoxic...
ACACCCTTGCTATATTGTCAGGTTGGTGCAGGAAGAACCCAGCTTCCGGGTTGGCTGGCTGCGCGATGGGGTCTTAACCTTCTTAACAACTTTATGAGCAGACTCTAGGTATGCATCGATAACGACATGACCAGATCCGTTACATTACTGCTCATTACGCTCCTGTTCGCCAGCTTATGGGCAGATCAGTCGGTGGCGGCGGCGCCAGCGTCCACTGCGGCCGCACCTACCACATTCCGGGCTGTGTATGATGGGGATTACAACGGATTGCCGGTGCGAGCAGAGGGAATCAGGGAATTACAGAGGGTAGAGGATGATCGGTACCTGTTGACGGCCACGGCACGGTCATTCCTTGCGACCATAACGGAACAGACGCTCTTTGTGTGGAGCTCTGACGGCCAGCTTGTTCCGTTAGAGTATCAATATCACCGCGAAGGGATCGGCAAGAACCGCCACGCGATTCTCAATTTCGACTGGGCTAAACAGAGAGTCAGAAACGATGTCGAGTCAAAGCCCTGGTATATGGATATCCCCACCGGTGCACTGGACAAGCTGAGTTACCAGTTGCAGATGCGGCAGGATCTGATCGCCCGTTACCGAGACGCGACGACCGGGTCGACGACAGCACCTTTCCTCAAGTACCAGATTGCCGACGGTGGTAAACTGAAGGACTATCAGTTCGAAATTCAGGGCGATGAGTGGATCGAAACGCCCATCGGCCATATCGATACCGTCAAGTTGATCAGGGCCCGCCAGAACAGCAGGCGCAGCACCACATTCTGGCTGGCGAAGGAGTGGCAGTTTCTGCTCGTGCGCCTGCAGCAGAGCGATTCCAAGGGAGACGGATTCGAGTTGCTGCTGAAGGAGGCCGAGATCGGTGGCAAGACCGTTACCGGTTTATCTGAGCTGGCCCGAGCGAGGGCGACCCGGCCGAGCGCGGAACGACCGAGCGCGGACCCGCCGAGCGCGGAACGACCAAGCGTGGCCCGACCGAGCGCGGAACGACCAAGCGTGGCCCGACCAACCCACAACTGACGCGAATCAGGCTTTCGGTAGGGTAACGCCCTGTTGACCCTGATATTTGCCGCCCCGATCGAGGTAGGAAATCTCGCATTCCTCGTCCGATTCGAAGAACAGCATCTGAGCCGCACCCTCATTGGCGTATATTTTTGCGGGCAACGTGGTCGTGTTGGAGAATTCGAGCGTTACATTGCCCTCCCACTCCGGCTCCAATGGTGTCACGTTGACGATGATCCCACAGCGTGCATAGGTGGATTTGCCAAGGCAGATGGTCAGGACGTTGCGCGGAATTTTGAAGTACTCGACCGTCCTTGCCAATGCGAATGAATTGGGAGGAATCACACAGACATCGCCCTTCACATCAACAAAGCTGCGTTCGTCAAAAGCCTTGGGATCGACGGTGGCGGAGTGTATGTTGGTAAATACCTTGAAGTCATCGGCGCAGCGAACATCATAGCCATAGCTGGACGTTCCGTAGGAGATGACCCTGTTGGCCCCGGATTGGCTGACCTGCCGAGGTTCGAATGGCGAGATCATGTCCCGCTCTTCAGCCATGCGGCGTATCCATAGATCAGACTTGATCGTCATGTAATTTCACCCGTGTATCGAAAAACAATGCCATATGCACATAGTCCCTAAAATCGGGGTAGGTGGCAAGTAGAGACTGCCGAGTAGAAAACAGCGGCCCCTTGTCGGCAAAAGTAGATCGGCAGCAATGTTCCAGGAGCAGTCATTTCTTCATCAATCCGAAACGCGGGTTAGCGAATACCTGATGCTCCCAACCCAGTGCAAACACCAGGGTCGCTACCGATCACCGAGTCCATTGAGTCTCGGTCATCAGGGATCGGTCTGACCGGGGCGTCAGCAGCAGCGATCTGAACTTCGAGGGGTCCGTTGGGCACCAACAAGAAATCAGCATCCTCTGCCCATAAACACGACGGGAGCCACAACTATGACGAAATGCTATGCAGAGATTCTCTATGAGATCGACGGTCCCACAGCGACCATCACCATGAACCGGCCGCACACACTCAATGCGCTCACAGATCTCACCCAGGCCGAGATTCGCCACGCGCTGGACGCCTCGGAAAAGAATCCGCAAGTCATCGGCACGGTATTGACCGGCGCCGGGCGCGGCTTTTGCTCCGGCGTTGACATGAACGCACTGGGGGCCATGAGCGAAGCCGGCAAACGCTTGGGAAACAGCCACGAACACCTTGCCTCAGACCCGGGTAATCCCGACAAGGATCCCAATTTCAGGGCCTCGCCACCCTACTTTCTGGGATTGCGTAAACCGTTGATCGCGGCCATCAACGGGGCCTGTGCTGGCTTGGGGTTCAGCTATGCCACCTTCTGTGACATGCGCTTTGTGGACCGCAATGCCAAGTTCGTGACTTCCTTCTCACCACGCGGACTCATCGCAGAACACGGTACCTGTTGGATGCTGCCGCACCTGGTCGGACCATCGAACGCACTCGACATCTTCTGGAGCTCACGCAAGTTCGATGGTGAAGAGGCGTATCGTATGGGATATGCCAATCGTTTGTGTGAACCGGGCACGGCAGCAACAGAGGCACAGACATATCTCAGGGAGATCGCTTGTACTGCCGCACCCATGTCCATCATGATGATGAAGAAACAGGTCTATCGTCACCTGAACCAGCAACTGGGTGAATCGATGAGTGAATCGAACAAGTGGATGGACGAGAGTCTGGCGCGTGATGACTTCAAAGAAGGTGTGGCGTCGTTCGTCGAGAAACGGCCGCCGAGTTTTCAACGCATCGAGGTGGAGTGAGCCCGAAAGTCGATCTTGTTACAATGACCTGAATTCCGAGACGAAGGAACGGAGTATGAATCAGGTCGTCAATCGCAAGATCGTGTTGAACAGTACGCCCAGGGGAGAACCCCAGCCATCGGATTTTGAGATGGTGACCGAAGACATGGCACCTGTTCAGGAAGGACAGATGCTGTTGCGCACCAAATGGATCACCCTCGATCCATACATGCGCTCCGGGTTCATGAACGCGGCCGAGAATGTCGGCAAGACCCTGATCGGCGGCACCGTGTCCGAGGTCATCGAGAGTAGAACCAGCCAATGGCAAACCGGTGACCTGGTGGTCGGCTATTACGGATGGCAGGAATACAGTATCGGCATTCCTGACGACATCCAATGGAACAACCCCGGGATGCCCATACAGAAGTGGGACGGCTCGCTGGGACCCGCCTCCACAGCCCTCGGGATTCTAGGAATGACCGGCTACACGGCCTATGAGGGGCTTCTGAATGTGGCCAAAGTGAAAGCTGGCGATACCGTGGTTGTCAGTGCGGCCAGCGGCGCGGTGGGCCAGGTGGTGGGCCAACTGACCAAGATCCACGGTGCACGGGCTGTGGGCATTGCCGGTGGGCCGGCCAAGTGTGCATTCTGCATCGATGAACTCGGCTTTGATGCCTGCGTTGACTACAAGGCGGGCAACCTGCCCGCTGCGCTCGCCGAAGCGGTTCCGGGAGGAATTGACATCTACTTCGAAAACGTCGGCGGGGACGTTCTGGAAGCGGTCATACCGTTGCTGAATTCCGGATCCCGTGTGCCCATCTGCGGTTTTGTCGCGCACTATAATCTCACACAGGAACAACAGCGACCCACGCCGCTGCAGCGATTGCGCGCGGAAGGGTTGCAGGTGCTCGGTAAGGATGGCAGCAGCGAGGGATTTGCGTTCTTTGCATTTGCTCAGCTATCTGCCAAACACCCGGATGCGGAAGAAGCCCTGCGAACGCTTTCCGGCTGGATCAAAGAGGGCAAGCTAAAATACCGAGAGAGTGTCAGCGAAGGACTGGACAGTTGCGTTACCGCCTTTATCGGCATGCTGCGCGGCGAGAATTTCGGTAAAACGATGATTCGTGTCAGCGACTAATCACGCCAGCCAACCCACGGCAGAAAGCGATCGTTAGCGAGCCACGCATCCGATGATGCGTGCTTCGCTCCTCCTGGCAGCACCAGGACCTCAATAGACACCGTTTAGTTCGTATCACAAGGAATCTGCTCGGATGGCGAGCACACCGATTCTTTGTGTATCGAGCACATCGATTCTTTGTACATACAGTCAAGCGGATGTACTATTCCAAGACTATCCAAACGGGACCAGAAATACATGAGTGCCCTCGACGATCCAACACCACGGCAACTGTGGCAGAACATCATGCACTACGGCACCTTCGACCGCATGCCGGTGATTCACTGGACCTGCTGGGAGGACACCATTCTGCGCTGGAAGGGCGAGGGGCTTCCGCAGCACATCGAACGCTTGCAGGGAGAACACAAATACTTCAATGCTCACTACCAATGGGCAACCGTGTCGTGCCATCTGGGGCCTTACCCTCTGTTCGACACGATCGTCGTCGAGGAAACCGATGAGTACACACTGTACTGGGACGGCCAAGGCGTGCTGATGAAGGATTTAAAGCACGCCGAGTCCGTACCTCACTATGTGGACTGGACCTTTAAAACGGCTGACGATTGGCCGCGATTCAAGGAACGATTGCAGATCTACCCGGCGCGTGTCCCAAAAAGATTGCATGAGCAGATTGCGCGGGCGGAGAGTTCGGGCCTTCCCATTGTGATTTTTGCCGGTTCCATGATGGGTTGGATACGGGATTGGATGGGTGTCGAAAACATGGCCTACCTGATGTTCGATTCTCCGGATTGCTTCGCGGACATCGTCGATACGTTATCTGACCTGGTCTGCTGGTCCATCGACCAGATCGTACCGCGCATGTCCAGCAAAATCGATATGGCCCACGGCTGGGAGGATATAGCCGGCAGCTCGGGTCCGTTCGTCAGCCCGGATATCTTCGATCGGCTAGTCGCGCCAGGCTACAGGAAGATTCGCAGCAAACTTGAAGAACACGACATAGACATTTACAGCATCGACTCGGATGGCAGGGTCGAACCGCTAATCGCCAATTGGATGGCTGCAGGAGTGAATATGCAGTTCCCTCTGGAACCGGGAACGTGGAACTGCAAACCAGAGGAGATGCGAGCAAAATTCGGCAAGGAGCTCCTGATCCAGGGAGGTTTCAACAAACTGGTTCTGGAACGCGGCAGGGATGCCATAGACGAAGAGATCGACAGGCACATCCCGCTCATGAAAGAAGGCGGCTTCGTGATGATGCCGGACCACCTCATCACACCCGGTGTGCCGCTGGATGACTACAAGTATTATCTCGAGCGAATCCGTGAACTACGCTTCTGATACGTCCGCAAGAATCGGCAGTCTTCCCAGGAATAAACTCCGTTAAGCGCCAACGTTGGCAGCGACAAGGACCTAAGCCTGTGCGCTCGAGCGGGCAGACACCTCTTCGTGCCAACGCTTGAGATTCGTGCACTCATCAGGAACCGGACAGCGCGCCGCGGCAGCGGCAAAGTCCACCACGCAAAAGGCCGTGATGTCGGCAATCGTGAAGCTGTCCACCGCGACGTACTTCGACTTGCTGAGGTGATCGTCCAGGGATGCGTAGAAGCGCAGCAGCGACGCTTTACCACGATCAGCGAGTTCCGGTATGGCATCGACAGGGCCCACGTTGCCGCCCAAGCCGCGCGATTTGAATCCCGGAAACGCATTGCGGAACGCGTCCATGGCACCCAGCAGGCCGTCCCATTCCATGTGACGCTGGCGTGCTTCAATCTGTGCTTTGGAGAGCGGATCCGTTCCCATCAGCGGTGGATTCGGGTAGGTCTCCTCAAGGAAACGGCAGATGGCAACGGTTTCGTCCAGCACGGTGCCGTCATCGAGGACCAGGGTCGGCAACAGGCCACGTGGATTCACTGCGAGGAACTCGTCGCTGAGATTCTCACCCTTGACGATGTCGACTTGCACGTTATCGCAAGCCACACCTTTTTCGGCCATAAAGATCCTTACGCGACGCGGGTTGGGAGCATGGGTGTTGTCGTATAGTTTCATGTGAGCTTCCGACGAAGAATTTAGGGAGAGTTATTTCCTCATACCTGAACGCACAGTGCAAGATCTACAAGTCCCGAGTGCCAGTAGGTGTTATTGAGGACATCCAGGAAATAGTTGATTGCCAGGTGTGGCAAGAAGGAAAAGTTATCGATAATATCTGTTCGCAGTCCATACCAACCAACCTGATCACGCGGGAACCAACCATGAATAAGTTCTCTACCCTATCTGCCTGCATCACACTGTTGCTGTCGATTTCAGTCTCAGCTGCGACGCCACTACACGAGAAGATTACTGCAGCCATGAAAATGGCCTACCGAAGCAAAGCCGAACTGGCACGCGATGCCAATCGTGATCCGGTTCAGGCACTGACGTTCATTGGCCTCAGAGATGACATGAAAGTAATCGAATTCTTACCGGCCGGCCAGGCCTGGTACACCAAGATCCTGGGACCGGTACTCGCCGATAAAGGCGAACTTCACTTGCTTGATTCTCGTCAGACGTTCACCCGCTGGGGTGACCTCCTGGAAAACGCGGCATTCAAAAGCACCAAGGCGATAGCAATTGAAAATAGCTACAGTCGCACTGAAGGTCGGTATGTATTGGGAGAGCTGAATCTAGGCATCGATGACGCCGATCTGTTCCTCAACATTCGCGAGTATCACAACTTCAACGAGGCAGACAAGGCGCGACTCAATCGAGCGGCGTTCAATGCACTCAAGCCCGGTGGCCGTTATGTCGTCATCGACCACACGCGCCGCCATATGCAGCCGGAGACCCGTGCCCTGGGACGTCGAGAAGACCCCGTTCAGGTAATTCTCGAAGTACAGGCAGTCGGTTTTGAGTTGGAAAAAGCATCCAATATGTTCTTCCGGGAGAATGATGCCCTCGATTTGGAAGTCGGTGACGCCTCGGTCACAGGTCAGACCGACCGGCTCTTTCTTGTCTTCAAGAAACCCTAGCACCACGTAAATCCGGAAATCGGTCGATGCATCCGGAGGACTGCGGCAGGGCTAGGATGGATCGTGGATCTGCACGATCGGTATAACCACCTTGTGTTCGATAACCCGCTTGTGCAGGTCCGCGGCAATGCGGCGGGCCGTTTCCCGGAAAATCTGTGCGACCTCACCGTCCGGATCAGATACCACCGGGGGCGTGCCGCTATCACTCAACGCTCTGATATCTCCCGAAAGGGGTAGTTCAGCCAGCAACTCGGTCTCGTACGTCCGGGTAACTTCCGCTCCGCCGCCCTCCCCGAACAGGTGCTCCCTGTGACCACAGTTGGTACAGATATGCACGCTCATATTCTCCACCAGCCCGATGACCGGAATCTCCACCGTGCGGAACATCTCTATCCCCTTAACTGCATCCAGCAATGCGATATCCTGCGGAGTAGTCACGATGATCGCGCCGCTCACCGGTGCCTTTTGAGCCAGGGTCAGTTGGATGTCGCCGGTCCCAGGGGGCAGATCCACGACCAGATAATCGACCGCTTGCCACGCTGTCTGCTCAATCAACTGTTGGAACGCACCACTGGCCATCGGACCACGCCAAACAGCGGGCATGTTGCCTGACATGACAAATGCAAGCGACATACACTGCATACCGTGGACTGTGATCGGTTCCATGCTGTTTTCATCGATGACCCGTGGCCGTGCGGCCTCGGGTACGCCCAGCATCATGCCCATGCTGGGACCGTATATATCCCCATCCAGCAATCCTACGCTGGCACCTTCTTTACTCAGAGCCAATGCCAGGTTGACAGCTACGGTCGACTTACCGACGCCCCCCTTGCCGGAGGCAACCGCAATCACGTTCTTTACCCCCTCCACTCTGGGGACCTTGCCTGGAACGCTTGGCAGCACATTCATGCCCAACTCGACTTCCACCTCCATTCCACCGCAAACAGCAGCCACTGCAGCACGAACTGAGGCGATGGTTTCTTCACGTTTGCCTTCAGCCGGATAACCGAACTCCAACTGAATAACAACTCTCTCCTTCTCTACCGACACGCCGTCAAGACAGTTGGCAAACTCGATCCCGGTATAGGGATCCGACGCCTTTCGCAGGGCGTCTTTTATCTCATCATATGAAACGGACATAACAGAAACTCACTACTGTTTACGGATTAATCACTCAATGCCGGATTATGAAGTGAATTCCCCCGAAAGACCATTGCTCAACTAAGGTTCCTAACACCCCTCGTCAATCTTGAGCTCGGGGACCGGATGGCCTGGTCCAATGGACATGACAAATCAGTCCGACAAAAAAACAAGCTCGAGTGAATAAAATCATTCTGCAAGCTATATAATGAGGCCCCTCCTAATGCAGCCGTACTTCCCGTTTATGAACACTGAAGCCAAACGCAATATGCTAGTGACCAGCGCCCTCCCAAATGCCAACGGCGCCATTCACCTCGGTCACCTGTTGGAACACATCCAGACCGACATCTGGGTCAGATTTCAACGCATGCGGGGTCACGATTGCATCAGCGTATGTGCCGACGATACCCACGGAACGGCGATCATGCTGAAGGCGGATGAACAGGAAATAACGCCGGAGGAGCTGATCAAAACCATCAACCGGGAACATCAGGAGGATTTCCAGGACTTCCACATCAACTACGACAACTACTACACCACCCACTCCGACGAGAACAGGTTCTTCGCCGAGCAGATCTACAACCGTTGTCGCGATGCGGGCATGATCGCGGTACGTGCAGTGAAGCAACTGTTCGATCCGGAGCGAAACCTGTTTCTGGCAGACCGCTATATCATCGGCGCATGTCCCAAGTGCAAGACCGAAGGCCAGTATGGTGACAATTGTGAAGCGTGCGGCGCGACCTATGACGCCACCGATCTCATCGATCCCAAGTCGGCAATCTCAGGTGCTGAGCCGATCGAAAAGGAGTCGGACCACTATTTCTTTACCCTTTCAAAGTTCCAGGATTTTCTGAGCGAATGGACCAGAAGCGGGACGCTGCAGGAGCAGGTTGCCAACAAGTTGGCTGAGTGGCTGAAGGCAGGTCTTAAGGACTGGGACATCAGCCGGGATGCACCCTATTTCGGCTTTGAAATACCGGACGCGCCGGGTAAATACTTTTACGTCTGGCTGGATGCACCCATCGGCTATATGGCAAGTTTAAAGAACCTATGTGACTGGACAGAAGGTCTGGAGTTCGATGACTACTGGAAGAAAGACTCGCAGCGTGAAGTGCACCACTTCATCGGCAAGGATATCGTCAACTTTCACGCCCTCTTCTGGCCGGCTATGCTGAGGTGCGCGGAATATAGGACCCCGACGGCGGTGCATGTTCACGGCTTTACCACTTTCGACGGGCTCAAAATGTCCAAGTCCCGGGGTACCTTTATCAACGCCCGAACGTACCTCCAACACCTCAATCCGGAATATCTGCGTTACTACTATGCAGCCAAACTGAAGGGAGTTGATGATCTGGATGTCAATCTGACGGATTTTCCACAGCGGGTGAACTCCGATCTGGTCGGCAAGGTGGTCAATATCGCCAGTCGCTGTGCCGGATTTATCAACAAGGGATTCGCCGGTCTGCTGGCAGATGTACCCACGTCTACTGACCTGATCGGCGACATGGTGGCAGCGGGAGACTCGATCGCAGACTTTTATGAGCAGTGTGAATACAGCAAAGCCATCCGAACGATTATGAATCTGGCGGATCGCGCCAATCAATACATCGATGAGTATAAGCCGTGGATACTGGTCCGCGAGCAAGGCAATGAGAAAGAGGTACAGGAGGTCTGTTCGAACGGCATCAATATGTTTCGGCTGCTCATCACCTATCTGAAACCGGTGCTTCCCAACATGGCAACTGAGTCTGAGAAGTTCCTCAACGTCGAATCCCTGACATGGGACAACAGAAGTGCACTGCTGGTAGGCCATCGAATCAACAAATTCAAGCCGCTGATGACTCGCATCGAGACTAGTCAGGTAGATGCGATGATCGAGGCTTCCCGGGAGAAGCCGGAAGCTGCAGCCGCCGACCCGGTCAACGAAGTAGCCGAAATCGAATACGATGATTTCGCTAAAGTAGATCTTCGCGTCGCCAGAATCGTTAAGGCTGAACTGGTCGAGGGCGCCGACAGATTACTGAAACTTACCCTCGACATCGGCAGTGAAACCAGATCCGTCTTTGCCGGAATCAAGGCTGCCTATGCGCCCAAAGACATCGAAGGCAAGCTCACGGTGATGGTCGCGAACTTAAAGGCGAGACAGATGAAATTCGGTGTTTCCGAGGGCATGGTCCTTGCTGCCGGCCCCGGTGGCAAGGAAATCTGGCTACTGCAAGCTGACGAAGGTGCGGAGCCAGGGATGAAGGTGACGTAGTGTCCTTTCCCACGTGAACCGTCAGAAACGCCTCGATATATTGGTCCGATTGAGGGACGCAAACCCAAACCCCAGCACTGAGTTGACTCACGACAGCCCTTTTGAGCTACTCATCTGTGTGATTCTGTCCGCCCAGGCGACCGATATCAGCGTTAACAAGGCCAGCACTAAACTGTTTGCTGTAGCCAACACCCCAACGGGGATACTCACCCTCGGTGAAGAGAAACTGAAGACCTTTATCCGTACCATCGGACTCTACAACGGCAAGGCAAGCAATATCATCAAGACCTGTCGACTGCTCATCGATCGGCACGACTCCGAGGTCCCTGCCACAAGGCCCGAACTGGAAGCACTGCCGGGGGTCGGCCGCAAGACGGCCAACGTAATCCTCAACACCGCATTCGGCCAGCACACCATGGGGGTGGATACCCACATATTTCGCATTGCCAACCGGATCAATTTCGCACCGGGACGGAACGTATTGGAAGTCGAGAAAAATCTGCTGAAGGTGATCCCCGATGAGTTTATGCGCCATGCCCATCACTGGCTGATCCTGCATGGGCGTTATGTCTGTACAGCTCGTACACCGAATTGCAGTAGCTGCGGGATCGTGGACCTGTGTGAGTATAAAGCGAAAGTGCTATAGCTGGATCCGGCCTAACGAGATGTCGTTGTCGCCGCAGCCAGTGCAAAAAAACGAGGTCAGTAAGGGGTAACAGCAGATTGCCTTTTCATCACGTGGCTGCCGACAGCGCGTGTTGTGTCAGATCTTCCGCCCCAGCTTGGCAGCAATCTTGAGGCGCAGGGCGTTCAGCTTAATGAATCCGGTGGCATCGGCTTGATCGTAGGCGCCTGCGTCATCTTCAAAGGTGACTATTTGATCGTCATACAGGCTCTGCTGCTGTGACTCCCTGCCAACAACGACTACATTGCCCTTATACAATTTCAGCCGCACCCTTCCCATCACGAACTGCTGCGATTGATCGATCAGTGCCTGCAGTGCCAGTCGTTCGGGCGACCACCAGTAGCCGTTGTAGATCAAGCTGGCATAACGGGCCATCAATTCATCTTTCAGATGGGCGACCTCCCTATCCAGGGTAATGGACTCCATGGCCCGATGCGCTTTCAACAGAATCGTGCCACCTGGAGTTTCATAACAGCCTCTGGCCTTCATGCCAACAAATCGGTTCTCGACGATATCCACCCGGCCGATGCCATTTTCACCACCGAGGCGGTTGAGTTCGGTCAGGATTTCAGCCGCCTTCATCTCCTTACCATCGAGGGCAAAGACATCACCGTTGCGGTAGCTCAACTCGATATAGGTAGCCTGATCGGGAGCATCCTCGGGAGAGACGCTCCACAGCCACATGGGTTCTTGCGGTTCAGCCCACGGATCTTCCAGAATCCCGCCTTCATAGGAGATGTGTAGCAGATTGGCATCCATGGAGTAGGGGGATTTCTCCCCATCCCGCTTATTCTCCACCTTGATCTGGTGCAGTTCGCAATATTCAAGCAGGGCTTCCCTGGAATTGAGATCCCACTCCCGCCAGGGCGCGATCACCTTGATGTCCGGCGCCAGGGCGTAGGCACCCAACTCAAATCGTACCTGATCATTTCCCTTGCCAGTGGCACCGTGGGCGATGGCTTGTGCCCCGGTCTCTGCGGCTATTTCGACCAGCCTCTTGGCGATCAGCGGTCTGGCGATGGAAGTCCCGAGCAGGTATTCACCCTCATAGATGGTATTGGCACGGAACATGGGAAAGACGAAATCACGGACAAATTCCTCTCTCAGATCCTCGATGTAGATCTCTTTGACCCCCATCGAGGTGGCTTTCTGCCGTGCCGGATCAAGCTCCTCGCCCTGGCCCAGATCAGCCGTGAAGGTCACCACCTCACAGTGGTAGTTCTCCTCCAGCCAGCGGAGGATTACCGAAGTGTCCAGTCCGCCTGAATAAGCTAGAACGATCTTGTTGATGTCCCCCATCTCCACTCCAGTGGTGCCGAAAGAGAAGGCGCTAGTTTAGCTAGTGCCCATCCGTATTTAAAGTCCGTGCTTCGGGTGCCCATCTCAAGTTATTGTTTTTACAGCAAACATTTCTACCCTGTCGCTTTGATGTCGTCAAAAACACCTATTTCTGGATGGACACTAGCTAGATCTTTCTAGTAACGCCATTTGACGCACCGGCTCGGAGCCTGGTGGAAGCTGGCCGGCGGCAGCGACTAACTAGTACAATAGCTGCCAAAATCGAAGAGCCGTCTTTAATAAGCGAAATTGATGCAAAGCATTGAGATCACGCGTCCGGATGATTGGCATGTTCACCTGCGGGACGACCCGGTGCTGCGCGATACGGTCAAGGATATAAGCCGCTATTTTGGTCGCGCCATCGTCATGCCTAACCTGGCGACCCCCGTGACCAACGTCGAGATGGCGAGTCAGTATCGGCGAAGAATCCTGGCGCACCTGGCGGATGATTCAGCCTTTGAGCCGATGATGACCCTGTATCTGACGGATCGAACAACGACGGAGACTGTCAAGCAGGCTGGCCAGTCGGGATTGATCCGGGCATTCAAATTCTATCCTGCCGGCGCCACCACCAATGCAGATGCGGGCGTTCAAAAGATGGAATCCATCTACCCATTGTTCGAGGAGATGACGTTACAAAGAATCCCATTGCTGATTCACGGCGAGGTGGCAGATCCCGGCGTGGATGTATTTGACCGCGAAGCCGTCTTTATCGATAGGCACTTGGATCATCTGGTAAAGAGCTTCCCTGAATTGAAGATCGTGTTTGAGCACATAAGTACAGCAGGGGCGGTCCAATTCATGCAATCGTCTCCGGCCAATGTTGCTGCTACGATCGCTGTTCATCATCTTCTATATAACCGAAACCACCTGCTGGCCGATGGCATGAAATCACTCTATTACTGTATGCCGATACTCAAGGAGCGCGCTGATCAACAAGCACTGATAAAGGCAGCCACCTCCGGCAGCAGCAAGTATTTTCTGGGCAGCGATTCAGCCCCTCATGCTCAATCGGCGAAGGAAGACTGCAGCGGATGTGCAGCCGGGGCCTACACGGCCCACGCTGCCATAGAACTCTACGCTGAAGTTTTCGACGAGGCAGGCGCTCTGGACAAGCTGGAGGGATTCGCCAGCCATTTTGGCGCCAGCTTCTATGGTCTACCCAGAAACAGCGACACCATTCAGCTCGAGAAGAGGCCCTGGCTGGTGGCGGACCGATTGAGTTTCGGGGATCAGCACCTGGTTCCGATCAGGAGCGGTCAGGAGATTCGTTGGTCAGTGACTGCCTAGCCGGGGGCGCCTAGCCAGTGTCCATCCGCTAGTCATAATTCACGGAAATAATGCGACAGGGCAAAAATGTTTGCGGTAAGAATACTAGCTGGAGATGGGCACCCGACGCACGGATCCAAATCCGGATGATCACTGGCGGTAATTTTCAATAAGCTCAAACAAAAGGGATTCACGTGACCGATAACAACATGCTCATCGCCGAGCGTTTCAGAGGCTTCCTGCCGGTAGTTGTTGATGTCGAGACCGGTGGTTTCAATTCGCAGACCGATGCGTTACTCGAGATGGCGGCCATCACCATAGAAATGGATGACTCCGGCCAGTTGGTGCCATCTGATCGTTTCTTTTTCAATATTGAACCCTTTAAAGGGGCGAACATCGAACGCGCAGCCCTGGAGTTTACAGGCATCGACCCAACCAATCCTTTAAGGCTCGCCGTACCGGAAAAAGAAGCGATCAGCAAAATATTCGCCGGAATCAGAGCGAACATAAAGAATTCAGGCTGCAGCCGAGCCATCATGGTGGCTCACAATGCGGCATTCGATCTCAGTTTTCTGTCAGCGGCAGTCGAGCGCAGCGGCATGAAGAGGAATCCTTTCCATCCCTTCTCTACGTTTGACACGGCAACGTTGGGTGCGCTTGCCTTCGGTCAAACAGTGCTTTCGCGCGCCTGCCCTCTAGCCGGGATCGAGTTTGATAGTGTAGAAGCACACTCGGCTTTATACGACTGCGCTAAGACCGCTGATTTATTCTGTTGGATTGTCAATCGCTGGCAGCAGCTCGGGGGGTGGCCCATCAATTCTGCGATGGGCCAGTAACCTTTGCAGCAGCAGAGGTTACCGTTAAGTATCTGCCTGTTCCGCTCTTTTCGCAGCCTGCTTGACCATAGGCTCAAGTTCACCGTTCTCATACAGTTCGGTGACTATGTCACAGCCACCGACCAGTTCACCTTCGACAAACAGTTGCGGAAAGGTGGGCCAGTTGGAGTACTGGGGTAGATTGGCTCGGATATCGGGGTTGGCAAGAATATCGATAAAAGCAAATCTCTCGCCGCAAGCTTTTAGTATCTGAGTGGTCTGAGCGGAAAATCCACACTGAGGCTGGTCGGGTGAACCCTTCATGTAAATCAATATGGTGTTACTCTCAATCTGCTCTTTTATTGTTTCCAGGATATCCATAACCGAACTCTCTATTAGCCTCTTGTGAATGCAGCTGGCAAGTTTAACCTATTTGGCAGCGGATTGTGACTTTGTATCCTTCGTTTCGCCTACATGCTGGCGCGCGTCGCCTACATGCTGGTGCGATTCGCACTCTGTCGCGGGGACCAGCCACCCCCGCCCGGCGAGATGATGGTAAGCCGGTCTGCCCGCTGGGCAGTAAACTGGCATTTACCCGGTAGCGGCTGGCCATTTAGCAGGTTCTTTCCCACTTGACCGGGTTCTCCCCCGTTAAGTCCCCACGGCGCGTGCGTTCTCCTCTCGCTCAACAGGGTTACTTCGGTGGGCGTTAAGAACTCGAACTCTCTGATCAATCCATCGCCGCCGCGATGCAATCCGGCACCACCCGATCCCTCTCTAAGCGCATAACGCCTGATGCGCAAAGGATAGTGCATCTCCACGCTTTCGATCGGTGTATTGAGGGTATTGGTCATGTGGGACTGAACTGCAGCCAGACCCGGGCCGAGCGGGTGGCCGCCGCAGCCACCTGCAACGGTTTCATAATAGTCCCAGAATCCGGCAACGCCTCTGCTTCCCATAGCGACATTGTTCATCGTTCCCTGGCTGGCTGCCGGGATCGCGTCAGGGATCGCCTGCTGCAGAGCACCCAGAACCACATCCACTATGCGCATGGAGGTCTCCACGTTGCCAGCGGCAACCGCCGCCGGCCGCCTGGCATTGATCAGCGAGCCTTCCGGTGCGTGGATCGATATACATCTGAAGGTGCCGGCACAGGCCGGGGCATACTCCGGTAACAGGCAGCGAAAGACATAGAAGACGGCCGCTGCGGTGACCGAAATTGGACAGTTGACGTTTCCCTGAACCTGACGGGAACTGCCCGAAAAATCTAAAGCGACGGAGTCTGCCGATACTTCCATTTGAGTCGCAACCACGATGTCCTCGTTACCACAGCCATCGTCATCCATCACATCGGCAAAGGAGTAGATCCCGGCAGGAATCGTACTCAGGCTGTATTTAGCCAATCTCTCGCCATAGTCATTGATCTCCCCGATACCGCTCCGAAACGACTCCTGTCCATCCACTTCAAGCAGAGACGCCAATCGCTGCAACCCTACCCTGTTGGCGCTCATCTGTGCTGAAAAGTCTCCGATGACGGTTCCTTGTGAAACGTCTTCGTTACTGTCGATGCCGGCCAGTTTATCCATCTCCTCTCGGACCGGTTTGCCAGCGCGCACCAAAAAGGTCGGTGGAATCACCAGTCCCTCCTCCTCAAGGGAGTGCGAAATCGGCATGGATCCCGGTGACTTGGCACCAATATTGGCGTGATGGGCTCGATTGGCGACAAACGCGATCAGTTTACGCTGGTAGAACAGTGGCGAGATAAGCGTAACGTCCGGCAAGTGCGTACCCCCCAGGAAGGGGTCGTTGAGGGCCAGTACATCTCCTGGTCGCCAGTCCAGATCCGCCACGATGTCGGACATGGCATAAGCCATACTGCCCAGATGAACCGGAATATGTGCGGCCTGTGCGAACAGTTCACCCTTGCTGTCAAACAGCGCACAGGAAAAATCCAGCCTGTCTTTGATATTGGGGGAGAATGCAGCCCGGCGCAGAACGACCCCCATCTCCTGGCAGATCGATTCCACCCTGCTGATCAATATGCTCAATTCAATCGGTGTCATGACGCTCGTCAATGAATGGGATCAGATCTAGTCTAGAACAAATGCGGCGCAGAGCACACTGCTGACACCACTTGTGGTAACTGGAATCTCTTTGTTCTATTCTGTGTGCTTTTTGCCGGATGAGAACCAGGAGGGTGCCGGAGAGTAGCCCGACCCATTGGGGTCACAGTTCTCCGCCACTCTTCTACGGGAGTTACCAGATGGTTGATCCGATCATGAACACCTACGGGCGTCTGCAGGTAGGATTCGTCAAGGGAGAAGGTGCCTGGCTATATGACACGGAGGGCAACCGCTACCTGGATGCTCTGGCGGGACTCGGCGTTTGTGCCTTGGGGCATGCCCATCCAAAGGTAACGAAGACCATCGCCGATCAGGCCGGCCAGTTGATGCATACCTCCAACCTGTACCAGATTCCCCTGCAGCAGGAACTGGCGGAAAATCTGGTGCGTATATCCAAGATGGACAGCGTCTTCTTTGCGAACACGGGCGCAGAAGCCAATGAATGTGCAATCAAGATCAGCAGGCTCCACGGCAATAAAAACTCCGTCGCCAATCCCAGCATCGTCGTCGCGGACGGATCTTTTCACGGTCGCACCTTGGCAACACTGACGGCTACCGGCAACAGGAAGGTTCAGGCCGGCTTCGAGCCCCTTGTTAACGGTTTTGTCAGGGCGCCGTTCAATGACATCGATGCATTTCGTAAAATTGGCGAGAACAACACCGGTGTGATCGCTGTTTTGATTGAAGCCATTCAGGGCGAAGGAGGAATCCAGATTGCAGATGATCAATACCTCAAGGAGCTACGCGATATCTGTGATCAAAAGGGTTGGTTCCTGATTCTGGATGAGGTGCAAAGTGGTAACGGCAGGACCGGAGAATACTTCGCTTACCAGCATGCCGGAATTCTTCCCGATATCGTCACCACGGCCAAGGGGTTAGCAAACGGATTTCCCATCGGTGTCTGCATGGCGAGGGGCGATGCCGCAACTGTCCTGCAACCGGGCAATCACGGCTCAACTTTCGGCGGGGGCCCGCTGGCCTGCGCCGTGGCCCTCTCGGTGATCGAGACAATCGAGAAGGAAAAGCTCGCGCAGAGAGCGGCACAACTTGGTGACAGAATGCTGGAGTCTTTTCGCCAGAAACTATCTGGCTCCAATCGCATTCAGGATATCCGCGGCAAGGGTTTGATGTTGGGGATCGAGCTCAACATACCCTGCGCCGAACTGGTTCAGCAAGCTAAGGAGAAAGGCATCCTAATAAATGTCACTGTCGACAAAGTGGTTAGATTGCTGCCGCCACTGATAATATCCGACGAGCAGGCAGATGAGATAATCGAGACGATCAGCGACTTGATTAATGCCCTGTAATTCCAGTTAAGCTAGTTGTTGATAAGACAGTTCCTGGCGAGCTGGTTCTAAACAAGCTCAGAGAGGGGCATTTTCTTCTCGATTCCGTACCCCTGCGCAAAATCCACGCCGATCTCTTTGAGTATCGCCAGGGCTTTATCGTCTTCCACATACTCGGCGATGGTCTTCTTACCCATGAAGTGTCCAATCTCGTTGATCGATTTCACCACGGCATAGTCATTTGGATTAGTGACAATATCCTTGACGAAAGCGCCGTCTATCTTGAGATAATCGACGGGAAGGTTCCTCAGATAGGAGTAGGAGGACAGTCCGGTACCAAAATCATCCAGAGAGAACTGTACTCTTGTGACACGCATCGCCTCCATGAATTCGATTGCTCCGGTCAGGCTGGCGATCGCTGACGTTTCCGTTATCTCGAAGCAGATCCTTGAGGCGGGCAATCGTGTCTCGCTGAACTGCTCCAGCACAAACTCCATGAAGCCATCTTCGTTGAGCGAATTACCGGAGACGTTAATTGAAAATGCACCCAGATCGTCAAGCTTGAGGATGTTGCTGGCGATCCACTGGAATGCATTCTTGATGACCCATCGGTCGATCGCTGCCGCCCTGTTATAGGTTTCCGCTGCCACGATAAAATCCTGGGGCGGCATCGGTTCATTGTTGTCATCCAGTACCGTCAGCAGAATCTCATAGTGCGCGTGTTCATCGCCGTCCCCAATCGGGGATATCTTCTGGCAATTCAGTACGAAGCGGTCCTCCTCCAGTGCCTTATCGATCTGGGACACGAATTCCATGACACCATGGCGCTGGGTCAATTCCGAATCCCCAGCCTGATAGATTTGGATTCTGTCGCGTCCGGCCTCCTTGGCAGCAAAACAGGCGGTTTCAGCAGCCTGCAGTATTTCCGCCACGGATTCAGTGTCGGCGTCGATGAATACACACCCGCCGCTGGTGGTTAAATTGTACTGCGCATCTTTCCAGTCGAATCGATATTTTCTGATAGCTGTACACAGATTAAGGATGATCTCCTCACCCTCTTCCGGCTCACAGCTTTCCAGCAGAATACCGAATTCGTCGCCTCCCAGTCTGGCCAGAAAACAGCCCTCCTTGGGCAGCACGCCTTGAATCTCTCCTGCCATGTCTACCAACAACGCGTCACCGGCCTCATGCCCGCTGGTATTGTTGATCACCTTGAACTGGTCCAGATCGAGATAGGCTGCCACGTGTTGCACATTAAGACACTTGGAATCAACGAGAGCACGTTGCACCTGTCTTTCAAACTCCTTGCGATTGCCCAGACCGGTAAGTTCATCGTGAGCAGCCTGGTGAGTCAGCTGGTTGTGCATATCCTGCAGCATTCGATGGGACGCTCTTTCCGTAAGGGGTATGTCCGACTCCTCCAGAATTCTGGCATCCCCGTTCAGTAACAGGGCTGTGACCTCCTCCGTCATCAGTTCATGGGTCTTCACTCCCCTTCGGTTCACAAAGACAAAGTTGCTCGCATCTTCCGCCACCCACGCCACGATGGCGACTTGCCCCTCGTCACCATCGTCGTTGATTTCAAGCCATTCACCGACATGCAATGCGAGGGCTCGTTGATACCATTTCATCCAGTCCGGATGGGACTCCTTCTCATCGAGTATCACCTGCCGCTGCTTGGTTTTGTCCTCCAGCGCCACTAATCCGATCGCACCGGCGACCTCTTCAGTGGGCACTTCGACCAGATCGTCATCCTCCACTTCCACTTTGTCGACAAGGAGGCGTCGCAGCGAGTTGACCAGCGGCGCTCTCTGCCCAGGTTCGTAGGCTATCGATTCAAGACCGGATTCAATCTCGCCTATGAGTTCCTCGGGGCTCAGATATCCAGGGGATTGTTTCGGATCGGCCGTCTCATCCATGTGCAGCATCAATTGATCTATCACACGGAGGTGCTGCTGCCAATCCTCACTCTCCTCGCCCTGGCGCAGATGGGTATTCACCAACAGGTTACGCCAGCCTGGAACCAGAAGTTTCAGTAATACATCAGGTATTCGCTGTCCGCCAACCCGGTTGCCTATTTCGCTGACGACCGCATTCTGGGCGTTACTTAGCGTGTGCCGGCCTTCGCTGGCTTTTACCGTTCGCTCTATATTTCCGGTATAGGCTCTGGTTTGGCGCTCCAGTAGCGGCTGTAATTCAGTCAACGCCTCATCGAATACACCACTGTTGTCGTCAAAGTTCTCGACGATCCTGCTAACGACCTTGTCAACGCTTCGTTTGACACTTCCTGATTCACTGGCACCCAAATTCGCCAGCTGGTCGAGCACTTCCAGAGCAGCATGGGGTTGCTCCTCATTGAGAAAATCACTGTCCTCCGTTGCCACTTTATCAAGGGTGATTTCCAGCTGACGCATCCAGTCTTTGGCACTCGTCGATAAGATTGAATCCTGCTCGAAGGTATCCACCAGATTCTCAACAACTTCCAGATTCTCTCTCGCTACAGGGGAGACTCGGCGTCCGTCGCCGCCTTGCTCAAGTGCTTCGATTATGCCTTTTGTTACACTTTGCCTTGGCCCAGAAACCGGAGCCTGCAACTGCTGCTGCTGCATGGTGGAAAGGGCGCCGCGAATGTCCTCCAACCTGTAGAGATTTTCTTCGTCTATCTCCTCGTCCTCTATAGCCCCATCATCCATCTGCTGCGCCAGGGTCCTAACAGTACTATAAAGGTTCTGCAGAGTCTGACGGGTCTTGGATCTGCGTCCGCCTGACGCACTGCGTCTCGCGCCGCCCTGTGGCGATGCCCTGCGTTGTGGTCTCTGCGCAGGTATTACCTGCGGTTCTTCCTCTTCGGCGTCAAAATCTGCATCGTCAACCTGTTGACCAGCGCTCTCTGCCGGCGCGCCGGTAGATTCCTGGTACGGCCGGTCTGTTGATCCTCGATGCGCTCGGCCGGCAGATTCTCCATCCGCCTGGCCGACAGCTTCTTCATCCGCTTGCGCAGCGGATTCTTCTTGCTCTTCGGGAGCTTCATCTTCGACAGGGTCGCTGCGGCCACTTTCTGCAGCTTTGCGCGCCGCTGCAGCAGTAACGTATGCTTCATCGATGTCTGGAAACAGCCCACTGCCTTCCAGCAACTCGGTAAGGGAGATGTACAACCTTCTGAAAAGGGGTGCGACCGTCATCTCAAAACCGTTGAAGACCTCTTGACGCATCTCCTTGCTGAGATCGACAAACCTGATGGCATCATCAAAGGCCTTTGTGAACACGGCAGGGCCGAAAGGATTGACCTCATTGTGAGACCAGGATTCCTCAATCAGACCCAGTCGAATCTGAATCTCTTCCAGGTACTTGGTATACATTCTCTCGGTTCGACTAATGATATTCGCTACAGTCAACCAGTCCTCAAATTCATCGGCATTTACCAAGGAGAGCCTGATTCGACCCGACTCCTGCTGCTCTCGTTGCTTGTCCTCCATCTCCCGACGTTTCGTCAATATGGTTTCGAGCTGCTGAGGCTCGTCTATCTGACGCAGAATTTCATCGATGAATTTCTGCCCGACCGTGTCTTTGGCGCTTTCCAGATTGTTCATGGCAGCAAAGAAACCGCTCTGCGCCGCATTGCTGGACGCATTTCGGGCCAGCGTCATCAGTTCATTGTCCATATAATCAAAGAAGTCAGCATTCATCTCCGGCACGACGTCTACCACCTGCAGACGACACTTCGCAATGATCTCCCTGGAACCTTCCTGACTGATCTGGCTGATCTGGCTGATCGCGTTCGTCTCATCCGCCGAAGTTGCTTGTTCCGTGCTTGTGGCGCTCGAGGCTGTTCCTGTGCGAGTGTCACTAGTCGCGTTGGGGCGCCTATCCCTGTTAGATCGGGCGGGACCAGCTGCCGGCATTTCTGAAGGTTGCGAATCCGAACCACTGGAAAATTGCAGCAGCGCGTCTATGCACGCATCGTCCATACCGTCAGCCAAATTGATACCAATGCCGCTATCCATGACCCGAACGATCTTGCCCACCAATCGGAACTGTTGTGCCCCTTGTCCAGCAGGAATGTTGAAGTGAATGCCCACCCGCTCACCTGCGCGGGCGACAGGTTTTGCACCTGGTCGCTTTTTTTGGGCGGATTTTTCAACCAATAGCATACCGCCGCCACAGAAATCTCTGATGGTACAGAGCCACGGCCTTCCCTTTGCGGGATGGACCAAGGCGTCCAGACTGATCGCATAGCGCGGGTTGGTTCGTCTTTCCATTAGTCCGGTATCTTGGTATCTCTAATGCAAACAATTCATAGTATCAAAACCAACCGACTATGATAATAAACACACGACAAGTGGCTGTAATTAACCGGCCAGCGACAGTTCGATGGGTCATTATCATAGTTGCCGGTAGTCTCTGTCTCTATTTGGCATCAAACAAACTCACCAACGCTGAGCTAGGAGGCTGTCCGAGAACAGACTGACCTACTGCGGTCGCAGTTCTCGGACAGCCTCCTAAGATATCACGATGCCATTGGGGCCTGCCTCTTCGGCAAAGTGTAACGCATGTTCCGCTCCATCCAGCACAGCTTGAAGTCCTCGCCCTGTTGTTTGGAGTTGCCAGTCAAGAGTTGGAGATTATAGGTACGAGTCACAGGTCACCGGTTACGCGTTGGGCTCGAAGACTAGCAATTCGTCACTCAATTGTAACACAGTGAAATGTCAATCCTGCTTCGTCCTCTGGATCGCATTACACCAGCCCGCGTAAAGTCTGTCACGCTCTTCGGCGGCCATCGAAGGCTCAAAACGCCTCTCCTGCTGCCACCGACTTCTTACCGCGTCCAGGGAGTCGAATACGCCCACCTTGAGCCCCGCCAGAAAACAAGCACCAAGGGCAGTCGTTTCGGTCACCTTGGGTCGGTCCACTGGGGTGGCGAGGCAATCTGCCAGAAACTGAGCCAACCAATTATTGGCGATCATGCCGCCATCCACCCGGAGCAGCGTAGGCACACTGCCATCACTGGCCATGGCTTCCAACAAGTCCCTGGTCTGAAAACAAGTGGATTGCAGGGTCGCGGTCACGATCTCACCGATACCCGTGTCGCGGGTCAAACCAAAGATGGCACCTCTGGCATTCGGATCCCAGTGGGGCGCTCCCAAACCGGTAAAGGCCGGTACCAGGTAGACACCGGCTGAATCCCCCGTCTGTCTGGCAATCGCCTCTGTTTCGCTGGCATCCGCCACCAGTTTAAGGCCGTCTCTCAGCCACTGGACAGCAGCCCCGGCGATGAAAATGCTTCCCTCCAACCCATAGGTTACCGTTCCATCGAGGCGATATGCGACCGTCGTCAACAGCCTGTTTGCCGATTTGACCGCATGGAATCCGGTATTCATGATGACAAAACAGCCGGTGCCGAAGGTACTTTTTGTCATGCCGGCATCGAAACAACACTGACCGACCAGAGCTGCCTGTTGATCACCTGCGACTCCGGTAATGGGTATCTCCCTGCCCAGAATGCTATCCAGCGTGATACCGAATTCAGCACTCGAGTCCTCCACCGTCGGCAGCAGACTCAGAGGTATATCCAGCTTCTGACAAATCGCTTCATCCCACTGCTGGGAATAGATATTGAATAACAGGGTGCGGGAAGCATTGGTGGCATCTGTCTTGTGGACCTTGCCACCGGTCAGTCGCCACAGGAGAAACGTGTCGACCGTGCCGAATGCCAGCTCACCGCGCTCAGCCCTGGCTCGGGCGCCATCGACATGATCCAGCAACCACTTGATCTTGGTTGCTGAAAAATAGGGATCCAGCAACAGTCCCGTTGTTTCCGTGACGGTGGATTCAAATCCATCCGAGCGCAATTGGGCACAGAAATCTGCAGTGCGCCGGTCCTGCCACACGATGGCATTGTAGATTGGCGCACCGGTGGATCTGTCCCATATGAGGGTGGTTTCCCTTTGATTAGTGATACCGAAAGCGGCAATCTCTGCCGGCTGTATGCCTTTTTGCTCGACTGCCTCCTGAATTACCTGAACGGTGGTATCCCAGATCTCCTCAGGATCATGCTCTACCCAGCCATCCTGGGGGAAGTGTTGCGTGAATTCATGTTGCGCCACTGCCACCGGTTCAGCTTGGTCACTGAACAGAATCGCCCTGGAACTCGTGGTACCTTGATCGATGGAGAGAATGTATTGCGCCATGGCTTATCTGCCTCAAAAGATACCCGGATATTATGACCCACCCGACACGGAAATATACAACCACTGTCTGCAGAGATGCTCTTGTTTAGTCCTTGGGCGCCATGAATGCACCCAGCGTCTTGCACCCAGCGCTGGTATTCTCAATCAGCCTGTTGGATCATACTGGGACATGATCATCCAGTGCCGCCATGAACTACCCGCTATTTCCACGGCCACAATCAGTCAGAATTGAACGGGATCGGATCACCCTCAAGAACTATCAGTGGGTCAGGATCCAGGCAGATATTTCCGCTGCCCTAAAACACCGGTTGATTGCCTGGACAGAACGACTCAGCCCAATCGTCACGCTGCAGATTACCTTTGGCAAACATGAACGCCAGGACGTTGGCCTGGATATCTTGCCGGTCAGCTCGAAGATCCCAGCCCAGGGCTACGAACTGGTCTGTAAGCAGACAGCGATCCACTTGACCGCCGGCGATGAGGCCGGTATCTTTTACGGTCTTCAGACTCTGGCGCAACTGATCGAACAATGCGGCAGTAAGCTCCCTAGATTCCGTATCAAAGATCGACCGGATATTGAAAATCGCGGGGTCATGCTGGACATCAGCCGATGTAAGGTGCCCAAACTGGAATCGCTTTTCAATTATGTCGAAAAGCTCGCTCAGCTAAAACTCAATCACCTGCAGCTCTATACGGAACACACGTTCACCTTTTCGAACCACGACGTCATCTGGCGCGATGCCTCCCCGTTTACCCCGCAAGAGCTGATTCAACTGGACCGATTCTGTAGTGAGCGCTATATCGAACTGGTACCCAATCTTAATTCCTTCGGCCACTTTGAGCGTTGGCTGCGGCATCCGGAATATCGCAACTACGCGGAGTGTCCGGATGGATTCAAGCATCCTTTTGGCGGACAGGTGAAGTGGGGCGGCACCCTCAAACCCAACAGGCAGAGCATCAACTTGCTGAGTGAGTTATTCGATGAGTACCTGCCTAATTTTTCCAGCGGCAAATTCAACATCGGTTGCGACGAGACCTGGGAACTGGGTCAGGGATGGAGCAAAAGACGTTGTGCAAGCAAAGGCACGACGCAGGTTTACCTGGACTTCCTGAACGAGATACACAAACAGGTCCTGCGGCGTAACCGGCAAACCATGTTCTGGGGCGATATCGTTCTGAAACAACCCGATTCACTCGCTCAACTCAGCAAAGAGATGACGGCACTGAACTGGGGTTATGAGGCTAACCACCCATTCCGTACAGAATGTCAGCAGTTGGCTTCCTCTGCATTGCCGTTTTATGTCTGCCCCGGCACGTCGAGCTGGAACTCCCTTACCGGCAGAACGCTCAATGCCCAGAAGAACCTGGCCAACGCCGCCAGAAATGCAGGCAGGTTCGGCGCTCGCGGATACCTCATTACCGATTGGGGAGATGGTGGTCACCACCAGTATCAGCCTGTTAGTTACCTGGGTATCCTGTCGGGTGCCTGCTTCTCCTGGGCAACCCGGGCCAACGCGAAGATCGATCCAATCGACGGCGTCAACAGGGTCTTCTTTGCCGATCGCAGCGGTCGGACCGGCCGGATCTGTTGGGAACTCGGTAAGGTGCTGGAACTGGCACCATCCAAGCTACGCAACGCTACCATCTTCAATCAACTACTCTTCTGGGATATGAAAAGCTATCCTGGCTACATGGACGGCATCACCCCCGGCCAGCTTAAAAAGTGTCAGCAAAGACTCTCCTCTCTCGATGCGCAATTGCAGCGGGCAGCTCCTGGCTGTGATGATGGCGCTCTAGTCAAACGTGAATTGCACAATGCCATTGCGATGGCCCGGCACGGGCTGGACCGGTATCTGCTATACCTGGGCAAGGTAGCCAGCAAAAAACCGATCACAGACCTGCGGCGCATTATCTCAACCCATGAAGAACTCTGGCTGGCCAGGAACAGATCGGGGGGCCTGCCTGAGAGTTCTGCCAGACTGCGAAGAAGCCTGTCCGCCCTGACCGCATAGCCCAAGACCCGTCGGTTCGCCGCCAAGGATGGGGCGAACGCATTACCTCTACAAACACTTGTGCCACACCTATCTATCAGTGCAAAATAGCGGACCCTGCAGAGATTTGCACAAGCATCTAACAAACTTGGAGAGAAGACATGCGTGATGTTGTAGTGGTAGACAGTGTAAGAACCGGGCTGGCGAAGTCATTCCGGGGTACGTTCAATTTGACCAGACCGGATGACATGGTAGCGCACTGTATCAATGCGCTGCTGGAGAGAAACCCCAAAATCGATCCTGCAGAGGTCGAGGACGTTATCGTTGGCTGTGCAAATCAGACAGGAGAACACGGTGGCAACCTGGCAAGATTCGCTGTAATCCTGTCCAAATTGCCCATTACGGTGCCGGGCTCCACCATCAGCCGTGCCTGCTCTTCCGGACTGAATTCGATCGCCTTCGCCGCCAATCAGATTGGCAGTGGCTGTTCCGAGATTATGATCGCCGGTGGTGTTGAATCCATTACCGCCGGTTCACGCTCCACACCGGGCAAATCAGCCCCAAACAAGACTCTGACCGATCTCTCTCCCCATATCCATATGGCGATGGGCAATACGGCTGAAGTGGTTGCCCGCCGATACAACATCAGCCGGGAATACCAGGATGAATACTCCCTGGAATGCCAGAAGAGGACAGCATCTGCGCAACAAACTGGTTTGTTTGAAGATGAGATCATGCCAATGCAGGTGAAGTGGAACAAACTCGTCAACAAAGAGACCGGCGAGATGGAGTTGACCGACGGCATCGTCAGCCAGGACGAGTGCAATCGACCGACTACTACGGCGGAAGGGCTGGCCAAGCTTCCTCCGGCGTTTGAGGAGGACGGTACGGTAACGGCCGGTAACGCATCGCAATTGTCGGACGGGGCTTCCATGACCCTGGTGATGAGCGAAGATAGAGCGCAGCAACTCGGTCTGGAACCCTGGGGTTACTTCAGAGGTTTCGCCGTGGCCGGCTGCGAGCCGGATGAGATGGGAATCGGACCCGTGTTCGCAGTTCCCAAGCTCTTCAAGGCGAAAGGTATGACCATGAATGACATCGATCTGGTGGAACTGAACGAAGCTTTCGCCTCGCAGTGCCTCTACTGCCGGGATCAGCTGGAGATCGATCCTGAGATCTACAATGTCAACGGTGGTTCCATCGCCATCGGCCATCCGTTCGGTATGACCGGTTCCCGCGTGACAGGCCACGTTCTGCGTGAACTGAGAAGGCGAAATAAGAAGTATGGTCTGGTAAGTATGTGCATCGGTGGCGGCATGGGCGCAGCCGGGTTGTTCGAAGCAATCAACTAAGCTTTACTTGCACAAAAAAACGGGTGACTGATGTCGCCCGTTTTTGTTTACAGCAGTCCGACGAATCACATTATTGCCATCCGGCAAGAATCGACTTAAGTTCATCGATAAACGCGAGCGGTTGATCCAGGAACAAGTGGTGTTGGGCGTCGGCCATGGCGACCACGGTCAGGTCGGGGCGCAGCTCCTGCATGTAGTCGGCACTGTCCTTGGTGAATGAATTGCTCAGTTCCCCGTAGATCAAGGCGACTTTCGTGGAGAGGTTTTCGAAGTCAGCCTGACGGGAATCCTCCTTTGAACTCATGCGGCTGGACAGCTCTTCATCGAATTTCCACACCCAGCCATCATCGATCCTCTCAACGGAGTTTCTGGCGATATAGTCGACGATATACTGGTTATCACAGGTTTGCGGGGGTTGCAGACGGAAGCGGGAACGAGCGATATCGAAATCCGGATAGACCTTAGGTTTGCTCCATCTCTCCGCTTCCTTGGGCACCTCCTGATCCGGTCGTCGCACCCCGGAATCCACCAGCACTAGACCCTTAAACCGATTCGGCTCAACGACGGCAGCACGGGTAGCCATCATGCCGCCGAAGCTGTGGGCGATCACGATCGGTTGATCACTCAGACCGGCGTGCTCGGCAACCGTCAGGATCTCCTTGGCGTACAGATCCACCGAGTATTCATCACGATGATCGCTGTCTCCCATGCCGCTCAAATCCAGTGCGGCTACCTGGTACTCTTCAAGGAAAGCGGGTGCGATAAAGTCCCACCAGTGCGCGTGGGCATTGTGGCCATGCACGAACAGCAGACCGGGCCTGCCGGCCTCTCCCCACCGTTGATAACTGATATCGCATTCGTCGACGTCTACCTCAAAGGACTCTGGTTTTGTATCGATCGCTTGCCAAAACCAATCGGGAGTTTCAGACATGATCCACTTCCTGTTTCAGGTGTGTAAGCTCCAAGAGTTTCGAACTTTTTCAGATGAGAATCCGATCATATGGTTTGTACCGGTCATTTTCAAGGAGGACCGCAGGGGCAGATTCCAGTGTAGAACCGTACCCAACCAGATTAGCACTTACGTATACGGTAGATCAGGACAGCGTTACGCAACATGGGAAGTAAGGCACAATTGACCTGCTTTGGCTGATGCAGGTTTTAAGCTAAAATCCACTCATTCCAGCGTCGTCAACACCACAATGAAAATCAAAGACCTGATTGCTACTTCGCCCAAATGGGAACACCCTGACTCAGCGGTCAGATTGGCAGCCGTTAATCAAGTACAGATCGAAGATGCAGTCCTGGTCAGGCTGATTGCAGATGATGACGACGAGCAGGTCAGATGTGCTGCCGTGTCCAAACTCTCATCCACCGAAGATCTGCGCAGATTGATGCAAGGGAAGGCTTCCCCAATCGCAGCTGCAGCGAGAGAGCGATACGCACATATCCTCGAGACTGCCTCCGACTTCGAACCCTATCTTGAGCAGATCACCTCCCTCAATGACGAGGCGCTGCTTCGTCAGCTGGCCACTTCAGCCGTCTCGCTCGAGTTAAAGCTGGCCGCTCTGGATCGGATTATCGCCGAAGACGTCCTGGCACAGATTGCCCTGGATGCCAATCTGTCTGCTGTCAGGCAGGCTTCCGTTCAGAAAATCTTCGGTCAGCAAGCGTTGCTGGCGGTCCTTCGAGACAGTTTGGGGAAGGATAAGAACGTACACAAAATCGCCAAGGAAAAACTGGCTGATATTCAGGCCATCGAAGGGGACAAGCAACGGCTGTTGCAGCAATGTGAACCGATCGTTGAAGCGATCGCCCAGCATGCCAAATCGGTATTCAATCCATCCTTTGAACGTACCTGGAATAGCCTGACTTCGCGCTGGCAGCAATTGGAAGCGAGTTTTGACTCGATCCAAGAGGTCGAGAACCTGGAGAAACTGGAGTCCTACAAAGCCACATTCGCATCCGCCAACCAGCAGTGCGAAGACGTCATCAATCAACTCGTTACAGAGAAGGTCAATAAAGAGCAGGATGAATTGTCTGCCCTGAACGTGTGTGATCGGCTAAACCAGAAACTACTTGAGCTTGCCGGAGAAAAACCTGCGGGCGAAGAATCGGCACTGGACTCATTGGAGCCATTCAGAACCGACCTGGATGAGGAGTGGCGAAAGCTGAACAATGCCTACATTCCCGATCCCGTCAAGGAGCGATACTTCAGCACCTTCAGCAAGATCGATTCCGTCGCCGTCGCCAACAGCAAGTGGCTGGCGGGCAAAGAGGAGGTACAAGAGCTGCTCACGACTGCAACCTCCGCACCGGCGCCCGAACCAGCTACTCGCCAGCAACTGCGACGAATCCTGGATAAGCTGCACTGGCCAGATTTTGCTCAGCCACCCGAACAACTCCAGACGGCCAGGCAGGAGCTGGCAAGACTCGATGAGTCGCATAGGAGCAGCATTGAAAAAGAAACCCAATCCAAGGCAGAACTGACCGGCAGACTGGATCAACTTGAACAGGCAATCGAGTCCGGCGCACTGAAGAAAGCAGACAAGCTTTTCAAGGAAGCTCAGCGAAACGCCACACAGATCACAACTACCACATTCCAGCAGGAGCGGATCAGCAAGTTGTCCGTACAGTTGCGGGAACTTAGAGATTGGCAGGGATACGCAACTAATCCAAAAAGAGAAGAACTCTGTGCCAAGATGGAGGCGTTGCTTACAGAAGAGTTACATCCCCGGGATAAAGCTGATCGTATAAGAGCGCTACAACAGGACTGGAAGACTCTGGGAGCATCCCACTCCTACAGATCTCAAAAGCTGTGGCACAGATTCAAGCATGCTGCCGACCATGCCTACCAACCTTGTCAGATATTCTTCAAAGAACAGGAGAAACAAAGACAGCAGAATCTTGAAGAGCGCAAGGTAATCTGTACCCAGCTGGAGTCCTTTTTGGATCAGTCCGACTGGGATAACGTCAATTGGAAAGGGGTCGCCGATATTATCCACGCCGCAAAAAAGGAATGGCGCAGGTTTGAAAATATCAATCGCTCGAAAAGAAAGAGCATTCAAAACAGATTCTACAAGGTGCTGGATCAGCTGCAGGCCAAGTTGCTGACTGAGCAAAATAGGAATAGAGATCAAAAGAAAGCCTTGATCGAGGAGATCAAGCTCCTGGTGGATGAATCCGTCGAACTAACCACGGCAATACATCGAACCAAAGAGCTGCAACAGCAGTGGAAGCAGGTTGGCATTACCCAGACGCGGGCAGATCAATCCCTGTGGAAAGAGTTTCGCAGTTATTGTGACCAGGTATTTGACCGGCGCAGCAAACAAGTACAGTCCGCTAAAGAACAGGAGCTGTCTTCCTGCAAAGAGGCAGAAGACCTTTGCCGAAACCTTGAAATCGCCGCCAATAACAAAGAGCCGGCCACCGATGCAGTCAGTAACAGCACGTTGAACCAGGCCAGACGTGCTTTCGACAGCATTGATCTGCCCCAACGGGCCAGAACTTCGCTACGTGAACGGTTCGCAAGAGCCTGCACCACTTATGAAGGTTCCCTCAAGAGACAGAAGATCTCCCAGCGGCAGGCTTCTACCGGGGAACTGAGGCGGCGCGCTGCATTGTGCCTCACGATGGAGTCTTCGCCATCGGACAGTGACATCGACTGTGCTAAACAAGCTTGGCAGGGGGAAGACAGAAAGGAGTTGCCACAAGAAATGGAGGAACGAATCTCGCAAAGATGGGATCTTGCCCAGGCGATCGCCGCAGCGCCACCCGCTGACCTGGCCGAACTGCAGCAATCGACCCTAAAGGAAGCTCAGATGCTGTGCGTGGGCATGGAACTTCTTGCAGGTATAGACTCACCCGCAGAGGCGCAACCATTCATATTGGAATATCAGGTTTCCAGGCTCAACAAGGGGTTGTCAAGACGGGAGAAAGAAACACGATCCCCGGACGAACAGAAGAAGGCAATGCAACTGGATTGGTACTGTCTGGGCCCCCTCCCCACTGAATCCGTCGCCGACCTCAGCCAACGATTCGAATTCGCCGCCGCCAAGTTGGAAGGGACTGGCAGCATTTTACCCCACCCCTAACCACTAGCGACCAAGTGAGCCATTTGCGGGAGCTTGCCACTCTGGAACTAGCTCCACATGCGGCCATCACACACCCCTTTATTCCCAACATCTACCATCAAGCGACCGGGTGAGCCAGTGGAGGGGAGTTACCTCTCTAATTATGGGGACAGTTTACTTAATTCGAATTCCCGATTTAATGTAAATATGCACGAATTAAGTAAACTGTCCCCATAATTAGAGTTTCAGAGAGGTAACTCCCCTCCACTGGCGGATTCATACCTTCAAGGTCAAAATACGATCTAACTCAACCAGAGATTCACCTGAGCACCCCCCAGTAGAGAATCGCCAATCTCGATTCGTCCCTGATATCTCTCCACTATGTCCGCGACAACAGCCAAACCGATGCCCTGTCCGGATTCCCGTATATCCGCTCTTGTACCCCGCATCAAAACCTGTTCGCGATCCCCTGACGGGATGCCATCACCATCGTCCTCGATGATGATCACTAATTGTCCCTTTTTTTCACTTTGGGGCGGATCGGCAGAGATTTCCACAAGGTTCCCTTTGGTACCGGCCGACACTCTGACTCTTGATCGGCCATACTTGCACGCGTTGTCTACCAGATTTCCCAGCATTTCCATCAAGTCGCGTTCATCACCGAAAAAACTGCACTCGTCCATGCTGATCTCAAATTCAATAGCTTTGTCGGCATAAACCTTCTTCATGGCGTCGATCAGTTTTGTTACCAGCGGTGCTACATCGACCGACTTGCGCAACAGGTTGGTCGATAAACTGACTGCTCTCTGCAACTGATAGCTGACGATTTCGTCCATGCGCGAGACCTGCTCATCCACCGTTTCTCTTATTTCAATCAGCATCGGATTTGCATCACCGCTCTGTGCTAACTGCTTGTTGTCGGAGGCGTCCAGGTGCTCCAGCGAACCGGTAACACCTTTCAGAATTGCCAGCGGCGTTTTCAGACTGTGAGCCAAGTCAGCCAAGGTGGTTCGGTACTGCTCCAGCTGCTGCCTTTCGCTGCTGATCAACACATTTAGATTTCTGGTCACTCCCTCGATCTCGCTGGGGTATTGCCCTCCCAGATAGTCGCTGCGGCCATCTTCGATTGCCTTTAGATCATCTGCCAACTGTTTCAAAGGCGACAGTCCCCATCTCATCACCATGCCCTGCACCAGCAGGAGGGCAACCACGACACCACTTAGCCAACCCCACAGATTGTTCCTAAACCCCTGAATCTCACTTGCATAGGGTCGCAGCGTTTCGAAGGCAGTGAAGACGTAGGCTGTGCTTTTTTCGTCCGCTCCTTGCCACAAGATCCGGTAGCTCAGAAAGAACAGCTCGTTTCCCTCTGTGTCGTATACCCGGCCGAAGCGTTGCTCGCCGGTTGCCAGGTTTGTGGTAACCGCAGAGCTTTGCTGTTGGTCAAAGGTGATATCCAATGCTGAGGGAGAACGCCAGAGTTCTCTGCCACTGCTGTCATTGACGAACCCGAACAAGCCGGTACCGAGTTGATTGAAGCGGGGTTCCTGTAATTGTCCGTGCAGGAATATGCCATCCTTGGATTCCTCTGCCACTGCAAGCAGGCCATAGATATGAAGGAGCAGTTTTTCCTCTTCACCTCTTTCTGCACTGCGTCGGAACGCCTGGTCAAGTACCAATCCGGCAAGCCCCAGGAACACGAAGAGTACGGCAGTTGCTGTGAGTAAAAGCCGTCCTCTAAGCGAATGTACCATCTGCTGGCTTATTTCCCGAAAATCGTGTCAGGGGCAGGCGATCCTTGACGTGTGGTTTAAGCTTCTTCCAGGCTGAAACGATAGCCCTGCCCGCGCAGGGTTTCGATCGGCTTTAGGCTGTTGTCAGGATCCAGTTTTTTTCTCAAGCGACCCACGAAGACCTCAATGACATTGCTGTCTCTATCAAAGTCCTGATCGTACAGATGTTCGGTCAGTTCGGTTTTTGATACGACCTCGCCCGAATGCAGCATGAGAAACTCTAACAGGTTATATTCGTAGGCAGTGAGATCGACTTTATCTGCGCCGATTTTGACCCATTTCCCTCGCGTGTCCAATTGGATAGAGCCATAGTTCAGCAATGGCTTAAACTGCCCTTCCGCTCTTTTGACCAGCGCTTTAAGTCGCGCAAGAAGCTCCTGTACATGGAACGGCTTAACCAGATAGTCATCCGCTCCGACTTGCAGGCCCTCTACTTTATCCTGCCAATCGCCTCGTGCCGTGAGAATCAATATAGGAAGCTCTTTTCCTTCTCCCCTGATCTTTTCGATTACCTCTATACCCGTCATCTTCGGCAGGCCGATGTCGATCACGGCCACATCGTAGGTATACTTGGTACCATAGTGAAGTCCTTCGAGGCCGTCGGCGGCGGAGTCCACCGTGTAACCGTGCCTAAGCAGGAGGTCCACCAACTGACCGCGTAACGTCTTTTCGTCTTCGACCAGTAATACCCTCTTAGCCATATGACTCGAGCCCCCTAGTCGAATACCTTACCGGACTGGCCATCGACAAATACGACCTTAACCACACCGGACTTGGACAGTGTCTTGACCCGGTACACGGGTGGTCCCTTGCTTGCGATCAGCTTCACGGACAGGACCTTGGCGCCGAATTTCTGCTTTACAATGGCTGCTGCCTTCTTTGCGTCGATCTTGGCCTTGGCTGCCAGCACGATATTCCTTTCGGGGGCCGTCGCTGCGGCAGCCGTCGCTGCGGCAATCGCCACGTCGCCAACGCGCACTGCTGGAGTGTTCGCTTCGGCGCTCGTGACTGCGACGGCCAAAAGACCCAGCGAGCATACTACCGACACTGTAAGACTCGCCAATCGCATTATCGATCTCCACCAATTGCCATTACTGTGCTTCAGTTTAACTAAATCGTACCCGTTATAAAACGAACCGGATCGAATAGCCTAGAATACCGGCGAAACCGCGACCCTGACTTTGAGCGTGTCGCCCGGGTCGATATCGGTGCGCGTGGTGTAGGTTTCATCGCGATATCGGTAGCGTACCCGATAGCCAATGACGCGATCTTCTTCATGGTATTCCTGTTTGATCTCGCAGCGTTCTTCGGTGCGATAGTGGCTCTCGTGATTGCCCTTTGCATTGCTGCTGGCGGCATGGCCGAGGGTTGCTCCCAATATGGCGCCCACTACGGCTCCCACCTGCTTGTTTCGCTTGTGGTGGCCTACCGCGTTACCGAGGGCGCCACCGAGGACGGCGCCAACAACCGGGGCAACTCCGTCACCGTTGTGGTGCTCCCGGTAGACCACTTCCTCATCCCAACATTCCTCGCGGGGAGTGCTGACACGCACGGTCTTAATGATCGGGTTCGTTTCGATAACCGTGGCATAGTCGTAACTGACGTTGGCCGCCACGACCTGCGTGGAGGCACATAAGATCACCGCCAGGCTTGTCCACTTAGTCGATCTCAGCATAATGTTCGTCCTCATCTCCGTACCCTCATCGCTTCAATTGAACTCAGGTGTAAGCATAGAAGGAAGCGGCTGAATGCAGGCTGAATCAACTCAGCAGATCCGAATACGTAATTTAAGTTATTGATATTTAAGAATTTAATGGATTGTACTTGGCTGTGCTTTCAGGGTTGTTTAACATCATCTCGACAAACTTGTGTTGCGCATTTACGGTAATGACCAGATCGGCCCGCTGAGGCATCTCATGCAGCATGTGACGGGTCAAGCGCTCATAGTGCATGATGAATTCTCCTACCTGCTTCCTGGTCATAATCCCCTGCAGCGGTCCCCGCAGTAGACGCAGCTGTTCCTCCTGCTGCCATCGCCATCGAGAGACAGCTTCCATGCCCGGCACTTTCAGCATCAGCAACCCATCCAGCCGATCGAACATCTCCCTGTAAGCGCTTTTTTGCAGTCGGTCGTTGACATAGGTTCGCCAGATCCGATCGCCGTCCTGCTCTCTCTCCAGGGAATTGAGCGGGGATTGCAATTCACTGTCCATCTGGCTGACGGCACCCACACACCATCCCTCAAACAGGATCACATCCGTTGCTCCGGCATGGTCGATCCAGTCACATTCGGGCAGACGATCATCAATGGCTTTGTCAAATCGTGGACTTCTTACAGTCTCCCCAGCCAGCAGGCTATTGACGACCGACAGGGCTAGTTCCATATCGTGGGTGCCCGGCACGCCTCGGGTCGACAACATCGGGTGCACCCGAGCCAGCGCCTGCCGATCCTGCCTGGTTTTGTAGAAGTCATCGATACCAAGGTGTGTGGTGTGCCGATCGAATCCATCGTGCATGACAAGACCCAGCAATTTCACAAAGGTGGTTTTGCCACTGCCCTGGGCACCATTGACGCCCAGCAGAAAAGGTCTATCCAAGGCACCGATCTTTTCATTCAGCCACCTGGCGACGGGCAGACAGGCGGTCATCAGGTTATTGGCGGCGTCTCTATCCAGACCAAGGCCGGCCGCCTCATCCGTCAGGCGTTCACGCAGCAATTGCAATAGCGGTTCTGATCGCCGTTCGTCACTATCCATCACAGCCTGCCCCTGCCCTTGCACCCAGTTAACGTTCAATGACGCGTTTGTAGGGTGGCATTGCGTCGAGGATCATTCCTCCATATCTCTGGGTGATGATGCGTCGATCCAACAGGGTCACTACGCCACGATCCTGTTCGGTTCTAAGCAGCCGTCCGCTGGCCTGAACTAATCTCAAGATAGCATCGGGGACGGATATTTCACGAAATGAATTGCCGCCCTTGCCATCCACCCATTCACACAATGTCGCCACTACAGGATCGTTGGGAACAGAAAACGGAATCTTGATAATCACCACATGGTTACAGTAGCCACCCGGCAGGTCGATGCCTTCGGCAAAGCTCGCCAAGCCGAAAATAATACTGCATTTGCCGTCATCGATACTCTTTCTATGCTGCTTGATGATCTCCTGCTTGGAAAGATCCCCCTGCGCCAGCACCTGCTTGCGAAACTGCTCTGGCAATCCATGCAGGACTTGATTCATCTGCCACCAGGAAGCAAACAGAACCAACGAACCGCTCTGGTCCGTGAGCAGTTCAGGCAGCATCTCAATGACGGCTTGCGTGTGAGCGTCAGGATCTCTGGGATCACACTGCATGGCTGGAATCCTGATTTCCCCCTGTTTGCTAAAGTCAAAGGGGCTCGGCAGGGCGTTGAAGCTGCTGTCTTTACTGACACCGGAGCGCATCACAAAGCGACTGAAATCACCCCGCACAGCGAGTGTAGCAGAGGTGATTACCGCACCGAAACATCGTTGCCAGAGGTGCTGGTCGAGGATGCCGTCTACCAGAACAGGGCTGCTGCTGATCTGTATTTCCCTGCCTCCCTGGTACTCCCGCAGCGTCAACCAACGGGCTTTCGGGGGAAGTTCCGCTGCATCTTCCTCGCTGAAGTCCTCCCACAGGAGCGTGTTGGTCTCAGTTCTGGCGAGCATCGAGGCGACGACCGGATGCCACTCCTCCGCCGAATCACGGTCGAGGTCCTCCTCATCCAATAGAATCCTCTCGAAGTCAGCGTCCAGCGCTGACAGCAATGCCTGCAAGCGAGCAAAACCAGCGCACAGGTTAACGGCCAGTTGCCGGATCGGCTTGGCTATCCTGCCGCCCGGAAATCGATGTTGAGCAGGCATGCCGCGACTGGATGCATCCACTGATTCGAAGTGCTCCCCCAGCACCCCGAACGCCATCTCAAGGTCACCGTCCAGCTCCCCAACCGAGTCCTCGAACCGATTCAGTCGTTCGGCAAGCGTGGTAAGCGCAGGCATCTGGGCCAGCATCGTTGCCAGCAAAGGGGGCATCTGCCGCAACCAGGACTGGCTGGCACGCAGATTCGAGTACAGGGTGAAATGATCGATGGTCTTGTCCGGCAGGTGGTGGCCTTCGTCGAAGACATACAGCGTATCGGCTGGGTCCGGCAAGACAACGCCGCCCCCCATGGTCAGATCCGCCAGCACCAGATCGTGATTGGTAACGATGCAATCCACCTTGTGAATCCGTTCTCTCGCTTTATAGAAGAAACAGTTTGCATAGTTCATACATCTGCGGCCCGTGCACTGCACGTGATCTGTACTGACCCGAAACCAGTCCCGATCCGATACGCCCTGCGGCCAACTGTCCAGCTCCCCATCCCAATGCCCATTGGCTGCCTCATCCAGCATACGTTGATACAGTAAGCGGCTCTCCTCATCGGTGAACTGATCGACTTCATCCTCATAGAGTGCCAGATTGTGATTCAGTGAACTGGATTCCTGCAGCACCAGATCGAGTTTACTCAGGCACAGGTAACGCCTTCGACCCTTGGCAAGGGTGAAGCTGAATTCGAGATCGGAGTGACGCTTGATATCCGGCAGGTCTGTAAAAACGATCTGCTCCTGCAGGGCAACGGTCGCCGTGGACACCACCAACGATTTTCCCAGTGCTTTGGCGATCGGTATAGCGGCCAGTGCGTAGGCAATCGTTTTGCCGGTGCCGGTTCCCGCTTCGATGATACATAGGTTGGCACGCTCGTCATCATCTTCCTGTAGATTGCCCAGCGTGTTGGCAATCGCTGCTATCATCATGCGCTGACACAGCCTTGCGCTATATCCCTTCTCTTCAAGCAACCTGCTGTATGCAGACTGAATCGTTTGTTTAAGTTGATCTTCTAACACTGAAACTCGCGCTTATAGGCGTGGGTGCTCTGGTCAGCCGCAAGGGTGTCCCGATTCGAACACCCCATAGCTAAAGCCCTGTCGCTCATGGAAAGACACATTGTCCTCCATCCATTCAGGATATGGAAATGCCCCCAAGCCTGGGTGGTTTATTCTTCCTGACCTCTGCGTTACCCTTGGCCATATCCAAAAGAGGCAACGCACACGCGATCATGATCTTCAATCTAAACTAGAGTGGGTACCAGAAGTGACAAACACTAACAAAAATCCATCATCAAGCAGTACCGCTATATCTGCGGCCGACGGCCCCGTCGCCGTCACGGGTGCCAGTGGCTACATTGGCTCCTGGGTTGTTTACGACCTTATGCAACAAGGCTACCAGGTGCGGGCATGCGTCCGCGATACCAGCAAACCGGAAAAAGTCGATCATCTGCTTGCCATGAACGCCACAGATCTCCGCGGGCAGGTCGAGCTGTGCACTGGCGATCTGTTCAAGCCGGGAAGCTACGACGAAGCGTTCCAAGGGTGCAGCGCCGTTATTCACACCGGGGCCGCAGTAGGCTACAACCAGGAAACACCCCAACAGGTTTACGACGGGTGCTTTACCGAAGTACAACACGTAATCGAATCCGTCAAAAAAGCCGGAACGGTACGACGCTTCGTATTCACGAGTTCCTTTGCCGCGGTGGGGCATCCGCGCCCGCGCGGCTATGTATTCACCGAGAAGGACTGGTGCGGTGACAATATCGAGGGCTATCGAGGCAAATGGACGGAGGAGAACATTCCCAAGGACCGGGACACTGCCTATGCCATGGCCAAATCAAGCGCCGAGCGGATGATATATGAGATGGCAGAAGAGGACGGGCGCTTTGAGGCGCTGGCCATCCTGCCATTGCACGTCATCGGTCCGATGATGTGTGCCAATCACGATCAAGGGTGGAGTTGGCAGAACTGCATCAAGCACATGCTGCAGGGAAAGCCCTACAAAAAGACCAAGGGCGGAAGGATGTTGTGGAACAATGTCGACGTACGCGACGTTGCCAAAGCGCACCGACTGTGTGCGGAGACCACCGTCGGCAAGAATGGCTCACGCTACATTCTCTCTGCCAGCGACCGCTCGGGTGAGCTCTTCACATGGGAGTTGCAGGCAAGGCTGAAGTCGTTATTCCCGGCGATTCAGGACATCGGTGGGGAACAGATGGAAAACGGGGAGCCAATGGCGCAAACGTATGATTCACCGCGGTCCTACTGCCTGCTTGCCAAACAGGAACTCGGCCTGACGACCTATTCGATCGACGAGACGATCCAGGCCACGGGCGACTCGATAATCCGGCTCGGCCTTCTCTAATGGCCACGATGGAACACGGGTTGCGTTGGCATGACGGCCGATTATTCATTTCATCCGGTAACTCTTTCGGGTATAAGAAGGCGATTCTCATCCCACATGGGTTTGAATCGATGTTGACTGCGGATAACAAAGGAGGTCGGACATGGCCGAAATAATTGTCCCCATTGCCGGGATGATATTCGTGTTAAGTGTGATTTTTGGGAGGCGCATGCTGGCCTCGCTTGACAGCTATTTCAAGAGCAAGCAGTTGGCCAACTCCGATGAGTTAATGGATCGACTCGATCAGTTGGATGACCTGGAAGAACGCATGCGCGTCGTGGAAACAGTGATAGCGGAAGAGAATATCCCGCTGAAGAAGAAATTCGCTGATCTGGAACGGGGCTCGCCATCATAGATACAGAAAGTAGCACGGCCCGAGCCCTGTCTTGCGCCGCGCTCATTTCCCTTATCCTGCCATTGTGCTACGACATGTGAATCGTCCTGATGAAGCGTCGCTCTGGATAACCTGTTGCTTTTACCGGCACCTGAGCCACGACGGGCTGAGTGACGCAAGATAACAAGAATGAAAGACCTTAGAATTCTGGAATACAGTACATCAGTGCCAGCCGCCTGGTGCGGTCAGCAGTTTGTCCATTGGGGCGCCGATGTAATCCTAGTGGAAGACAGTTCTGGTTCACCTCTGCGCGGCAGATCACCTAACATAGAGAAAGAGGGGATCTCACAATCCCTGCTGTGGGAAAATCTACATCGCGGCAAGCGGCTTGTCAGCCTTGAGAAGAGTACAATCGATCTGTGGCAATCCGCGGATGTGATTATCACCGATCGATCCCTGCAAGAACTGGGTGTAGAGTCAACGGGAGATTCGATCGTCGTTCAAATCACTCCCTACGGACTGACGGGACCCCATCGCAACCGTGCCGCGACAGAGCTTACCATCGAGGCAACATCCGGATTCCTTTCGCTCAATGGTTCCGTCGGTAAACCGCCATTGCGCGCGCCCGGCAATCTCATCGGCTACTACTGCGGTGTCAATGCGTTTGTGGGTGCACTTGCCGCCCTGCATAAGAAGCAGTTGACAGGGCACGGCGAGACCGTGGAAATCTCCTGGCTCGAATCAGTCGTCAGTATGGTACCTTTCGTGCGTGCTCAATATACGGGTAAGGCGGAACAGAGACTGGGTGGACCTTCTTCGGGCGTGCGGCTCTACCCGGTTGGTGATGGTTATCTGTCCCTGAACTTGCTACCTAATCGGGCCTTCAGCGGATTGCTCGAGCTGCTACAAGTGGATCCGGATGAGATTCCAGAGGCCCTTTCAACGGCTGAACAACGTCGCGATCATGCTGCTCTCTCGCGCTTTCTGCAGGAACACTCCGAAGGAATATCGGCTAGAAACCTGTTCAAGAAACTCAACAGTGCATCCTTGCAGCCCACCGGTCTTCTCAATATGCCAGATCACGTGTTGCACGATGAGCATCTGATCGAAACGGACTATTTTGGTGAGATCAACCATCCCCAACTGGGCCCTGTCAAAGTGAGTGGTTCACCAGCAAAGCTGTTACCCCTGACGGAAAATGAGAGTATCCCGCCGGGCACTGCAGCGGCGAGGCCCGCGCCGTCAGCAAACGAAACCGCGCCTAACCTGTCATGGCGAACAGCGCGCCAAGGCGCCGGTGACAAGGAAACTTTCCGGGACAGGTCGGCCAGGCCACTCGAGGGTATCCGTATCATCGATCTGACCCAGGCCTGGATCGGGCCATTTGCCACCCAATGGCTGGCTGACCTCGGTGCAGACGTCATCAAGATAGAGTCCCACAAACGACCGGATGTGTGGCGTGCTGCACGATCGCCAGCAGAGCAAACCGCCGTCATTAACGAAAACGCGCACCCTATCAATACTGGTGGCAGATTCAACGGTGCAAACAGAAACAAGCGGGGAATGTGCCTGGATCTGACGACGCAGAAGGGTCGGTCTTTGATTCTGGAGTTGATCAGGGACGCTGACATCGTCATAGAGAACTTTACACCTCGCGTGATGCGGAAATTTGGCCTCCACAAAGAAGCACTCAAAGCGGTCAATCCCAATATTGTTTCCGTTTCCTTTTCCGGTTATGGCAGGAGTGGTCCTTACGCAAGTTACAAGGCAAACGGTACAACCATCGAAGCACTGGCTGGCTGGGACGCGCTCTTTCGCTACCCGGCCGGGAACGCAATGGTGATGGGGTTCTATCAGGCCGATGCCATTACCGGGATCCATATGGTTGCCGCAACGTTAGTTGCGTTGCTTACCAGGAACACTACCGGCAACGGCGTGGCCGTCGAGGGATCCATGCTGGAGGCGGCCGTTACCTACGTCGGTGAAGTGGTTCTTCAGGCATCTCTCGGCGAGGCTGTCATCGCCCATGGCAATCGCCACCCGGATATGGCTCCTCAGGGCGTCTTTCCCTGCCAGGGAGATGACCGGTGGATGGCACTGACTATTCGCAATGACCGGGATTGGCATGCATTCAGGTCCGTCATCGGACTGCAAACGGAGCGCTACGATTTGCTCGCAGACCGCTTGCAGCAAGCAGAAGATCTCGAGGCGATTATCACTGCCTGGACTGATCAGCAACCGGCAGAGATCGTCGTCGGTCGGCTTCAGGATGTGGATATTCCCGCTGCCGTGGTCAACGACACTCTGACTGTGTTGAAGGATCCACAGCTTGCTGATCGAAACTGGTTTGTCCCAATGGCGCATCCGGATACAGGTACACACTTGTACGTCGGCTTTCCGTGGCGATTTTCCAATTGCCAACTGTCGGTCAACCGACCTGCGCCCCGACTGGGGGAACACAGCGTCGACATCCTCTCCGAAGAGTTGTCACTGTCGGCGGGAGAGATCCAGGATCTATTCGATGAAGGAATCACGGCCGTGGTTCTCGAAAAAGAAGCGGACGATTGAGGAAAGAGGAGTTTGCTCACGCATAGTCCCGCTGCCCACGGGACTCGCCACTATGGTATTGTGCTCCGGACTTCAAGCTGATGGGGATACAAAAATGGATTACAACGAAATCCTTTATGAACAGGTCGACCGGGTCGCGAAGATTACCCTGAACCGGCCCCATTACCGTAACCCGATCAGTCGAATTACGATAGACGAGTTGGATGATGCGTTTGCCCTGGCAGCGGACGACGATGGCATCGGCAGTATCGTCTTGTGCGCAAAAGGCACTCACTTCTCTGCCGGGCACGACATCGGTACGCCAGAGAAGGTCAAGGATGATGAAGTGCGACCATTCCCGGAAGGCGTACGTGGTACGTTCCACCGCAGCTGGCATCTCTATATCGAACATGGCTTGCGTTGGCGGAATCTGCCGAAACCGACCATCGCCGTAATACAAGGCAAATGCATCTGGGGTGGCTGGATGGTGGCGACGACCATGGATATCATCTTCGCTGCCGAAGACGCACAGTTTCTTGGCTCAAACTTCCAATACTTCTCAGTGCCCTGGGATATAGGCATTCGCAAGGCCAAGGAGATTCTGTTCGAACCGAGACTCATCACCGCCAGGGAGGCCAGGGATCTTGGTTTCGTCAATCGGGTCTTCAAAGATCAGGCAGAAACAGAACGGGAAGCTATGGAATACGCGCAACGGGTAGCCACCAACAGCATATTCAGCCTGCGCATGACCAAAGTGAATATCAATATGGCTCAGGACATGCAGGGCTACTCGAACCATATCATTGCGGCGCATACCAAACCCGGTGGCGGATCGAATCGCGGTGCCCAGCTTCCTACCGGGGGTCGCCGGGTAGCGCCCATCGCCATCGCCGAAGAAAACCTCGGGAAAACCAAGGGTATCGATCGATAGGCCTGTAGGGCCCTGCCTTCTTAATGGGTATAATTTATACACACCCTGAGAGAAAAGCACCCATGTCGACCGTCTACGATGTTGTTCGTGAAATATGTCTTGGAATGCCTGAAACTGAAGAGGTCATTTCCCACTCATATCCCCATTTCAAAGTTGCCGGCAAAGGATTCGCAACCTTTTCTGTCAATCACCATGGCGATGAGAAAGTTGCGCTGCTTCTAAACATGGTTAGGGACCGCCAGCAGATGCTGGTTGAATCCGCTCCCAACTGTTTCTTTGTGCCGCCCTACAGCGGACCACAGGGTTGGGTGGGCATTGAACTCAATAAAGACCTCTCCTGGGATCGCGTTTCAAAACTGGCCTGGGAAGCGTACATTCGCCTCGCGCCTGCCGACCTTGCCAATAGTGTTCAGCCGGTGAAGGTGAAGCCGCCCACGGAGAAGATGAAGCCTGAGGATATCAATCCACTCAAATCGAAAGAAAACGCTACGATCCTGAAAAGACTTCGAGCTTTCTGTCTTGGATTGCCGGAAGTAGTGGAAGACAAGCAATTTGGCAACCCGGCATTCAAGGCCGGCAAGAAGTCTTTCTGCAACGTGGGTCATCGGGATAGAAAAACTCGACTACAGATTTGGGTGGGTGCCGAGATGCAAGTATCACTCACTTCCTTCAACGAGTATTTTGAAATCCCGGCCTATGTGGGTCACCGGGGCTGGATCAATCTGGATCTGACCAACAAACAGAATTGGCGGGAAATCGAAGAACTGCTGCTGATCAGCTACAAGCACTTTGCTCTAAAACGTATGCTGAAGGCGCTCAAAGGTTAGCAGATCGCCGACCGTCGATGGCATTCTGGTCAACTCCCGGAAGGTTGACATCAACTTGTTGATCTGACCACCTCAACGTCGTGACCCTGTGACACTAAGAATTGTAATGACCCTGGATGATACATGTCTCAGCCTGGAATTCGCGAAGGACTCAAACTCCTAAATCGACCAGACTTCGCGAAGTTGTTTGTCGCCTATCTTATCTCATACTTTGGTACTGCCATGGCACCCATTGCCATCGCTTTTGGTGTGCTTGACCTTACTGGATCAACCAAAGATTCCGCCATTGTCATAGCTGCTCCAACCACCGCTCAGATCGTCGTCATATTAATAGGCGGAACACTCGCTGACAGATCCTCAAGAAAACACATGCTGGTGATTGCTGACAGTCTGGCCATGACTAGCCAGATTGTTATTGCTTACCTGTTTATTTCTGGAAATGCAACGGTACCACTGCTGACAATTCTAATGTTTATCACAGGCTCCGCCTACGCTCTACATGCGCCCGCGGCCACGGGGTTCATTCCGCAAATTGTCCCTCGTGAAGATCTGCAGGCAGCCAATGCGCTCCTGGGAGCAGCAAGGAATTCATCGTTTACCCTCGGCGCAGCCATGGCCGGGATCCTTGTTGCCACCATCGGCGCCGGCATGACGATGGCGATCGATGGTATTTCCTTCGGCATTTCTGCTTTGCTTATCGCCTCCTTGAGACCTCGCCAACAGGCCGCCCCGGAAGAAGCAAGTTTCATCGAGGATTTGCGACTTGGTTGGCAAGAATTCATCACCCACAAATGGCTCTGGACCATCGTCTTACAATTCTCACTTGTGGTTGCCGCCCTCGATGCTGTATTCGGATTGTTGGGTCCGGCTGTCACAAAACTGCAAATGAATGGCGCTGTTGACTGGGGAATTATCTCCGCCGGGCTGGGACTGGGTACACTGACGGGGGGTATCCTGGTACTGAAACTGCAAGTCAGACGACCCATGTTGTTTGCCACCATATGCGTCTTTCTATTCAGTCTCCTACCGTTGGCTCTGGCCGTGCCCCTGTCACTGGCGGCGATTACCGCAATGGCTTTTCTCGGTGGTGTTGCCGGGGAAATATTCGGCGTCCTCTGGTATACGACCTTACAGAAGAAGATCCCACCGCACCTTCTGTCAAGAGTCAGTGCTTACGACCATCTGGGTTCTATTTGTCTTGCACCCCTTGGCATCGTTGTAGCCGGTTTTCTGTTTGAGTTCCTTGGCTCGCGAGAAACGCTGTTGATTGCTGCAGCGACGGTGGTTATTCCGACACTATGTGTACTCTGCGTGAGAGAGGTACGAGAACTCACTACAGATGAGGTCAACCAAAGCCATCGGGAGACCAGGACCGCGTAGTGCTTTGATCAGCTCCTCAGATAACGGTCCAGGTAATCCACAGAGCCATCCACCTCAAACTCGGGGACCTGCTGATGCTTACCTGGGTTGCCATGCAGCGTCTTTTTGCGGGTACCAAGTGCATCATACAGTTCCAGGCAGGCGTCGCGCGGCACGATCTCATCGTCCCATTGCACCAGGAATCTCACCGGGCACGTGACCTCGGAGGCAAGTCGCGTCAAATCGTCTTTATTGGGTCCCCAGGTTCCCATCAATCCGAGTAAAGCAATACGAATGCGACTGTCGGTTGCTGTTACTGGCAACCCCATCATGGTACCCATGGATAATCCCCACCAACCGGTTGGTCTGGCACCCTCCTCCGCTTCGATGAAATCCAATGCAGCTTTCCAATCGGCCAACATGCCGTCGTTACCGCCACCTGCCCGCCAGACCTTTGCAAATGAATCGGGATCGTCAGTCGCGCCTCCTTTTGCCCGTTCGCCGTGACCCGGGCCGTCAATCGCCATTGCAGCAATGCCACGATTTGAGAAAGCAAAGGCGAGGTTTTCTATGTAATCGACTTTCTTGTGCGTGCTGCCACCGTGGCCAAGTAGCACCAGTCGATCTGCTTTTTTGTCGGACGGTGTCCAGTACACGCCCGGAATAGTCTGCTTGTTTACCTGTAGTTCGAATCCACGCTCTTCTACGCCATCATGACTTACATTCTTGTTATTCCAACTCATCGTCCGCCTTCCGTCTTGGTTGCTGGTAAGCAACAGTATACCCATACGAACCTGAATCAGGGCAGCACCTTTCCCGGATTCATGATGTCGTTCGGATCCAGCGCCTGTTTGATTCGGTGCATTACCGCAACTCCCTCACCGTGCTCCAGTTCCATGTACGGCAATTTACCATAGCCGATGCCGTGTTCACCGGTCGACGTTCCCCCCATTGCGATGGCACGTTTGACCAGCCGGTCATTGACCTGCCGGGCAACTGCCATTTCTTTCTCGTTATCTGTGGCCACCAACATCAACAGGTGAAAGTTGCCATCGCCAACATGTCCAACAAGGGGCGCTAAAATGCCCGACTCATCGACATCCTCTTTGGTAGCCAGAATACACTCGGTCAATCGCGAAATGGGTACACAGACATCCGTTGGCCACCCTCCGCTACCAGGCCTGAGTGCACGAGCCGCATTGTAGGCGTCGTGCCTGGCCTGCCACAATGCGTTCTGCTCTTCCTGCTTCGTGGACCACTTGAATTCGGCCCCGCCATGCTCCTTTACGATCTCGGCCACTATTTCGCTCTGTTCGACGACGCTGGCTTGGGTACCGTGAAATTCGAAAAACAGAGTCGGGCTAACGGGATAATCGAGGGAGGAGAATTTGTTGACTGCCTCCATCTGCAAATCGTCTAACAGTTCGATCCGGGCGACCGGAATGCCTGCCTGAATGATGACGATGACGGCCTGCACAGCTCCCTGCAGATCGCCGAACGAACACACACCGGCAGAGTGCGCTGCAGGCAGACCGAAGCACCTCAGCTGGATTTCGGTGATAACGCCGAGCGTTCCTTCAGAACCGCAGAACAACCTGGTCAGATCGTAGCCTGCAGCAGACTTGCGGGCCCGTCCGCCTGTCTTGATCAACGTGCCGTCGGCCAGCACTACGCTGAGCCCGAGCACATTCTCGCGCATGGTGCCATAGCGCACCGCGTTGGTGCCGGAGGCACGGGTCGCGGTCATACCACCCAGGGTGGCATCTGCACCGGGATCCACCGGAAAAAACAGACCGGTAGACTTCAGTTCCCGCTCGAGCTGCAGTCGGGTTACACCAGCCTCTACACGTACATCCAGATCAGCGTCGTTGATTTCCAGTACTCGATTCATCAAACCCATATCGAAACAGACGCCGCCTTTAAGGGCAGCCACGTTTCCTTCCAGGGAGGTGCCAACGCCAAACGGTATGATGGGGGTATTGTGTTCAGCGCAGCGACGCACGATGTCCTGCACCTCTTCGTTACTGCGCGGAAAGATGACCAGGTCCGGGCTGGCCGGTGCATGATACGACTCGTCGTGTCCATGCCGGTCGAGTATGGATTGGTTGGTAGACGTATTGTCCGGATAGTCGCGAGTCAGGACACGATGCAAGGCTTCGTCGATGGGCATATTGCTTCTTCCTTTCTGCTTCGTCCCGCTGGAGTAGGACCACGGGACACTCAGAATCCAAGATCAAGCGAATGGGACAAGCTTGGACGTCCGGATTTGTTTATCGCGGGTCAACAATGGGACTTGGTGCACAATACTTTTTGTCGACTTCCCACAGTACGAATGCAGCGATACTCCAATCGCGTTCAACAAGCAATGACCGTTCTGACTTACGCAGCTGTCCGGTCAGAGCAAATGACATATGAGTATCAAGATTTAGCATTGGCATCCCAGTCAACGCCGGTTGACATGATGTCACCATGCAATCTTAAATGATTACGTAGCGAACCAATCAGCTGCTGCGGTGTGCGAGGATACGGAATAACGCGTGCCACCGGTTTGCCATGTTTGGTGATTACCAGACCTTCAGGATCCAGGTCGTTCAGGAGCGCCAGACATTTCTCCTTAATTTTGGTGGCCCCGATATGTTCTTCCTTCATGATTTATGTCCATGTTTTAAGACCAGTCACATTTTATAACTAACACTCTACTTCTGCACCACGCCCCCGACTCAGTCTGCCACCCGCTGTCGCAACTCTTCGAAGAAATCTAAGACCACGTGCAACTCACCGACCTGGTACCGCTGGTAACGCCAGGCTGGTTTCTTTTCATCGCCATCGGTCAGCTCAGTCACTTTAATGGCAATGAATCGACCGTCAGCGGCGACGCCGTAGGTACGCACAGGTATCGAACGCGCGTAAGGCCAGGGATCGATAAGCGGCCGCGCACGAGAGGGTTCGCCAGCAGCGATATCGACGACCATCATTGCTGCTGTTCTTAGGGTCTCATTCCACCGCAAGAAGTAGAGCTGCGAGCCATCACTGGACCAGGCTGGCGCAGCAGCGCCGTTACCCGAAATCAAAGTCTCGGGACCTGGACCTGGGTAGGGTCGAACGTACACCTCGCTCACCTCTGCCATGGTGGCATAGCCAGCCAGCGGCCATCTGGCGAGAAGCTCACATGGGCTTCTCGCGCTTCTGATGTGAACAAGGGCGCCGGTTCTCCATCTGGCGGCAGCGCCCAGATATCGCTCCCCTGCAGGTAAGCAATGACGCCCTCGGACGACCACGACGACATGTACTGTGGCTGATCAGAAGGTGCTATTCGCTCTGGTTCGGTGTTGCCGTCTGCGGCCATGCGGTACAGGTTTGCGACATTATCTTCTCGGTCTGAGCTGAACGCGATGTACTGTCCGTCCGGGCTCCAGGAAGGTCCCACATTGGCGAACCCGCCCGTGTCTAGCTGTTTCGTGACATCACGGTCGAGGTCGTGCACATAGATACTGCTACCCCTGCCTTGATGTACGTCAAAAGCGAGACGATCTCCCTGGGGGGACAAACGTGGATGAGCATAGCTCATACTGATAAGACTGTCAGAATCGAGACTCTCTGCTTCGCCTTCGAGCGATACGCGCATTATCGCTGTCGTTCTTCCCGGATAGGCGCCACCCTGTACATAGGCGAGATGTCCACCAGAGGAAATCGCCACCTGTGCGGCGCCCGTCTCCCAACCGGTGTTTGGCATGCCAAGGGCTTGCATCACGTCCTCAAGGACGATCACAGGCTTGCCTACCAATGCGAGCCGATCAGGATCGAACCCCACCGCCATGAGCGATCCCTGACGCACAAAGAGCAACTGTCCAGTCTCGACTGCATACTGCGGGTCCATGGCGTTGGTCAGGAGTGTCTTCTGAGTTCCGGTGTCAAGATCCAAGGCCATGATTTCTGCGACCTCAGGATTGTAGGTTCGTGTTAGGCCATGGAAAAGCAGGACACGACCTCCATGCACAAGGTGTGGCTGCAAGTATCCACCGAACTTACTCGTCTCTGGGTCAGGTTCAGCCACTAGCGCCGCATCTCCACCGCTCGCAGCCACCCGGTACAGACCACCAAGACGTTTGCTCAGGTCATAATCACCGTACACGATGGTCCCGTCGTCACCCCAGGTCGCGCCACGTGGGCCAAATCTTCCCGTCGACATCACATCGTTAATGATCGTCTCGACATTACCCCCCGCTGTTGGGATTCGCCGTATCGACGACCCAACGAAGAAGCCGATCCAGGCATCGTCCGGCGAAAAGAATGGGTTGGAGGCACCCTCGCTACCAACGATGGGATCCGCGCGTTCCTGATCCAGTCTCCTGACGTAAAGTCGCGATTTTCTCCCATCCGCTGCTTCTTCCCAGGCCGAGTAGATGAGTGATTTGCCATCATTCGACAGTGTCAGCGACCTGCTGCTCGGACGTCCCCAAACCGTATCCCTCTCCCCGCCCAAGTAAAGCTCAGCACCTTCCCCAACAGGAATGGTGAACCGTATAACATGGGCAGGTTGAATAGCTGAAGGTTCAGGCCGCATGATAATCCAAGTGGTCACAATCCCACCACCACCCAACAGCAAGCATATGCCTGCCAGCATTGAGGCCTTGGTCTTGCTTATGGTGGTCGAAGCTCTCCTGCGACTCGGTGGAGTATCGACAGGATGTCCCTGAGACCGAGTAGCCGTGGCGGTCCCCTGTTCATTCTTGTCAGGTTGCCCCTTGCCTTCGAGCACCGCATCGATGCCCGCCAACAGCATGTCGTACGCGCCATCACGTCCACCATCCCAGCTGGTCAGGTTGGCTGCCTGGCGTCGGCGATAAGCTAATGGTGGCAATACATCATCAATGAATACGGGTACTAGGATACCACGACGAACACCTTCATCGATTTCGTTACGAACCCACTCCGATTCTATGGAATACTCAGACCAAACCACGATCATGCAACTGGCATCTTGAATAGCAGATTCGATCTCACGATCGAAACTCGGGCCTGGTCGAATGTTACGGTCCCACCAGATGCTAAAGCCGTCTTGCTGTAACGCTTCCACAAGCGGCAGGACCCGTTCTCGGTCTTGCGAAGCGTATGAGAGGAAGATGTCAACCATAGACGCCACAGCATGGAAATAAAGTCCAGTGTACCCTATGTCAGAGCCTGACGGTAAAGGTGGATTCCTAACAATGGGGTGTTTATCCTCTATCCTTGATCTCGTTGTTGGTGTTCTGGTACAGCTAAATTAGTTAGAGGAGAAGGTGATGACAAATCACGTAACAGACAAAGTCATTATCGTCACTGGCGCCGCTGGCGGGTTCGGCAGACTTATCAGTGAAAAGGCTGCCGACATGGGCGCTTGTGTTATGTGTGCAGACATCAATGGTGATGAGTTGGACAACACGACTCAAAGAATTGCGTCTTCAGGGAGGTCTGTGGAATGCCTTGTTACCGACGTGGCTCGGCTTGAGCAAATGACTGCACTAGCGCAACGGACCATTGATCAGTTCGGCAGAATCGATGTGATGGTGAACAATGCCGGTATCATGCCGCTTGCCTTTTACTCAGACCATGCAAAGGCCGCATCGGCGTGGGATCGATGCATCGACATCAACATTAAGGGCGTACTGAACGGCATCATCGCGGTCTATGATCAGATGATCCAACAGGGCCGCGGCCACATCGTCAACCTATCTTCGATCTACGGTAACTACCCCGTGGTCGGTGCCGGAGTCTACGGTGCCACGAAAGCTGCGGTGAATACGCTGTCGGAGTCGTTGCGGGTAGAGTCCCAGGGAAAAATAAAAGTCACCATCATCAAACCAACCGGGGTGCCAGGCACAGAGTTGTCCTCCGGAATTGTCAATCCAGGGGCTATTGTCGGAATTCTGGGACAAAACACAGCAGACTATCTACAGAAGATGACTGCTCACATGGCGGGCGAACTTCCTACGGAGAAAACGGATCCCAATTCCGTGGAATACTATGCCTTGGATCCGGAGCATGTTGCAGATCAGATCCTGTATGCGATCAATCAGCCTTGGGGTGTTTCTGTTGGCGATCTGACGATACGTGCATCGGGTGATGCGTACATTCTCTAGCCCCGGTGGAGCAGATCCCTAATCGTGTGTCACAGGCGCCCACCTTTAAGGATAGATTTGCAGTAACACTGCGTTTATGCTGCTTGTCCTGAGGTGCGCCAGAATTGCCAGTTCCAGTCCAAGCCCGATCAAGGAGGAGAAGATTATGGACACAGAGATCTTTTTTGACCAAGACAACCGGGATCATCAGCAAGCAGGAGCAACGATCATGTCCAACGAAAACACACACGCATCGGTCGTACTGGCAGCAATGGCTGACGGCATCGGCGATCTGACCTTCGCTTCTGCCGAGTGGGTGGCAGCAGCGGGGGAAGCGTTGAACGTTGCGGCAGCGAAATACGCCGAGGGCCTAAATGATCTGGGTGCTTTCACCCTGTGCGAAGTGGGCCACAACCCACCCACCTATCTGCACTGTGGTCCATCGTTAGCCTGGCATGTCAAGTTAATCGGAGCCACGGTGGAAGTGCACGCCGGCGAGTTGCCGGATGACGAGTGCGACTTCAAGGTGCAGGGCGATCACGCCATCATCAGCAACCTGGCTCGGATTCAGTACCAGGGCAAGGACCCCAAGATCGTAGCGGCAGCCCAGGAGCGACTCAGCAAGCTCTCCAAATGGCAGGTACACGGCAAGATGCCCGATCACAAAGTGCTGGCAGCAGTGTTGCGTTCCGTGCACGACTCGCTGGCCGTCCGAACCATGCCACGCTTTGTCTTTATGACGCCCGAGTGGGTAAGCTCCGCCCGGTACGTCGTGTCAACTCGGGCTGCGTCAGAGAAATACGCCGACGGAATCAAGGACACGGTGTATACATTCTCGGAAGAATTCACTGACACACCCCGCTATGCATTCCCGGACGGGTCCCATGGCGGCTTCTGGGTGCACTGCGATAACGGACTCGTCAGCATCGGCGCCGGTCCTTTGCCGACGGAACTCGAGCCTGCGGATACTCTCACCAAGGGGGTATATACGCCTGTAGTCCCCGTGGGTCGAACCGTCAACGCCGCCATGACAGAAGCAGAGCAGGCACAGCAAGCCGATTACAGCAAGGTGGCTTTTCGATTTGACAAGGAGGCCAATCGACGACCGGTCGATCAGTCATTACCATCCGGGAAGGGTGGAATGCCGTTGGGGCTTAGCCGCATAATGATGGTATTACACGACGAGTTATCCAAGCGGACTTCGGGGGAGTTGCCGGCAGACTACGACCAGAGCATCAAGTCGGCGTGGGCAACACCGCAGGAGTTCGATCGCGGCCCCGACTACGATCCGTCATGGCTTCGCTACGATCGAGTCGATATCTATGGTGAACCATTAGGCTGATTGCCGGGCACAAACCAATAGGGTCCTTTGTAGCGGATGGCTCGAACGCTCCAGTGACCGCGGCAAAAACTGCTATCATTTCCAGCCGGGCTATTCCCCAGTGGGAGAGGGCCCAGTGGGAGAGCGATGGTAAACCGAGCCAGTATCGTCACGGAGAGCTATGGCAACTGCAAAGCTGATCTTCAATCACAAGAAACGGGTCACGCGAAGAAGCCTGATTACCAGCAGCGAGAATTTCAGCGCTGTGCTGCTGCTCGTGCTGCTGCTACTGGCGGGTTCGTGGTTCCTGCGCCAGGGAAACCTGTATGACCCGTGGGAGAGGGACATCAGCCAGGAGCAACTGCTACAGTCGCAGCCCAAAGCGGCGCTCTACAGCCCGCCCCTGAAACTATGGCGGGATCCCACGTCCCCAAGTCCCGACAGCCAACTCGATATAGAGCCATTTCCCCTGCACATCCTGGACAGCAACTGGCAACCCAGGGGCAGGATCAGCCTCTTCGAACCTGCAAACCTGTATGAAAAGATCAATGGCGAAGCGGAAAAATTCATAAGACAGGGATTCCGACAACTGCACTATCTGGTGCTCCGCTCCGCCAGTGAGGGACTGGAAATCGCTATCGAACTGTTCGACCACGGTGACATAGCCGGCAGCAGTGGGATCTTTGCCGACCACCAGTCCGATTCGAGCCGGATTCTGCGCAGTGGCCCGGTACATTACTTTGAGACCGGCGTCGGGATGATCGGCAGAAAGGGACGCTACTTTTTCCGGGTAGCCGCCGACCGGGAGGGAGAGGATGTTAAGGAGAAGGTACAGCAACTGCTGGAGGCGTTCGCAGACCTGAAGGAAGACACACAGGATCTGCCACTTGAGTACCGGATCCTGAGTGACAGCCTGAATCTGCCCGCTGAAGCAATCAGCTTCCAGGCACAGAACGTGTTCCAGCTCGATTCAGTCGAAGATTTCTGGTTCGCTGCGCTCGATCCTGAAGACAAGGCCAGGGCTTTTCTGCACCGGGGAAGCTCCGCGGACGCCAGTAAAGATCTGTACCAGGCGATACTGGCGGAACAGCTTTACGATTATGAAATCATGCAGGAACTGGAAGACCTGGTCATCCTGCGCCACGGATTTCTAAACACCTTCTTTATCATGCAGCGGACCGGGGCATTCATCCTCGGCATGGAAAACCTGACAGAAGAAGAAGGGGGCGAAGACGTGATGGCAATGCTACTGGAGGGGATCGATGAGTCAATCGGATGAACGCTACCGACCTGACCGGATAACCCGTAGAGAAGCCTTGGCTAGGGGTGCCGGCGCCCTTCTCGGCGGCAGTGTTCTCGGTTATCTTGCGCTCGCGCCTGAACATCTGCCGTTCTCAAGACGGGACGACACCGGTCGAAGATCAGAGCCCAGCGAACGGCCGTTGACATTACCCGACTACAGTGTTTCACCTGACGATTCCACTATAGCGGTTAGTATCGGGCGCAACGGAGAAATTGGCACACTGCTTCGAAAAGCATTAGATGGCATGGGGGGAATACGAAAATTCGTGCAGCCCGGTGACGTAGTGTTGGTCAAACCGAATGTTGCATTTGATCGCTCTCCCAATCTCGGAGCAACGACGAATCCCGCGATCATCAGGGAGCTCATTCAACTTCTGTTAGTGGATTGTCGTGCAGCAGAGGTCCGGGTCGCTGACAATCCCATCGAGTCGCCCGCGGATTGCTTTGCCAAGAGTGGTATTGGTAAAGCTGCAGAAGAAGCCGGCGGGAGGGTTTTTCTGCCGGACGGAAATGCATTCAGAACCCTCAACACACCCGGCGCCAAGCTGATCGAGAACTGGTCCTTTTTCCACCGTCCTTTCAGAAGTGTAACGAAAGTGATCGGCGTCGCCGCGGTCAAGGATCACAATCTCTGTTCTGCATCCATGGGAATCAAGAACTGGTATGGCTTGCTGGGAGGCAAACGTAACAACTTTCACCAGGATATCCATGAGATCATCGCCGATCTTTCCATGATGATCCACCCGACCCTGACCCTTCTCGACGGCACACACGTACTTATGTCAAATGGACCGACGGGTGGTGATCCATCCCTCGTTAGGAAGTACGAGGTGATTGTTGCCGGTACCGACCAGGTAGCCATGGACGCCTGGGCCTACAAACATCTCCTGCAAAGAGGAGACGACTACCCCGAGTACCTTTTCAAGGCGGAACAAAGGGGCAGCGGCAGAATCGATGCCAGTGGCCGCATTCGGGAGGTGGTGTGAACCAACCCGGCGACTTTCGGCAACGGCTGAATCACCTGTTACGCCTCGCCAACATTCGTGTCCTGTCGCAAGGCTCTTTCCTGCTACTGTTTGTGGTGGCCATCTGGCTCACCTGGACATCGCGTATCGAGGGATACCGAGTCTCGTGGTTCCTGGAAATCGATCCCCTGGTTGCACTTGCCACCTTCCTGTCCACCGGTTACGTGTACCGGTACCTCGGTTGGGCAGTTTTGATTCTGATGCTCACTCTTCTATTCGGGCGGGTATTCTGCGGATGGATGTGTCCATTCGGGACACTGTTGCAGTTTACCGGATGGCTGTTCCAGCGGGGTGCCACCAGGAAGACAGATGACAATCGTTACCACTCGCTGCAGTCCTTCAAGTATATTCTGCTGGCGGTTTTCCTGGTGCTGGCACTTCTTGGCAGCCTGCAGATTGGTCTCATGGATCCACTCGTCTGGGTCTACAGGGGATTCACCACTTTTGTAGCGCCGTTTTGGGATCTGGTCATCGATCAGTTGATGCTCCTGAGTGAATGGATCGCCATGCCCGTTGATCTGTCGGATCTCAAATTGGCACCCGGAGTGCCGGTGAGAGTATTCACCGGATCCTTCTGGATCGGTGCCCTATTCCTTACCTTCCTGTTACTGAACGTCCGCTGGCACCGATTCTTCTGTCGCTTTCTATGCCCCCTGGGCGCCTTGTTGGGTGTCATTTCACGATTCTCTCTGTTTCGAATCGATCGCGACGTCAGCCTTTGCACCGACTGCAACCTCTGCCTTCTCGGCTGTGAGGGAGCCAGCGAACCACAACAGCAACTGCTGGCAAGCGAGTGTTTCAGCTGTATGAACTGTATTGACGACTGCCCAGAGAACGCACTGCGCTTTGCTGCACACGGTCTGGATCGCAAACAGGTGATCGCCGGACCGGTCGTGACCAGGAGACAGTGGCTGTTCGCCTCCGTCTTGGGAGTGCTCGGCTACCCACTCTTGAAGAGCAACGGCTTTGCCTCCGATGAGAACTTCTCGGCGGATATGATCCGCCCGCCCGGATCGGTAGCGGAGGAAGAATTCCTGTCAAAATGTATCAAGTGCGACCAGTGCATTAACGTCTGCCCCACCAATGTCCTGCAGCCTGCTACCTTGCGAGAGGGAGGCATAGAGGCCCTGTGGACGCCGGTATTGAATTTCAACATCAGGCACTGTCAGCTCAAGTGCAGCCTTTGCTCCGAAGTGTGCCCCACCGGCGCGATTCGAAAGATCACCGTGGCGGAGAAACTGGGCGAAGGCAATTTCATCGAGGAGGGACCCATTCGCCTGGGAACAGCCTTTATAAACCGTTCCCGCTGTCTGCCCTGGGCCAATCAGATCCCGTGTGTCGTCTGCGAAGAGGTGTGCCCCACGGCGCCGAAAGCGATCCAGACCTACGACGAAGAGGAGAAGGATGTGTTCGGCAAGCTGGTGGTGCTCAATAAGCCCCATATCGTGCCGGATCTCTGCATCGGTTGCGGCATCTGCCAGAGCGAGTGTCCGGTACAGGATCGCCCCGCCGTATATGTGACGGCGGTGGGTGAGAGCCGCTCAGACAACCGCAGACTGCTGCTGAAATACCGCTCGCCAGAAACTGCCGAACCCGGATAGCTGACCCCTGATTAGCATAGTGCGATAACGGAGAGACACATGAGTGACAAGAACATCGATCGAAGGAGCTTCCTAAAAGGTGCCACCCTGGCTGCCGCATCCCTGGGGGTTCCGACCGCTGCAGCGGCCGAGCGAAAGCCTTCGAGCGCCAAGGTGCCAACCAAACAACTGGGCGTTACCGGAATTCAGATACCCATCATCGAACTTGGCACCTCCCAGACCTTGGACGCAGTCTATGATAAGAAAATGCACCTTTGCTATCGTGAAGGTGTCACCATGATCGATACGGCGCTGGTATATGGCTGGGGTGCTTCTCATCGCGCGATCGCCAATTTTCTGCAGCAGATCGACGACCGCCAGAACATGTTCATCACTTCCAAGTCCGAGTCGACCCGGGTGTCGGGACTGCGCAAGGGCTTGGACGAGTGCCTAGACGAATTACAGATCGATAACCTCGACCTGTATCTGATGCACAATGCCACCAATCCCAAAATGCTCGACCCCGACTATATTAAGCTGGGAGATGAACTGCGCAAATCGGGTAAAACCAAATTGTTCGGATTTTCCTGCCATGGACGCGACATCATACCGGTGATGAACAAAGCAGTTCGCGTGGGGGGAATCGATGTCATTCTGTTTCGTTACAATTTCAGACAATACGGGGATCTGGAACTCAACCGGGCTATCGATGCCTGTAAGAAGGGCGGCATCGGGCTCATCGCAATGAAAGCCATGGCATCGGTACCGAAGGAACTGGAACAGGTGGCCGGCTTCACGTCTGACAATTTCACCCTGGCTCAGGCAAAACTGAAGTCCATCTGGGCGGACGAACGAATCGACTGTATCAACTCCGAGATGGACAACGTGAAAAGGGTCAGGGAAAACATCGCAGCCGCGCGCTCAACACAGGAACTAACGGCTGGGGAGAGTCACCAACTGAATCGACTGGCCGCGCTGACAGCCGGCTACTACTGCAACGGTTGCGCCAGCTTATGCGAAAAAGCGGCGGGCCGCCGCACCGCCATCGCAGATCCGCTGCGCTTCCTTATGTATTACGAATGTTACGGCAAGCAATCGAGAGCGAGGGAATTGTATGGGAAGATTCCCGAGCACCTGAAGGGATTCGAACCGGCTCAGATCGCCAGGGCGGAAGCTGTCTGCCCGCAGGGAATCAAAATCCGAGAGAGACTTGCCGCGGCGAGAGAACTCCTCGGCTGACTACCATCAGTATTTGGATCGAGCCCATGATCAAACGGCTAAACCCTGCCTCACTCAGTGCTGGGCGAGGGCAGCAACCGTGCTTGAGCCGATGTGCCCCGACTCGTCGTACAGGGCACATACGCCGTTTGCAATGCCATCGGCAGATTGGTGCGCGATCACTTCGAAGCCGATCCATTCAGTCATTGGCAAACGGTGAAGGTACAGAGTGATATCGGTGTTGATGAACCGAAGGCCGGCATCTCCGGCGTTGGCGTAAGGATTCGAAAAGTCCGCCGCAAGTGCGACGCGCTGCCAGGGCGTAAGCGCCTCACCCTCGATCATTGCCCTTGCTTCGCTAATCCAGCATCGCCGAGCGCCGACCGTCCCCATCATCCCGCTGATCTGAAGGGTACGCCACATGCCCCCCAACCCGGACCTCTCCGGAGGGGATATGTCTGCAGGTGGCGGTACATCCCAAACTGCGGGCTTCCAGACGGTGCCATCCGGATCCTGGCTGCGGCGCAGGAACTGTACGGACGCACGGCCGACGCTCTTCTCGCCACTGAACATCTCTGCGTTCACCACCCGAATCCGCCGCCCCTCTCGAATAACGGTACTCTCGACCCGCAACGGCAAAAAACCTGGTAAGCGATACAGATCCACAGTCATCCGCGCAGGCATCAGTTCCGGGTCCCCGTGAGCCCGCTCGATCTCCGCTGCAAACAGTCCCGCAACGACCCGCCCGTGCAACGATGTGGGATCCCAAGGGCCTGCACAAACGGGCTGTGGTTGGAATCCATCGCCCTCGCGGACGAAGAAGGGTTCACTACTCATGACAGAACTCCCTTTTTTTTTCATCGAGTCCTAAATGTTTCGGATGGACATATTGTGCGACGGCATTTGGTAGCTGGCCTGGTTGTATCCACAATATCGTAGTCTTCACCGGAGCGCGGGAAGTATAGAGGAGAAGGATGAAGGATGAAATTATCTACCGCCAAGCGAAGTCCGGCTGCTCGAAGTGTGCAACCCGAGTCTGCTTGCCAAGCAGGCACACTTCTCTGAACTGATAGATGATCGCCGCAGTGGGTGCCGCGATCCAGGAGTCGCCGACCGGCATTCGCAGCACCGGGTGTTCACTGCCGGTCCGGTCTTCGAGCAGAGGTGCGTCCTTGCGCAGAAATTCAGTTACCGGAATCCGGTGGACTGACTCGACTTCAATGGGGTTAGGTACGACGGTGACATGTTTGCCTGCCCAGACGACCACCGGGGTCATCACGAAACCCGACCGGGTGACGAAGTCATCCAGGTAACCTAAAACGTCAGCTTCGGAGAGGGACAGGTCGACTTCCTCTCGCATTTCCCTAAGGGCGGTCTGAACTGTCGTCTCCGCTGCCTCAACCCGTCCACCAGGAAACGCCCATTGGCCGGGGTGGTCTGCCAGCCCGGATGAACGTCGTGTCAACATGAGAGCAGCGTTGCCCGAAGGCTCCTCAAAGGCCGGCAACCCTCTCAGATCGGCCCCGTGACCTTCGTCGACCACTGTGACTGCCACGGCTGCACGGCGCGCATCCCGGTCATTCGTGTGGCGAACCGGAAATGCGGCCAGGTGTTCCTGAATAAGCTCTTTGAGAGATCCATCGCAAATCATCTCTTTAGCTTGCCAAATCCAGAAACGTAACACAAACAACCCGTGTAGGATGTCCAGCGTGGACCACGCATCTCAGGCGTTCTGGAAAAGTGCAGGCGTCCCAAAGTATGAATTGTCCTTCTTGTATCTCAGCCTACTCGGTGCCCGCCGTTGAAAACGACGGCTTTAGAGACGGGTGAATATGCATCTCAGATACTGTGCTCCGTGCGCGCGATCAGATCATTCTGCACCCGCTCCGACAGCGTGGTGAAATAGGCGCTGTATCCCACGACCCGCACCGACAGCGTGCGAAATTCCTCGGGGTGCTCCTGGGCCTCTCTCAACACCGCCCCGTCGATGATGTTGAGCTGCAGATGCTGTCCGCCCAGCTCGAAATAAGTCTTCATCAGATCCGATAAGGCAACCAGACCCGACTCGCCCCTGACCGAAGCGGGATGCAGCTTTAGATTAGTCCCTCCCCCGGGCGTGCGGTGGAAAGGCAGCTTCGCCATAGATTTCAGGCACGACGTGACGCCCTCGAGGTCCATACCATAGTTCGGAGACTGATTCTCGCTGATGCTCTCACCGCACTTCCGACCGTCCGGGGTGGCGCCCAGTTCACCGCCCAGCCACTTATTGTTGTGATAGGAATAAATCTCGGGCCAGAACCGAACGGAATGAGGCACTTCATTGCAGCGAACGACTTCATCGCAAAAGATATCCGCGATCTGTCTGGCCAGCGCATCCACGCCATCGTCGTCGTTGCCATATTTAGGGCACCCGTTGCGCAGCCGCTGGCGGAGCGGTTCATTCCCTTCGAAATCAGCACTCAAGATGTCGCGCAGCTCCCGCAACGTCAGATCGCCCGTTTCGAACACCACGGTCTGAATCGCAGCCAGCGAATCGACCGCGGTCGCCAGGCCGGAAGCGTGCTGCGATTTGTGCCAGTATTTCGTCCCGCCCAGCCGCCATTCGCGCCCGTTTTCGATACAGTCTTCCAGAAAGATCGACTCCAGTGTAAAGCTGCGGCGATCGTCCGCTTCGGGTACAGGCGGGTACATTTCCCGCTCGGCTTCCATGGCGTGCCGGATCTGAAGCCGGAGTGCATCCATCAGATGGTCGATGGAGCCGAGCGAATCGGCATCGCCCGTCTGCGGACCTGCCTGCTCTCCCTTAACGGGGTCGAAACCATTATTCATCACCAACTCGAGAAACTTCGGCACACTGTGCCAGCGCTCCATGAGCGATCCTTCTTTCCCCGGCACATTGGCATTGCAGCAGCCGTAGTGACTGTAATTGCGTGCATCTTCCAGATCGACGCCCACGCTCAGAAACGCGGGAATCTCCACCCCGTCGTTATAGAACCCGATCGATCCTCCGGCACGCGCAAGCCGACAGGCCTCCAGCCAGAACTCATCGTCAATTCCCTCGAAATACCGCACCTTGATCGTCGGCTGCTTCAGCAGAAGATAGCCCGCTTTCAAACAGATGAACGAAAGCGGATTGGTCGCGTCCTTTCCGTCGGCCGTCTGTCCACCCAGCACCACATACTGCACGCTGTCCTGACACAGACTGCGCTTCCGGGCGTTGTTCTGGTCGGCGAGCCCGATGATCTCGCTACATTTGATATAAAAGGATTCGATCAGTTCCAGCGCCTCTTCCGGACTGACGCGCCCGGCGGCCAGGTCCCGTTCGTAGAAAGGATACAGGTATTGATCCATTCGCCCCGGCGTGAAATCACGTGCGCCGACCACCGTGTGCAGAATCAGATCCACCAGCCACACCGACTGCACCGCCTCGTGAAGCGAGCGCGCCGGCTGTTCGGGTACCCGGCGACAGACCTCGGCGATCCGCATCAGTTCCAGTTCGCGCTGTCGGGAAGTCGTTTTCTGAGCCAGTGAAAGAGCCGCCTCGGCGTACCGTTCTGCAAAACCCGCGATCGCATCGCAACAGAGCAACGCGCCTCGCAAGAAATCGCGTTTCGACAGACTCGCACCGTCTCGACCCGTCAGCGAATCCAGATGTGCCTGCGCGCGCTGCCGAATACCGATGAGTCCCTGGCTTAGCAGCCGTTCCCACGAAAGCGTCAGATGCCCAGAAGTCCAGAACCAGGGGACATGAAAGAAATCCCTGCGGTGCTCCAGAAACCACCGTTCCTCTCTGGAGTTGGGGACCACTTCAGGCGACCGACCGACGATGAGATCGTCTTCGTCGATCACCACATCGATTCGGGAGAGCATGGTCTGAAGCGTGTGACCGAATTTGATCCCTGCTGTCTCATCGCGATATCTGTCCGAACACTCTTTGAGGATCTCCATCCGCGACAAGAAAACAGCACGATCATCCATCTCGAAGAGCCTGGTTTTCAATCGCTGCGTGCGGTTCATCATCACACCTCACTTGTGTTTGGCCACTTTCAGGCTAGTGCTGAAGGGTCATTCTAGCTGAATTGGTCGTAATCGGGCTAGAGACGCTCGACGGCTAAGTTAGGTGTTCGTCAGAAGGATGGCTGCTCTGGAGATTCACTGACTGAAATACTTCCCTGCATATACGTGATCTTGGGTTTTCTTCCTTGGCCGTAGTCAACAGAGAGCGTGTGAAAACTCGGAA
>Ga0187833_10000256_pt1 | contig 62061 bp, 52 predicted proteins | sample ETNtaG_37_FD_167968 | JGI IMG/M metagenome (GOLD analysis project Ga0187833, IMG submission 167968) | Marine microbial and viral communities from oxygen minimum zone, Eastern Pacific Ocean - ETNP2014_SV_400_PacBio MetaG (Illumina Assembly) | ecosystem: Environmental > Aquatic > Marine > Hypoxic...
GAAGTAGAGAAAGTAGTTGAAGTAGAGAAAGTAGTAGAGGTCGAGAAAGCGGCCGAGGACGCACTCGGTTTTGTAGATATTGCTCCGGGCGAGCCGGTGCACATTGCCTACATGCTGGCGACCTCGGGTGCGGTGGAGTTTCTCGGGGCAGACTCATTGGGTGGCATTGAGATCGCCATCGAGGAGTATGGCCAGCTACACGGTCATGACATCCTGCTGACGGGTGAGGACTCACTGTGCAGTGCTGAGGGTGGACAGACGGCTGCGGTGAAGGTAGCTGCTGACCCGACGATCCTGGGTGTCTTGGGCACGAACTGCTCGAGTGCCGGTACAGCGGCGAGTGTAGTGATCAGCGAGGCGGGCATGGTAATGATCTCGCCCACGAACACTTCGCCGGCATTGACGGATCCAAACGAGACCTGGAATCCCGGTTACTACCGCACTGCGCACAACGACAAGTTTCAGGGCGCAGTAGCTGCTGAGTTTGCCTACAACGAGTTAGGCGCCCGCACGGCGGCCGCGCTACACGATGGTGATCCTTATACTGAGGGGTTAGCTAGCGTGTTTGCGGAGGTATTCGCTGAGATCGGCGGGACAGTGACATCGTTCGAGGCGGTAAACAAGGGAGACACGGACATGCGTCCGGTGTTGACCACGATTGCTGCCGGCGAGCCTGAGGTACTGTACTTCCCGATCTTCGAGCCGGAGGGCAACTTTGTTGGAGCGCAGTCGCAGGAGGTACCTGGGCTAGAGAGCGTCACTCTAATGGGAGCTGACGGTCTTTTGGTGAAGTCCTTTGGTCCTAACACCGGTCCGGCTGCGGTAGGCATGTATCTCTCTGGTCCGTACATCTCTGATGATATAAGCGCGTATGCGAGTTTCCTTGCGAAATACGAGGCGAACACGGGTGGCCCGCCGCCGGCTGGTTTTGCGGCGCATGCATATGATGGAGCCAACATCTTACTGGCATCTATTGCGAAGGCGGCGATAGTTGATGATGACGGCACATTGCATGTAGGGCGGCAGGCTTTACGGGATGCTGTGGGTTCGACGTATCGTTATGGTGGTCTCACGGGCATTCTGAGTTGTGATGAGTATGGTGACTGTGCGACTGGTGAGGCCCTGGCGGTCTTCCAGCTGAGTGCGGACAACGTTGCTTCAGAGGATAACTGGCCTCCGCCGGTTGTGTACACGCCTACAGGCGGTTCGCAGGTAGCCGCTCCGTCGTGGTTCACGCAAGAGCGCTGTGCTGCGAATGCGGCGTACGGCACGGTGACGTTCGTCACCGGATTCGACTTCGCTGCAGCGGCTGGGATTATCGATGTGATCGCCGCCGACGGTGCGGGGTACTTCGGGGATTTGTGTATCGATGTTGACATCCAGCCTGGGTTCGCCCCGTCGAACGGCGCGCTGGTGATCGAGGGGCAGGCGCAATTAGGAGAGTCTGGATCCTTCGGCGAACTCGTCACCAACAACGTTGCCGGTGAGGGCGACCTTGTAGCGCTCATGCACTGGGGCCGGACCGCGATTGAGGGGATCGTCATCCCCGAGGGGAGTGACATCGAGTCTTTCGCGGACCTCTGCGGCAGCGTGATCGGTATCAAGGGAGACTTGCCGCGCTCGCTCGCGATGGCAGTTTCTCTGTCCGGGATTGAGCGCTCGTGCTTCGAGGAGATACTGCTCGATGGTTTTGACCCTGTGGCCCACCTTGCTTTGGGGATAGACGCTCTGCCGGTGTACAAGTCGAACGAACCGAATACGCTCAGGAACAACGGAATCGCGTTTACGCTTCTTGATCCGAAGGATTTCGACGTTCCGTCGAGCTTTGGAATGACGTTCACGTCGCAGTCGTTCATCGACGAGCAACCCGACCTTGCGCAGGACATCGTCCGTGCGCTTGCAAAGGGCAACGAATTTGCTCAAGCGAACCCCGAGGCGGCGGTCGAACACGCCTTCGAACTCATCGATGCTGCAGGTAATCCGCTGTGGTTCGCAAAGGCACAGGAGCTGTACCGGTGGAATACCGAGTCGGCCTTGATCACCGAGCTGACCCCGGCAGGTGTCGGGCCGGGCATTCCTGACCTGGCGCTGCTAGGAGCTGAGATCGAGACGATGGTTGGCGCCGGCTTGTTGGATTCGATGCCCGATTGGGAGTCGATGGTCAACACCAGCATCGCGGAGAGCATCTATGACGGCACTACGATCATCTGGCCTGGTGGCTAGCCGATCGGTGATTGACCGTCAGTCGGTCTAGAAACCATGCCCGGTACGGGCCGGGGGCAGCCAAGCCCCCGGCCCGGCCGAGTCGTGCCGGGGGAGAATCAGCGTATGTTCACTGGGATCGTTCAGGGTTTGTGCGAGGTGGTGGGAGTTGAATCGGGTGACGGCATCCGCCGTCTTACGGTGGAACTCGGCCCACTGGCCGAGGGACTTAAACTGGGCGGCAGTGTCGCCAACAACGGCGTGTGTCTTACTGTCTCGGAGATTGGCGGCACCCGGGTGAGTTTCGACGTGATTGGTGAGACGTTGGAGCGGAGCAACCTGTCCTCCATGGAGGTGGGCGACGGGATCGATATCGAACGGTCCCTCAAGTTTGGCGATGAGATAGGAGGCCACATTTTGTCCGGGCACATCGCCGGCACGGTCAAGGTCTATGTGATCGAGACGGAGGGCGACAACCGGACGATGTGGTTCGACGTGCCCCCGGACTTGATGCGATTCATGCTCTGGAAGGGTTTTGTGGCCCTCGACGGCGCCAGCCTCACGATCTCCCGAGTCGATCGCGAGGCCGATCGGATCGCGGTCAGTCTCATCCCCGAGACCTTGGAGCGCACGATCCTGGGATCGGTGGAGGTCGGGGCCGAGGTGAACGTGGAAGTGGATTCGCAGACTCAGGCGATCATCCACGCCGTAACGGACATCCTGAGCGACGCCGAGCTACGTTCGCAGATCCTCGGGTCCGGATGACCCAGCCAAACGACACTGCTGCGATCTCGTTTGCAGGGGTCTCGAAGTGGTTCCGGCCCAAGGGCCAGCTCGTTCACGCCCTATCTCAAGTGAGCCTCGACGTCAGCAAGTCCGAGTTCGTGAGCCTGATCGGACCTTCGGGTTGCGGAAAGTCGACGATGCTCCGGCTTACCAGCGGCCTGCTTGAGCCTGACTGGGGAACCTTGATGGTCGAGGGGGGCAGCCCGTCGGAGGCGCGCGCCCGCAAGCACTTCGGGTTCATTCCCCAGCACCCGGCACTGCTCCCGTGGCGGACCGTGCGGGCGAACGTCTCCCTGCTGTGTGACATCAACCACCAGCCCGAGGCTGAGGTGATGTCGGCGGACGATCAGCTCGATATGCTCGAGAGCATCGGCCTGGGCCCGTTCGTCGACGCCCTTCCAAGCGAGTTGAGTGGTGGGATGATGCAGCGGGTGAGCATCGCCCGGGTATTCGCCCTCAGGGCTCCTTTACTGTTGGCGGATGAGCCCTTCTCGGCTCTGGACGAACTGACCAGGGTCGAGATGCGGTACCTCCTGTTGAGCCTGTGGGAGCGGTCGGGGAGCACGGTCCTCTTCGTGACCCACTCGATCCCGGAGGCCGTTGTGCTCTCGGATCGAGCGGTTGTTCTGGCGGCGCGGCCCGGCCGGATCACGAAGGTGATCGATGTGCCGCTGCCCCGGCCCCGCGACGAGTCGATCGAGGACACCGAGGAGTACCGCGAGATCCTCCGCGAAGTGCGGAGTGCCCTGAAGGAAGGATGGTCCCATTGATGGCGGATGCGACCAGCCCGGACAGCATCCCGGTGGTGGAGGTGCCGCCGGAGATTCGACGGCAGACCTTCCGCCACGCCGTCTTTATGGTCGCTCCGTTCGCGGGTCTTGCCGCGTTCTTCCTGTTCTGGGAGTTTTACGTCCGGATCTCGGGGATTCGGCCCCTGACGCTTCCAAAGCCCTCGTCGGTTTTGATCCACGTTGTGGAGAATCCCGCGTTCTACTGGCACCACGCCACCGTCACCGTCCAGGAGGCATGGTGGGGGTTCTGGATGGCGTTCGTGCTGGCGGTTCTGGTGGCGACCGGCATGGCACATTCCAAGCTCGTCGAGCGTGCGGCCACGCCAATCATCGTGCTGATGCAGTCTATGCCCGTGGCCATTCTGGTGCCGATTTTCCTTCTCTGGTTTGGGTTCTCGTCATGGCCCAAGATCCTGACGGCGTTGTTGTTCGCCTGGATTCCGTTCGTGGCAAATGCGCTGACCGGTTTGCGGGCCATCGATCCGGAGACCCACGAGTTGCTCAAGTCGGTCAACGCCAGCAAGTGGGAGATTTATTGGCGGCTGCGGGTTCCGCACTCCTTGCCATATCTGTTCTCGGCAGGCCGGATCTGCATCGGCCTCGCTCTCGTCGGGGCGGTCGTCGGTGAGTTCTTCAATTCGAAGGACGGTCTCGGCAACACCGCGCGGGTCGCCCAGTCCCGCCTGTTGGTCGACCAGCTCTGGGGCAGCGTATTCGTGCTGGCATTCATCGGCGTCACCTTTGTGCTCGTTCTCATCGCGGTCGAGCACCGTGTCCTGCGCTGGCACTCGTCCCAGACCGTCGTGTGATTCGAAGGGAGTGAGTGATGGAGTACCGATCTCTCGGTCGAACCGGGATAAAGGTCTCCCGCTTGGGGCTCGGAGCGATGATGCTGGGCGCCTGGGGCAACACCGATTTGGCGGCGTGTCGCCGGATCGTGGACCGGGCGCTCGATGCCGGGATCAACCTTGTCGATACCGCTGATGTCTACGCGGCGGGCCAGAACGAGAAGATCGTCGGGGAGGCGATTAGGAGCCGGCGCAACGAGGTGGTCCTCTGCACTAAGTTTCATAACCCGGTCGGGGAATCGACCGACCCCAATAGCCGCGGCAACTCGAGACGCTGGATCATACAGGCCGTCGACGACAGCTTGCGCCGGCTCGGCACCGAGTGGATCGACGTCTACCAGGCACATCGACCGGATCCCGCGACCGACATTGATGAGACGGTCGACGCCCTCAACGATCTACTGCGCGCGGGTAAGATCCGGGCGTGGGGGACATCGACCTTCCCTGCCGAGCACCTGGTCGAAGCTCATTGGTCGGCGCACCGACGCGGGGTTACAGGGCCACACACTGAGCAGGCCCCCTATTCGATCCTCTGTCGGGGCATCGAGCGCGACGTGCTGCCGACGGCGCGGCGGTATGGGATGGGCGTGCTCACGTGGAGCCCGCTGTCTGGCGGTTGGCTGACCGGCAAGTATACCCGGGACGACCCCCGTCCCGAGGGAACGCGGGCTTTCACTCATCCCGATCACTTCGACGGCCAGAATCCGGCTAAGTTCGATGCTGTCGCGGCACTCGCCGAGGTGGCGGCCGAGGCTGGTATCTCGATGACTCACATGGCGCTGGCCTGGAATGTCGAGCATCCGGGGGTCACTACGGCATTGCTTGGTCCGCGGACCGAGGCTCAGCTGGCCGATCTGCTCAGCGCGGCCGACCTCCAGCTGAGCCCAGACGTGCTCGATGCGATCGATCGGGTCGTGGCTCCGGGGGCCAATGTCAACCCAGCCGACGTCGATTGGACCCCGTCGGGTCTAGACGTCGCTCATCGGCGCAGGACCCGAAATGGGGCAGGAACCGGCCGCTATGGTCTGACCGTAAGACCGCAATGACGAAATGACGCTCGTGAAGCGGCAGCCCTCCAGTCTCATGATGCACGCGATCGAGATCGGAGAGGTAGCTCTCGGCGACAACTCCTGCGTAGCCGGCGGAGGGGTTCACCTGAGCAAGGCGCAGGTCCAGAAGGCGTTCAATGCGACGGCGGCTCCAATTCAGGAGCCGCAGGTGTTCGCGGATTGGCGACCGATGCGCTTGAGTTGGTGACCAACTAACCGACCTTCCGGGTATTTGTCGAGCCCCTACCGGCCGATGATTGATCAGGTCGGCGTCGACGTCGGCAGCAGCTCGACGCGCGCAGTTGCGATCGATCAGGCACCGTGCTCTCCAGCTTGATCGCCGGCTCCTCACCCTCGGATGTCCCTCATCAGGGTGAGGAGCCGGCGCCGTGGCTGGCCGGTACGGTCGAGGCTCTTGGAGCCCTTGGTCGAGCCCGCGTCTATCTGGATTGGGGGCCAGAGCCTGACGACGGTCGCGCACAGTGGCGAGCTGGTGATCACCCTCCGCCACGTGGTCGGAGCCACCCTGCCTCCGTCCCAGCAGCATGCTGTTCATGCGGACCTGCTTCCCGACTTCGGGGAGGCGGTGCCGGCCGGGCGGGTGCGCATGTTGATATTCGAGGATGAGTATGGGGCGTTCAGGCTGTACTGACGAATCGCGCGCCCCTCGGATGTTTTATGTATGAGCCCACTCGATCCGACGGGTCTTTAAGCTATAATCCCATCCAACGCACTGAAACGTTGGTGAAAGCGCGCAGAAGTGGAAGTGGGCGCGTGCGCTGTGTGCGTCGGTGCGCACCGGCTGCGATTGAAATACTAACGGAGGGTTTGCATGAGAACTCACGCTCAGGCAGTGGTGATTGGCGGCGGGGTGGTGGGCTGCAGCGTACTCTACCATCTCAGCAAGGCTGGATGGAAAGATGTGGTTTTGGTCGAACGCAAACAGCTCACCGCCGGGTCAACCTGGCATGCTGCGGGCGGAATCCACACCCTTAATGGTGACCCCAACGTGGCCGCGCTGCAGAAATACACGGTCGAACTGTATCAGGAAATTGAAGAAATATCCGAGGTTCCGTGTGCGATCAACCTGCCTGGCGGCCTGTTGCTAGCCGATACCGAACAGCGCCTGGATTGGCTGCGCATGGCTCATGCCCGGGGGCGTTATCTCGGGATGGAAACCGAGATTATCACTCCGGCAGAGGCAAAAGAAATCATGCCTTTCATGGACGAGAGTAAATTTGTCGGCGCGATGTACGACCGCCACGAGGGCCATGTGGACCCCTCCGGGGTGACGCACGCCTACGCAAAGGCTGCGGAAAAGGCCGGGGCGGAGGTGTATCTGGAGACATGGGCAAAGGAAATCGTGCGGCGGCCTGACGGAAGTTGGGATGTGGTGTGCGACCGGGGCGCCATCAATTGCGAGCACGTGGTCAATGCCGGCGGTCTCTGGGCACGCGAGGTCGGGCACATGATCGGGCTCGAGCTGCCGGTGCTAGCAATGGAACACATGTACCTTCTTACCGATGCGATACCGGAGGTGCAGCAATTCACGCAGGAAAGTGAAAAAGGCATCCCGATGATGATTGATTTCGGGGCGGAGATTTACAGCCGCGAGGAGCAGGGCGGGTTGCTGCTGGGCACTTACGAGAAGGCGTGCGTGCCCTGGTCGCCGTTGGAGACGCCGTGGGATTTCGGCTCACAGCTGCTGGACGCGGACATCGACCGCATTTCCCCGTCGTTGGAGGTGGCCTTCGCGCATTTTCCTATTTTCAACGATGCGCGCATACGTCAGGTGGTGAATGGCCCCTTTACCTTTGCGCCGGACGGGAACCCGCTCGTTGGGCCGGTGCGCGGTCAGCCAGGGCAGTGGGTGGCCTGCGGCGTGATGGCCGGTCTAGCTCAAGGCGGCGGAGTCGGGCTGGCGCTGGCAAACTGGATGATTGAGGGCGACCCTGGTTTCGACATCTGGGGTATGGATGTAGCCCGTTACGGCGACTGGGCGACGCCGGGTTACACCAACACCAAGGTGCAGGAAAACTACTCGCGCCGCTTCCAGATTGCCTTCCCCAACGAGGAGCTTCCGGCTGCGCGCCCGCTGCAAATGTCACCGATATATGGCCGCCTGGCGCAAGCGAACGCGGTGTGGGGCGTGGCTTATGGGCTGGAATACGCGCTCTGGTTCCAGCGCGATGGGGAACCGCCAGTGGAGGAAGTGACCTTCAAGCGCTCGAATGCTTTTGAGCGCGTGGCGGCGGAGGTGGCCACCGTACGTGAATCGGTTGGTCTGATGGAGACCACCGGTTTTGCTAAATTTGAATTTACGGGGTCCGGCGCGCGCGGTTGGCTTTCCAATCTGCTGGCAAACAGGATTCCGGATAGCGGCCGACTGGCGCTAGCGCCGATGTTGAATCACAACGGGAAACTTATCGGGGACTTCACCGTGGCGACGCTGGAGCCGGAACGGTTCATGCTGGTTGGCTCCGGCGTGGCCGAGCGGTATTACGAGCGCTATTTCGATGCGCATTTGCCCGCCGATGGGTCGGTGCAACTGCGTACGCTGGGGCCGGAACTGGCCGGGCTTTCCATCGCTGGGCCGAAAACACGCGAGACGCTGCAGGCGCTCACGCGTGCTGACCTGTCTGCGGATGCCTTCCCCTTTCTGCACATCCGCGAGATGAACGTGGGGATGATCCCGGCGCTTGTTGGGCGCATTAGCTACACTGGTGATCTCGGATACGAGTTGTGGGTTCCGGCCAGCTATCAGGCGGCGCTTTTTGATTTGCTGCGCGAGGTGGGCGAGGAGCACGGGATGGGGCTTTTGGGGTTGCGCGCGCTCGACTCGCTGCGGCTGGAGAAGAGTTTCGGTGCCTGGGCATCGGAGTATCGCCCGATATACGACCCGTATGAAGCCGGGCTGGGGCGCTTTGTCGAGCTTGATAAAGATGGATTTGTTGGGCGGGAGGCAGCCGAACGTGTCCGTGCCGAGGGTCCAGCGCGGCGGTTGATGACCTTCGTTGTGGAAGCTGAGGACGCCGACGTTCTCGGCGACGAGCCCATCTGGCATCGGGGTGAGGTCATTGGCTGGGTCACTTCGGGCGGGTATGCGCACTGGTCGCGGGTGTCGGTTGCGTTGGGGTACGTGCCCGTCGAACGGGCGGATGCGGATGATGGCTTTGAGATTGAGGTGCTGGGTGTGCGCCGCGTGGCGCATCCGCAGCGCGAGCCGCTGTTTGATCCCACAGGCGCGCGCATGCGCGGCTGAGCCCGATGCGCGCACTCACACAGCCACCACCTCGTGCGCTACCAGGTGCACTGCGCTGTGTTCGAGTTGCAATTGCCCGCGGATGAGCGCGAAGGCCGCCCGACAACCGGCGCGATGTTGAGCATAGATATCCGGATAAACGACCACATTTAGCAGCCCGCTGCTGTCTTCCAGAGCCAGAAAGCAGATGCCGCGTGCTGTGGGTGGGCGCTGCCGCGCCACCACCATGCCGCCCACTGTGACGCGCTGGCCATCGCGCAAGCCGGAAAGCTGCACCACCGGGAGCGCTCCGGCGCGGGCGAAAATCTTGCGGCGCAAATCAGTCAGGTGGCGGCGCGCGCTCACCCTGGTGACGGCGAACTCTGTCGCCAGCTGCTCGGCGGCTGTCATTGGCGGCAGCGGTACGCCTTCGGCGCGGGTGGGCAGCGCCAGCGGCGGCGGCCCGGTTGCAGTGCGGTAGGCCTCCGCCAACTCCCAGAGCAATTGACGGCGGTCTCCGGAAGGGTGCAAATAATCGAGCGCGCCGGCCAGTAGCAGCGATTCCACCGTCGGGCGCGGCAGCGCGGTGCGACGCAGAAGCCCGGCCAGAGAGCGAAAAGGCGCGCGCCGACGCTCTTGCAGCAGCAACTCGATTTGCTCTGCGCCCAGCCCGTGGATGGATTGCAGCCCCAGCCGCACCGCACCGGTTTGCAGTGTGCTGCCGGCCTGAGAGTGGCGCAAATCCACAGGTAGAAAACGCACCCCCGCGCGGCGCGCATCGGATAGCACCACGTGCGCGGGATAGAACCCCATCGGCTGCTGGCGCAGCAATCCGGCGAAAAACGGGGCGGGATGGTGGCAGCGCAGCCATGCCGACCAATAGGTGATGACCGCAAAGGCGGCGGCGTGCGCTTTGGAGAAGGCGTATCCGCCGAACGCTTTCAGCTGCTCGAAGGCTTGGCCGGCGATGGCGGCGCTCACTCCGCGTGCCTGCGCTCGCGCCAGAAAGCGAGCGCGGAAAGCTTGCAGTTGTTCGCCGGCGCGCTTGTGGCCCAGCGCCCTCCGCAGCAGTTCTCCCTCGCCGGGTGTAAAGCCGGCAAGGTCGCGTGCCACTTTGAGCACCTGTTCCTGAAAGAGAATCACGCCCAACGTCTCGCGCAGAGCCGGTTCGAGCAGCGCGTGCAGGTATGTCACCGGCTCACTCTTTTCGCGCCGCCGCAGATAGGGGTGCACCATGTTTGCCTGCAGCGGCCCGGGCCGAATCAATGCCACCTGCACGGTCAGGTCGGTGAAGGAGCGCGGCTGGAAGCGCGGAATCAGCGTGGCTTGCGCGCGGCTTTCCACCTGGAAGACCCCGATGGTCTCGGCGCGGCAGAGCATATCGAACACGGCAGGGTCATCGAAAGTGAGCGCCGCCAGATCCGGAGGAGGGTCAATTAGAGCGCACGCATCGGCGATGGCGGCGAGCATGCGCAGGCCGAGCACATCCAGCTTGATCCAGCCCATGAGCTCGAGTGAGTCTTTATCCCATTGCACCACGGTGCGCGCTTCCATTGTGGCCGGCTCGACCGGGATTTGCGCGGCCAGCGGGCGCGTGGAAAGCACCATGCCGCCGTTGTGGATGCCGAGATGGCGCGGGAAGCCCTCCAGACGGGCAGCCAGCTGCAGCAGCTGCTGCCAGCGCGGGGAGTGGAAATCATCCCCCAGCGTGGCGCGCAGGCTCTCGGATTGCGGCAGGGCAGCCGCGGAGTAATCGTCCAGCCCGGCGCTGGCGCGTTGCAGCAATCCCTCGTCGAATCCCAACGCAAAGCCGATATCGCGCAGCGCAGAGCGCGCGCGGAATGTGACCACGGTGCAGGCCATGGCCACATGCTCCGGACCATATTTGTGATAGATATATTGGATGACTTGCTCGCGGCGGTCGGCGGCGAAATCGATGTCGATGTCGGGCGGGGTGGGGCGCTCGGGCGAAAGGAAGCGTTCGAAGACCAGGCCGGCGGCCAGTGGGTCGATGGGGGTGATGCCGAGCAGGTAAGCCACCAGCGAGTTAGCGGCGCTGCCGCGCCCCTGGCAGAGGATGCCACGCCGGCGGGCGAAGCACATTACATCCCATACCAGCAAAAAGTAGTTCGCCAGGCGCTGCTCGGCAATTAGTTTGAGTTCGCGTTCGAGCGTGCGCTGGTATTTGTGCGCCTCTGCGCCGGACTTGCGGCCGAGTGCTGTGCGGCAGAGCGCGCGCAGGTGTGCATCCGCGCTGACGTCGGGCGGGAGCTGCATCTGCATCTGTGGCAGCGCCTGCGGGCCGGTGGGAGGGCGCGCCCGGCAACGCTCGGCCACGGCAAGTGTGTTGCGCAGCGCCTGCGGCCATGCGGCGAAGAGGGCTTTCATCTCTTGCGGGCTGCGGAAATAATATTCGTGGTTTGCGCGCAGCCGGCCGTCGGCGCGCTCCAACGGCAGCCGCTGGCGGATGCAGGTGAGCACATCGTGGAGGCGCGCGTCGGCGGGGGTCAGGTAGTGCACGTTGCCGGTGGCTATCAGCGGCAGCCCCAGTCGGTGCCCCAATCTCTCCATCCAGGCGTTCAGGTAACGGTCGTTGCGCTCGTGGTGGCGCTGCATCTCCAGAAAGAAGTGTTCTCGGCCGAACATGTCGGCGTAGCACGCGGCGGTGCGGGCGGCTCGCTGGTGATCGTGGGTAAGCAGCGCGCGCGCTATCGCGCCACGCCGGCAGCCGGAAAGCGCAATCAATCCGGCGGTGTTTTCTGCCAGCGCGCTCTCCGGCAGGGCCGCGTGCCCTTTTTCGCCCTCGCGGTGTGCGCGGGTGATAAGGCGGCACAGGCTGGAGTACCCGCGCTGAGTTTCGGCCAGCAGAGTCAGGTGGTCGCTGTTTTGCGCCAGAGTGAGTTCGCAGCCGATTATTGCTTTGAGGCCGGCCTGTTGCGCAGCCTGCCAGAAGCGCGGCAGACCGTAAAGGCCGTTGTGGTCGCTGAGCGCCAGCGCGGGCATATCCCACTCGGCGGCCTGCGCTACCAACGCCTCGGGGGTGGGCACGCCGTCCAGCAACGAGAAATAGGAGTGGGCGTGTAATTCAATGTATGGCACGGTCGAGAAACCAGAGCCCTTCGCCATCGCGGAAGAGGGTGAGCACGCGCCCATCGGCGATGCTTACCTGAAAATAATCGCGCTGGGTGGGCTGCTCCCACCAGTGCTGCTGCACGCGCCAGTGCTGGTGTACGTACTCCACTGGGTGTGAGCGTTCGCGCAGGCGCAATGCCGCCGGGTCGCCACCGGGCGCGCAGCGCACCTGTACCGGTGTCGGCTCGGGCGGGTCTATGGCGCTGGCCCTCTGCACCACGTTATCGCCAAAGCGCTGCTGCAGGCTATGTAAAGCCTGCTGGCGCTGCGCCGCCGTGCGCTCGCTGCGCTGCTGCAAGAGGTTCATCTGGCGCGCGCCCTGCTGCCACTGGCGCAGCGGATAGGCTGTCAGTTGCAGCGCGGCGATGGGCGTCGGCGGCTTCAATTGATTCAGCAAGTGCGCGGCCATGCGTTGGAGGCGCGCGCGTGCAGCCGAGGGGGGCTTGAGGGCCGCCCCCCGGTGGTGGGCGCGGCCGCTCTCATCGGTCGCCGCCAGCGCCAGCGCGGTGGCGTGGTACCCGGCTCGCTCTAGGCGCTGTGCCAGCCGCGCTGCCAGCTGCTGCAGCCGGTTTTGTAATGTCTGAAACTCAGCCAGCGGCTCGGGCAGCGTTAGGGTGCAGACTATCGCAGGCGGCGGTGCGTAGGGCTGCAGCGGACTCGTATCACGTCCGCGCGCCAGATCGTGGAAGTGTACCAGTTCCGGGCCAAATTGGCGCACCACGGCCGCGTGCGGCAACCGCGCGAATTCACCCAGAGTGCTGATGCCAAATAGATGCAGGCGGCGCAGCATTTCTGGCGGCGGGTCGGGGAGTGCGGTCAGTGGCAGGGCAGCCAGAAAAGCGGCCTGCTGCCCAGCCGGGATGATGCGGGCGGGGCGCGCCTGCAGCGCGGCGCGGGCGGCGGTGAATTTATCCCCGGCGATGGCGGCTGTGACCGGCAACTGCGTCTCGGAGCGCGCCTGTTGTGCCACCGCTATGGCCAGCGCGTTCTCGGAGCGAAAGGTGCGCGCCAGCGTGGTCACGGCGATGAAAAACTTTCCCGGACCGTCGCTCTCGATGCGGGTACAGAATGCGCTCAACGCGCTCTCGAGCTGCTGGTGCGCCTGCTGATAACGCACTTCGGCAGCGGGCAGAAAGCGCGCCAGCGGGCAGCGCTGCTCGACGCTCCGGCGCGAATCTCCGGGTCGGACGCCGGCTGCGCGCAACGGGTGCGCAGCCGCCAGCACGCGCTGATCCCAAGGGCGCAGCAGCGCCAGCGGTTCCCCGGCCAGTCGCGGGTCACGCTGGATTTCAACCTGAAGAGGAAGCTGCGCGAGCAGCAGACAGAGAATACGCATCGAGCAATCGAAAACGGAAAATAGAACAAGAGTTCTATTAATAACACAGCAGTGGCACTTCTGTCAAGGGGGAATTTGCTGTACCCGCATTGTTCGCAGAAGCAACTGGAGCAGGCCATGAGGTGAGGCTGTGCGCTGCCGTATCAGGTGATTCTCTCAGTATAACTGCGTGTACTTTTCACACGGCGGTTTCGCGTGGTCAGAAGTGCGGCGAGGGTCAGGGCTATTGTTATAGTAATACTTATCGTCCCCCACCTCAGTCGAGCTGGACTCAGGCGCGGCATAATCTGCACCTGATGTCGTCCGGCATCGCTCCAGAAACCAATTAACCCGAGCCCTGTCGGTACCGCATGCACCACTTTACCATCCAGCAAGACGGACTGGTGTGGGAAATAGGATAGGCTCACCTGCACAAATGCAGCGTCAGTCAATTCGTATGTAATGTCTGTGGTCTGCAAACCCCAGTTGTAAGAGATTGCCTTGGCTTCGAGAGGCGCTTTTCCGGTTCGACGATTTCCCTCACCGCTTGGTTTAGTGATGTAAATAGTCTCCGCTGCATTGCGGCTCTGGTCGATTCCGACAGGAATGTGAGCAGCGGATATATGCTCGACTACTTCGGTTCGCGGGCTTGCCAGCACCACGGTGTGTGACGGGTTAATGAGCAGATGCGACAGGCCGGGGATTGATTGCTGTTCGGCAGGGAGCGAATCCCGAGTGATGACGTAGCCGACATTCGCTAGGTAGAGCATCTCCTGCCCGGCGATCGCCTCCACGAACACCGCGGAGGGGGCCCGGTCATCCCAGATGCCGGCTGTTTGCTGCAGACCGGTGTGTTGATAGATGTCAAGTAATGAACGGTTGTCGGGTTCGAAGACGCGCAGCGCCGAGTCTCCGTGGCTCTGCAACCACGCGATAACGCGCTCGCGTCCGGTTTGCTGGCGTGCGTGCGCGGGGGGCTCGAAGGCGTTTACCAGCAACGTGAGCGGAGCCAAATCGAACGCCATTGCCAGCATGGCCAGCGCGCACAGGATAACATAAGGATCCGTGCGGAGGGAATGCCGTGCTGACCGCCGCTGTGCGCTCTTTAGCAGCCGGCGGACTGAGTGCTCGCCCGCGAGCCCGGGGACGGCAACGCCGCTCAAAGCTGCCAGAGAGAATCCGAGATAGATTATGTAATACCCAGGCGTGTGCATACCGTACACCACACTTCCAAATGGCAACGCGCGGTGCAAAGACTGAAAAAAAGGAACGTAGTAGGGTCCCAGTACCAGCCAGAGAGCAATCAGAGCCATCGCTATCAGGCCGAAATGCTCATGACGCCGGCGGTATATGCTCAGGGCAGCGCCGATGGCGGCCAATATACTGACACTTATGCCAACGTAGCCTCCCCACATAGAAGGGGTGAGGTAGCTGCCCGCGAACGTGAACACCTGATTCAGGCGGACTAAATCTAGCGCGAAGCCCTGGCGTTGAATGAATCCAACTATGGGGCTGTTGGCCTCCGTCAGAGGCGGGACCACGAACAGGCCCGCAGCCAGTATGCCTGTAACGGGCACTGCCAGGGCAAACAGTAGCATTCGGATGAGCCTGAATGCGCTCTTGATTCCCGTAGGGAAAAGTCCGCGCACTAACAGGTTAAAGAAGAGTAGCCCGGCAGCCGCCAATCCATAGGCGAGGTGCCCGGCGATACTCAGTGCGGTCGTCAATGCGGCAAGCGCCCATGCGCGGCGGAAACGTTCTTGCCGCACAATACACTCAGCATAATAGAACTGCCAGGGTAACAGGAAAACAGGCAGTGCCACCGGCAGTAGGCCCACCAATACCAATTTGTGATAAAGGTAAAAAGCAAATCCGTGCGCAAACGCGGAGGTCAACCCGGCCGCACGCGAACCAGTCAGTATTTCGATGTAGAGGTATGTGCCCCACACTGCCAGCCCGTGCAGTGCGTAGAGCGCCAACCTGGTCGCCACCAGCATGTCCGGAACGAGAAATCCTACGAGGGCTGCAGGAGCGTATGACAGCCAGTTGTAGAACTGCCCAAAGGGGATGCCCAGAGCGGCCACGTTTGTCCACAAAGGCACTTGCGCCGAGCGCAGATAATCTCGCAGCAAGGCTGCCCAGGCTAGGTAGTTTCTTCCGTCAGCGGTCGCTGTGGTAGAGCCGGGCTGCAAGTAATAGCTTCCCGAGACTGCACCGAGGAGCAGTACGGTCAGGGTGGTTAATCGGCGCTGCTGCAGCACCCGCTGTAGGGCGATGGAAAGGAACTTGCCACAGTATTCGAGCCATGCGAGCAGCAGCAGTGCGCTTGCCGCGACGATGCGCATAGGCCAGCGTATTGCATAGAGAACCTCCACCCAGGCCGGGCGGTGATGCCAGGTGACGAGCGGATATCTAGCCGAGTAAATCACATTCAGACGAAAATAAAGGTACGCCAATCCCGCAAGGCCAATGCCTACGCAGAAAAGCGCCACGCGGCGGCGGTCAGGTTCTGGATTGACAGGTGTGCTAGCTGGCATGGCGCTGCTATTATATGGCATTGAGTGATGCGCCGTATTACCTGTCTCTTCGGAATTGGAAGCATTTTCCTCGCTGGATGCATGCCGAGGGTCACGGGCGGATGCATCATTCAACCTCACAGCGAGTGCAGGCAGGCCAATCTTAACGGGTCTGATTTGAGTGGCGCGAATCTTTTCGGCGTGGACCTGAGCGGTGCCGATCTGAGCGGCGCTAATCTGCACCGGGCTTATTTGCGCTGGACCGACTTGCGAGGCGCCAATTTGCGTGGCGCAAACCTGACCGAAGTAGACCTTCGTATGGCGCTGTATGATTCGGACACCATCTGGCCGCAGGGGCTGCACCCTATCGGGACTGGAGCCATGTTTGTGCCGCGTTAGTTTGCCCGTTTCGCGGTGGTTTCGGGTGGTTGTTTTTCGAATAGGCGGCCACTTTCTATCCATTGGCGCCGCCGACACTAAATGAGTACGACCGCGCGAAAAGGGCGGTTTGAAGGCTACTTTGTATTGGCTGTAGTGCTGCTCGGTGTTGGGATACGGGCATACCAGCTGGCTGGCGAGATCATCGCCGACGATGAATGGCACGCACTTTACAGGTTGCTGATAGTCGATTACAGTCACATTGTCACCCACTTCGGCTATGCTGATTACAGCATACCGCTGACGATGTTTTACAAGGCGCTTTCCGATACCGTTGGCTTGAACGAAGTGGGAATGAGGCTGCCCGCTTTTCTGACCGGCATCTCCATGCCGCTGGTGGTGCCGCGATTGTGGCGCAGGTATATAGGTCGCAATGCGTATCTTTTCTTCGTCGTGCTGCTCTCGGTTTCCCCGCTGCTGGTGTATTTCAGCCGCACCGCGCGCCCTTATGCGCTGACGGTGCTGCTAGCCTCCGTGGCGCTAGCAGCGTGCTTTCGCTGGTGGCACGAGCCCGGGCCCCGCTGGGCCGCTGTTTACCTTTCCTCCACTGTGACAGGCGCATACCTGCATGTCGCCTCGTTGCTTTTCACTTTTATGCCCGTGGCGTTTTTCGGGCTACTTGCTCTGCGCAGCGCGGTCGGCGGCGACGCGCGGCCTGTGCGGCGGCTCACTGCGCTTGGGTTGTGGGCGCTCTTCCTGCTCACGATTGTCATCGGCCCCCCGCTCTACGTTGACCACGCCAATTTTCTGGCGAAGAGCGGAATGCAATCGCTCAGATGGCATGCACTCATTGGCGCGGTTCGCCTGTGGGCCGGAAGTGGGAACCACTTTCTGATTGCGGTTCTATTTGTGCTGGGCGCCGTGGGGGTGGGGTGTTTGTGGCACCGGCAGCGGCTCTGGTTGCAATACTGTCTTTTTTGTGCAGCTGGGCTACTGGCGATAGTGGCCTTATCGCGCGGAGTTGGGCTGGACGAGGCGATAGTATTGGCGCGGTACGGTCTGCCGGTGGTGCCGGTGTTCTTGATGCTGGTGGCGTGCGGTCTCGGCCACGGGGTATCCAGATGGGCTTCCTCCAGCGGGCGTTACGTTGCGGCCGGGATGCTGGTTCCGGTCCTGTTGCTGGCGGGGCCTCTTCGGGCGCAGGCATATTATCCGAATCAGTTCACCGGGCACATGCTCTTTCAGTCTGACTACCGCTTGGAAGCCAATCCATACCGCTTCCTGCAGCCGGAACGCATCCCGGAATTCTATTGGATGTTAGGCGAACAGCCCCCCGCAAGCCTGACCATAATTGAGGCGCCATGGGACCTCGCATGGCACCACATCCGCTTGAACTTCTATCAAAAGGTGCACAGGCAGCGCGTGCGTATTGGCTTTCTCGGCGCGCTGTGCGGGAGTGACTGGCACGGTTTTACAGGCGAGTATCCTCTGGAAGCTACGGGAATGAAGTTCCGCAATTTCGTTCACCTTGAGCGGGTGCTGCAAGCGGGCGCGCGCGAGGGTGATTACGTTGTGTTCCACAGCCGCTCTCCCTCTTCCGGGCAGCAGGCGGACACAATCACGCGCTGTATCGATGTGTTTGCAGAGCAGGTCGGCGAATCATTCTATGAGGATGACGAGATTGTTGTTTTCGCGGTTGCTGGAAGCACGCGAGCGGGCGGCACCGAGACTCGTTGAGGGGAGGAGAAAGGATGACTCTTGACGTAAATCAGCGTCGCTCGCGGGTGGTCGTGGTGCTGCCGGCGTATAACGCGGCGAACACCTTGGCTGATACCGTCAGCGAGATTGACAACTCTGTGGTGGATGAAGTTATTCTGGTCGATGACGCCAGTCAGGACGGCACAGTGGCTCTGGCGGAAGGCATGGGGCTTGTGACGGTGCGACATGCGCGCAACATGGGTTATGGCGGCAACCAGAAAACGTGCTACCGTGCGGCTCTTACCGCCAACGCAGACATCGTAGTTATGTTACATCCGGATTATCAGTACACGCCGAAATTGCTGCCGGCGATGGTGGCGTTAATAGATTCCGGATTGTACGACATTGTCCTCGGATCCCGCATACTCGGCAAAGGCGCTCGCCGGGGCGGCATGCCGTTATACCGATACGTGGCGAATCGGCTGCTCACCTTCTTCCAGAACGTGTTACTGCGAGAGAAATTGTCCGAATTCCACACCGGATACCGGGCATTTTCGCGCCGGGTGCTTGCTGAGTTGCCGCTGGCAGAAAACTCGGACGATTTTCTCTTCGACAATCAGATTCTGGGGCAGGCGATATATTTCGGTTTTCGCATTGGCGAGGTAACCTGTCCGACACGCTACGAACCACGCTCATCATCAATTAATGTCTGGCGGTCGATGAAATATGGCTTGGGAGTGATCTGGACTTCGATGTTGTTTCTGCTTGCCAAATGGAGATTTGTTCGTCCAGCGATATTTTCGCCCGGGGGCCGGCGGCTAATCTGAGTGTCTGCGTTCCTGCCTCGCTCCGGCCGAAATTGTTACGGCTGGCAAAACGCCATAGAATGAATGGTGGCACGGACTGAAAGTAAAAGGAGAAAGAGGTTGACGAAATACACATGTTCCGACTGTGGAATGGAAGTTGAAAACATGCGCTGCGGAAAATGCGGCGCGGAACTTGAGCACGGGTCGCTCGCGCTCGAAGATGGCAGCACGGTCGGCATCTCAGAGTGCCCCAACGGCTGCGGGAAGATCAAATCGCCCGCCTGCTGCGGCGCCGACATGACCCCGGACGGATAACCTTATACAACCGACGCAGGCTCCAGAAGCCGTGAGCAGCACGGTGAAAACCAGAACTAATCCGCGGCTGTGCCGCCTACTGGGTTGTTACACTGCTGCGTACGCGATCCGCATCGAGGGTGCCGAGGGAGCGCCATTTCTCAATCCCGTTGGCATCGAAGAAGATGAATGTCGGGGTGAAGCTAAAATCGAAACGATCACCTAGTTGGCGCCCTACCGGGTCATGAACATTTAACCGGATTATCTGCAGTCTTCCTCCTAGTTCTGTTTCTAACCTGTTCACGACAGGCCGGATCGCAATACAAGCCAGTCAATACTCCGATTGAAACTCCAGTAGTGTTGGCTTCCCGGCAGCCAGCCCTGCCTCGACAGCATCCATTTTCGTCAATGTACTCGGGCCCGGGCGAAGCAACAGCCATGAAAGACCAAAGGCGCTGGCCATAACAACGAGTGCGACCACATCAAAAAATCGGACGCCGTCTCGCAAAAGTGTGACGGCGACAACGGCGTAAACAATGATGGCGCTCAGCGTAAACGAATGTTGATTGAAGTAATTCATTTGCTGTGTTTCGCGGAACGCACCTTTCCTTGTCGCCCGCTTTCAGAGTACTCCGCCTGCGAGGTGAACAGCGAAGAGCAGCATCAGTCCACCACAATCGGGCCGGTTATTGTGGCGGCGTCAGGCAGATCTGCGTCCACTTCCCGAGGCAGCCGCCGGTTGCCTTCCAGATGGTAAAACCCAATCAGCAGCAGGGTTGGTCCAGGGACTGTTCCTTCGGGGATCGTGAATTCGTGTTCATCTAGAATGATCTCCTTCGCGCCCCAGAATGTGGTGGGGTAATTCCCATCCTGAGGAGGTCCGTCATCCTGGGCAATCATTTGTCCGTCCGAATCCAGAAGATGGGCAAAGATGGTATAGGATATATCCAGCGGCCCGGACGCTTCCCAGGCCACCGTTGCGGAAACAGTCTCGCCGGGGCGCGCTCTTAGCGCGGACCAGCCATAACCGGTCAGCACGATGCTCTTCTGAAAGCGAGCCTCGGTGCGGTATTGCTGCTCAGCAACCGGCGCGGGTGATGTGGGCATCAGTTTGACTCTTCCCACGACCACGCGTCGCGATGGGATGCCGTCGAGTGTGCGGGCGGGCAGCTGCTGTCTGGTGTCATAATCGTAGAAACCTGTTGTGACGTCAACCACCACCGGCCGTGAAAGTTCTTTGGAGACTGGTACAAGGTAGGTGTCACAGAACATGTTGCCGGGTTGCCAATAGGAGGTGGGAAAAGTACCGAGTCCCGTGTAAGTGTCTCGTTGGCCCAGGGAGTTTAACCTATGGTCGAGCAAGTGAACGTAAAAAACGTAATCTGTGGTCATCTCAGCGTTAGAGCGCCAACATGCCCTCAGGTTGACATTTTCCCCCTGACGGACCGGCTGGGCTGACACGCTCGTTCCCATCAACGCAATCCCATCGCCCCAAACGATGTCTGCGGGGGTTTAAATCTGCGCTGCCACTAACGCTTCAGTCAGCAATCGCGGCCTTGCATAAGTCCAGGGCAGAAACAGGCCGATGGAAAATACGGCAACACCGAGCATGAAGGCTACAATGCCTTTGTGTATGACCCGGCGCCATCGGGAAAACCATGCAAATATTCCGTGCGCGAGCAGGGGCGACAGCGCCGAGAGCGCTGGAAAGACGTAGCGGGCATTTGCCCCGGTAGGATTATTGACCATATAGAAAACCGCCGCGGCAGTAAAGGTGACCAGTGTGGTTAGAAACACTAGCCAGACAGGCCAGCGAGTTTGGGCCCAGCGTCTGTACTGCGTCACCCGGACAAAGCTTTTGATGAGTCCCCCGGTTGCGACGACTGATAGCGCTAGGAAGATCCAGTAAATTATTGGCGGTAGCGGAACCTGGCCATACGCGAACCGCCCCCACAAAGTGGTCCAGCTATAGACGAGGTCGTGCCATATCCATGTCGTCCCCAGCTGCCTGCGTGAAACCCAATCTCCCATCACCGACAGCGTGAACAGTTCCCCATACAACAAGAGATGTCGGATGAACCACCACCCCGACAACGCCAGCGCGATTCCGATCACTACCGCGATGCGTGAGATGAATAGTTTTCTATCTTGTCGCTGCTCGGCTGTATATACCAACGCAACGCCCCAGGGAATGGCCAGCATCAGGCCTGTCAGTTTAGATAGTAATGCGCAGCCCCAAACCACGCCAATGAGGATAGTGGTTCTATAGGTAAAGCCATCTTTTAGTGCCCGCACGCTTAGCCAGAGGGATAAGGTTCCACATAGTATGATCAAGTTATCGTTAGTAATCGCTCCAGCTAGGTATAAAAACATTGGGTTCAGGACGGCGATGGACAGCATGGCAGCTACTTTGGTTGGCTCATCGGGCCACAGGGTGCGCCCCAATAGCCACATTGCCGTTACCGTGCAAAGAGTTAGGACGATGGACCAGAGACGCAGCAGGTGAACTGTCAGGGCGGTGCCGCTATAGGGGAAAGTCTGTGAATCTGTGTTAAGGTACTGTTGCTTGTTGTCTCGGCTCACTTGTTCAGGCATGTAAGCCCAAAAAGGGTTGCCGGGTGGGATTTCTTCCGGGTCATCGATCCAGGCAACTAGCATCGCACCGACAGCATAGTACAGCGGCTGTCGGTGCAAGCCATTAGGTGCCCGGTCGAACAACCGCCGGGTTTGACGGACTTCTTTGCTCAATTCCTGCACTGGCAGTTTTCTTTCATTAACCAGGTAGCGTACGAACTGATAGTGTTGCAGCTCGTCGGGTGGCTCGAAGAGGGGATTAATCACGCTGCTGAGCAGCGACAATGCGGCGACCAATGCCAGTGCGGCCCACAGCACACGGCACTGCCGGTTGATCCCGTGTGTAGCTCGCATTGCGGACAAGCCTTCCATCTCAGAGCACTCCGCCGGCAAGCAGCGCGGCGAAGAGCAGCATCAGCGCGCCCATCGCGCCGTGCACGATGTGGGCGCGGGCTCGCAGCGCCCTGATTGCTCCGGTGCCCGAAAGCATGGCTGCCACTGTGATGTACCAGCTCGCGTCGGTGCACGTGGCCACCAAGCTCATCGCAAGCGAGGTGCGCATGGGCGCGTCCGCTTTGATGAAAGGGGCGTAAATTGCCAGCATCCAGGCCAGAATCTTCGGGTTAAAAAGCGCCACCAGAAAACCCTGTACGAGGCCCACTCGCCCCGATAGCGCGTGTTGCTCCAGTGTCCCTCCGGGTTCGGGGCCGGCGGCTGCCTGCCTAATAAAGGTGAGACTAAGCCAGAGTAGAAGCGCGGTGCCGCCCCAGCGCAGCAGCGCTTCGATTGAGGAGTGGGCGGCCAGCGCGAAGGCCAGCCCGGCGGCAGTGGCGAAGGCGTATACACCGAAACCGATGCCGTGACCGAGGCCGGTGAGCATGCCGTGCCGCCGCCCGCCGCTCATGGTGTTGCGCAGCACCAGCGCCAGTGAAGGCCCGGGCGACATCGCGCCCAGCACCAGCGCCAGCGTGAGCGCGGCCCAGCTTTCAGGCGTCATGGGCAGCGCCTGCGGGTAGTGGGCTGCTCCGGCGTGGTCGGGGGGGTGCATGTCGTGGCGGGCGCGTGTTGGTTAGTTGCGTTCATCTCAATTGAGAAGCTGCCGCAGTCGCGGTAGCAGGTAACGGTAGTAGCGCCAAGCATAGGGATGGTCGCGCGGGACAATCTGGCAATCGCTATCGCCATGGTAGTAATACGAAAGCCATTCATAGGGCACCCGACCGGCGTCGGCGTAGCTGGCGGGCGGAACCGGCGATGGGTCGCGTGGAACCCAGATCGCCAGCTCGGGCTTTTCGGGAGCCGGCATGCGCGCAATTTGCCAGAGCTGCTTCGTCGAGGGAAAGAAAGCCTCCTCCATCGCACGCAACCGGCTGGATAGAACTGGGTGCTCAAAGGTGCGGTAATCGTATTCCAAATTGTCAATGGCGGTAAGCGCCTGCGTCGCGGGGTGGGTCTCCGCCGGAGAGTTGGCCTCGACCACGACCACGGCGGGGGGAGCATGCAACGGCGCGCTTTCGAAATCGGTGGCGTTGGTCAGCGTCTCCACATTGTGCTTCACCCCGAAAAACAAGGCCGCATACGGCTGGCCGAAATAGCGCACTGGTACCGACAGGGATTTTGCCTGCAGGAAGGCTTGCTCGAGCTCCGGATACGCGCTGCGCGAAACGCGTCGAGCACTGGCGAAACTGGGCACCGCTGCCGCGAGCAGCAGAGCGACCAATAGGGCAGGTGTCGGCGGCCGGTATGGCCAGCGGCGTGCAGGAATGCCGTGCGCCATCCTGGCCATGGCGGTGATTGCCAGCAGAGGGTTGACCCCGAGCAGCAGGCGCATATTGAATCCGGCCACGCCCGCTCCGGTGCGCACGGCGTAGAACGCGAGTACCGTCAGCGCGGTCACGAAGACCGGGTCGCCCGGCGAGCGCCCATGGCGGCGCACGGTGGCGAGAAAGGCCGCGATTCCAATCAGGCAGAGCGTGGAGTGCAGCCCGCCGTTCGCCAGCCAGAACGCTTCGGGCACGTGCGACCAGCGCGAGCCGCCGCCCGTGCCCCTGTACGCGCGCACGTCCGTCAACTGACCTTGCCACCACCCGAATGTCTCGCCTGTATATGCGTAGCGCAGTGCCTCCAGCAGCAGCAGGGTGATTGCCAGGCCGGCCGCCGGCAGCAGCACTTCTTTCAACTTGCGCCGTGGTGGAAGCGCGGCGGTGGTAAGCAGCCACACGAGGGCGGGCAGGGCTAGTCCGGGATGCGCCAGTATCCCCAGCGCCAGCAGTGCGCCGCTGAGAAAATTGCGCCCGCGCGTGCCCGCGGCCAGCCCGGCCAAAAAAAGTGCGAGCGCATAGCCGAGATGAATGCGGGTATAATAAAGCGTGGTCGGCCAGGCGAAAAACCAAAGCGTGGCGACCAGCGCCCAGCCGCGCCCCGGCAACGCTGTGCGTGCCACCAGGAACAGCGACGCGGCGGCCAGTCCGGCGGCCAGCACCAGCAGCGCGCTTTCCAGCACCGGGCTGGCGCCAAAAAGGCCATATGTCAGCGCAAGCACGAACATTATCAATGGCTTGCCGGCGTCGTAACCCCAGCACCCGCGCAGAAAGTCGAGCGCGGCCACATGTTGCGAGGCCACATCCCAGTGCAGAAAATAGGAACTGCGCTGTAGCGAAGCCGTGCTGAATACGCATGCCGCCACAAAGACCACCCAAAAAAGGAGGGCGTCGCCTGGGCACGGGCTCCAAAACCGTTCCCGAAGGCGGCGGAAGATTCCTGTTTTCTGTGGCGATGATGAATTCAAACTGCGACTCGGTGATTAAGATGCGGCTGAGTAGGTGGGCAACGCCCTGCTACTCCAGTGCGACAGGCCTCCCCCCCCGGGCAGATTGCGAGAGGGCTACCAGGGTGGCTATGTTCGCCCGGCTGTCCCCGAGGCTGATACGCGGCGGTTTGCCTTGAACTACCGCATCGAACATGTCCTCTACCTCGCCGCGATATAGATCGACGGCTTTTATGGTGAGTATGTCCGCGCTCTTACCTACAGTGATCGTAAGTGTACTCGTCGAATCTGGCAGGAATGTTTGTGGGATGTTGATCGTACCGTCGCTCCCTACCAATTCCATGTGCATGCGCAGTTGTGAGCGGAACCCGGAGTCGAACTGAGCAATTACGTTGCCAGGGAAACGCAGTTGGCCGGCGAATGTCAGATCAACTTCACTTGGGCCGACAACCTGACTTCCAAACACTTCTACTGGCTCCACGCCCACCACAAAACGTGCGAAGTTGATTGGGTAACAGCCTACGTCCCACAGGCTGCCACCGCCCATGGACGGATCAAGCCGAATATCCCCTGGCCGGTCAAGCTGAAAGGTGAATGCACCCCTCAAGACGTGCAACTCGCCAATGGCGCCAGCTTCTACCAACTCCTTCACTTTCAGTGTCCGGGGGTGATGCCGATACATAAATGCCTCCGCGACCACCACGCCGGCGGCCCGAGCAGAAGACGCGATTCCGTCCACCTCTTGCAACGACATGGCTAATGGTTTCTCGCATAGCACATGCTTGCCAGCAGCCGCTGCCCTGATAGCCCACGGTGCGTGCAGGTGGTTGGGAAGCGGGATGTAAACTACATCGACATTGTGATCTGCCAGTAGCGCTGCGTAGCTACCGTATGCGCGCGGGATACCCCATTCCTTCGCATAGGCCTCTGCGCGGTCTGTCTCACGGCTTGCTACGGCCAGTAGCTCGTTGCGTGGAGATGCCTTTATCGGACCGATAACGGCGGTGTTGATGCGGGCTGTACCAAGCAGGCCCCAACGAAGGATAGTCGCCACAACTAAGGATTGCGTCTAAGATGAGAGATTATGAAACGGGGAAAATGGGATTCACAAGCTGATGTTTCGGTGGCATGGGTCTGTAGGGCAACTAGGCGGCGGCAGGGGGCAAGCCCCGCGCGAGCGGGGCTACTCCGACCAGTGACGTGTTTGGGTAGCATGTGACTCCTCTCGAGGAATTCTACGCGTATTCGTAGAATTCCAGTTGCGCCTATTGGGGTCAGGTGGTAAGCATTTTTCGGTCAAGGAAACACTGATGGTTGATGCCATATGTGGCAATGCTGTTACGAGACTATACCGAGACTATACTATAATAGTAACGATAGTGTTAAAGGCAATGTGTGGGTAGGTCGTTAGTTGTGTCCAGAATTATCCAAGCGCCACAATTCAGTCCCCATGGACAGAAAATGGACTGTGACGACCACGGAATCAGTGCGGGTGGGCGATTAACTTCCGCCCCGTCTACTTCTGTCTAAAAGGTGTGACACATGATCGTGAACGAGGTGAAACGGAAATTAGCAAACGGGCAGGTTGTTATAGGCAGCTTTGTCTTCGTCTCATCCGCTACGTTGACGGAGATAATCGGCCTGAGCGGCTTTGACTTTGTGGTCATAGACATGGAACATGGCCCGGTGGACATTGGGGTCACTGAGAACATGATTCGGGCAGCGGAACTGGTTGGGGTCACACCCTTCGTGCGAGTTAGCCACAACACCTCGCATTTGATCTTGCGCGCCCTAGATGTTGGGGCTCAAGGAGTCCACGTGCCGGATATTGGTGATGCTGAAAGCGCCAGGGCGATGGTGGCAAGTGTGAAGTACAGCCCCGAGGGTCACCGTGGCCTGGGGGGCGTTAGGGCGGCAAAGTACGGATTACAGGATAGTCTAGCGGAGTATGCCGCTACGGCCAATCAGGAGACGATGGTAATTGCTCACATCGAACATGTGAAGGCCATCGAAAAACTGGACGAACTCCTGATCATTGAGGGTATCGACGTCTATTTTGTTGGCCCTACTGACCTGTCCAACAGCCTCGGTATTCCTGGCCAGACCAAAGATCCTAAAGTAGTCAACCTCGTGGAAGATGCCATCAAACGCATAGCCGCCGCAGGCAAGACACCAGGTTGTATTGCCGCGGACAGCGAGAAAGCCAGACACTACATTGACCTCGGCGCTCGCTACATGGCCACCCATGCCGTCAAGTTGATGGCAACCGGCTGCCAGCAGTTTATCAAGGAAGTGCTTTTGTGAGCAACGGCGCGATGTCTGTGCATAATCTGGACGGGTTGATCGCTGTCGTGACGGGCGCAGCCCAAGGCCTGGGTTTGGGAATTGCCGCGCAGCTTGCCCGCGACGGTGCAACTGTCATCATCGCTGACTTGCAAGGCGGGAAAGCAGAGGTAGAGGCTGAACAGTTGCGTAAGAAGGACCTGGGTGTGCAGGGAGCCTATCTGGATGTTTCTGACAGCACTGAAGTGGATGCATTCTTTGAGGACGTGGTCAAAAGATGCGGGAAGCTGGATATCTTAGTCAACAATGCCGGTGTTGGACAGACGGTCGTCCCGACAACCGAGTTGGGCAATGAAGAATGGCATCGCGTGTTGACCGTGACCTTGAGTGGGACGTTCTACTGTTGTCGTGCGGGCGGGGCGATCATGGAAGCGCAGGGGTCTGGATGCATTGTCAACGTCTCATCGATTAACGGCCAGAACCCAGCCGCCCTTGTTGCAGCGTACAACGTCGCTAAAGCTGGGGTGATCATGTTGACCCGGACGTTGGCTCTGGAGTTGGCGGCCTACGGCGTGCGCGTTAACGCCATTTGCCCTGGCCCTGTGTACACAGATTTCAACCGCTCAATGATGGACCAGCGCCGTCAATCCCTGAAAATCAGCCTGGACTCGATGATTGAACGCATCCGTGAGGCTATTCCTTTGGGGCGCTGGGGGGAGCCAGAAGATGTCGCACGGGCCGCATCTTTCCTTAGCAGTCCGGCAGCTTCGTGGATTACCGGCGAGGTACTGCGAGTGAGCGGGGGCATGGAGGGCGTGTCAGCCGCTCCACCCAAACGGCCTAAGAATTGAGGCAAAAGCCTTCCTTCGAAACATAGTTCCTTAGGTGGAATCAGTGCAGACCAGTCATGTCATCGGCGTCTGTGGTGTCGGCCAGATGGGTGCCGCTGCCGCTGTCTCCTTTAAACGAGCTGGATACCGCGTCATGGCTTGGGATCATGACCCAACGCAACTGTCCGCGCTACACACTACAGCTGACACGTTGGATGCGTGGCTGGATCGGCACTCTGGCCCGGCCCCCCGTGAGGGTGGGACTGTCGAAACACAGGCTAGCCCGGATGCCATCAACGAGCAGGCCGATGTCATTCTGGACTGCGTCGCCGAGGATCTGGAGCAAAAGGTGGCACTGTTCAGCCAATTTCCTGCCTGCAAGGGCCGTGGCAGCCTTTTCATCACTACCACTAGCGGCCTGAGCATCACCGAGATCGGGCGGAGGAGTAGGTGCGGAGACCTGCTGGCCGGGACGCATTTCTGGAACCCGCCCCACCTGATGCCTTTGGTAGAGGTGATTCGTGGGGAGGATACGGCTGACGATGTTGTCGACAAGGTGTGCCAGCTCGTGGAGTCCATTGGAAAGACGCCGGTCAGGGTTAACCAGGACGTGCCGGGCTTCATAGGCAACCGGTTGCTGCATGCTCTTTGGCGCGAGGCGATTAGCTTAGTCGAGAAGGGGATTGCCTCTCCGGAGGATGTCGATTTGGTTGCGAGACTAACTTTTGGTCTCAGGATGCCTGCGGTCGGTCCATTGGAGAACATGGATCTAGTTGGTCTAGACCTAATCGAAAGGATCCACCAGTACTTGCTGGTCGACATAGCCGACAATCACAGCCCGAGTGAATGCCTGACTGACAACGTTCTAAAGGGCCGTCTCGGCGTCAAGAGTGGACACGGCTTCTACAATTGGAGCACGCGAAGCGCCGAGGCACTTGTTGAGCGACGAGACAAACAAATTGTCCGCCAAATCGATTACCTCCGCGAACAGGAATACGAATGAAGCCGGTCGTCTTCATTCCCGAACCTATCGCGGCGGTAGGCCTCGCAATACTAAGAACAGAGTGTGACTGCCTTATCCCATGGAAAAACAATGCCACCACACGGGTCGACCTTGAAAGGGACAAATTTAGACACATGCTTTGCGAGGCAAACGCGGTCATCGTCCGCCTTTTTCCGATCACAGCTGCGGCTATCAACAAAGCGCCACGCCTGAAGGTGATAGGGAAGCACGGCGTCGGCGTGGATAACATTGACTGCCATGCCGCCACAGCCGCAGGGATCCCAGTAGTTTATACCCCTACAGCCAACGCCAATGCGGTAGCCGAACACGCGATGGCCTTGATGTTGGCGCTCTCACGGCAAATAGCCCCGGCCAGCATCGCTGTGAAAGAAGGCCGGTTTGTGGAGCGGAACCGGTTCCAGGGGGTTGAACTGGCCGGTAAGACCCTCGGCGTGATCGGGCTGGGAAGGGTAGGCTCGATGGTGGCCCAGATGGCCGCTTTGGGGTTCCAAATGACTGTGTCTGCTTACGACCCTTTTGTTTCACAAGCGACCTATTCAGGTCCAGCGATCCTCGAAGACTCGCTTGAGAGCCTAATTCGCAGTGCGGATTATCTGAGCCTACATGTCCCTGTGACACCTGACACGAGGCACATGATCAATCCTCGTAGCATGCGCTGGGTCAAATCTGGCTGCAGGATTGTCAACACATCGCGGGGAGCGGTAATCGATGAGGAAGCCTTGGCGGAGGCGCTGGAGGAGGGAGTACTGGCCGGAGCGGCGCTGGATGTTTTCGAGGAAGAGCCACCTCCGGAGAACCACCCTTTGTGCCATGCGCCCAACACCCTGCTCACGCCCCACATCTCCTCGTCAACACAAGAATCACTTCAACGCATGTCCACACAGGCAGCGCAAGGTGTGTTGGACGTGCTGCGCGGAAATATGCCGGAGCACGTCCTGAATCCCGAGACGCTCAGATGACAAGCTACATCGATATAACCTTGCCTGTGACTGACAAACTAGTTTGCTGGTCGGATCGGACTCCGCCTGAGCATCGTTGGGAAAGGCGGATCGATCTGGGAGAGCATTGCAACACATCGTTCTGGGGGATGAGCGCCCACGCGGGCACGCATATGGACGCGCCGCTGCACTTTGTCGATGGAGGCACAGCTATCGACCAAGTTCGACCGGAAGTGTTCATTGGCGAGTGCGTGGTTGTCGACCTGCAGTTGGAGGGGACTCGAGTGATGGGCGATGCGCTGGCGAGCCGCCATCAAGGTGAGAAAAGATTGTTGCTAAAAACTCAACAGTCATATTCTGATCGTCACGGTGCTTATGTGCCTCACGAATGCTTGCTCACATCCGCTGCGGCCACTATTTTGCTGGACGGCGGCCTGGCATTAATTGGAACAGATCGTTTGAGCGTCGATGATTCTGAGGGTAAAGATTATTCCTTTCACCACCTGCTTTTGGGGGCGGGCTGTGTGATCTTGGAAGGATTGGCCCTGACAGGAGTAGAACCAGGGCGCTACTCTCTCTTGGCAGCTCCTCTTCGCCTATCTGAAACAGAGGCCAGTCCCGTGCGGGCTCTGTTAGCGAAATGATTCCATGGAACACTATGGCATGATGTAGAGCAAATCTGGCAGAATTTCAAAACAGTAACGTTGGCACGAGTGCTTTGATGCTGTCCTTTGAAAAGGTGTTTGTATCACCTCAGAAGTGCTCCTTTTTACTCGCTATCCCGCGAAGATCACTACACTAGTAAGTTTGCGCTATTTGTTGACCTTTCGTGTGTCATGTCGCACTTGTGAGTAAAATCCTAATAGGCATACCCAAAAACAATTTGGAGAAACATGGAGAAACATGATGAGACTATTAACTTTTTCAACCAAAGACAATGTGCAATCCCGACTGGGAATCTGGGACAGCCAAGGAATCATTGATGTTGCGGAAGTAGCAGTGAAGAACCAATTGACAGCGCCCCTCACACTTCATGAGGCGATTGAGCAAAATTCTGAAGGGATACAATCTGTTGTCGATTTGGCAGATAATTTTGTTTGCGAAAGTGAGATCATTTATATGCCGTGTGTTACACAACCTGAGAAGATTATTTGTATTGGCTTGAACTATGAGCGCCATGCTACCGAGTCGGGTCTGGTGCCGCCACCTTTTCCTGTGGTGTTCTCCAAGTTCAACAACAGTTTGGCGGCACACCAAGAGGTTATTACGCTCTCAGAGAAGAGTGTACAGTATGATTTTGAAGTTGAGTTGGGTGTGGTTATCGGGCGCACGGTCAGGAATGTCAGCGTGGCTGACGCGCTTAACTATGTTTATGGCTATTGCCCGGCTAATGATTTGAGTGTGCGCGATTTACAATTTCGCACTAGCCAATGGTTGTTGGGGAAAACTTTAGACAAGACGATGCCGGTTGGACCCTATTTGGTAACGGCAGTTGAAGTTCCAGATCCCCAAGACATCACTCTGTCGACCTGGGTTAATGGCGAACGCCGCCAGCATTCAAACACATCAGACATGATTTTCTCTGTGGCCGAAATCATCAGCTACTTGAGCCAATACATTACTCTCAAGCCTGGAGATCTCATTTCAACGGGAACGCCGGAAGGTGTGATAATCGGAATGGAGGAACCGGTTTGGTTAGCGAAAGGGGACGAGATTACTGTGGAACTCCAGGGGCTGGGTAGGCTCTCTAATCGATTTGTATGACCGATTGTGTTCCATGCGAGATGAAGACAATGAAACGCGTGTTAGCGACCGAGAAAACCGAGAAGGTGTTGACAGGATTTAGCCGGTGTAGTAACGCTGCCGTGGATGGTATAGATTACATCTGGAGCGAGAGCGGGCATATCTTTCACATCGCTTTGCGCGTTGCTCAAATAGTATCCCAAACAGCGCACCCATGTGAATATTGCATCCGTTAGTTGATCGTGTCTAGGGAGGTCTCTTAATGTTGCAGCTATGTCGGTACTATTCACCTGTCGCGGGCGTGCGGTTGGGCGCAATTAGGGATGGCCATGTGCACGATTTGACAGCATCTAATGAGCCCAGCTTCATTTCTTTCCGTGCATGGATTGAGCTAGCCAGTCAGGTTGGTGTTCCGGCCGCGATTGATCAAACGGCGCGCATCGTCGCCGAAGGGCCTTCTGAATACACGTGGAGTGAGCTGCAGTGCTCCCCTGATCCGGTGAGACCGCACCTGTTGGCTCCACTGGATGAGCAAGAGGTCTGGGCCTGCGGAGTAACGTATGTGCGCAGTCGCGATGCACGTGAAGAAGAGTCGAAGCAGATAGGCATTTACGAAAAAGTGTATGAAGCCGATCGCCCCGAGATTTTCTTTAAGGCGACTCCGCATCGTGTGGTGGGTGATGGCGATGCTATAGCCGTGCGTTCAGACGCGGGTTGGTCGGTTCCGGAACCTGAACTGACGGTCGTGCTCACCCCGACGCTGGATGTAGTGGGATATACGGCTGGCAACGACGTTTCCTCGCGCGATATTGAAGGCGAAAACCCGCTTTATTTACCCCAAGCCAAGATTTATGTGCGCAGTTGTTCTATTGGGCCGGCGATAACGCTCGCTCCGTATTTTGAATCAGAGGCAGTTGCTGTGATCGAGATGACGATTCGACGGGAAGAACAAGTCGTCTTCCACGGCGCGACCGACACCCTTCGGATGAAGCGCAGCGTGACTGAATTGATCGAGTACTTAGGGCGCGACAACACGTTTCCACGAGGCGTGTTTCTAATGACGGGCACCGGAATTGTGCCACCCGATGACTTTAATTTACAAAATGGGGACCTCGTTCAAATCGACATAGATCGGATCGGTCGGCTGACAAATCTCGTCGGAGTCGCCTCCCTGCCAAGATAATGGACCCGAGCATGTTGGCTCTTGTGAAATATGGTGTGCAGGTGGGTGAAGTCGAGCTGCGCGAAGTGCCGGTGCCGGAGATAGGTCCGTCTGATGTACTGATGCAGACTGCTGCGTGCGGTGTATGCGGCAGCGATGTGGAAATGTACCATCACAAAGTGACCTATAGAGTGGATGTACCGGTGATCATGGGTCACGAGTTCGCGGGCAATGTGGTTGCTGTCGGCGCAGAAGTGCGTGGCTGGGAGAAAGGGGACCGTGTGGTAAGCGAAACCGCCGCTCACATCTGCGGCCAGTGCGCCATGTGCCTCTCAGGGCAATATAATCTCTGCCCGCTGCGTCGAGGATACGGCTCGCACATGGACGGAGCCTTCGCGCACTTTGTGCGTGTGCCAGCGCGCATCCTCCACCGGGTTCCAGAATCCCTTGATTTGCAGGTTGCCGCGCTCGCTGAGCCGCTCAGCGTGGCTTACAATGCATTGGTGGTGAAGAGTCGGATTCACCCTGGTGACACGGTTGTTGTGGTCGGGGCTGGTCCGATTGGGTTGTTCGCTGTGCAGGTGGCACGCATTAATGGTTCCGGGCGCGTAATTTTGGCTGGACTAACGTGCGATGCTGCGCGGCTGGATGTGGGGCGGCAGGTCGGCGCGGATGAAACAGTCAACGTCGACGACGTGGACTTAGAGGCGTTAGTTAAGGAGCGTACGGGTGGTTGGGGTGCTGATCTGATCGTGGACGCTGCCGGGGTCAACAAAGTGTTGGAGCAGGCGCTGCGCTTGGTGCGACCTAACGGCCAAATTACCAAGATTGGCTGGGACCCACAGCCCGTCAACTTCAGCTTAGACCCGCTTTTGATCAAAGGCGTCGTGCTGCAAGGCGTGTTCAGTCATACATGGGAGACCTGGGAAAAGGCGCTGGCATTGTTGACGAGCGGACGCGTGCAGGGCGAACCGATGATCACACATCGCGTGCCGCTGTCCGATTGGCGCATGGCCTACCACTTGGTGGAAACTCGTGAAGCCGTCAAAGCGCTCATTATCCCAACCGCGACATGATTGTCCTCCCGAAGGATTCCAAATTACTCAAGCAGTCTGGCTGTGACGTCTGGCCTTATCCGATATGTAGTTTAGCTTGGAAGGGTGGCCGAGAATTGTTCAATCGATTGCCCACGCCGGCCCGGTGAGGGCTTGTACCTAAACATGGAACCACTAGTTCAGATTTCGATCGACGTGACAACGACCGCTGAAGCTTTGGAGATTGCCGAAGTGGCCGTGAGCGCCGGAGTGGACTGGCTGGAGGCTGGCACGCCGCTCGTGTTGGGCGACGGCCTGCACGCCGTTACGGCACTGAAAGAACAGTTCCCACAAAACACACTAGTCGCCGATTTGAAGATCATGGACGGCGGATTCCAGGAGACCAAGATGGCCGCGGAAGCTGGTGCGGACCTAGTGGTAGTGATGGGACGCGCCCCAGTCGCAACGGTGCATGCTTGCGTTGCTGCTGGCAAGCAATATGGTTGTCAGATAATGGGAGACGTTATGCTGGGCGCGGGAGGCGGTCGGTTCGATCCGGTCGAGCAAGCCAAGGATTTGGAGGCCGCCGGTGTTGATTACGTGATTCTGCATACTAGCTACGACGCGCGTCACACTGTGCCGATGGATCCACTGAAGCACGTCCGGGCAGTTGTAGCGGCGGTGGGCGTGCCGATACAAACGGTCGGGGGCCTGACGCTAGAGCAGCTCATGACTGCTCCGCAGGCGGGCGTGGCGGTTGTCGTCGTCGGAGCGCCCTTGGTCATTGCCAATGAGCGCTTTGCGGCGGCTGGAGAGTTGTCGCAACTCGAAATAGTGCTTCGGGAAGTCGTGCAGCGCGTCAAGGGTGTGGCTGGGCTAAAATGAGAAAGCCAGTTGCCTTATATAAATTCAAGCACTCAGGATAACATTTGGTGACAGAAGAAAGATTTCTTATTACTGGTGCACTGGGCTGCTTAGGCGCGTGGACGGTGGCGAACCTTGTGCGCAGCGGCATCCCTACGACTGCATTTGATCTGGATTCGGATGTTTATCGACTGCGTCATCTGCTTACTGACGACGAACTTTCATGCGTTACGAAGGCGAGAGGCGATGTCACAGATCTCGATGTCTTGGATCGTGTGGTTGCAGACAACGGCATTACAAATATTGTTCATTTGGCAGCGCTTCAGGTCCCGTCTTGTCGCGCTGATCCGCTGGCTGGTGCGCGTGTGAACGTTGTAGGGACGACAAGCGTGTTCGAGGTAGCGCGTCGCCGACGCGATCTGGTGCAGCGGGTGATATACGCTAGTTCAGCCGCTGTATACGGCCCGCAATCTGTGTATGCCGTAAGCCCTGTGCCATCCAAAGCGATTCTGCGGCCGGGCACTCACTACGGCGTGTACAAGCGGGCCAACGAGAGCACTGCGCGCATCTATTGGCAGAACGAAGGCATTTCAAGTATCGGACTTCGCCCATACATCGTCTATGGAGTCGGGCGCGACCAGGGGTTAACCTCCGGGGCCACTAAGGCTATGTTGGCGGCCGCCGTTGGACAAGAATATTGTATTCGCCATGGAGGACGCGCTGACTTTCAGTTTACGGAGGACGTAGCTCGTATTTTTGTTGCCTGTGCTCGGCTTGACTATGCGGGCGCGAGCGCCCACAATCTTCCGGGAAACGGCGCCCACGTGCGTGATGTAATCTCAGCGATTGAAGCTGCTGCGCCCCAGGCAGAAGGCAAGATTTCCTTCGATTCGCATGTCTTGCTTCCGTTCCCAGAGGCACTTGGCGATGCCTCGCTCGTCAATATTTTGGGCGCTGTGGAAGCAACGCCCCTTGGCGAAGGCGTGCAGCGTACGGTGGAACACTTTGCGCAGCTAGCCTCTTTGGGTCAGGTCGATGTGGATCGTCTTCTCGCATGACCACAATAGAAAATCGGCAAGATCAATGGTGAATGGTATTATTGGGCTAGAGAAAGGCTCTGCGGTGCTGTGCTTCCCGAACGGAGGATATGGCGATTATTCAGACCTTCGTTCGGAGTGTATGCGAGCTGTACGAAGTGTGTGTTGATCTGGTGGTCTCTCGCGTACGCTAGTATCTTGTAATAATTTTCGATGCCACGACGCCTCCAATGTAATCTTACCCGAGTGCGCGGAGGTGTCGTTCGAGTTCACGGGCGGCTCTGATTCAGGAAAAATGTCTTGAATCGTCTAGTTTGTCAGCCCGTGTAGTAAAGGAGAGGAAGCGAAAATGGCTAGCAGAGAAGAAATCATAAACGAGTTGTTTGATAACACGTTTTATGGGAGGGCGCCTGCAGTCGCGGAGTTAACCAAAGCGGGCCTGGAATTAGGCTTGACGCCTGAAGAGATCCTGTGGCAGGCCTTAATTCCAGCGCTGGAAGAAGTGGGTCGCGGCTTCGAGACTGGTGAGCTCTTTGTGCCGGAGATGCTCATTGGCGCGCGCGCTATGCAGGCTGCGTTGGACATTCTGAAACCTCTAATGATTGAAGATGAGACCAGGACAATTGGCAAATTTGTGATGGCGACTGTCAAGGGCGACATGCACGATATCGGCAAGAATATGTGCAACATAATGCTGGAGGGATCCGGCTTCGAGGTCGTTGATCTGGGGGTGAATGTGTCGCCGGACGCGATCGTGGATGCGATCAAGCGCGAGCAACCCGACCTGCTAGGATTATCGGCTTTTCTCACCACAACGATGCCGATGTTAGGAGTGAGCATCAAGGCGGTTGAAGATGCAGGATTGCGAGGCAATCTGAAGGTGTTGGTCGGCGGCGCGCCAGTTACGCCCGAGTATGCTGAACATTCGGGTGCAGACGGTTATGCGAAGAACGCCTCGGAGATTGTGCGCGTGGCGAAGGGGCTGATTGGAGTCTAGAAGCATTGGAGACGATTGCCGCCAATGCGGCGGCAAAATCGAAGGAGAAGAGGGGGAAGGCAAACGCCTAATTGCACCCCCCATGTCTTCGGCTATGAAAACGGTAGTTGTACGGTCTGACCGCTACTTTGTCATTTCTGGCGAGCGCATCAACCCTACGGGCACAATAAATTCACAACACAGATCATGGCGATGAACAGGGAGGTGGCGTGCCGCGAGGAGCCCACTGTTGGAGGCTGGTCCTGGCGTGAGCAAATCGGTAGTTACCGTTGAATTTAGGCCATGAGATAAATAACTCTCGAGCTGTCAGGCATGTTCATTTTCAAGGCTGCCAACCAGATTTGACTGGCCATCAACAGCACCCGTGGCGCGTATAGAGTGCCAGATCGTGGGGATGGTCTCACTCTGCTTAATGAGGATCGGAGGCAGATTATGAGAGTCGCAAAACGAACCCGAATGATGTTTACCCGCAGCGCCGTTCCCGATCGGGTGCCTATACACTCGTGGATGGGATTGCCGCTTATCTGCGAGATGAAACCCACAGACAAATCTATGTACGAGATGCTGCAGTGGTGGATCGCCGATCCGCTCGGCTCAGTCGTCAAGATGCAGCGGGACCTGGGCCTGGATCCGATGATCACTACTTACAGCCAGCATATTGGCGAGCATGAGATTTGGCCGCGCATGCTGTTTCCCCGCCCGCATGAGACAGATGACTGGGCCGAGACCTTTCACGAAACTGGTAATGGTGAGGGCTGGCGGGAGTTACAGCACCATATCCGCACGCCCGATGGCGATTTGGATTACAGCTATCGCATTGAGGATGGATACGGCACCTCCTCGCAGGATTACCTACTCAAGGGAGACAACGCCGAAAGGAAACTCGAGGCCTTCAGGCATTTCCCTAGTGCTGAGTTATACGATATGACCGTGTTGCGCGGCATGACGGAGAAAGTGGGCGACAATGCGTGGTGGTTGCACCACGTGCCGGGGCCGTGGGATATGGCGGCCGAAGTGCGCGGACTCGTCAACTTGTCGCTGGACATATACGACAGACCACAGTTTGTGCACGACCTGATGCGCGTGTGCACTGATTGGCTGCGGGCTCTTTACGGTCGACTGGGTGAGGCCGGTATCCACTCCATTTCTATGAACGAAACTTGGGTTGGGGTAGGCCTTGCGCCGAAGGTTTTCCGTGAGTTTATTCAGCCTTACGATATGGAATGCATCCAGGCCGCCCACGAAGGTGGCTACCTGGTGAGCTTCCACAACTGCGGTAGGGGAACTCAGTTCCTGGAAGACATGATCGACACCGGTCCCGACGCGCTAGAAACCATCACGTCCAGCAAGACCTCTGGCGACTTTGATTTGGAGGATGTCAAACATCGTGTCGGCCACCGCGTTTGCCTGTTCGGTGGATTCGATGAGCATACGCTCAAGAGCGAAAACCCACAGGACGTAGTTGATGAAGTGAAACGCTGTATCGATGCAGGCGCAGAAGGTGGCGGATACATCCTGCGCTCCACGGGTCAAATCTTTCACGCTAATCCAGGAATGATCGAGTTGATGTGCGAGACGGCACGCGATTATGGGAGCTATCACTAGGAGTGTGGCGCGCATGATACCGGTTGACACTACTGAAGCCACGCTGTTCCAAATAGAGACCGAGGCGCAAGGACCGACCGGGACGCTTCCGCTTGACGAGAATTTTCTGCTTAATTCTTCGAGCGGAGACGTATTTGGTCTGAGTCAGGACGTGGGCATGGGTTGGGATCCGCGTCGAGTGCGCAATAAGGAATTCCTGATCTTGAGCACGCAAGGTGGCGTACGTGCGCCGGATGGCACACCGATCGCTCTGGGTTATCACACAGGCCATTGGGAAGTCGGCCTGCTAGTGGAGGGGGCCGCTGAAGAGTTCAACCGGCAAGGGGCGACGCCTTTCGCCGGATTTGTGACCGACCCGTGTGATGGGCGTACACAGGGCACGCTGGGAATGATGGATAGCCTGGCATACCGCAACGATGCGGCGTTGGTGCTCCGACGGCTCATACGTTCACTGCCCACTCGGCGGGGTGTCATGGGTGTGGCGACATGCGATAAGGGCTTGCCGGCAATGCTGCTAGCGTTGGCCTCCCAGCACAACTTACCGGCGATCTTGGTGCCAGGGGGCGTGTCCTTGCCGCCCGTCCAAGGTGAGGATGCTGGTACAGTGCAAACTACTGGAGTGCGTTTTGCGCATGGTGAAATTACGCTGGAGGAGGCCGCTGAATTGGGATGCCGCGCTTGCGCATCGCCAGGAGGTGGATGCCAGTTTTTGGGAACAGCCGCCACAAGTCAAGTCGTTGCCGAGGCGCTCGGACTGACGCTGGTACACGCTGCACTGGCGCCCTCGGGGCAACCTATCTGGCTGGACACAGCGCGGCGATCGGCCCGCGCGTTGATAGAGCTTGAGCGCGGTAGCCTCACGGTGCGCAAAGTGCTAACGCCCGACGCTTTGCACAACGCAATGGTGACGCATGCCGCCTTCGGCGGCAGCACGAACCTGCTGCTGCACATACCCGCTATCGCGCATGCCGCACACTTGGCACGACCCACAGTGGAAGATTGGACGGAGGTCAACCGTCGCACTCCTCGGCTCGTAGATGTGTTGCCTAATGGGCCGATTGGGCACCCGACGGTGCGCGTCTTCCTTGCCGGAGGAGTGCCGGAGGTGATGCTCCACCTACGTGACCTTGGGTTGCTCCGCTTGGGGGCGCTTACGGTTCACGGACGCCCATTGGGCGACCTATTAGATGAATGGAAGCGCAGCGAACGGCGTCGACGGGTACGACAGTGGTTGTACAAACATGACGGCATTGACCCCGACGATGTAATCCTGGAACCGGCCCAAGCCAGGGCGTGCGGTATGACCAGCACGGTAACGTTCCCAACCGGTAATCTTGCTCCGCAAGGTTCGGTGATCAAGAGCACGGCAATAGACTCGAGGGTTGTGGATGCGAAAGGGGTATATCAGACTACCGGCCCTGCACGCGTTTTCACCAGCGAAAGTGCTGTGGTCGCCGCCATCAAAGGCCTGGGAGACCGAAAGGTTGACCCGGGTGACGTCATCGTGCTCATGGGGCGAGGGCCTGCCGGCGCGGGAATGGAGGAAACTTATCAAGTGACATCTGCACTCAAGGCTTTGCCCTGGGCTAGGGAGATAACCTTGATCACCGATGCGCGTTTCAGTGGCGTGAGCACGGGGCCGTGCATAGGGCACGTTGGACCAGAAGCCATGGCCGGAGGGCCATTGGGTAAGGTGAGAGAGAACGACATCATCGAAGTGGAAATCGACCGTGTGAACTTGACTGGCTGCCTTAACTTGGTTGGACACGATGGGGAGCGCTACACCCCGGAAGAGGGCGCGCGTGTGTTGGCGGCGCGCGTCTCGCATCCCGATCTCGCACCGGATCCGGACCTGCCCGAAGACACGCGGCTTTGGGCTGCATTGCAGAATTCCAGCGGTGGAACATGGGGTGGATGCGTCTACGATGTGGATGCGATCGTTGCACAGTTGGATGCGGGCCGCCCGTCGCACAGCGGACCAGCAGCGCCCTAGATGGAGAGGACATGGGACAAGACCTTTTTGACCTCACCGGACAGACCGCAGTAGTATCTGGCGGATCCAAAGGACTGGGTAGGGAAATAGCGCTGGCGCTGGCACGGGCCGGCGCGAACCTGGTCATTGGCGCGCGCACAGAGGCGGATCTACAGCGGACCGCCGAGAACATTATTGCTGCTACGGGGCGCAGTGTGATCCCCCACATGTGTAATGTTGCGCAGCGTGAATCGGCCGAAGAATTGGTCGAACGTTCGTTGCGTGAGTTTGGTGCCATTGAAATCATGATCAACAGCGCTGGTCTCAACATCCGCGATCCGATCGAACGGATCACCGACGAGGACTGGCATCGCGTGCAGCAAGTAAATGTAGACGGCGTGTTTTACATGTGTCGTGCTGCGAAACCACACATGGTCGCGGCCGGTTACGGCCGGATCATTAATCTTGGGTCCGCGCTCAGTTTGGTAGGACTGGAAGGGAGGGTAAATTATTGCGCATCCAAAGGCGCGGTAATCCAACTTACGCGCGCCCTAGCGGTAGACCTCGCCGGTACTGGTGTCACGGCCAACACGTTATGCCCAGGACCGTTCAAAACTGAGATGAATGCACCGCTCGTGGACACGCCGCAGGGTGATGCCTTTATCAAAAAGAACGTCCCGATGGGACGATGGGGCGAAATGCACGAAATCCATGGGCCTGCCTTGTTGCTGGCTAGCCGCGCTGCGAGCTTCATCACCGGCGCGGCCATCAGCGTAGACGGCGGATGGACGACTTGGTAGGCAACGGCTGTGGACACAAATTTACAGCATAAGGTTGCAATAGTCACGGGGGGTGGCTCAGGGATTGGCAAGGCCACGGCACTGGCGCTGGCGCGCGAGGGAGCGCAGGTTGTAGCGCTAGATGTGAACGTGGCCGGCGCAGAGGCGAGCGCTGCGGAGATAAAGGGGCTCGGCTTCTCGGCCGCCGGGTTTGGGGCAGATGTGTCTGTCTCGGAGCAAGTGCAGGCAGCGATGGCGGTCGTGGCGAAGCAGTTTGGGGGGATAGATATTTTGGTGAATTGCGCCGGCGTAGCGCATTTTGGTCCGCTCATGGATCTGACTATGGAAGATTGGGATCAGGCGCTGGCGGTCAATCTCAAAGGCACCGTCATCTGTTGTAAGACTGCGCTGCCTTATCTGCGAAAACAGCATGGGGGGCATATAGTCAACATCGGTTCGGTTGCCGGGCTGATCGGAGGCGAGATTGCCGGAGCGACGTATAGCGCCTCGAAAGCCGGCGTTGGCTCGTTCACCAAATCCCTCGCCAAACAATTTGGCACTGAAGGTATCATAATCAACTGCATTAATCCGGGACCGGTCGCTTCGCCCATGACGGAGGACTGGCCAGCAGAGTGGACCGAAGCGGCGATGAGAAATATACCGTTGAGACGTTTTGGCCGGCCGGAGGAGATTGCAGCGATAATTGTGTTCCTTGTATCGGGCCTGGCAAATTACCTTCACGGTTCCCAGATCGACGTCAACGGCGGAATGTACATGGGGTAGTGTCTTGACAAAAAATAATATCGGGAATACATTGATGCAATTTCCAAGGAAAAACATGGAAGCGGCCTCTGAGCGGTTAAACAGCGTGGACTATGCGTTTAGAAGGTAAAGTTGCACTCGTAACCGGCGCAGCCGGCGACCGTGGTATTGGCCGTGGAATCGCGCGCGCCCTGGCCAAAGAAGGCGCACGTGTGGTCGTCAATGACGTTGCCAAAGTGGACAAGCTGGAGCAGCGTGCAGAGGAGTTACGAGCACTCGGTGTAGACGCGCTAGCGGTAGCCGCCGATGTAACGGATCGGGTCGCCGTTAATGCCATGATTGCTCGCACCGTGGACGAATTCGGTTGCCTGGACATCTTGGCGAGCAACGCCGGTGTTGTCACCTGGGCGAATTTCCTTGACATCACCCCACAAAGCGTTGATTTCATGCTTGGGGTCAATGTGTGTGGTACGGTAAACGTGGTTCAGGAGGCTTCACGCCAAATGATCGCGCAGGGGACGGGCGGGCGCATTGTAATCACATCGTCTGTGCACGCTCAAATGCCGTTCGAAAGTATGGCCGTTTACGGTGCGACCAAACACGCGTTGCAAACCTTTACCAACTGTCTCGCCATAGAACTTGCCGCGCACAAGATTACAGTCAATCATATTGGCCCAGGCTGGGTGCGATCTGCCATCAACGATCCCTCGCCGGCGCTGGCCACTGATGACGATTTGCTTGAAACCATCAACATGATCCCGCTTGGACGACCATCGACGCCAAGAGACCAGGGCCGCGGCGTCGTCTATTTTGCGAGCTCCGATGGCGATTATGTCACCGGCAGCTATTTGCGTATTGATGGAGGCTTCGCAGTTAGTAAGTATTAGGGAGGTGCCGATTGGAATTGTCCTGCAAGTGCGCCCTAGTGTATGGCGCGACCACGTTTCTCGGTGATGGTGTAACACGATCTCTTGCAAGGGCCGGCGCAAACATAGCCGTTGCTCATGAGGGTCAGGAAGCCCGCGCGAAGTCGCTGGTGACTTACGCATCTCAACGGGCAGATGGCCAGGCAGTTGCCATTGAGATGAGCGGCAATGGACCAGAGCAGGCTGGGTGCTTAATCTCTGATTGTGTTGGCGCGCTAGGTCAAATTGACATCGTCATTCTTGCACCCTCCGAAATCACCCCTCTCAGTTTTCTCGAGCAAACAGAAGAGCATTGGCGCCGTGCATTGGAAACCAACGTGGCAGCACTGCTGTATGTGAGCCAGGCGGCCGCGCGTCATATGGTCGCGCAGGGATGTGCCGGGCGCATCATTTTTCTCTCATCAGTCGCCAGTGAAATGGCCTTTCACGAAACAGCGTTGCTTGGCACATCCCTGGCGGCTATCAACACAGTGGCCAAGGTCGCCGCGCACGAACTTGGCAAACACCGCATCACCGTCAATGTCGTCGCTCCCGGTTGGGTGTCCGATGGCACCGAGATGTACTTCGGGGCCAAAATCGAGAGCGATATGGATACCGGTGCTGCACGGGAATATGTTACCGGCGGGATACCGTTAGGGCGCACCGCGACTGTGGACGAGATTGCTGCGGTATGCGTGTTTCTGGCGTCAGATGCCGCCAGTTATGTGACTGGTGCGTATATTCCGGTCGATGGCGGGTATGCGATCACCAAACAGGCTGGCGGGACGCCGTACCCCGGCCGTGATCCGTGGCCGAACATGGATGCCAACTACGATCCGTTCACTGCTGAATTTTAGGGAAGGCAGCTGCGATGGCTGAATTACATCCGGGATTGCATCAGATTGAGCAAATCTTGGGTCCGCGCTACCTGTTTCAGTATCTGTTGATTGGTGAACGATCCATGCTCATTGACACCGGCATTGCCACATCTCCCGATGAGAGCATTTTGCCTTATTTTCATGAAATTGAATTTGATCCGGTGATGCTGGATTACATGCTTATCTCACACGCCGATGTGGATCACTTTGGCGGAAACGCGCGAATGCGTCGGGCTGCCCCGAAAGCGGTGCTTGCCTGCCACCGACACGATGCGCGCTGGGTTGGTGACCGCGACCGCATTCTCGACGAGCGCTACGGGTGGTATCAGCAATATGACATGGACTATCCTCCAGAAACGGCGGCTTTTCTCGAAGGTGCGATGGGTGAGGACGTGCGGATAGACTTGCATCTTAGCGGGGACGAGGTGTTCATACTGGGTGACAACCGACCGGTGCGCTTGCTGCACTTGCCGGGCCACTCCGATGGCCACATTGGCTTCTATGACGAAGCTCACAAGGCGGTGATCGTAATCGATGCCGTATTGTGGAAAGGTTTGTTAGACATGGAGGACGTGATCATCAGCCCGCCGCCGTACTCACTTATTCAACCCTATTTGGACACTATAGATGTGGTGTTAGCCTTGGATTTTGAACATATGTACACGGGCCATTATGTGAACAAGTCTGGCACCGCGGCTCGCCAGTTCCTGCAAGAAAGCAAAGCGTTTGTCGCCCGCTGTCACGCCGCGACGGAAGAATCGCTCAAAGAGACTGGATGCCCGCTTAAGTTGGCTGCGGTCCACGCGGCTGTGGACCAGAAGGTAGGGCCGTTCACTGCCTTCGCGGTTGAGTTGGCAAAACCAGTGTACGCTCACCTGGAACAACTTGTCGCCGAGGGTCGCGCAATCCGCGACGAGGATGGTAGGCAACCTACCTGGCAGATGAGTTAGGGGATATGCCCGAATCCAGTCTTTCATCTCGCGAGCGCGTTATAAGGGCCATTGGCCGCCAGCCAACCGACGTTCTGCCGGCTGCGCCCCTTATACTTGACTTGGCCGCAAAATACCACGGTGTATCGATCGGCGCGTTTGCCACCGACGGACGCGTTATGTCCGAGGCACAGATTGCGCTGCAGGCAGAGTTACAGCAAGACGTTATCTTTGTCGGATTGGACAACTACTACATAGCAGAGGGCTTTGGATGCGAGATCGATGTACCGGAGGATGAGATTCCGCATCTTAGAAAGCCGGCCGTTGACAATATTGCGGATGTCTATTCGCTCAAGGTACCTAGTCCACGATCGGATGGACGGATGCCTGTTATGCTGGAGGCGACCCGCTGGGTGCGTGAGGAGCTCGGTGATGACATTGCCGTTCGCACACCTGGTACCGGCCCTTTTGCGTTGGCGTCCTATTTTGTTGGTACACAGCAGTTTTTGGTGGAAGTGGGATTGGCAGAGGCCGGGCTGCCCGAGGGGCAACCGGAAGCTATTCATTTCGCCTTGGATCTGGCGGCTGATGCGTTGATTGAATTCGGAAAGGCGTGCTGGGACGCGGGATCGGACTTGTTACACTGCGGCGATTCGCTTGCCTCATGCGATATGATATCACCGGCACAATACGAGAAATGGGCCTTTCCGTACCAACAGAAGGTGATAAAGGCTTGGAAGAAGTACGGAGCGCGCACTCTATTGCATATTTGCGGTGATTCCACGAAGGTTCTTGATCTCTATGCTCAGACGGGCGCAGACGTGGTAGAAATCGATCACAGAGTTGACCTCGCCTACGCAAAACAACGCATCGGCGGGCAAACCTGTCTGCTGGGCAACGTAGATACCGTATCGACATTGCTGCTTGGCACAACGCAGGGCGTGCGCGCAGCGTCGGAGAACTGCATTGCTCAGGCGGGTGCCGGGAGCGCGTACATGCTCGGATCCGGCTGTATGGTATCGCGTAACACGCCAATTGAGAACGTGAAGGCGCTTGTGGATACGGCCCATTCGCAGCCGAACGAGTTCTAGAACAGATTAATGGACGCAAAAATGAGCCGCCGCCCACACGATCATGAATTTGAGATGCCCAGCCTGCGCGTGGATGGGCAGGTCGCGCTGGTCACAGGCAGCAGCCGCGGACTGGGGCTGGGAATGGCGTTGGCTTTGGCGCATGCGGGAGCTGACATCGCGCTCGCCGGGCGCACGCTTGATCAACTCGAGAGCGCTGCCGAGTTGGTGCGTGCCGTTGGGCGTCAGGCATATGTGATTCCGACGGACGTGAGCCAGGTGACCGCAGTTAGGTCGATGGTGCAGGCGGCGTACGCGCACTATGGCCAGTTGGACATCCTGGTGAATGGCGCAGGGATCAACATTCGGAAGCCGGCCGACAGTTTCACGGAAGAGGATTGGGATGAATTGTTTGCTGTCAACCTCAAGGGTGTTTTCTTTTCGTGCCAGGAGGCAGCCAAAGTCATGCGGGCGCAAGGGAAGGGGAAAATCATCAATCTTGGCTCACTTGCGTTTGAAATCGCCGTTCCGAATGTGGCGCTGTACGTCGCCAGTAAGGGTGGCATGCGGCAGCTGACGCGGGCCTTGGCCATCGAGTGGGTGGGTGACAACATCTGTGTGAACGCTGTTGCGCCGGGTCGTTTCTGGACTGCCATGACGGATCCGGTGTTCTCTGATGACGAACTGTACGCGAGTGCTGTCAGCGTGATCCCGCAGGGCCGTCCGGGCGTGCCTGCTGACCTGGCAGGCGCGACGGTGCTCCTGGCATCGGAAGCCTCCGACTATATCACCGGCGAGACCATCGTTGTGGACGGTGGGTGGCTCGTCAACGCGGGTGTCAAGGGGTAAAGCGGATGCAAGCACTTACGTTTACGGCAATTCATAAGAACGAATTGTTGGAGGTTCCACTACCCCGGATTGAACGTCCCGATGGCGTATTGCTGAAAGTGAGTTCGGTCGGCGTCTGCGGCTCGGATTTGCACGGTTATACCGGGGACAGCGGGCGACGTAACCCGCCGCTGATTATGGGCCACGAGGCCACAGGCGAGGTGATTGACATCGGCCCAGATGTAAAAGATTTGTCGGTAGGGAGCCGCGTCGCCATTCAACCCGTAGAGTTTTGCGATGTGTGTGTGCAGTGCTTGGCAGGGCGGCGCAGTCTGTGCGAGAGTCGGCGTGTAATGGGAATGAGCGCGCCTGGCGCGTATGCCGAATATGTGACTTGGCCGGCTGCTAACCTGTTTGTATTGCCTGAGAGTCTTTCGTTGGAACACGGAGCGCTGGCTGAACCACTTGCGGTTGCTACACACGCCGTCGGGCTGGCGCATATCCGTCCGTATGACACAGCCTTCGTGGTTGGGGCCGGGCCGATCGGGTTGCTGACGGTCGCCGTGCTAAAACTGACGGGCGTGCGTGACATTGCGGTGAGCGACAAGAGCCAGTCGCGGCTGGAAATCGCCCGCGCGGTGGGTGCCACCGTCACCGTCAATCCAGCCACGCAAGATCTGAGAGCCGTCGTAGATGAATTTACCGGCGGCAGCGGCGTGGACATCGCTTTTGAAGCGGTCGGACTAACCGCGACGGCGCAGCAAACGCTTGACGTGACGCGCAACAAGGGCGTGGTCGTGTGGATCGGCAACAATCAACGCATGATCGAAATCGACATGCAGGCGATTGTGACGCGCGAATTGACAGTGCTCGGATCTTACGGTATGAGCAACGCAGAATTCAGGCGTTCTCTTCGCATGTTGGCGCAAGGCGACGTATCGGCTGAAAGGTTGATCAATCGACGCGCTACATTACGGGAGGGGCCACATTTGTTTGATGAATTGTTAGAGGAGCCGCAGACGATAAAGTGTGTGATAAATCTCAACTAGTACGATAAAAGGAGGACGCATGCGACTATCTGGAAAAATCGCGATCATCACCGGGGCAGCCTCGGGCATCGGCGAGGCCACCGCAAAGCGCTTCTGCGAGGAGGGCGCGCGGGTAGCAGTTGTCGATATTAATGACGAGGGCGGCAATCGCGTAGTGGCGGAAATTCAAGCTGCGGGCGGCGATGCGACTTTTCTGCACGCTGACGTGGGAGTGCCGGAAGATTTGGAGAATATGGTCGACGGCACCGTGGCGAAGTATGGCGGGCTTGATGTGCTCCACAACAACGCGTATTGGACGGACGCAAAAACTGCCGAAGAAACTACGGCAGAAAACTGGCAGCGCACGATTGACGTGACGCTGCGACCTGTTTATTTGGCCACCAAAATGGCGCTACCACACCTGCGCGTGCGCGGCGGAGGCGTCATCCTTAACACGGCTTCTTTGCAAAGTGTAGTCGGCTTCCCCAGTTTTGCTGCGTATCAGGCGGCTAAAGGCGGTGTAATGGCGCTGACACGTGCCATGGCGCTGGAGCTGGCTCCTGATAACATCCGGGTGATGTCCATTTTGCCCGGGGCAATCGACACCCCGTCTGTGGGGTTGGACGACCCGAGCGCTATCGATGCCGTGATTGAGAATATTCCGCTGGGGCGATTGGGCAAACCGGTGGAGATCGCCAACACTGCCGTGTTCTTGGTCTCTGACGAAGCCCCGTATATCACTGGTACGGGGCTCCTAGTGGATGGTGGGTACACAGCTCAATAGATGTATTCGGACAAATCCCTGGTCTCAAGGCTGGCGCGGTAAACGAAATGATTGTGGCCGGTGGCTGAGACGGCAAATCGATCCTTGGAGCCGCTCTGGGTTTCGAAGTGCTTTGGCTACGTCGATGTGCTCATAAACGGAGATTGTGACTTGAAACCGGGGTAAAACCTAACGCGGGTCGAGGACGAAGGGGTAACTAAGTCGATGATAATCAATATTTCCTCCGGTCTTATGCCGTGAACACCGGTACATTCTGGGTTGATGGCGAAGAAGCGCACAACCTGAAATTCATGGTGGTCGCGACTACTGTATTGATGCGGTTTGGTGGGACCTGGCGCTCGGCATCAATCGGTTCGCAACAGGCATTGTTGAATTGACGACGGCTTGTTGAAAGGAAGGTTTTCCACCCTATTTCTAGGTAAATTATTGACATTATTTCATGGGTTTGGTATAAATCATCGTGCTGTTTACTCTTCAATGTTGCGACAGATATCGGCGGTTGACATTTGATTTGCTTTGAGAGGTTGGGTGGGTGATGATGGTCTCTGATGCTGGATCTGAAAACGTTCTGCGAATGAAAGGGATTTGCAAGACCTTCGGCCATGTCATAGCGCTAGAGAACGTGGACTTTGAGGTAAAAGGGCAGGAAATCATGGCGCTCGTGGGTGACAATGGCGCCGGGAAATCAACCCTTATCAAAATAGCGTCCGGAGTTTACCAGGCAGATTCCGGAAAAATGTACATGGCGGGAAGTGAGGTGGTCGTGGAAAACCCGCACCACGCAAGAGGAAATGGCATTGCCACGGTTTACCAGGACCTCGCGTTGGCCGATGATCGAGACGTCTCGTCCAATCTCTTTCTCGGACGTGAGCCAACGAGGGTTTTGGGGTTGGTCGATAAGAAAGCCATGGACGTAGAGGCTCGTGACACCATGAACCGACTCCAGATAGGGCTGCCCTCAGTTCGCACTGAGGTTGGGCAGCTGTCGGGGGGACAGAGGCAGGCAGTGGCAATTGGGCGCGCTGTGTCTCAGGGTGGACGTGTTTTCATTATGGACGAGCCGACAGCTGCATTGGGGGTGCGGGAAAGCGCGCAGGTGCTAGAACTGATCAAGACACTCAGGACTGCGGGTAGCTCAGTTGTGGTGATCAGCCACAACCTTCACCACGTCTTTTCAATTGCAGACAGAATCACGGTGCTACGCCATGGCAAAGTGGTGGGCTTGTGCGAGAAGAGCGAAGTCACTCCCGAAGAGGTCGTGGGGTTGATAACGGGTGCAAATATTGCTGCTTCGATAAATTGAAGAGGCGACGTGCAACCGCACCTGGCCTCAGATCTCTACCCGAGAATTCGTGAATTTACAGGCAAAACAGATGACAGCACATGTGATCAATAACCAGAGCCATGACAGCCTCGCCGAGCGTGGGCTGCTCAAGCGAATCGTCTCATTTCGCGAGATCGGTATTTTCGGCGCAGTAATTGTTCTTTTCATAGCGCTGACGCTCATAAATCAAGATGGAGACGTCAACAAATTCACTCGCACGGAAAATTTGTTGACTATCGCCAGACAGATTTCCATGGTGACTTTGCTGGCCGTCGGCATGACGTTCATTATCGTAGGGGGTGATATTGATCTGTCGGTGGGGTCAGTCTTTGCAACAACTGGCATTGTTTTGGGCACCTTGATAAAACAAGTGCATATGAACCCATGGCTTGCTCTCATCTGTGCGCTGCTTTTGGGACTGCTGATCGGCTTGCTCAACGGTCTGGTCGTCACAAAACTGGGCGTGCCTGCATTTATCGTGACGTTGGGGGGATTGAGTACGTATCGGGGCATCGCACTCGGAATAGCCGGCGGATATCCGGTCACCAGCCTTCCAGTTTCCCGTTTCTATGACATCACTGCTGGATATCTGGTAATCCAGACCGGTCGATATTTGAGTATACCAATGCAAGTGATATGGATGCTGACTGTTCTGGCAATAGGTTTTGTGGTCCTAAGTAAGACGCGGTTCGGCTACCATGTGTATGCCACCGGCAGTAATCGACTAGCGGCGACCCTAGCGGGTATACCAACTGACAGGGTGAGACTTTTTGCTTTCATGCTGATGGGCTTCCTAGTTGCATTGGGATCTGGCCTACAGTTGGGGTTCTTGAAGTCTTTCGCTCCAACTGCGGGCAGTAATCTTGAGCTACGAGTAATAGCGGCGGTGATCATCGGTGGCACCAACCTCTTTGGCGGATCAGGTAACGTTCTCGGAACGTTTTTGGGTGCCACCGTAGTGGGAATGATCAACAACGGACTGATTCTGGCTGGAGTGCCCACCTACTGGCAATTCTTTGCGATAGGACTGATTATCATTGGCGCGGTGGTGCTAGACATGCAGATACGCAGACGGCAAAAGTAGCCTGGGATTTCGGATGCAGGAGCAGGCATTGTACCCATCGTGTTGAATTCGGAGTCGTTTGGCTGACGGAGGTGTTGCACCGTTGACGTGCGTAAGCACAGAGTGTATAATTTGGCGCTATGATGGGGGAGAGGAAGGGATGGTATTCCTTCCCGTCCAGATTGCCTGCGCAGCAATAGCTTAAGTCGATACTTTTCTCGTTCAACGTGAAGGCAATGGTCAATGTGCTGCAGGCATTGGAGGTGGCTAACGTTCATCGCAAAGGAGGAAGAGTTTGAAAAAACTGTCGTATTTGGGTTTGTTCGATCGTATGTTGCTTCTCGCAAAGGTAACAAACATAAACATAGGAGAGATGTCGAGATGAAGACACGCATGTTACAGATATTGAGTGTAATGATGGTACTGGGCCTGGTGCTATCGGCCTGCCAGCCACAGGTAGTAGAGGTAGAGAAGGAAGTGGTGGTGACGCAGGTAGTGAAGGAAGAGGTCGAGGTAGAGAAAGTAGTCGAAGTAGAGAAAGTAGTAGAAGTAGAGGTTGAAAAAGGCGTAGATCGAGCAGAGGGCGAAATCATGATCGCCTTCGCCAACATTGTGGAAGGATATGGTTTTGCGACCATGACTCGTGAGGGGATTCAGGAAGAGGCGACGGCACGAGGCTATGAGACGCTGCTTCTGAACAACAATTTCGATCCCAATACTGCGCTCACCAATGCTGACACCATGGTATTGCAGGAAGTGGACGTCGCTGTTGAATTCCAGTTGTTCGAAGACATTAATCCTGCGATAATGTCCAAATTCAATGATGCTGGCATCCCTGTGATCACAATAGACATTCCGGCAGAGGGTGCTATCTTCGCTGGAGTAGATAATTACGAGGCCGGACGCATGGGCGGTGATTGGCTGGGACAGTATGTCCTTGACAATTGGGATGGAGATGCTGACCTTGTGCTACTGCTGGATGATCCCACGGTGGGTGAACTTCCGGCAAAACGTGTCAACGGTGTCGAGGACGGAATACTGGCTGCGGTGCCTGGCCTGGCGGACAAGGTTCTACGTCAGCCTGGTGGTGGCATGAGAGAAAAGGGTCTGGAAATCACCAGGACTGTACTCACGCAGTATCCTGATGCACATCGTATAGTTATCAGCGGAATCGATGACATCAGCCTGCTTGGTGCTTTGGCTGCGGCCGAGGAACTCGGGCGCGAGGATGACATCATCATCTTTGGACAGGGCGGCGAAGAAGAGGCTCTTCCTGAGATCAGAGATCCTGACAGCCCGTATCTCGGTGATGTCGCATACTTCTTTGAAAACTACGGCAAGACCGTTGTCGCTGTCGCCGAAAAACTAATCAATGGTGAACCCATTGAGGATGAATGTCCCGACTGGCGTGATGTCTGTGTTTTCGTGGATATTGCCTTGCTCACTAAGGACAACATCAACGACATCTATCCCATAGAGGCTGTGGCGCAGGCGGAACCGGATGAAGTAACGACAACCGGGTCGAAAGGCATTGGGCGTAGAATGGTGTTTGTAACGCATGACATGCACCCATTCTTTGTGCCTACCATCGTTGGAATGAGCGATGCTTGTCTCGCCGTCGGCTGGCAGTGTAGCTTCATTGGCCCGCCGGCATACGATGTTGATGGCACTTTGTCCCGTCTGGAATCGACAGTGGCATCGAAGCCTGATGCAATCGCCATGGTCTTTAGTGAGCCAGAGGCTTACAACGAGACTGCTGCCGACGCGATAAGCCAGGGGATTGTGGTCGTCGGCTACAACACCGACAACGATTTCCGAGCAGAGAACAATCTCGGTTACGTTGGTCAGGACCAGTTCAACGCCGGCTACCAGAACGGCCTGCACGCTGCCAAGCACGCCAAGGCAGTGACCGGGAAGGATGAAGGCAAGATCATCATCATGACTTGCTGCGTCGGCCACACGGCTCTGGAGGAACGCATCCGGGGCACAGCCGCAGCGATCGAGGAGAATTCGAACTACACGACCGAGGTGCTCGATGGCACACCGGATGCTGGGGCGTACGTCAGCAACGTGGAAGCGAAGTGGCAGGCGGAGTCAGATGATATCGTTGGTTTCGCAGGAGTTTCCGGGTACACGGAGAATCTGGGCAGGTTCGCCGAGGCGAACAGCCTGGGCGGCGTGGTCGCACTCGGTGGTTTTGACTTGTTGCCCACGACGATGGCTAGCATCGCTGCGGGTGACATGCAGTGGACCATCGGACAGGATCCCTACACCCAGGGCTTCATTCCCGTAATGCTGGCCTGGAACGAGTTGGAGCGCGGTTATCCTCCTCGTTTCTACGACACTGGGGCTGAGATCGTTGATGCAAGTAACATCGACGCTGTAATTGCCCGTGAGCAGAGCTGGATTGATCTTACGCCGGCACTTGGTCTTGATCCTGGAGCCGCGGAAACCGATACAACCCTCACTGCTGATGGCCAACTCGGACCTTCGCGCAATATGACGTTCCTTACACATGATATGCACCCGTTCTTTGTGCCTACCATCGTCGGCATGGCTGATGCTTGTGGCTTCTTTGGTTGGAAGTGCAACTTCATTGGCCCGCCGGCATACGATGTTGATGGCACTTTGTCCCGTCTGGAATCGACGGTGGCGTCTGGGCCTGATGCAATCGCCATGGTCTTTAGTGAGCCAGAGGCTTACAACGAGACTGCTGCCGACGCGATAAGCCAGGGGATTGTGGTACTCGGTTACAACACCGATAACGATTTCCGAGCAGAGAACAATCTCGGTTACGTTGGTCAGGACCAGTTCAACGCCGGCTACCAGAACGGCCTGCACGCTGCCAAGCACGCCAAGGCAGTGACCGGGAAGGATGAAGGCAAGATCATCATCATGACTTGCTGCGTCGGCCACACGGCTCTGGAGGAACGCATCCGGGGCACAGCCGCAGCGATCGAGGAGAATTCGAACTACACGACCGAGGTGCTCGATGGCACACCGGATGCTGGGGCGTACGTCAGCAACGTGGAAGCGAAGTGGCAGGCGGAGTCAGATGATATCGTTGGTTTCGCAGGAGTTTCCGGGTACACGGAGAATCTGGGCAGGTTCGCCGAGGCGAACAGCCTGGGCGGCGTGGTCGCACTCGGTGGTTTTGACTTGTTGCCCACGACGATGGCTAGCATCGCTGCGGGTGACATGCAGTGGACCATCGGACAGGATCCCTACACCCAGGGCTTCATGCCGGTACTAATGGCCTGGAAATATGTACAGCGTGGCTATCCCGGCGTGTTCTACGACACTGGGGCTGAGATCGTTGATGCAAGTAATATCGACGCTGTAATTGCCCGTGAGCAGAACTGGGTAGATCGCACACCGATACTGGGACTTCAGCCATAAGGGCTTTGAGGAAACGTGTTTGATTAGAAAAATGGGGGAGGTGGCTTAACAGGCCGCCCCCCCATTTTTTGTTCCACCTGGTTTTACAGATAATCTAAAGTGGCCACAGGATAATGACGAATGTTGTCTAAGCGGATTCTACTTTTGAGTGCAGCATTCGCTGTCCTTGCAGGGGGATGTGGTGGGGGTGCAAAGGTCTTCATAAGCGACATCCGGCTGAGGGGCACGGTTCCGCCGGCGGTGCTAACCGAGGAAGCTAGCGCGGCCCCAGCCGTAGTACAGAACCAGAACGGCATGGACAATGGTGGAGCGGCAAGCCTCGGTAGTCCACGCGCGATTATGACCGACCTAGAAAGTCGGATCGGGGAAGATTTGCAGGTGGAATTTGCTTTTAGTGGTAAAGAGAGTCCGAAGGCAGGGCCGCGGCGGGGGATGCGGGTGGAAAAGGGCCAATTCGTACGGCTGTCACGGGGGAGATCGCAGATTGTGACCCAAGAGGCAGACGAACACTGCGTGGATGACAACAACGTGTGTTCGACGGTATGGGTGCATGGGAGGCCCGAGGGCGGTTCGCTCGGGGCCTGGTATCCAATTGTGGTGTTCGACTACACCCCGCCGGGCGAGTAGATATGTACCCGGCACCAAATCGCAGTTAGCATTTCGTGCAGCAATGGTAGTTCGCCGACGAGTCCAGCGTGAGACGCTCTGTCAGGGCATCAGATTTTTGTGTCGACATCGTTTCCGAAGGTGAACTAGAACCCTCTGGGCAAAGGTTCTGGATCCAACCTTGTGTGGGAAGTACTCTTGCCATATGAGGCGGTGGTTTCCCATCTGAAATTGACGAGCGTGCTCTTGAATCTTGATCGGTGGCGCATTGTACATGATGGGCTGCCGGCATTTTCCAACGAGGTACTCGGCAACAGAGTGCAACCCGGTTCAACTAGTTGAGAATGACGGAAACGAACTTAACACTCATGTCGGCTTTTGCGGAGCGGGAGTGATAGGTTTGAGACGAATGGCTATGTGGTTATATAACCTCGAAAGGACAAGCATACTGTGGAAATCGTAGATGGCATTCATCGTATTGAGACGGAAACTGGCGGCAAGCACCTGTTCCTATACGTGTTGGAATTGGCTGATGGACTGCTGCTGATCGATACCGGCGAAAGCCACCATCCGGAGGAGGCTATTTTCCCTTTTCTGGAGGCCCACAATTGGGCGCCTACAGACCTGCGCTGGGTATTTATAACTCACGCTGATGTGGACCACTTTGGTGGTAACCATATTATCCGGGCGGCGGCTCCCCAGGCCACCTTCGCTTGCCACAATCAGGACCGGGGCTGGGTAGGATCACGTGAGCGCACGCTGGCTGAGCATTACAATCGCTACAAGACACGCTACGGTGTCTCGTATCCAGATGAGGTGCAAGACTGGTTGAGGAGTGCGATGGGGCCTGACGTGCCGGTCGAGCTAGGCTTCGTCGGTGGGGAGAATATTGAGATAAAGGATGGCCGTGAACTCGTCGTGTTGCACACGCCGGGCCACACTCCCGGCCACCTGAGTTTTTGGGACGCGACGACGCGGACAGCCATCATCGGCGACGCCGTGTTGGGCGATGCTGTGCGCGAGGCCAACGGTAGGCCGCAGTCACCGCCTCCCTACTACACGCCGCAGAGCTACCTGTCTTCAATCCAGACGCTGCAGGCGTTGCAGCCTGCGCGCCTGCTGACCTGCCATTACCCCTGCATGGAAGGCGAGGCCGTAGCGGAGTTTTTGGACCAAAGCCGCGCTTGGGCTATGACTTGTGACCAGACGGTGCGCGACTGCCTGCAATCCGGTGGCGCGCCAGTCACCCTTGCTCGCCTGATTGACCAGGTTGATGAGCGCTTGGGGCCATATCCTTTTAAGCTGGCATTCAAGTATACGTTGACTGGGCATGCCGAGAACCTAGTTTCGGCGCGTCAGGCATCCGTCACAAAGAAAGGCAATATACTTGCATGGGAATGGAACCGATGAACACCGTCGAACGTCACATGGCCGCCTTTCAGCTTGGTGTTCCAGACCGTGTACCAGTATCAAGCTGGCTCGGGATTCGGTTCTTGAGGACGTTCTTCCCCAAAGAGTTGAATATGCTGGATCTGTTCGACCTGTGGCTAGACGACCCACTCAACTCTATTATTAGGGTCCAAGAGGAGCTGGGTCTGGACCCATTGTTCTTCACAATGTCAGAACATAAAGGCGAAGTGCAGGAATGGCCGGATCGACTGATTCAGTGGAAACCTGAGGCTTTTGAAAACTGGCGAGAGGAAAAAATCGAAATTGATCGAGACACAAATCATCGGGTAGTAGAACATCGGGTGTCCACACCCGCAGGTGAGGGAAGCTGGCAATATCATATTGAAGACTATAGCGACTGGCCTCTTCAGCATCTTCTAGATGATGAGGAAAAGATTGACATGCTGCATTACATGCCTGATCCGGCACACATGGACACAAATGTCATGCGTGAGCTAGTGGGCAAAGTGGGTGATAGGGCATTTTTCAATCATCATATTCCTGGGCCCTGGGATGAGGCGGCCCAACTCAGAGGCATCACGGATCTGGCCATGGATGTGTACGATAGGCCCGATTTTGTTCATCGCCTGATGAGGATTCTTGCTGACCGACAAGTAAAGATCGTCAGAAGATTAGGCGAAATACATGGCCTTCACTCTATATCCCTCAACGAGACATGGGTTGGTGTGGGGCTATCTCCCTCTACTTACAATGAGTTTGTCAAACCTTATGATGCCGAGGTGGTGAAGGCGATACAAGATACGGGTATGCTGGTAAGTTACCACAACTGTGGCCGAGGCACTCTCATATTGGAGGACATAGTGGACACGGGTGCGGATGCACTCGAAACGATAACATCTTCGGAGAGCAGCGGCGACTTTGATCTCGATGATGTGAAGAGACGCGTGGGAGACAGAATATGCTTGTTCGGCGGCTTCAACGAGCGCGTCCTAAGCAGCGAGAACCCAGATGACGTACGCGACGAGGTCAAGCGTTGCCTCACCGCCGCCGCCGAGGGCGGTGGATATATCTTGCGCTCGATGGGTCAGATTTTCGACGCCAAGCCCGGCAACATCGAGGTCATGACGGCGACTGCGCACGAGCATGGGTGTTATTGAAAGCGACGATTGGTGGGGGGAGACACGGGCGCTTTACGGTGGTCGTCATCAATGATCCGCAATATGACAGATCAGCCAGGGCAGGTTCTGATTCGGACCGGTGTTGTAGGAATCCGCATGAGGAACGCGAGAATGATTGATGATTCCCGGCCAGAACTGGCGATCAAGAATCTATTCAAGCCATGGCCGTCCGCGCGCTCCGCAGTTCGCGCCGGTAATTAGGAGTTGCCCACCTCATGAAAATAAAGGACATCCGTACGGCGGAGATTCAAGCCAACTTTTCGTGGAATTTAATCCGGGTATATTCCGATACTGGGCTCGTGGGGTTGGGCGAGGCCTATTGGGGACCCGGCGTCATGGACGTCGTCGCGGCGCTGAAGACCATCCTCGTAGGCGAAGATCCGTTCGACGTGGATCGCTTGTGGACGAAAATGATGTATGGCCATTTGGACGTCGGGCCGCATCGGATGCGCACGATGGAGGGGCAAGACATTTACGACCGCTACGGTATGTCTGCGCCGGGTTCAGTGGCTGGCGCGACGGTGGCAGCCATTAGCGGCATTGAGATAGCCCTACTAGACCTAGTGGGCAAGGCGCTGAAGACGCCTGTTTATCAGCTGCTGGGTGGTAAGTTTCGCGAGCGTGTGCGCGTCTACGCAGACTCGCACGCTGGCGAAACGCACGATGCGGATGCCTGGTGTCGGCGTGCGGCCAAAGTGCTAGCGGGGGGCTTTGACGCAATAAAGTTCGACGTGGACGACATCGCTCCTGAGTTGCAACTCGATGGCTACAACCGCGCCCTGACTAACAGGGCCATCGACCGCATAGTGGACGTTGTCTCAGCTGTGCGCGATGAGTTGGGGCCTGATGTCGACCTCGCGCTTGATTGCCACTGGCAATACAACGTCACAGATGCGATCCGGTTGGCCAACGCACTGGAGCCATTACGACTGTTTTGGCTAGAAGACCCGACGCCGCCAGACAACGCCGATGCCATGGCGCAAGTGCGCGCCGCCACCAGTACGGTCATTTGTACTGGAGAGAACCTCTACACCCGGCATGGATTCCGACATTTTATCGAACGCGGGGCATGCGATATTATCCAGCCTGACATACCGCGGTGTGGCGGGCTCCTGGAGAGCAAACGTATTGCTGATTTGGCGGACATGCACTATGTCCCGTTCGCTGCGCACAATGTGTGTAGCCCTGTCGGTACCGTTGCCTCCGCCCACTGTTGTGCCGCTATTCGCACGTTTACAGTGTTGGAATTTCATGCGCAGGATATCCCGTGGTGGGATGACATGGTCACGCAGACCGAACCCATTATTCATAACGGTTACATAGCGTTGCGCGATGCGCCCGGCTTGGGTCTTGAGTTAAACGATGACGTGTGCCGGAAGCATGTTAAGGTGGGCGGCGACTATTTCGGCGAAGCTGTATAAACTCGAGATGTAGTACGTATAAAGGAGTAGAGTATGCTCGCAGCGGAAGGATGTCTCACGCGGCGGCGCGCGCTGCAGGACAAATTTCCCGATTGTGACTTGCTGGTCGTTTCGCAGCCTCACCACGTCTACTACCTAAGCGGGTTTCTTCCGCTCTCGAGTGAGCTGGCGCGCTGGTGGGGGATGAATTTCCTGCTGATCGACAGGGACGGTGGCGTCCGATTGGTGGTCGATAACTGGGGAGCGGCGTATGCCGAGACAGCGCATGTGGATGACCGAACCGTGTGGCCCTGGTATGACTTTTCCGGGCCGGCGGACGACAAATATGCGGCGGCGGCGGAGGCACTGGCGCAGGTGTTGGAGAAACATTATTCGATGTGCAGCCAGACAGCTTGCGAGCGCGCCCACCTGCCAGTAGATGCTTTGGCGGTGCTAGACGCAACAGAGGTATTGGATTTAGGACCTGAGCTACAAGCTATGCGGCGAGTGAAACACGAGGACGAGCTGGTGTGCATACGCCATGCCATGGAGGCCACCGCAGTCGGGCACGTGGCCGCACGCGCTGCGTTGCGCCCTGGAGTGAGTGAGATGGAGGTGTATGCGGATATTCAGGCAGCAACGGCGCGGGCAGCCGGCGAGCCGATTCTGATGCTCGGAGATTTCGCTGGCGGCAAACGTACGGAGGCCGGTGGTGGCCCGCCGACCGACAATGTGCTGCGGGCAGGTGACCTAATCATTCTCGATTTGTTCCCAATTATCCGTGGATACCGCGCGGACTTTACCAACACCTACTGCGTGGGCGAGCCGACCCAAGCGCAGCGCGATCATCTGGCTGTGCTGCAGTGCGCCATGGAGGCGGTTGAAGAAGTGTTGCGACCAGGCGCGAGCAGTGCTGAAATCTACGCCGCCTGTCGCGCGCCGATTGCCAAAGCGGGTTTGGGCGAGGCCTTCTTTCACCACGCGGGACACGGCTTGGGGTTGGGGCATCCGGAGGCTCCATTCTTTGTACCAAACAGCACAGAGGTGCTCCGGGCTGGCGAGGTAGTGACGGTTGAGCCAGGCGCTTATGTGGAGGGTTTTGGCGGCGCGCGGATAGAACACGATTATCTGATCACTGAAAATAGCTTTGAGAGGCTTTCGCATCATGAAATTGGACTGTGACATGGATGAAAATGACATCCCATTAGCGGTGATGATTCAGAGGTTTGCTGAAATTTACACTGGCGCGATCACTGATGTGCTCGACGCGCTTGGCCTCTACCATCAAACGCTGCCGTCAACTCTCAAGCCGATCAAATTTGGAATTTGTACAGTGGGCGCGGCATTTCCAATTCGTGGTAAACCCAAGCGCCAACTCAACTATGACGAGTCGATCCGTCCTATCCTAAAGATGCTGGGCCAGGTGCCGGAGAACTCGGTGGCTGTATACGAAACCAACGATAACAGTGCTGCTCACTTGGGTGAGCTGTCGGTTACTGCGATCAAGAGGTGTGGCTGTCGTGGCGCAGTGATCGACGGCGGCGTCCGCGACGTTGAATACATCCTGCGAGAAGATTTCCCTGTCTGGTCGCGCTACACAACCCCGGCCGACGCCGTGCCACGCTGGCAGATCGTTGAGTGGAATTGCGTGGTTACGATCGGCGACGTGCAAGTCGGTCCCGGCGATATCATCGTCGCCGATTACGACGGTATCGTCGCCGTACCGCAATCCATGGCCGGTAGGGTGCTCACCAAGTGTGAAGAACTTGTCAGCACCGAGAACAAAGTGCGCGAGGCGGTAAACAAAGGTGCGCCGCCGTTAGAAGCGTACGAGAAATTCGGCGAATTTTAGGGTGTTTTAGAGTACGCCGTATTTCTCCCAGGCTCCGCGTAATGTAGAGCCCGCTTGTAATGCCGTGTGCATGGCGTGTTCCTTGGCGGCTATTTCTAGGGCCCGTGCAACAACCTGCCCAGCGACCGCCTGCGGAATGACGACCACGCCGTCGATCTCGCCAAATATCAAATCCCCAGGGTGCACGGTAACATCGCCACAAGTAATGGGCGCGTCGTATGCGATCACCGTGCAGCGCCCTTTGGAGTTGATAGGGCGGATACCGGCAGCAAACACAGAAAAGTCCAGGGTCTGTATCTTGCGCACGTCACGCACGTAACCATCCATCACGGCACCTACAGCACCTCGCGCCCGCGCTGCCGTGCTGAATAGTTCGCCCCAGAAAGCGCTGTCGGTAACGCCACTCAAATGAGCGACTACGACTTCGCCGGGTCGCAACGCGTCTGTCGCATCGATCTGTTTGTCATAGGGTTGCGCCGGGGTGCTAAATTCTGGCACGGCCAGCATAGTGCGCGCATGCCCCACCAGCACGGTCTGGGGATCAAGCGGTCTTATGTCAGCGGTCATTACCTGGTTGCGATAACCAAGTTCGTCTAGGATGTCTGCTATCACTGCCGCATAGAGCTTCTGTTTTACCTTCTCTATATCAAAGGGCATGCTTAACTCCCAGACCGTGAGGTGTCTACCGGCATATCTGGATGGGATTCTGGAAGCGGGCTTGAGATTGTCCAACCGCCGTCCACTTGTAAGTTTTGCCCAGTGATCTGTCCTGCATCCGGCGAGGCTAGAAATAAGGCTGCCGCGGCTACATCCCGTACATCGCCCACGCTGCCGGTCGGACTGACGTTTGCCCAATTGGCAGCAAAGTCGGGGTCCTCCAACTCTGTGCGCTCGGTCAGCGTGGCGCCTGGGCAGATAGCATTTACTGTGATGCCATGTTTCCCTAATTCAAAAGCCAGCGTGCGTGTCATGTGGATGATGCCAGCCTTGGACACGCCATAAGCCCCCAAGTTCTTGAAGGCTCGTAGGCCTGTAATAGACGACAGAAGCAAGATGCGTCCGTCATCGGTATTGCGTGCAATCATCTCCTGCGCTGCATACTGCGCCGTAAAGTAGCTGCCGCGTAAATTGACGGCCATAACCCGGTCAAATGCTTCAGGTTTATATTCAAGGAACGGCCCGTAGTTGGTGAGGCCAGCATTAGCGATGACAATGTCCAGGCGGCCTCGGTCAGCGGCGTGAGCCTGGATTGTGCTTTGCAGACTGATCATGTCTGCAACATCGAAGCAATATGGCGTGACCCGCGTCATGCCAACTTCGCGGTTAATCTGTGTGGCCCCCTCGGTGGCCCGTGCCTGGTTGATGTCATTCAAGGCGACGAACGCGCCCTGGGCAGCGAATTGGCGGCAAATTTCATAGCCGATTCCGGTGCCGGATCCGGTAACAACCACAGCACTGTCTTGAAATTTCGCCATTGTCTGTCACCTCCGTGAAGAAAAGATTGCGATAGCTTGCTGGCACTGAGTATTAGCCTGGTATGTACGCTTGACTATGCCCGCTTCTTGGCAGGATTCTGTAAGGCTCATGCCTGAGGATTGGAGTGAAAATGCTTTCATAACCTGGGCTTCCCTGGTGAGTTCTTTACTCGTTTTAGTCACACCTAAATTATAACATCTCAGCGCTATTTTCGAGACACAGGCATGCGCTTACCAGAACTGGTCCGGACGACGCGGCTTCATTTTAGGAAATTCCTGGGGACTGTTTAGCCTCCCACCTACACACCGCTCCCAGCGGGTCAGTCATCAACATAACGTGCCACATATCCTCGCCATGGCAGGGGCAGTGCGTCATTCAGTTGTTATCTTCATTTTAGGAAGTTTTTAGGGGCTGTTTAGTCTTCCACCAACACCGCTCCCTCCGCTTCCGGATCGAAGCCTTTAGGCCACGTTGTATCGGCGTTGTACTTGGCCCCGTTCAGGGCGG
>Ga0187833_10000259_pt1 | contig 61435 bp, 57 predicted proteins | sample ETNtaG_37_FD_167968 | JGI IMG/M metagenome (GOLD analysis project Ga0187833, IMG submission 167968) | Marine microbial and viral communities from oxygen minimum zone, Eastern Pacific Ocean - ETNP2014_SV_400_PacBio MetaG (Illumina Assembly) | ecosystem: Environmental > Aquatic > Marine > Hypoxic...
TATTTGGAAACAGACTTGTTTTGTCTCTAGTGAACCGACTCTTCAACAGTCAGTTACAAGACATAATGTCGGGATTTAGAGTATTCAACCGGGAATTTGTGAAAAATATTCCATTGATTTCTAAAGGATTTGAGGTCGAAACACAGCTCACAATCCAGTCACTCTATTACCAGTTTGATATTGAGGAAGTCGATATAGTTTTACGGGAAAGGCCAGAAGGTTCAGTTTCAAAACTTAACACAATTAAAGATGGAATATTGGTATTGCTATCAATTATTAATATCCTTAAAGCATACAGACCCATGCTTTTTTTTAGTTTACTATCATTTAGTTTCATAATTTTAGGATTAGGATTAGGTAGTATCCCAGTGAGTGAGTTTATGAGTACAGGATTTATAACTCGCTTTCCTACAGCAATTTTGGCCACAGGTTTGGTGCTAATTTCAATAATTCTATTCGCAGTTGGGATAATTTTAGACACGATTAATTTTCGAATGAAAGAAATAATGCAGATTCAAAGGAAAAATAATACCATTGCTTGATATAAAGGATTATAATAAATTTACTCTTAATTTTTGAAAGTTACTAATATTTCCTAAGTAATTATTTAAGATGAATTATTAATAATTTATCTTTCCATTTGGTCAGTAGATGTTAATTTTAACAAAACAAATTGTCCTTTCTCTTTCACAAGTTCAAGTAAGGGATGTTCACTAATAAGACTATCAAGATGATTTTTAGTAGTAATTACTGAAATTGTTTTTTTATGACGTTTATTAAGTATTGTGGGGTCTCCTGGGAACTTATATGTATGAAGCATATGAATTGGTTCTTTTCCGTAAAAAAGAGCGGCAAATGAGACAAAACGATAAAATACGACGGGTTGTTTTTTCTTTACGGCCTCTTTTACCATTTCAAGCATGGGGTTTTGAATAAATTTTAAGCCCATAGGAACTTGGTAACGCCATATTCCCTGGGAGAATACAAGCATTGCTATTAAATAAAAAACCAAACCTAGTTTAAAATTATTATAAAACCAAGTCATGATGCCAAAAATAAATAAACATAGTATTAGTCCCCCAATCCAAAATATATCATGAGGAATAGCTAAGTCAAAGTTTGGATAATTCTGAATGATTTCTTGTTTAGCAAGATAGGGAAGAATTATAAACCCAACTGAAATAAAAATTCCTTGAATAATTGAAACAATATTAAACCACTTTGGCAAAGTATGATTTTCTGAAATCTTCTTTTCTAATATTGAAGCAATCAAAAATGAAAGAGGGATATAAATTGATGCTGAATAATGGGGTAATTTGGTGTTTACAAAAGAAAAAAGAATCAATACAAATAATATCCATCCAATGCACAATACAAGAATGTTTTGAATTTTAATATTGTAATTCGAAATACGGAATGGACCTAAAAAAAGAAATGCCGTCCAGGGCATTATCCCAAAAAGAGCTACAAGGAAATGGTAAAAAAAAGGCCCTGTGTGTCCCTCTAAAGATTGACTAAATAATTTAAATTGGAATTCAATGAAATTTTCTATGAATTGGGTTCCATGTATATACAAATTAATTAAATACCAAGAAGTAGCAACAAATAAGGAGAGCACCCCGCAAAAAATAATATGATAAAATGAAATGATCTTATTTTTTGAGACAGACTTATAAACTATAAATCCAACCAATGGAATGACCCCGCCTAATGGCCCTTTAGTTAGAACCGCTAATCCCATTGAAAGGCTTGCCAGAAATAACCACAAAAATTCAACCCAATTACTAAATTTAAAATCAAAAAATTTAAAATCACATTTTATTTTTTCTGTGTCGTAAAAAATTAACATAAAGGTGGATAAAGATATAAAAAAATTAAATGTATGATCAATAACGGCAGTTTTTGCAAATATTCCAGGTAGGAAAGAACTTAAAAAAATAGAACTCCAAAAAATACCCAATCGATGAGAATATAATTTTCTTCCTACATAATATAACCAGAACGCTTGTAGTAAACCGATAAAAGCTGAAGGGAATCTTGCGGAAAATTCATCTACTCCAAAAAAATTGAAACTTGAAGATTGTAACCAAAAATAAAGAGGAGGTTTCTCAGCAAAAGGCTGTCCATTAATGTAAATATTCAGATAGTCCTGGCGGGCTAACATTTGTCTACTTGCTTCAGCATATATGTTTTCGTCCCAATCAATTAAAGCAGCTGCATCTAAACCAATAAAAAGAAAAATCAAAGCATAAACTAATAAAAAAAATAATTGAACATTATCTTTTTGTATATTTTTTAAAATAATATTTGTTAAACTCATTTTATGTTGAATAAAATAAAATTTAGATGATTAATGTTATATTGTTTTGATTGTATTCAAAGTAACCCATTTATTGTCTATACTAAAAACAATTCTGGTTTATAATTTAAAAAAAATAAAATTGTTATTGTGGAATAATTATTAATTTTTGACATTTTGACTTTTCCATCGATTATTTGAGAGCAATAAATAAGTTAAATGATCATATGAAGTTAACAGCATTTCCATATCCCTTAAAGTAGATTCATCGTGAATATTATCTAATAATTTATAATCAAGAATTCTATTTAAGGAGTGTTGAAGATAGCCCTTAGAATTAAAAAAATTCACAAGTGAACCTTCTTTTACAATTGCATATCCTTTTTCGGAATCAAAAATATTTTTCCCGATACTGCTGTAATTTCCTTTAAGATCCAATAAATTGATCAGGCTTGGCATCAAATCAATTTGAGAAGCAAAAAGATTTGATTTGCCTGGTTTTATATTACCAGGACTATAAACTATCAAAGGAATACGAAACTTATTGTAAGGGTCTCCGTCCTGAAAATGCGCAAAAGCATGATCTCCTGTAATGATGAAAACTGTTTCATGAAAATCTTTTCGTTTACTGAATTTAGTTATGAATTCTCCCAAGGCCCAATCAGTATAATGAAGCATATTAAGATAGCCTCCTTCAGAATTTGTCCCATGCTCGTATCGAGTAAATGGTTCATGCATCCGAACAAAAGGACTGTGATCTGAACTGGGATTAACAAATGCAAGATAAGGTTTATTTTCATCATCTAGTTTATTAAGTAAATGCATGAAAGCCTCGTAATCCCATCCTAAATAACGTTCAGGATCATCAATATAATTTAATAATATAGGATAATCTTCTTGCCCATAATATTCTTCAATCCCTGCAGCATAAACCATCAAATCCAAGGAAAACGATTCTCTTAATGTGGTCGTAACATATATTGTTCTATAACCGTTTGCTTTTGCAATGTTTCCAAGGCGCGAATAATTAACAGGCAAAACGGTTATATCTGGGATTCCTGGTAGGGGAGGAATTCCCGTTAATATTGCTTGAGCACCTTCGATACTTCTTTGGCCATTTGCAAAAAAATTATTATAGACTAGTCCTCTATTCACTAACATATCCAAATTTGGGGTGACTCCATAATTATTCCCTGATAAAGAATCTATGTATTTTGGTGTTAAACTTTCAACAATGATTACAACTGCATTTCTGAATGTTATATGTTTTGATTCTACATGTTTTTTTACTAGAGGAAATTCGGAATTGTTTGAGGAGAAAAGTTCTAATGTTTCAATATATGATGCTTCCTCTTTCAAGTCCCTCACGATAAAATTAGTGGATATACTATAATGGGATGCTGTAAAAAAACCGTTAAGGATCAAATGTCCTTGATTGGTAGAACCATATTGATAGGCATCTATTACAGTAATTGGTTTCAGTTGAAATCCTCCTCTACCTAAAAGGATCATCAATAGAACAATCAAAATAAAACCTGTAATTGAACGTTGCCTATTTTTTTTATCTGAAACTAAGTAATTAAGATAAAAACGATATGAAAATAAAATAATAAATAAAATAATGATGAAAATAAATAAATTAGATGAAATTTCACTAATTAAATAATCCAAATCTTTTAGTATAAAAAATAATTCATTCGTGATATGTCTTTTTACGTTATTGAAATACAAATAATCTGAATTCAAAAAAACAATTAAACCTGCTAATTCTATGTAGATTATACTTGCGATAAATCTACGATAGATCCAGTGACCAGTTAATGGAATAGGGGAGATCAACAGTATAATTGGAATAAAAAGCAACACAGAAGTGGAAGAAAAATCAAACCTACATCCTAAAATGAGAATTTTGATTAATGCAAAAAAATCCAAATCATTGAATAAATTCGTGTATGTGTGATATAAAGCTATTCTATAGATTTGAAAAATGGAAATAAAAATAACATAATATGTCAGTACTTCTTGAAAGATAATTTTTATTCTGTTAATATAATTCATATTTTCTTAATCAAATTTATCTTTTTAAGAAGATCAACAAAATTATAAATGTTTTGTGATGATTACTTTTCCTTTACAACAAAAATTTTTATGGAAAATATAATTATAGGTTGTAATTTAGATAAACATGATGATGAATTTGATATTAATCCTGGAAGTAATGCTGATATGATATTTGATTTAAATGTCATTCCTTAGGATATATAAGATTCTAATTATTGAAGTGTAAGGTGTGATGCTATTATGAACATATACATTATATTTATGGTGTGATGTAAGAAATATGGAGGATTTCAACAAACACAAAAAAAGTTTATATTAATGTACCACATTTTTCAGATATTGCAATGTATTCTGATCCAACACATGTCAAATTCTTCTCATATAATTCATTCAAGGCTTTAACCAGAGATAGTAAGTGGTCCTACTATACAGAAGCTAGGTATGAAATTGTATCTTTGAAAATCATCTTAAAATCATTATTTAAATTAATTGGAGTGGAGTTTAGAATTAATGCTACAAAAAAAATCAAAAATCAGCCCACTAAGAAAGTTTACGGAATCACACTTGCTTTTTATTATCGCAGGAAAAACAATTGAAGTTATTTTGGAAGTTAAAAAAAATCTATAATATTATTTATTATTATTGATATTTCTGTTTTAATATTTCTAACTCCCTATTTATATCTTCTTCAACAGTTTTATCTTTTATTAAGTTATTATTTAAATCTTTATTAAATTCTTTTTGTGTTTCATTATTTTTTTTTATTCTTTCTAATTCCTCATCAAGTCCTTTTTTATCTTCTTTAGAGGTTTTATGTTTATTAAGATTCGATGTGTTGTCTGAACTGTGTTTTATTGTTGGATCTCCATCTTCCTTCGCCGTGGCATTTAAGTCAATAAACGTTTCGTTGAAAATTTTTGTTGCCCAAACCATCATATACTCCAATGGGTCGTTAAATTTCCGCTCAAACTGATCAAGTAATATTCTGAATTCATGAAGAAGTTCAGTGAGTGTTTCTTCGGTTTCCGGGATGGATTTTGATCTTATGTCATGAGATTTTACGAACGAAGAAGAATTTTGAAATGAAGAACTTGTGCTTGTTCTTCTTTTTTGATTTTTTGAGGTAAACGTTTTTCTTGAATGATGAAGTCTTTGCAGATCATATTGCTTTCGACGTTCATGGTCCGAGAGGATTTCATAGGCTTGAGTTAACTGAACAAAGTGAATCTGTCTCTTTTCCTTCTCGACTGGAGTGTCACCAGGAAAAAGGTCAGGATGCGATGATTTCGCAGATTTCCTGAAGGCTTTCCGGATGGCTTCCCGGGAAGCATCTGGAGCAATTTTAAGTATCCCGTAATAATCCAGCATTTCTTTAAGCAATCATTATTTTATGGAACGAATCATATATTTTGATCTTGAAACCAAATATTCCTCAGAAGAAGTAGGGGGTTGGGAAAACATTGAAGACATGGGGATGTCTGTTGGTGTCATTTGGGATTCGGTGGATCAACAGTTTTCTGTATACCTGGATCATCAGGTGAATGAACTTATAGAACATTGTAAACGTTCAGATCAGATCGTTGGTTTCAATCATATTGGTTTCGATTTTAGGGTTCTGGCAGGAGTATCTCATGCGGAAGCACAAATGCGTTCACGGCTTCATACAGAACTTGCAGGGTTAAATAACCTGGACATGTTGGTGGAATTGAAAAAACTGCTTGGTCACCGTCTCAAACTCGAATCCGTGGCAAGGTCGACTCTTGGGACAGGAAAAACTGCTGACGGGCTCCAAGCTCTGAAATGGTACCGTGAAGGTCAGTACGACAAAATTATAGAATATTGCAAGGTTGATGTTGAAGTTACCCGTGATGTGCACCTTTATGCGCTGGAGCATGGGAAACTCCACTATGATTCCCGTTCCGGAATCAAAACCGTTGAAGTTGATTGGAAACCCAAACCTCCTAAAAAAGAAATCGAGCAAATGTCCCTCTTTTGAATCCTTTATTCATGATACCCTTTTTGAAACATATCCTTGACAGAAAGTGTTGATTTTTTCTCCATAGTGTGGACCTGACTCAAGCAAAACCTCCAGAGTATGAATTTTTGCGAAAAACTTGAAAATCGTGTCAAGCGAACAGGCAGTCTTTTGTGCATCGGCTTGGATCCTGACCCGGATTTAATTCCTGAACCATTTGGTACTGAGTCGGAAGGAATTTTCCTTTTTTTAAGGGAAGTGATTGAGGCCACCGCTTTTTACGCTTCTGCGATGAAACCAAACCTGTCTTATTTCGAAGCACTTGGTGTGGAAGGTTTTAAGCTTTTTGAGAGGGTTTTGAAAGTCATACCGGATGATATGCCAATCATTGCGGATGCTAAGCGTGGTGATATTGGTCATTCCTCAAAACGTTATGCACATGCATTACTGGATCATTTCGGATGTGATGCTGTAACTGTAAACCCATTTATGGGCCAGGATAGCATAGAGCCTTTTTCAGATCACCAATCCAAAGGGGTATTCGTGTTGTGCCTCACTTCTAATTCTGGATCACAGGATTTTCAACTACCTCACCTACATCTTCATGTGGCTGAAAAAGTGAGACAGTGGAACCGTCATGGAAATCTCGGATTGGTGGTGGGTGCTACGCATCCAGGAAGAATCTCAGCGATCCGGAAAATTTCCGGTCCCATGCCCTACCTCATTCCAGGGGTTGGGGCTCAAGGAGGGGAACTTGAAAAAACACTGAACGCAGCAAAAGACGGAACTAAAATACCATGCCTAATCAATGCTTCAAGAAGTATTCTCTATGCAGAAAATCCTAATGATATGGAAGGAACTCAGGGAACAAATAAATTCTCAAAAATAGACTGTATTTCCAGATCCCATCATGCTGCGTCTGACCTTAAAAAACGTATCAGCAATTTTCTAGAAGGATGAATGTTGGCTCCATCAGTTGAAAAAGGAGTTTGCAAACATCGTCAGCAATCCTGCTTTTTTTACCCCAAATTCTGCAATAAGTGGTATCCTTCCCAATGATTTGCCTTCCAACCGATATTCAAGTTCTCCTAGTTTTTGTCCTTCTTCCACAGGAGCATTGATTCGGTCTTTGAGATAGAATTGATGGGTCACTTTCATGCGTTCTTTTTCTCTCAACAGTACGTTTAAGGGATGAGCCGTTTTCAAGCGCAGACTTGTTTCCTGCCCTTCATCCACTTCAATGGAGAGAGGACTCATGCTGATTTGTGCATCGAGTCGGACCTGATTATATTCCTGGAATCCTTCATCCAAAAGCGTTCGGGTTATTTTACTTCGTAATCGTGAACTCTTAGCTCCTAAGACAATAGAAATGAACCGTCGCTGGTTTCTTTTTGCAGTGGCTACTAAATTAAACCCCCCTTTACGATGATAACCAGTTTTCATTCCATCCATCCCTTTGTACTTTCTCATCAGTCTGTGATTGGTGTTTAATAACTGGAATGTGCCATTACGAAAACTGTCCAGACGGACTGAAGCCCAATTGAGGTATTGAGGATGTTTGAGGAGTTCTAAGGAAAGTTTTAAAAGGTCATTGGCAGTCGAACGATCAAATTGCTGACCTCTTCCTGGAGGTAGGCCGTGGACCGAATGGAAAAGGGTCCGATTCATGCCAAGTAGATGAGCCTTTTTATTCATGAGTTGGATAAAGGTGTTCACGTCTCCTGAAATATGTTCAGCAACAGCTACTGTGACATCATTGGCCGAGGTGATCACCATAGCTTTCATCATCTCCGAAAGTGGGAAAACCTCTCCTTGTTTCAGATAGACCTGTCTGCCACCTATCCGGCTTGCCCATTTAGAAACCTTGATAGGATCATTCAAATGAATTTTGCCCTTCTGGATTTCTTCAAGGGTGATCAAAGCCACCATCATTTTTACCAAAGATGCCGGGTAGATGGTTTTTTCACTCTGGTAGTTATTTAAAATTCTCCCGTTTTCTGCATCTGCTAGAAGTGAGGATTGATGATGGGGATGGAAATTCCCGAATGATTTGGCACTAAGGTTTTCAGGATTAAAGTGGAAGACCAAAAGCATAAGAAACAAACCGAATGGAACTTTTTTCAATTTTGAATGCATTTTCATTTCAACGGTGGTCGAAGAATTTAGGATTAAGCATGATTCAGCACAAAGATTGAGATTGATGAAACCCAACCATTTCATGATGTGGATTGTTGCTTTTAAGTTTCTATTATAGCGGAATTCCACTTTAGGGAAAAGAAATGAAGATCGATTCAATCTTTCCCTTAAGACTAAACTCCAAAAAGCGTGCCCCTATCCAAAATTAGATTAAATTCCATGTATCAGCCTGGTTGATAATGCTGAAATTCAAGATCTTCATCGTTCCAGTCTTCCTTCATTTTCCGATAGGCCAGAGGCAGCTAAGCTTCAAGAAAGGTGTTGTTAAAATTCGTGAACGTCTTCCCCCACCTTCATCACATTTCCAGGAGGTTTCATTAAAGATGTGTAAGTCTAATTCTTCGAGTGCTCCACAAATCAGATCCTGAAGTCGTGTCATCTAAGACTCCATGTTTTTAAAACGACTGCAGAAGATCCATTTTTCCACGATTAATGATTAAAAAAAGGATGTTGATTTCAAAGGTTAATTTACTTGATTGAATTGACATTTCCAGCTCTGTTTTTATAGTGCTTGCATGACTTGCACGTCTGCAAACTTAATGTTTTCAGAGGTTTGTGCATAAAAACACAAGAAATCTAAGCTTAAACGTACACTTCAGAACTGCTTTTTGAAGCTATACACGAGAGCCCCGATAAACTTCACATCGATTTACATCTTTTCAACCCTCAGGAGCATGAATGAAAGAAATAGAAATTAACAACATCAAAGAAACCATCATTGAGCGAACCGATTATCCCATTGAACGCTGCAAGGAAATCCTGAAGGAAGAAACCACTGCAATTTTGGGTTATGGACCTCAGGGCAAGGGGCAGGGACTGAACATGCGCGATCAGGGATTCAAAGTAATCATTGGCCTCCGAAAAGGACGGAGCTGGGATCGTGCCCTTGAAGACGGATGGGTAGAAGGAGAAACACTTTTTGAAACGGAAGAAGCAGCAAGCCGTGGTACGATCATCCAATACCTTCTTTCCGATGCGGGACAAATTCAGATGTGGCCAATGGTGAAGGCAAATCTGAAATCTTCAGATGCCCTCTATTTTTCCCATGGATTTGGGATCGTCTTTCGTGAGCACACCCAAATTGTTCCTCCTCCAAATGTGGATGTGATCCTGGTTGCTCCAAAGGGTAGTGGTTTGACAGTAAGGACTCATTTCCAGGAAGGAAGAGGGATCAATTCCTCTTATGCCATCCACAACGACGCAACTGGACGGGCACGTGACCGATGCATCGCCACCGCATTTGCAATTGGTTCCGGACATCTTTTTGAAACCACTTTTGAACGCGAGGTGCACAGTGACCTGACGGGAGAAAGGTGTGTTTTGATGGGCATGCTGCAGGGAGCGTTTTTAGCGCAGTATGAAGTGCTCCGGGAAAATGGGCATTCTCCATCAGAGGCTTACAATGAAACCATAGAGGAAGCTCTAGAAAGTCTTTATCCCCTTGTATCTGAAAAAGGAATGGACTGGATGTATTCCAATTGTTCAACCACAGCACAACGAGGAGCACTGGACTGGGCCCCAAAGTTTCACAAAGCCCTCAAACCGGTCATTGCAGAATGTTACAGTAGAGTGACCAGCGGGAAAGAGGCTCAGATTTCCATTGAATCGAATTCCAAAGACGATTACCGTGAAAAACTGGAAAAGGAGCTCGAAGCCGTAAACAATCAGGAAATGTGGCAGGCGGGCCGCCAACTTCGCCCTCTCAGGCCAGAAAATCTCTAATCATGTTATACCACATTGCTTAAACTGCTTGAAGAAGGCCACTATTACCAAATCCAGCGTAGCCCGGGTAAAAGTGATGATCTTGATGATCATGCGGTAAGCTATGCAGGGTCGCTCCGCCCACATTATAACCCGAACATGGTGCTTCTGCGGGTTAGACCCATAGAAGCAGGAGGTGAAATTTATGAATTCAGGATGGAGGACATCCTGTTTGCTGAGGAACTTCCCAGCCTCAGTAAACCCAATGGGGTGGCCATTGAGCAAACCCGAATCTGGGTCCGAAGGGGGAGTCCGGCCATGCGCATGCAACCGATGCGGGTTGGAGAAATTTCATCTGATTCCTAAGGAAAGGATCAGGCAAAATACAGGCTTTTGAAATCTGAGCCGAATATGTTTTCCCTCCAAGATTTGAAGAATTTCACAAACGGAGCTGAATGCTGGGACAGTATCATGAATAATCAAGCATGGAATTTCATGAGGAGTGAGATGCAACTAGGTGATGGTGCCCTTTTTTATCATAGCTTTATCAACACTAGTGTTGTACGGAAGGCAAACGTGTTCAAAGAAGCCTATCCCGATAACTCTGCATGGGGATCATGAAAGCAAAAATTTTGATCCTAAGAGCAGTCCTGAGAATTTGCACTGGTTGATGGTAGACATCCAATTTGAGCATGAATTTTTATAAAACGCACCATGCTTGCTGAATTAAGGGGAATTTCTGGACTGGAAAACATGCTCCTATTACAGAAAAGAATGCGCCTATCCATCCAACCCGTTCTTGAGAATGAATTCAATATCATCCTCAATCATGCTGGCCTCGGTCCTTAATCTTTAGAGAATAGATCCTCAGGTTTCTTCGGCTTGTTCCAGTATCGAAGATTTAAGCATAAGTCTAAGGGTCTCACTTAAAACCTTTTCATCTTCTTCAAAAACCGTCCTGAAATCGAACCAAACGCTTTCTGTCTGGACCCGGACAATCACAGGAATCGATTGAGATCGGAGCCAATTTTGAATTTCCTGGGCTTTGTATCGTGGATGACTGATTACCATAGCACTGGAAGGCAGAGGAAGTTCAGGAAGTGCTCCTCCTCCGGTTCTAGAGTCTGTTTCTTCAATTCTGACGCTCCATCCTGAATCCGATTCAGGAAAAAACTTATCCAGCATTTGAGTTGCCTGAGCGCGGATTTCTTCCGGAGTTCTTTCCAGAAGACGAATGCTAGTCACTTTTTCTTTGAGGCTTTCGGGCTCGAAACAGGCTTCCAAAACAGATTCAAGAAGACCCAAGGTGACCTTGTCTGCCCGCAGAACTCGGTAAAGCGGATGTTTTCGCATCTTCTCTATGGCCGCTTTGCTGCCTAGGATGATTCCTCCTTGTACCGCTCCCAGTAATTTATCGGCGCTGAAACAAATAATATCGGCCCTTTTTTGGATTTCCTGCTGGACGGTAGGGTAGTTTTGCAGGGCTTTTTGTTCGAATTGATAAAAGGTACCGCTTCCCCAATCATGAAGACAATAAAGCCCCCGTGCTTTTGCCAATTTCACCAGTTTGGAGATTTCGACGGATTCAGTGAAACCTTCGATGACATAATTTGAAGGGTGGACTTTTAGGATTGCGGCAGTATTTTCGTTGATGGCTTGTTCGTAATCAGAAAGCCTTGTCCGGTTGGTTGTGCCCACTTCCACCAGAATGGCTCCGGATTCACGCATGATATCCGGAATCCGGAATGATCCTCCGATTTCCACAAGTTCCCCCCGTGAGACAATTACCTCTTTCCCTGCGGTCAGAGTTCTCAGCATCAGGAATACGGCAGAGGCATTATTGTTCACCACCATCGCTTCTTCAGCGCCTGAGAGGTTTTTTAGCAGATTCCTGAGGACTGTATCCCGTGATCCGCGTTTTCCGGTTTCCAGTTCAAATTCAAGATTAGAGTAGGAACATAAGCGAGGAAGCAACTCTTCAAATAGTTCCTTTGGAAGCGGAGCACGCCCGAGATTGGTATGAACCACGACTCCGGTAGCATTGATCACTTTTTGGACCCGCTGAAGACCCTTAAAGTTTTCCAAAATCCATTCGAGAAAAGATTCACGGGATGGAGAATTCAAGATGGCCTGGTCGAGGGTTTTGTTGGCAATCTGATGACGGAGTTGAATCAGGGAATTCTGTACCAGATCCCGCACTCTTTTTCCTGAGGGCTTCCCCTTTTTTAAAAAAAATGCGTCAATTTCCTGGATCGAAGGAAGGAACTGGTAGATTCCGGCGGCCATGATTTCTCTTATAAAAAAGAATCTCCAAAAAACATCTATTAAGATTGATCCGGGATAGGTGATTCATTCCCTGTCGCTGGGGTTGTACTTTTTTTCTTTCTGGAAGAAGAATGCGGAGACTTTTTCTGAGTTTCCGATGGTACTTCAGAAGTTGCCATTGTTTCAGCGAACGATTCTGTGGTTTTTGGGGCAGAAGGTTTCTTCCGGGGTCTTTTTTTGACTGGCTCCTTTTTAGTTGCGTCTTTGCTCTCCATTTTTTCAGGTGTTTGTTTCAAATCCTTTTCAGAATCAGCGGATGATGTTTTTTCTGAATCCTTTCGATCTTTTCCTGAATCCTCAACAGCAGGAGTGGTTTGGCGTGCAGTCGATTTTTTTGAACGTGAACGGCTTGGCGTCTTGTTCACAGAAGTATTTGAAAGTTCAACCTTCTCATCCTGGACCTGTTTTTCTGAGTTTTGCTCAGTTGAGGATTCAGTTTTATTTGGACTGTTACGATTGGTACCGCTTCTGTTTCGGGACCTTGACTTAGAGGCAGGCTTTTTCTTGAGTTTCGAGGAAATCTCTGTTTCTGTCTGGGATTCTTCGACAGTTTCCGGGACTTTTGGGTTTGTAAGATTTTGTTCCGAAGGCAGTGTTTCTTTGGTTTCCTGATCGGTTTCTGTTTCATTTCCAGAAAGTTTTTCAGGATTGTTGGATTCGTGAATGCTCTTGTAAATCGTAGAATTATCTGGAGCCTCCTGCAGTTTAACCCGCCATTCGGGAACCGAAGGTGGACTCCATGCCTCATCTTGGACGGTCTCATCGTTTTCATGAACGCTGCTGAACATTAGGCCGGCAGGAATATCATCTTTTTGCTGAGGACTTTCCGATGGGCTTTTGGTGTCGGAAGCAACTTTTGAATCTGTATTTTTTTTCTGTTCTTCATTTGCTACAGTTTCAGGGACTTCATCTGTTTGCTGAAAATCCTGTTCCACTTGTTTACTTTCCTTTACCTCTCCAGGAGAAGTTTTAGCAACTTCTTGATCATTTTGTGCAGGTCCAGAATCTGTAGCTTCGATGGAATTCTCCTCCTCGGCTTGTTTTTTCCTGTGTCCTCGTTTCCTTGAAGACTTGTTTTTTCCTTCTTCATAAAGCTCTGTTGCAGAAACCGGAACGGAACTGCGCATTTCTCCATGAGTGGTTTTGTGGACAACTTCCATCTCGGGGAGTGCTTCCAGCTCAAGTGTTGGATCTGGTTTGATTTCAATCCTGAGCTCATAATCCATTTCAAGTTGACTCAGTTGCTTGCGTTTTACATTCAGCAGATGAGTCGCCAGTTTGAGGGGTAATGTCATGAAGATTTCGCTGACTTTCTGCTCGAAGGCGAGGTCCTGAATTTTTCGCAAGATCAGGTTGGCCATGGTGAGTTCCTGTGAATTGCGGGAAATGCTTCCTGCAATCCGTTGGCGGCTCAATTCTAGAAGTCCAAATTGAGAAATTTCTCCGAGGGTGCAGCGAGCTTTATCAGTTTTGAGTGCATCAGCAAGTTTCTGTTCCACCGCTTTTCGATTTTTGATCACATCCATGTCGATGAAGTCAATAACTATTAAACCCCCCAGGTTCCTCAGGCGGAGCTGTCGGGCTGCTTCTTCCGCAGCCTCAAGGTTGGTGCGTAGAGCGGTTTCTTCAATGTTTCTTTCTTGTGTGGAACGACCCGAATTGACGTCTATCGCAACCAGAGCTTCGGTGGGGACGATCACCAAACTTCCTCCGGAAGGGAGAGGGACATGATTTCTGTAAAGGCACTCCACCTGGGCTTCAATACCATAGGAAGCAAAAAGGGTCTTTTCCCCAAGATAAAGCTGAAGCCGATTCTGCTGGCTTGGCATATTGGACTGAAAGAATTCCAGCGTACGTTGGAAAGCATTCGCGTCATCGATCACGACTTGAGCTACTTCTTCAGTAAAATAATCCCGAATCATACGGGTTGTGGCTTCTTCTTCTTGATAAATCAATCCTGGTTTCTCGAATTCCTCAAACTTCTCCTTGATCTGGTTCCAGATTCTTCGCAGGTTCATAAAATCTCGTTTGAGTTCCGAAAGGGAACGATCGACCCCTGCAGTCCGGATAATCGCGGAGGCATCTTCGCTACCAAGTCCCTTAAGTAGATGTTTGAGCCTCGCACGTTGTTCCTCGTCCTCGATTTTACGCGAAACTCCTCCCCGTTCGCTATCAGGCATAAAAACAAGAAACCTTCCTGGAAGACTGATATTGGTACTTAGTGTTGCGCCTTTGTGTCCGACCTCGTCTTTGATGACTTGGACCATGATTTCTTGTCCGCTCTTCAAAAGTTGATTGATGGAGGGCCTTCCCCTCGTCGCCCGGTTTGGTTTGAAGAGTTGTGAATTGATGTCGGAAATTGCCAAAAATCCGTGGCGGTCTGCACCATAGTTGACAAATGCGGCCTGAAAAGAAGGCTGTACTTTGACGACTTTACCAAAATAGATATTTCCCAGAATTTGGGTTCGATGGGTTTGCTCAATGTATAGATTGTCTAGGGTGGAATTATCAACCACGGCAATACGGGTTTCATCATCCTCGACGTTGATTAGAATTTTCTTTTCGTTTTCTTCCAATTTTTTTCTCATTAAAGGTTTATTTTTTTGTATTCAAATGGAAGAACGAGGAGGGTCAGTAGACAGGAATTCTTTCCTGTTTCAAAATAGGTTTAGAGGAAGATCACCAAAAGATCTTACCCGGACGGCTTCCATTCAATGTTTGCTATCTGAATGCTACATGTAGTTGCACTCATTTATGCAGAAACCGTTAAAGCCTAGTTCAAAAAACTGAGTTTTTTCCTTGATATATCCAAACAGGGATCGGTTTTTCAAAGAGAGCTAATACCCGTTTCCCTGCTTTTTCTTAAGTCCTTCTTTTGCTTGAATGCAAAAAATTCATGAAAGCTACATCTAATGCCACTTTTTGGCTCTTTTCGATGTGTGCTTAGTTATCATCTGTTTCGAATGGCTTTGTTTCATATTTGCCATTCTCGTTCTTCAAAATAATATCTACCCGTTCTTCTGCTTGTTCCAAAAACTGATGACATTCTCGACTCCATCGAACACCATCCTCAAAGGCACTCATGGCTTCTTCCAAGCTCAAGGATCCTTCATCCAATTTTTCGACGGCAAGTTCCAGTTTTTGTAAGGCCTCTTCAAAGGTGTTTTCTTGAGTTTCCTTTTCTGTTTCTTTCATATCTTTCGTATGATTTCTGTGACCATCTGATGAGGTGAAAGATCTGTTGTATCAATGATGCATTCTGCTTCTTCGTATATGCTTTTTCGTTGCTGAAGCATCTCCAAGATATGTTCTTCGGGTTTTGGTTTCTGGAGCAAGGGACGTTTTTTATCTTTTTTCAAACGACGCATCAGTTCTTGCAGTTCGACTTTGAGATAAACACGTGTTCCAAGGCTCTGCATCAGGCTTCGGTTTTCATTGCGGAGCACCATGCCCCCGCCTGTTGCGATCACAAGGTTTTGCTTGGTCTGAAGTTTTTGAAGGATATCGGTTTCCAGATCCCTGAAGCATTCCTCTCCGCCATATTTAAAAATCTCAGTGATGCTGCAGCCCTGTTCTTTTTCAATTTCCCGATCGGTGTCGATAAAAAAATAGCCCAGTCTTTTGGCTAATTTTTTCCCTACTGTTGTTTTTCCAGCTCCCATGAATCCTGTGAGAAGGATGTTCATTCTCAATGCTCGATCTTTGAGGAAATTTCGGCATCATGCCGGGATTTTCAAAGAATTTTCATCGTTGATCTTTTGAAGTGGAGTCGTGGAAACAATCCATCCTCCCCCAAGGACCAAGTCCTTTTCATAAAATACGGCGGCCTGTCCGGGCGAAACCGAAGCCTGAGGCAGGTTTAGCTGGATACGAACTCGATGATCATGAACTGGTATGATGGTGGCAGAAGTTTCCTGATGGGAATAGCGCAGTTTAACAGTTGCTAAAAAAGGAAGCTTGCGCGGTTTCACTGAAACCCAATTGACATCAGACACCTCGACTTCGGAACAATACAGATCTTCTTTTTTACCAAGCACCACCTCATTATTTTTTGCATCCAGGTGAATGACATAATACGGAGTTGTATCACTGATCCCAAGCCCTCTTCGTTGTCCAACCGTGTAGTACATGAGTCCTTCATGTCTTCCAAGATCATTGCCGTATGAATCTACAAATCTTCCAGGAGATGGAGGCTTTGACACCTGGGTTTCCAGAAACTGGCGATAATCCTTAGGGACGAAGCAAATTTCCTGGCTTTCTTCCTTATCAGCAGAAATCAGTTCATGCTCGTGTGCCAGTTGACGGACATCTTGTTTCTTAAGTTTGGCTAACGGAAAGATCATCTTCTTCAGTTCGGAACTTGAAATTCCATGGAGAAAATAGGTCTGATCTTTTTCCGAATCTGCAGGACGAATCAACTGAAGCATTTTTCCATCAGGGTTGATACGAACCGAGGCATAATGTCCGGTGGCAAGGAAATCACACTCCAACTCCATCGTTTTTTGAATCAATGGTCCGCTTTTGATTTTCCTGTTGCACATCACACAGGGATTTGGAGTTTGTCCTTGCTGATACTCATCGATGAAATAATCCATCACGTTCTCTTTGAATTCTTTCTGAAAATCAAGAACGTAGAATGGAATTTCGAGTTTCCGACAGATGGCCCTTGCGTCAAGTGCCTCATCCAACGAACAGCAGCGTTTTCGGATCCTTTCATGACCTGTCCCATGATGAAGTTTCATGTGAAGGCCTAAAAGTTGGTGTCCTTCTTGTTTCAGCAACAGGGCCGCTACAGAAGAGTCTACACCTCCGCTCATGGCGATTGCGATTCGTGCCATATTTATTGCATGTTCAACTGGAAATGGTGGAAAGCAAGGAGATGAAGCTTAGCGCTTCTTGATCGGCGTGAAGAGTTGATTGAAGGCAGTATAATCAAAGCTCATTCCGTTGTAATGCATATCCCTGTAACGAATTTTTTGGAATCGGTTGTAGTTCGTTTTAATCACCTGTTCATAATCATCACGTTGTTTTTTTACTTCTGCCTTGCGGGCAAGTTTAGCTTCGAGCAGCAACTGTTTAGGATCCGTTGTAGATACGATTTTTTGTGAGAGGGCCTGAGAACGAATGTCATCTCCAGTCTGACGTGCCTTCGTGACATTGGTTTGAATTTGTTGCTCGGTTTTGTTTCCTCTACTTTGTAAATTGGCAATGTTTGAAGCCTCACGTCCGGGTTCGAGTGAAGGTGTTCCGGGCCCACTAGTTGAAGTATTTTTTTGGGCAAGTGGAACTGTTGCTGAGGTTTGTTTTTTAGAAGACTGGATTGCAAGGTTTTTAGCCGATTCTTGTATTTGAACTTCGAACTGTGGAGTACCTATTCCAGGGTTTAGTGCTTGCAAGGTGTTTGTTTTGCTTATTCCCTGTGAGGATCCCAAGGCGATATTCCGTGCATTGCGTCCATCAGCTTCATTAAAATTTTGAGCCCAGACAGTGAAATTAAAGATGACCAGCAGAAAGAGAAGTATGATGATTTCAGTAAAGACCAGTAATAATTTATGTAACTTTTTTCGACTCATCTCTGTTTTCATTGCTGGTTTTATGTTTTTCTTTAGTCAGCAAGTTTTTGCCCAGGGTGCCAATTCTGAAATCCAGTCCTGTTATGCAACAGCCGAAGACCGATACCGCTGTTATGCAGCACGTTTCAATGGTTTGTTGGAACGTGCCAGAGACCGTGCTGAGCAACGTAAAACCATTCTTGAATCTCAGGCAACTGCACGCCTTGAGAAAGAGGTGTCCCCAACCGAAATAAGGGACCTTCAAAGGGAGGAAATGAGAAAGCTGATAGAAGCCTCACGAAAACGCAATGTTTCGCACCGCGGAGGAAAATATTCACTCACCTATGGCTTTGTACTTGAACCACGTGAGTGAGTCCGCGTTGATTATTAATGCGCTAAATCCGGTGGTGCGAGGTATTCCTTTAAATGCTTTCGTTTCAATTCCTCTACGGAATGAATGATTCCGCGGTCTGACTCGCTTCGCTCAATAAAAGCGTCAACGGTTTTTTTTACCATCTCCGTCGCCCCATCAGAAGAATAATCTGTATCCTCCAACATCCTGTCTTTTAATTGGTAAAAATCCAAACTTTTCAAATCAGTGAGGGAGAATAAGTCAAGCAATGAAGTTTTTGCCGCACTGTGGCTTTTCAGACGATTGAAATGATGAAACTGCTCTTTATTATCAAAGTACCCCATAAAATGTATTTCCATGTCCTTGAGGAAATGATCCGGTTCATTGATTCTGTAGCAGTGCTGAATTGCTTCAACCGTATAAAAACATCCACTTTTGAGGGAGTCTGTTTTTTCAAAACAATCAGGATGTTGCATTATTGAGTTTTGTTTACTAAAGCTAGTTTTGGCATTCTCTAAGATTTTGACTTTCAACCCATTCGTCCATCAAATTCATGATCCTTTTTACTTCTTCAGGATTACTCGGGTCAATGTGTCCACCCTTGAGCCACATTTCACTTTTTGGTTCCGGAGTATTTTCCCACATTGGTAGGTATGTTTCATCACTGATCAGATGATCCCTGCTACCGTTGATGAAGTGAATGGGAGTATTTTGAACTTCCTGTAAATATAACTCAATCTCTCCGTATTTCAACATGTTTCCCAGGATCACCGAAAAAATGGAACCAAAAATTTTTAAAATACTGCGCTGGAGCAAGACCTGAAATCCTTCATCAGATTCTGTTATTTTGAGACGGATCAGGCCTTGACGATAGATTTCATTTTTGATAACTGCGACGATATTGGTGAATCCAAAGATGATCATCAAACCTGAAATTTTTTCCGGGTAAAAGCCTGTGATCATAGCCGGAACAGGTGCCCCTGCGCTCCCACCAGCAAGAATGATCCTGTCAGAAAAACGAGAAGATGGTTGAATTCTTCTCGACTGGATATGATCGACCAGGGCTTTCATGGCACCCAGATTTTGGAGGTATTCCCAGCGAAATCTTTGAGGGAGGTTCCACCAATCCATGATATCCCAGTCATTGATGTCTTCAGGTTTTTCTAAGTTTTTGGCAAAATTTTGAAATGGTTGAACCAAAAAAATTGTATTCGCTTTCTGAATGATTTCAGGACTGAGTTGAAAAAAATCATGTCCGGTCTCAGCTCCCGCTAGCATGATCAGGGTATCACATCCGATACGATCATCCGGACCTTCAAGCCAAGCTTCGGTTTTGCGTACAGGTTCAGAAACCGATTGCAGCAGCATATGTCCCTTATTTTCCTGAATTATTTTCCAGTCCGGGATTTCTTCAGGAACCATGGGCTTCCCAGCCTGGCGTATGTTCCATGCCACTGCAGCTGCCAACATGAGCAGGAAAAAAATCACAAGGATGAAAAGGCGACGAAGCATGTTTGACCTCGGAATATCGAAATCGACCGAATCCGTAAATTATGGGAAATTATACTCAGGATTCAGTCATTACTATTTTAGCATCCATGACCTGAACAAGGTATGAGCGGTTTTTAAGGAACTTTTATTCATGCAACCTATCTGCCTAGCGATCGACACGACCTTTGATGACACTTCAGTAGCCATTTTGAAGGGTCATGATGAAGTGCTGTCAAATTTAACCCTTTCACAGTTCAAGGAGCATGAGGCGTTTGGAGGAGTGGTTCCGGAAAGGGCATCACGCAAACATCTGGAAGTCATCCACCCCTTGATCTCTGAAGCCCTCAAGCAGAGTGGAATCGGTTTCAAGGACATTGACTATCTTGCGGTTTCCCATTACCCCGGATTGCTGGGTTCACTGCTCGTTGGTGTTACGGTATCCAAAAGCCTGGCTTATGCACTGGGCAAACCGATCATCGGGATCAACCATGTTGAATCCCATCCTTATGCCTGCTTCCTGAGTGGAACACCACTGACTTTTCCATGCCTCCATCTCGTAGTGGCGGGAGGGCATACCCTGCTGATGCATGCAAAAAACCATTTTGATTATGAAATTATAGGGCGAAGTCTGGATGATGCTGCAGGAGAGTGTGTGGATAAAGTCGCAAAAATGTTTGGGCATCCGATGCCGGGTGGTCGTGTGGTGGATGGATATGCGATGCAGCATTCCGGGGAAGAATTTGATTTTCCAAAACCGCTTCTCAGAAAGAAAGGTTTCGATTTTTCTTTCAGCGGACTGAAAACAGCAATGCTCCGCTTTCGTCAAAATAATCCTGAAAAACTTGATCAGGAAGGGCCGATTCTGGCAGCTTTTTTCAGAAGCGTCAGTGAAGTTCTGGTGGACAAGACCTTTTTTGCTGCAGAATCTTTGGGCGTGGATCGAATTTCTGTTTCCGGAGGACTGGCCGCCAGTCAGAAGCTGAGGCAGGTTTTTACGGAAGAATCTTTTCGGAAAGGACTGGAATTACATTATCCTTCCAGCTCTCTTTGCACGGACAATGCTGCGATGGTGGCCTGTCTTGCGTCCTTTCGATTTCAAGCGGGTCTTGTGGACGATCTCAATCTGGAAGCCTACCCCAATCTGATCTGATCAGCGTGAAGACTGTTTTTCACTCTGGCTGGAAGCTTTTTCCATGGCACGTTCCCGAATCGCACCCAACCTGACACGGCAAGGATTTTTTGAGTCTTCCACATTCGGGAGACTCTCTGCAGAGGGCAACCCGCTATCGAAGGGATCCTTTACTTCAATCCTTGCACAGGCCCAGAGTTCCTGAACGTAGTCTTGAAGCAACAGATCCCGCTCTTTGCCGTAAACGACATCTGCATACTGATTTTTTTGACTAAGTGACAATTTGTCACAGTTGATGTCTCCAGGAATTTCCTCGTCAAAAACATGCAGCAGGTGAAAGCCGAATTCAGAAGCGACCAGGGAACTCATCTCTCCAGGATTGAGCTGAAATGCCTCATCGTTAATGATCTGAAGTAACTCCCCCGGACTGAAAAATCCAAGTCTTCCGTTGTTTTTCGCTGCTGAAGGATCTTCTGAAAATTTTATTGCAAGACTTTCGAAATCAGTTCCCGCTTCAAAAGCTTTTTTTACTTCCATTGCCTTTCTCTTTGCTTCTTGTTCTGTACCTCGGAAAAGGATTTGGCTCAGTCCGATTTTTCGAAGGCGTTTCAATTCTGTCAGGCAATGCTCCCGGAGTTGTTCCTCATCCGTCCGGATACGTGATTCGATTTCATGGGCAATGACCCTTTGTTTTTTAAAATCCCGGATCAACTGTTCCTGCAATTCCTCTTCACCAAATGAATTAAAGAGTTCCGGTTGTTTTTCTGCAATTTGATCCAGACGGACCTCGATTTCTTTTTCCTTTGGTTCTAGCCCCAAGGCATCGGCTCGGTCCAACAGTAGCAGTTCCTGAACCAGTGATTTCAACAGGCCGTTTTTTAGTTCTTCAAGTTTTATTGTTTTTTCTTCTGCAGAAAGAGGAGATTGCTCAATCCTTGATTTAAGAGTTTTTGAGGTATCAAGGGCTTCACTACGTGTCAGCATCTGGTTATTGACGACAAGGTAGATCCCATCGATTCTGAAGATTTCTGAATGGGCCGTGCTGAAACCCCAAAAAGCAGGGATCATTAAAACAAGGAAGGTCTGAATGAGTTTAGCGTGCATAGTCGATCGTCCAGGTTGCAAAATGATGTTCTACTCGTGCCATTGCCATTTCCTTCAGTTCCTTGATTGGTAACCTGGAAAGTTTTTTTGCTTTGACTAGGCTAACCCGTTTAAAAAGCTTCCCATCCAGAAAATATTCAGTGAGTTGAGGAAATTTCTGTCTTTGAAAATTTTTAAATTGACTGAATTGTACCTTCAATTTCCATTTTGTTCCATCAGCTCGGTAGATGCTGCTGTGTAAAGATTGGAGCAGAAAGGTTTTAGGATCAATGAGGGCATAATGATCCGATCCTTGGACTCCAATTTGATAATGTATTTGATTTTCATGCCACGTCTGGCTGACCAAAAAATCTTCTATGTTGAATTCCCTCAAAGCTTTTTCTCGGTTCTCCGGTTTTTTTGCAAGGAACCTCAGAAAGTGAGGCATGACTTCATTAAGATTAAAATGACGAATTGGGTCTATGTGTTTTTCGAGGCTTTGTTCCTGATATTCATAATATAAATGCATTAATCGCCCTTCATCATCGCGGGTTTCGATGACGAGTACCTGATCACGTTTCCAGTGGATGATTTGAACGTAACTTCGTTCCGGCATCAGTTTTGGAATCAATTTTCCTGAAGGGGGCAACCTAGTGTCGAAAGGATCAAATACCTCGACCCGATTTTCCAGTCTGATCCTGTACCACTTTGCTTGATAACGCATTTGGTAGTTAAGATCCGACCAACTCATAGGGAAGAAAGCTAAGCTCTGTATGGGCAAGAGAATCAGCAAGAAGACGAGAAGCAACATCAAAAAAGAATATGCTTTATTCGGATGTACCATTGATAGGCTATGTTGTTCTAACGAATTCCAAATTTTATTGGACAATGATCTTTTCATTCATATTGTGCAGTGTTAGCTTAATATTGAATGTTAATATGGTTCCTACTCGATACTTAAACATCAAAACCAAAAATATTATAGGAGATGCAATGCGGGTAATGAAAATGTTCCCGGTAATCATTCTGGTACTGACAATGCTGTTAAATTCCTGTTTTGGCCCCGAACCTCAAAAACTGAAACCAGAGGAATTTCTGACTCTGGCTGATCTGACTGGAAGAGTTACCTTCAAGGAGGATTCTCCGGATGTGAGGGTCCTGCGAGTCAAAAACAAAGCCTTTATCAAACGCAACGACATCCGTGCTGCCAAGGCCAAAGCCATTGAAAATGCAAACATCCAGGCTGTGGACATGATGATTCAGGAATTGTTGCAGCCTGAAATTTACAACAATAAATTTGAGATCATTGAAAAATATATATCCTCGAATGTCCAGAAGTATGTTGTCGATACGGAAGTCAACGACGAAAAGAAGATTTTCGGAGGAACGTATTATGGTATTGACAGCGCTGTCAAAGTCAACCGTCAGCAGGTTTTAGTTGCGTTGCAGAAGGACCTTAAACTGATTAACACCAGTTCGAATACCCTGGTGACAGTGATTACGAGCAAGAAGGATCTGGATCTTTCAGCCTCGGGTTTTACTTTCAGTGACATTGAAGATGCATTGATGAACCAGATTCAGACCGATCTCAACCAACGTGGTCTGCGTGCAATGGATTTCCGCAACGCAGTGACATCTGCTCAGACGGATGAGAAACTGAAAAAGCAGTTTGGCAAAATTTCCAAAGAGCAGTTCATGGCCATCGTCTCAGGCAGTCCCGCAGACCGTGCATTGCTAGACCAACAGATTCAGAATGCGGAAGAGTTTTACACCTCGGGTTTGAGCCTACTCAAACAAATGGCCAAAGTAGTTGTTGAAGTCAACATCTTCTCCGTCAGCGGGAACGTTCAGGGAGATATTGCCCTATCATTGAATGTGACTGCAAAAAACGTCTCAACAGGGAGAGGGGGCGCTTTTGCCAATACGATTATCAACGTAGCCCGCCGTGGTGGCACCAATACGATAGCTTCGGCGATGATTACAGGACTGGTTAAGGATGCCTATACTGAAATGGAAACGGAGTTCATCCCTCAGGTGATCAAGGAAATGTCGACTATTTCCGTCGGAGGTAAGCGCCTGAGTTCCTATGAGCTTGTGTTCAGGGATTTCGATTCCAAAGAAGTCCGTAGTCTACGACGCAAACTGGATCAGGGGCAGACAGATGATTTCCGTTACATCGGTTATGACAACAGCGTACCGACGATAGTTACCATACGTGTTCGTTATACCGATACTCTTGAAAGATTGGCCGATAAAATCATGATCTTATTGGATGATTCTGGAATTAATTCCAAGGAACCGATTGTTGCACCAGAATTGACAGACTTGGTGTTCGTCCGTATTCCTGAGGAGGAATAGGAATTTTAAAAATAATGAAGAGAAACATCATGCTGAAATATCGAAATTATATGATGCTGAGTTGGATCCTCATTTTGTTTGTGGCAGGGTGTTCAAGCATCGACAAAGCAGAATCCCTCTTCAAACAAGGGGACAAAGAAGCAGCCCTTGAGATGGCGATATCCCTTCTGGATGATGACGATGCAAAAATTCGTCTTCGTTCAGTCAAACTGATCGGCAAAATAGGGGAAAAACGTGGAGGAGTAGCTTTACTTGAGCATCTTAACGATACCGACGCTAAGGTGCAGCGAGAGATTATCGTCACCTTGGGGCAATTACAGTACGAACCTGCCCTAGACAGCCTGCTTGACCTTACTGCGAATGCTAATGAATCCCAAGTCCGTGCACTGGCTTCTTGTTTCAGGAGTTATGGCAAAGAGGGTATCGACCGGGTTGTGATGCGTTATGATTCTCCATCCGAATCCTCTAACCGTGGAGCCTTCAAGGAACTCCTGATCCTTATCGGTCCTGATGTGGCACCCTCGATCATAAGTATCCTCAAAGGTCGTTCATTCTTTGAAAACCGTGAAAATTTCGAAATCCTTCAGAATGTAAAAAATCCGAAAGTAGCCAGATTGATGTTGGATATAAAATTTCTGGAAGACGAGGAAGTTGCTGAACAAGTGGTGGAAGCTGTTGGACGCCTCGGTTCAGGGGCTGTAAACGCGACCATCGATGTGCTGAATGAGGTAAAAGGAAAAGATTTAAATCTTCGGGTGATGGAAAGTCTGATCCGCATCCTGGGAGAACTTAAGGATCCTCGAGCGGTGGAGACCCTAGAACCCTTGAGTCAGCATTCCAGTGAACGTATTCGAGATGCTGTCGACCGGGCCCTCTTCCAGATTCGGGGTTACTGAATTATCAACTTCTTTAGCTTGAGAAATCCTTCGGCCCTTCTAAGTCTTTTTGAGGTATCTTTGAATTCTGAATTTTCAGAGTCATTGAATCATGGTTGGTAATTCAGAATCTTTAAGAGATGACCCCTTGCTCCAGGAACGTATCCAGGCTGCGCCACCTTGGAGCAATTTTTCCAATCGATTTCTTGGATCTTCCGTGCTGATTTCAATAATCTCGAAATCCTTCATTTTGTTGAAGAGGTAATCGTCGCTGGTCTGAATCTCATCGACCAGTCCTTTTTCCTTAGCTTCTTGTGCCAACCAGAATTCTCCTGTGGCTACCTCTTCGATGTCAATTTCTGTTCGATGATCGCTAATAAGTTTCTTAAATGATTCATGGATCGCTTCTAAATCCTGTTGCATTTTTTCCTGACCCTCCTCGGTCACCTCGCCCAAAGGGGTAACAGTCCTTTTGTATTTTCCTGCGGTAAAGAGGTAATAGTCGACTTCATGCTTTTTCAGCACCCTGTGGAAATTTGGTAATCCTGCTACTACCCCTATGGACCCTATGATGGCAAAAGGGGCGGCAACGATTTTGTCCGCAACGGCAGCCATCATGTACCCACCGCTGGCAGCAACCAGATCGACACATACCGTGCATTTGAGATTACGTTGCCGGAGACGGGCTATCTGCGAACTTGCCAGTCCGTAATTAGGTACTGCCCCTCCAGGACTGCTAAGCCGAATCACAACTTCATCTGTAGGTTGCGCTACCTGGAGTAGAAAAGAGATTTCATCACGAAACTGATCCAGTTGGGATGCCATGATGTTTCCTGAAAAATCAAGTACATAGATCCGGTTCGAATGATTCTTGAGTACCTCCTCAGTGGTGGAACCTTTTTGAAGTTCTTCACGAATCTTTCCGACGATTTCGATTTCTTTCTGACTGTCCTGCTTCTTTTCCTTTTTCTGTTCTTTCTTATAAGCTTTTTTTAACAGTTTAACGGCCTCTTTAGGAAGGTGGGGAAATTTCCTTAGTTCTTGCTCGAGTTGTTCAAAATCCTTATTGAAACGCTCGTTCCAGTGTTTGAAAGAAAGTTTCGTTTCCCCTGGAAGTTTTTTCTTTCTGCGCAGGATCAGGAAACGGAAAATCAGTCCAAGTCCAGCGATCAGAAAAAGTGTCACGCCGGCATGATAAAATGTCCAATAATGTTCCATCCATTCAATCATCGTCTGTACCTTTAATAAGTTATATCTGAGGTTTCTTCAGCATTTATTTTGATCCCCCCTTTTCAAAAAAAAAGACCCACTGTGATCAAAAGTGTGGAAGGTGAATCAAGAGTGTCATACCAACGTTCACGATGGGATTGAATGTTTTCCTGCAAAACTTCAAAGCTGTCAATTTCAGGGGAGGACCAGGTTTCCCATATCATTTCGGTTTCAGCCTTTTGGTTGATCATCTTACTCAAGCGAATGATATCGATTGCCATAAAACTGAGTCTACCATAGTTCATGAATCCGAATCCGATGCTTCCAACAGTCGATTCTGCAAAAACGTTGAACCGTGCCTTTCCTCCCTTTGGAGGGCGGTCATAAGACCGGTTGGTGAGATGGGCAAATCGTTTCTCATAGGCACCCACGATATACAAATTTTGACCAAAGAATAATTTTGCGAAGATGGTGCTGCCTCCAAAACGTGAGGGTCCTAACCACTCTTTTTTCTGTTCTGACCAAAATTCTAGTTGGTCAGAATCTGAGATTTCAATGCCTACAGCAAAGGGTGCCTTATAATAACCAAGGCTGAGTGCAGGAGAAAAAACCAGAGCAGGATGCAGCCCATAAAGCATGCCAATCAAAAACCCCTCATTGTCCTGATTCCATGGAGTGTTCTTTGAATCTTTAAATTCTGAATTGATATAGGGATCTTCTTCAAAAGGAAGTTCTGCCTGGGTAAAGGCAGGTTTTGGAACGCTAAGGAAGAATAACAGGATGCTAATCAGCCCAATATATTTAAAATGGGCTAGGACCATTTTGATGATGGCGTAACTTTATTTGCATCATTTGTGGTGTCACCATGATAGGTTTTTTGATCAAATCAGTTTCCTATCCTAAATGTGCAAATAGCTAATTTCTGTCAGGTTCCATTTACGGTCCAAAATCAGTGGCCGTGCCAGGTACGGCAGAGGTGTTTGTCTGAAATGGGAAGAATGGGAAGCTTTCCCAGAAATGCAAGATAACTTAGGAAAAATGCTCCGACAAAGCCTAATGTGATCAACAGTTCATGCATCCCCATGAAGATGTGGTAATGTCCTTCATGCTGAAGGGAGGGCACTACCATCATGTAGACTGCGAGAAGTTGTCCAAGCATGACCCAGATTCCCATTAAGCGAATATAGTTGGGCATACGACATAGGGTTCGGGGCAAAAGACCAAGAAAAACACTGACAAAGACCCATACGATTATGACTAAGAACAGGGTATTCCAGGGGGCATTCATGGAACGGATCACCAGGTATGGTGTTTCTTCTGGAAGGTTCGCAAACCAAATCACCAGATACTGGGAATAACCCATGTAAGTCCAAATTAAGGAAAATGCAAAGGTCATCTTTGCCAGATCATGCAGTCGGTTGATACTGATGTACTCCTCGATGCCAAACCGGTTGCGAACAGTCACACTGACGACGAGCATCAAACCCAGAAACGCATGCATGTTTCCAATCAGGAAGAAGACGCCAAAGAGGGTGCTGAACCAGGTCTGGTCCAGGGTCATTATGAAATCCCAGGCGAGGAACGATCCCCCGAAGGCGTAGATTATGGCAAGAACCGGGGCAATTTTACGTGAAAGTTGCTCGAGACGGACCACTTCGGTTTCATGTTCACCATAATCTTTCAGTATCCAATCCGCGAAACGTCCTCCCCATTCACTGCCAATGAGCCTTCTGGCCAGAGCAATGTCAGGTTTGATCGAGGTCTTGATGAACCAATAGGAAATTCCATAAATCAACAAAAGCCAGAAAATATTGCGACCGATGAAGAAAGGAAGGTTGAGCCAACCTTCCTTGACTGCTTCGCCATGATGCAGAAAGGGAGTATGGGTCCATTCATACAAAACATGACTGCCAAAAAAAACGATCATGAACATCAGAAAAGAAACCGGTAGAAAACCAGCACAGGCTTCAGCTAGTCGCTTGAAGGCCCGCCCCCATTTCGCATCGGTTAGTTGCCAGATGACGGCAAATAGAACCCCTGCATGGGCAATTCCACCCCAGAAGACGGTATTGATCAAAAAGGCCTGCCAGGTTCGAAGGACACTTTCATCTCCTCCTGTCACCAGTCCAGCAATGAACATTCCCGCTCCGATGAGGACTAAAAGCCAAAGTAAGGATTTCCAGCCACCTGGAATTTCAAAGAGAGATTTTTCGGCAATTTCCTTCATTGACCGTCCTCCTTGCCAAATTCATTGCTCAGCATGTAATTCACCATGTCCCATCGGTCGGTAACCGAGGTTTCATCGCCAAATGCCGGCATGAATCCTCTGGGTTGCTGGTAAAAACTTCCGTATTTGATTTTATTGTATAGATGAGATGTTGCCGTTGGCATTTTAAAAAATGGGAGAATAGGAGGTGCGGGAACTCCTTTTTTGACCACCACCGTGTTGGCTAAACCATCCTCTCCATGACATGCAGCACAATAAGTGTTGAAGAGCATCTTGCCTCTGCCAATCGACTCTGGAGTCGCCTTGGTCGGATTTTTTGGCCAGAATTCCCTTGGATGTCCCTCTGGACCGGAGCCATTTCCTGCAATCGCAGGAATGAAGGGATCATAGATACGGACCAGTTTTCCAAGAACCATTCTGACTGGAACAGATTCTTCCGGAAATTTCTGGTAGGTTCCTTCTTCCTGGGGTTTCAGGCTTTTGCCGTCGAACATGTCCCGGAAAAAGGGATAATCCTTTCCATCAAACCAGGGACTTTCATCGTCTTTGATGTTATAGCCGTCTTTTTTAGGATCAAAATATGGATAATTGTCAACTGCCTGTACAGGAATAAAGACAAATCCAATAAATGAAGCTGCCAGAAGAGTGAAAATGGTTTTACGCTTTTTCAACATGGACTTCCTCTGCACCTCGGTTTTTCATGATCGTTTCGAATTCCGTTAACTGAGATTCACTGCAGCGCACGACCACTCCAAAACGGTCTCGTTGAAAACGGGTATATTCTTTTGCTGCTTGGGGAATGGGAAATCGAAAAGAATCGATGACTCCAAGTACGGCAATTCCCAGAAGGGTATGGATCGCGGTAAAAAGGATCGTCAGTTCAAAACCAATTATGGTGAAAGCTGGAATTGCTAGGATCGGTTTTCCACTGACGGGAAGAACCCAATCTGAAGCCGTCCAGGCAGGGAAACCATAACCAATAAAACAGCCAAGTGCTCCAAATGCAAGAGCGATCCATGGCACAAGTGTGAATTGTGGACCCAGAGCATGTTCGATTTCGTGTCTAGGGCATGGAGAAAGAGTGGTCGGTCTGACACCCTTTCCACGGACGTCCTCGATCGTATCCGTCATTTCGTCCAGGTTTTCAAAAACCCCCCAGACTCCTGTGAATTTACTCATCAGTGACCTCCTCCAGGATTCTTCATCGGAGGAATCGTACCTTCTTTGAGTTCCATGATGGCCATCGGAGGCAGAGTTTTGACGAAAATGGCAAACAAGGTAAAAAAGAAACCAAAACTTCCTACCGTAATGCCGACTTCAACGATGGTTGGCCAATATTCCCCCCAGGATGCTGGGTTGTATTCCCGCTGAAGGGAACTGCCAACAATGTTGAAACGTTCGAACCACATGCCGACATTGATCAGGGCACAAATGATCCAGACCGCCAGGGGATTGTTACGGACTTTCCATCGCCACAGAGGAATCGGAGAAATGACATTACAGAAAACCATCAACCAGAAAGCAATCAGTGGGAAACTGATTTTCTGATCCCCAATCAATGACCAGCTTGCCATCTCACCAAAGGGCCGGAAGTAAAAAATTGCTCTTTCGTATGGGCTGCCACTGTACCAGGCTATGAAAAATTCGGTGGCATAAGCATAGCCGACAATGATCGAAGTGAAAATGATGACTCGGCAGACACTTTGGATGACATGCTTTGTGATGTAATCTTCTAATCCAAAAACGGTTCTTATTGGGATCAGTACCGTCATCACCATGGAAAGCCCTGAAAAGATGGCACCTGCCACAAAGTAGGGAGCAAAGATGGTGGTATGCCAACCTGGGACCGAGGACATGGCAAAGTCCCAGGATACGATCGAGTGCACGGAAAAGACCAACGGCGTCGCGATCGCAGCAAAGATCAGGTATCCGCGCATGTAATGCAGCCATTGATGATTGGTCCCCCTCCAGGCAAGAGCCATCGGGGTGTAGATCAGTGCTTTCAGTTTTTGTCCTTTTCGGACCGCTTCATCACGAAGGATTGCCATATCCGGAATCAGTCCTAGCATGAAGAACATGATAGACACGGACATGTAAGTGGTCACAGCGAATACATCCCATAGCAGGGGGGATTTAAAATTGACCCAGAGCATCCGTTCATTGGGATAAGGAATCAGCCAGTATCCAAGCCACGGGCGTCCTGTATGCAGCAGTGGGAAGAGGCCGGCGGTCATCACGGCAAACACGGTCATTGCTTCCGCGCTGCGATAGATTGCAGTTCTCCAGGGGGCACGGGTAAGATAAAACACCGCGGAAATCAGGGTGCCTGCGTGGCCGATGCCGATCCAGAAAACGAAATTTGTAATGTAAAATCCCCAGGCGATGGGGTGACTGATGCCACTGAATCCGATGCCGACATCTACCTGGATGGAAAGACTCAAAGCGCCGAGCCCTAAGGCAAGCACAAAGCCTAGCAGCAGGAGAAAGTAGGAAGGATGAGGTTTTTCCAACATCCCCAGCATATCATCGTTGATTTGACCGTAGCTGAAGGTGGTGGCTTTGATGCCTGGATGACCGTTTTTGTCATCCACCATTACCTTTCCTCCTTCAGGTACGTAATCGATTGTTGTGACTGCCATGAATCGTTACTCCGTAATGATCCTTATCCGTGTGAAGTTTTGTGTCCACCTTTATCACCACCAGCCACCCGGGTGTTGACTTTTTTAAGGTAGGTGACTGCAGGTTGATAATTCAGTTCGGCAAGGACTTCGTATTGTCGGTCTCGGTGATCCTTGTCATTGTTCTTTGCTTTTTTTGCAACCTGACTGTTTTCATCCATCAGATTACCAAAACTGATGGCTTTTGTGGGACAGGTTTGTTGGCAGGCTGTCAGCACTTCCCCATCCTTGAGGTCTCGTCCTAGATTCGTCGCTTCATGTTTTGCGGCCACCAGCCGATGCTGGCAAAAATTGCATTTTTCCATCACTCCAACGGAACGTGTTGTGATGGCAGAATTCAACTGCTGATCGAGAGGAGCGGGGAATTCGTAATTGAACCAGTTGAAGCGTCGTACCTTGTAGGCACAGTTGTTGGAACAGTATCGGGTTCCAACACAACGGTTGTAGATCATCGCGTTCAGCCCCTCGGGATTATGATAGGTCGCGTATACGGGGCATACAGATTCGCAGCCGGCATTGGAACATTGCTGACACATCATCGGCGCGAATCGAACTTCGAAGTCATCACCATATCCTTCGATGTAACGTTCCATTCGAATCCATGACATTTCCCGGCCTATCGCGGTCCGGATTTTACCAACCACAGGAATGTTGTTTTCAGAATAACAAGCTACAACGCATGCTGAGCATCCGTTGCAAAGGTCAAGATCCACGGTCATACCCCAGCGATATGGCTTGTAATATCCTGCTGTTTCTGATCTTGGCGGGTAGAATTCAATTTCATGGGGGGGGAAATGCTGGGTCGCATGATGTCCAGAATCATGCTGAAGCTCTTCAACTGTAGTCGCAGCAGCAATATTACGACCTAACTGTCTAGCATTTCCATCGACATTAACAGTGTAGGACAGATCTTCCAGGGCACTCAGTTCCACACGGGTGGAGACAAGAGCTAGGCTTCCTGAATCATCCATTTCAGTGGGAAGCAGGTTCATCACATTAGCTCCGAATCCGTCTGCCACATCACCAGAATTTTCGTGTCCCTGTCCTATGGGAACCGCCACCGCATCACGGTGGATGCCAAAATTATAATAGGCAGTGGCTTTAATTGATCCTTGAGATGTTTGGACTTGAACCACACTACGATCCTTGATTCCTATCTTCTGAGCAGTATCTGGGTTGATTTCCAACCATGAATCCCAAACGATTTGACTCATAGGATCAGGAACTTCCTGCAACCATGGGTTGCGGGTTCCTCGGCCGTCACCGTGAAGAAGTGAAGTCGTAGGGATCAATGTAAGGCCCGAGCCTGAAAATCGTGTTTCCGCTATGGTCAGATTGGCTGCTTCATTTTTCAATCGTACCGAAATTAAATCCGGTTTACGGAACACTCCACCGTCTTCCAAAACTCTGACCCAGAATTGATCGAAGTGGCCTCGGTCACCAGATTCCTGTTGAATGGTTTGCCATTGCCGACGGATAAAATCACGGTAATCTGAAATCCCTGCAAAAGATTCAGGATTCATTGCCCGCGCTGACTCCAGCATCACATCTTCTCGGGCTCGTGCTTCAAAAAGTGATACCGGCGCCATCACAGGTTGTCGAATGCTACGAATGCCTGAACGTGGAAATGCATCACCCCAACTTTCATAATCCGTGAGAACCGGCAGTTGTAAATCAGTTTGGGACGAAGTGTCATTCTTTTGAGAGGCCAAACTGATCGTGAAGGTATTCTTAAGAGCCTTTTCGAACCCTATAGACTTTGGAAGTGCGTGCAGTGGATCAGAATCATCAATGATCAGTAACTTTACTTTGCCTGCATTGAGATCCTTGGCTAGTTCGATCAAGTTTTGATGACTTGTGTTCTCAGGAGCAGGTTGCTTGTGGAAGTGAAGGGTTTTCCCCAGATTTCCCGATACGGCATTCAAAATGTTGACTGCCACATGAAGGGAAGTCAGGTTTGAATTTCTGGCCGATGGGCCACCACCCAAAGCAAGGCTTGGAGAATGTTTGATGAATTGAAGCGCCAGTTCATTAAGCTTTTCTGCAGGAACACCAGTTGCTTCAGCAACTTTTTCCGGTTTGTAGGAGGCAAGCATTCTGGAAAGAAATTTATGACCCCCTTTCTTATCACGGATCACGGATGCCAGGCTTAATGCCACGAGTGCTTCACTCCCTGGTCGGATCACGACCCACCGGTCAGCTTTGGCACCCGTAAGTGAAACATGAGGGCTCAGGTGAACCAGCTCGGTCTTTGTCTTCCCGTCATAGGCATTTGAATCCGAGAACCTGCGCGCATTTTCACACGGGTTCCCCCAAGTCTCCAAAAAATCTGCCCCGAAATTGTAAATGACTTTTGCTTTCTCAAAGGCGAATTCTGGTGTATCGTTGCGTCCAAAACAAAGTTCGTTGGCATGACGCTGACTTTGTTGATCAAGAAGCTGGAATGCGACACGTTTTCCACCTCCTACTGCCTTGAACCATTCTTCAAAAAAAGACCCGTCAGAGCCACTCAGGGGTTTCCCAAGGTAGACAACTTTGCCCGAGGCATCCTCAAGTTTGTCCTTAAAAATTTTCTGTCCTTCTTCCCAACTGATCGTTTTTCCGTTCAGGGATGGTTTTGAAGTTCTATGAGGATTGTAGAGGGTCTGCATCGAAGCTTGACCTCTTGCACATAGAGCGCCCTGATTCATTGGGTGAAGAGGGTTTCCTTCAGCTTTCTGAGCTCGGTTTTCGCGAACTGTGACCATCATGCCGCATCCTGCCTCGCACTCGGTGCAGGTACTCATGTACTGATAGGCAGTGTGTGGGGTATATTCAAAATTGGTGGGCGGCACCAGCATGGGGATCAGTTTTTCCGGTTTCTGATCACAAGCCGCAGCAACCGTTGCAGCTCCACCTGCACCCATGTATTTGAAAAGGTTTCTTCGGCTTAAGCCTTTTTTCATCGAAGACTCCCTAATAATGACAGGTGTAGCAGTCGTTCATATTCGGATTATGAAATCCTTCGGCATGCACCATGTGCATCTTTTTTTCACGTTCCGCGTCGTTCTGCTTCGCATTAAACCAACCGGCCATGGTGTTTCCGGTTCTTTTTCGCTCCACAGCACCTTTTACCTGGAGGTGGCACTGCATGCACCAGCCCATTCCTCCAAAACTTTTGTCCACCACCTTCACCACCTCCATTTGACTCACGTTTCCATGACAGGATTCACAACGTGTGTCACCACCCATCTTGAACTGCATCAATCGGCATTCCAGACTGCGTGAATCATTTTCCATATCACAGCCTTTTCCAGCATTTTCTATGAGCCGGCTGCTCTTCACATTAATATGGCGTTTGTGTGGAAATCTCACATAATCTGGTATATCATGGACTTTAGCCCAGGGAATCGGTTCCCCTTTTTCCCAAAAATCACGCATTTTATTGACTTCAGCACTTTCTGGCTGGACGAGTTTCATCTGGTTCGAACCGTGACAACCAACACAGGTGCTGACAGGTGGAACTCCTGAAGCGTATGAACGCCGAGCATAGATATGGCAGAACTGACAGGCTATTCCATTTTTTGAAACATGAAGCTTGTGGCTGAAGGCGATCGGTTGATCCCTCACAGGCGCTTTGGAATTCAGAACTAAGAAACCAATATCCGTGGCGGACATTTCCCCCGGCAGCATGAAAAAGAAAATGCTGAATACACCGATAATTACGCCTTTGAAAAGACGAATCATGTCTCTATCAGTTCTTTGAGAAAGGTGTGGCATTGAATGAAATCGTAAAATAAAGACCTATTTTCTACTCTGTTCGTTTTTCAATAGCAATTTTTTTTCTTATCATGATTCCATGAAGGAGTGGAATCTAACCCTAAGTCTTGATGAAGAACGAATTCATGATGAATCTTCATTTTGAAACCCAGAAAGTCTCGCAGATCAAACTCAACTAGCAAGGAAGAATTCTTTTTTATAGTTTTTTTAAAATCTTCATATTTGGGTACTACAGTGTTAGTTGGAACGGGTTTTTTTGACAAACTCACTGCTCCCTTATGTTCATAGAGAAGAGATTCATTAAGAAACTTTTTGAGTTCAAGCTTTGAGAATCACATAAAGCAGTCCAAACAAACCAAATCAAAATCAGGAAAAGTATTCTTCCCAGTTCTTTTCGGTTTGATTTCCAAAGACAATAGAAGCAGCCTTTTTCAAGGGCTCGGAGTTTTTAAGGAAGTCATGATGGAAGAGTAGAGAAAGTCGGGTACGTCGTCGAAGAAGGTCTGCGAGGCAGACCGGCATTTCCTGTTCAGCAATAAGGTTCATTTCACAAAGAAGGTTTTCCGCTTCAGGAAATATGGGTGCTGTCAGTGACGAATCATGATGTATCATTTCCAACAATTCGAAGGCTTCTTCTCCGTAACGGCGCCAAAGGCATTCCGCCTGAGTATCGTATGCGTTAGGATGAAAGGGGACGTTCAGCCCTAATTTTTGAGCCTGGTTCAGAAAATCCAGGCGCTTTTCTGGTTCAGGCTCCCCGAACCAGCGCTTTTTAGGATCAGGCAGTGTAATACCCATCCTTGATAGTTCTGCACATAATTCCTCACCGATATTCAAACAGTCAGTGAGTTTACCTCCATAAATGCTGATATGTCGCTTTTCAGTATCGACATCTATGGCGTGTTTACGCGAAAGTTTGGTCCAGTCACTGTTCTGGTCAACTTGGCCTGTTTCCAAAACCAGTGGGCGCACCCCCCAGCGTTCGGCAAAAATGTCTTTTTCCTCAAGGGGATGCTTTAATTTCACGCGTTTGTTGATGTTATCCAATACAAACTGTCGGTCTTCCTTGGTTACCTCCGTTTCGGGGTCTTTGACACGGTTGTCAGTTGTACCGATGACGGTTCTGTTGCCCATCGGAATGGCGAAAAAAAGCCTCCCATCATCGGCAAAAAAGGTCAGAACCCTTTCAATTTCTGTTAATCTTGGAACTACAAGGTGAATTCCTTTTGAAAAAATATGACGATGTTTGCCTTTCTGACGGCTTATTTCGTTCTGGCGATCCACAAAGGGACCACATGCATTGATCACGACCCGGGAACGGATGCTCCATTCCTTTCCTGTTTGAGTGTCCCTGACTTGGGTTATCCAGTGACCATCCTCTTTCAGTTCAGATCCCTGGGATTCGATGTAGTTGACAGCAGCGCATTCTTCTGTCAATGCGCGACGAATGAACTGGAAGACAAAGCGGGAATCGTGTTCCACGAGATAGGCATCTGAATATTCGACTCCTCCGATACTGTTGGAAGTACTGATTACCGGTTCTTCACGATCAATCTTTGATCTGGAAAGCAACCTTGGAGGGTGGGTGAAACAGATTCCCATCAACCAATACAGAAAAGTCCCGAGATAGATCATCAGTGCCGGGAAACGGAACCCTTTTTCGAGATTGGTGAAAAAACGTATCTCCCGAACCGAGGATGGGTAGGCCCGGATCAACTGGTTTCGTGAACGACAGAGTTGTCGTACCAAACCAAATTCAAGGCCTTCCAGGTATTTGATCCCACCCCATATCAGATTTGATGAACTTTGACTGGTTTCGCCGCCGAAATCCTTACGATCAATCAAGGCGGTTTTGATGCCTCTTGCCGATAAAGCAGCGGCAGCGACTGAACCATTGATTCCACCTCCGATGATCAAAACCTCGAATTCTTCGGATTCCAACCTTAGGATTTGGTTGTTTCTGAGTGTCATGAATGCAGATTGAGATGTATTAAAATCTCTTATAGAAGTTTGAGGGCGGTGGTTTCATCGGTGATCAGGGAATGGATGAACCCTCCTGTGATGGCTCCCCGGATGGCTTTGATTTTTTCGGAACCTCCAGCAATCCCGATCACGTGTTTCATCTTCTTCAATTGCATTAATTTGACAGTGATCAGTCGATGATGATGTTCGAGTTTCAAAACATTTCCTTGATCATCAAAAAATTCTCCATGTATCTCACCTGCGGCTCCTTCATTTTTTAGAAGTTCCAGTTCTTTTTGGGATCGGTAGCCGAATCTGACGAATTCAGAATTAGGCATCAGTGCACCGATTCCAACCAGTGTCATGTCCGACAGTAGAGCCGTTTCCATCACAGTTTGGACTTCCGCTTCTTGCAACAGAGTTTCACAAAGGCTCCTGGTACTGAGTAGAAGTGGAGTAGGAAGAACACGAAACGGGTAATAAAATCCACTCAACGGCGCACCTACGTTTCCTGTCCTTCTTTCAGCCAAATACTGCGTCACTCCCCCGCAAAGGCTGACGAATTCGGTTTTCTCGGGGAGCATGCGACTCAAATGCATGGTAATCCCAGAAACAGTATGCCCCCAACCCAGGCCGACCAATGCTGCCTTAGGATCCAGCCGTGTCTCCAGTAAATGAGCTCCAGCGATGCTGAGGTTTTGTTTTAGTTGCTCTTCGGCCACTTCTGGAATGATCATCACTTCACGCAGTTTCCAGTGCTTTTTGAAAGCCTGTTCCAGTTCCGCCAATCTGGCGTCCTTTCCCTGAACATGGATGGCCACCGTCCCGTCATGGCGGGTTTCGTTGAGAATGTTGATCACTCTGGAACGGTTGAGCCCCAGTTTCTCTGCGATCTCAACCTGGGTCATGCCTGCTTTGAAGTAATACCAGGCGACCCTTGAGGCATAAAGTTGGTAATCTTTTTGGGAAACTTTCATTTTTAAATTATTTTGATAGAACATTTGTAAATAAATTTTTCAAAAATCTAAAATCAATTTTTCTGAAGTCGAAGATTCAAAAGATAATTGTACTGAAATTGCTTGGACTAAAACCCGGATAGCAGTGCCTCTCAAAGTCAGCAGGGAAATCCGGTCAGAGAGGAATGGATGTAAACAAACTGGAGCAGAAATGGAGCAAATTGAGAATTCGGATTCCCCAAGGGTTGGGGTCATCATGGGAAGCGTATCGGACTGGGAGACGATGAAGGAGGCCTGTTCAGTGCTTGAAGAACTCGAAGTGGCATATGAAAAACGTGTTGTTTCGGCACATCGAACACCTCAATGGCTGACTCTATACGCTGAGGAAGCAGAAGGGAAAGGACTTCAAATCATCATTGCAGGAGCAGGAGGAGCGGCACATCTTCCAGGAATGGTGGCCTCTCAGACTTTACTGCCGGTGATCGGTGTGCCGGTTCGTACTTCAAGTCTGAACGGGATGGATTCTCTGTTTTCCATTGTCCAGATGCCCCGTGGAGTTCCGGTAGCCACCGTCGCAATTGGAGGAGCCGGCGCTCACAATGCAGGATTACTGGCGGCACAGATACTCTCACTCCAGGATCAAGCACTGCGTCAACGACTCCAAAAGAGACGTGAGAGGATCCGGGATGAAGTTCTTGAAAGTCAACTCCCATGAGTGACGAAGAAGGCATACTTATGCCAGGCTCTTTTATCGGCCTACTTGGTGGAGGACAGTTGGCACGGATGCTGATTTTGGCTGGTCATCCCCTTGGATTCCGATTTGTGGTTTTGGATCCTGACTCGGAAGCTCCTGCCAGCCAGGTTGGTGCCAGGCATTTGGCTCATTCATATACGGACAAAAAGGCTCTGAAGGAACTTGCAGAGCAATGCAACCTGGTCACTTATGAATTTGAAAATGTCGATGCCGATTCCGTGGAATGGCTGGAAAAGCGTGTCGATCTTCCCCAGGGCAGCCAACTGCTCCGAACGGCACAGCATCGTCTGAATGAGAAAAAGTCCATCCAAAATCTTGGTATTGGTGTGACTGGTTTTCGGGAGGTCCAGACACTTCCAGATCTGGAAAAGGCTTTTGAAGAATATGGTTCGGTTTTGCTCAAGACCGTTTCAGGTGGCTACGATGGCAAGGGACAGAAACGGATCAGGACGGAAGAAGAAATCAGATTCGCTTTTGAGGCCCTTCATCAGGAAGGGATTCCGCTGATTGCAGAGGAATACCAGTCCTTCGAACGCGAGCTTTCGGTGGTGGTGGCCCGCAGTCGTTTTGGGGAAGTCCGCTGTTTTCCGGTTTCCGAGAATCTTCATCACCAAAATATACTGACAATCTGCCGTATTCCTGCGAGGCTTTCTGAACGAGTTGAAAAAGAAGCCAATCGGATTGCTACCTCTCTTGCAGAAGGGCTCGGACTGGTTGGAGTGATGGGTGTGGAAATGTTCCTGCTTTCAGATGGGGATTTGCTGGTCAACGAAATAGCTCCCAGGCCTCACAATTCCGGGCATTTCACATTGGATGCATGCGAAACCTCACAATTTCATCAGCATCTGCTTGCCATTGCAGGATGGCCTCTAGGCCCGACCGAACTGATAAAACCCACGCTCATGTTGAACCTCATCGGGGAACAACAGGATAAGCTTCTCAAAAACCTGAAGAGGCTTCCCTTTGGGGCAAAATTGCATCTTTATGGAAAAAAGGAGATACGCCCAGGAAGAAAAATGGGTCACCTCAATCTGAGCATGGAGAATCAAAGTCAGCTTTTGGAAACTCTGAAACAGCTCCAAGTCTGGGACGGTGAGTTCCTGGACAGGATGCTAACTTGAAATCTATTTGATTTTTGCAGGGCATGCCAAAAATCTAAATCTATCCTTAGGAAGCGGATATGCCTGAGAAACTTTTATATGAAGGAAAAGCGAAAAAGCTTTTCACCACGGAGGATCCGGGACTTCTTCGGGTCGAATACAAAGATGATGCGACAGCTTTCAACGGGAAAAAATTCGACCGCATGGAAGGCAAAGGACAGTTGAACAATGCAATCTCCATTTTCTTTTTTGAATACCTGGGAAAAAATCAAATTCCGAGTCATTTTGTCCGCAGGATTTCTGAAACCGAACAGTTGGTCCGCAGTGTACAAATTGTACCCTTGGAAGTAGTGGTGCGAAATGTGGCGGCTGGGTCGCTCAGCAAAAGAATTGGTTGGGATGAAGGTCGAGAACTGCCTTATCCGATTGTGGAGTTTTACTACAAGGACGATGATCTAGGGGATCCCCTCCTTGCAGAAGAACACATTCGCCTTTTGGAACTGGCCACCGAAGAAGAAATGCAGGAACTCAAGAAGAAGGGTCTTGCGGTGAATAAGGTTTTGAGACCGTTGCTTGAACAGAAAAATATCCGATTCATCGATTTCAAACTGGAGTTCGGCCTGGACCAGAATGGAGGGCTTTTGCTGGCCGATGAGATTTCTCCTGATACCTGCCGTTTTTGGGATGCAGATACCGGCAACAAAATGGACAAGGACCGCTTCCGTAGGGATCTTGGCGGAGTCACCGAAGCTTATCGGGAAATCTATCAACGGCTTACTGGAGACAATCTGTGAAAGGCATTATTACTGTGGTCCTAAAACAGGACATCCTGGATCCGCAGGGGAGGGCGGTTATGAGTTCGCTACAGGGTCTTGGATTTGGTGAGGTTCAGGATGTTCGTATCGGAAAATCAATCGAAATCGAACTGGATGGCCTATCTGTTGATGAGGCAGATTCGAGATTGCGCAGGATGTGTGAATCGATCCTCGTCAACCCGGTTATCGAGGACTACCAGATAGAGATTGTCGAGGATTGATGCGCTGCGCGGTTATTGTTTTTCCCGGCTCCAACTGTGATTCCGATCTCTACAAAGCGATCAATGAATTCGATGGAGTGGAGGTGGAATACGTATGGTACACCACCAAAACCCTGGATGGGTTTGAACTGATCCTGCTTCCGGGGGGCTTTGCCTATGGAGATTATCTACGAGCCGGGGCCCTTGCGGCACGGGCTCCAGTGCTGAAGGCCCTGACCCAGGCAGTAGACCAAGGCGTCCGGGTAATCGGTATCTGTAACGGCTTTCAGGTTCTCACGGAGTGCGGACTTCTTCCAGGAGCACTCCAACGAAATTCCGGATTGCATTTCATCTGTGATACACCTCCGATCGAGGTGGTTCAGGTTCAATCGGTTTTTTCTTCACGCTACCAATTGGGTGAATTGATACGTCTTCCGATTGCACATGGTGAGGGAAACTACACATGTGATGAACTGACTTTGAGACATCTTCAGGCAGAAAACCGGATCGTTTTCCGTTACGCTTCGGGAAACAATCCTAATGGTTCACTTGACAACATCGCAGGCATTCTCAACCCGCGAGGCAACGTGCTGGGAATGATGCCTCATCCTGAAAGGGCTATGGCCGACTGGATGGGAACCAGTGACGGACGCCGTCTTTTTGAGTCGGTACTCAACCTCTATCCGGAAACCGCCGATGCCGCCTGAACCGACTCCTGAGGAAATTGCCGGGCAACATCTCTACCGAAGTCTGGGCCTCAGTGATTCGGAATACGAACAAGTTTCCGAACTGCTGGGACGCAAGCCGAACCTCACCGAAACAGGGATCTACGGGGTAATGTGGTCGGAACACTGCAGTTACAAAACCTCCAAAATGCAACTCTCCCGTTTCCCGACCCACGGACCTCATGTGCTCCAAGGACCAGGCGAAGGCGCCGGAGTGGTGGATCTGGGGGATGGCTGGGCCGTTGTCTTCAAGGTCGAGAGTCACAATCATCCTTCGGCCATAGAACCATACCAGGGCGCGGCCACCGGAGTTGGTGGAATCCTGAGAGACATCTACTCCATGGGGGCCAGGCCGGTGGCATTTCTCAATTCCCTACGCTTTGGACCTTTAAAGGCTGGACAGGGAAGAGACATCCCCATCGTCAAACGAAACCGTTACTTGTTTGGCGGAGTGGTCGCTGGAATTGCAGGCTATGGCAATTGCATCGGTGTTCCTACCGTTGCCGGGGAAGTGGGTTTCGATGCCTGCTACTCTGGAAATCCTTTGGTCAATGCCATGTGCGTCGGAGTGGTCCGTCATGAAGATCTGCAGCATGGCCGGGCCGAAGGCATTGGCAACCCGGTGATTTATGTTGGTGCTGCTACGGGCAGGGACGGGATTCATGGAGCCACTTTTGCGTCAGAGGAACTGAACGAAAAATCAGAGGCAAAGCGCCCAGCCGTTCAGGTCGGAGATCCTTTCATGGGCAAACTGGTCCTCGAAGCCTGTCTTGAACTCTTTCAGTGTGGAGCTGTGATCAGTGTCCAGGATATGGGAGCAGCAGGTTTGACCTGTTCCAGTACCGAAATGGCTGAAAAAGGTGGTAATGGAATGGAACTCGATTTGGACCTTGTTCCCCAGCGTGCCTTGGAAATGTCCCCTTACGAAATTATGCTCTCTGAATCTCAGGAACGGATGCTTTTGGTTGCAAAAGAGGGAAGGGAAGAGGAGGTGTTCCACATTTGCAGGAAATGGGAAGTTCCTGCATGCACGGTAGGGAGAGTGGTCTCGGAGCCAGTGCTGCGTCTGCTACATCACGGACATTCGGTTGCAGAACTTCCTCTTGACCGTCTGTTGGGTTCCTGTCCGGTTTATGAACGAGAAGCCGTTCCTTCCAAATTGCAACTGGGGAGACAAAAGCAAGAATCAGTATCGTGGGACCTTCCACAAGACCTCGGAGCCCTGCTCAAAGAGATGATCATCCAGCCGGAACTGGCTTCGAAACGCTGGGTCTACGGTCAATACGATTCAATGGTGCGGACTTGTACTTCAGTAGGACCTGGATCAGATGCTGCCGTGATTCGGATTGATGGAACCGAAAAAGCGCTCGCGATGAGCATCGATGGTAATTCACGTTACGTCCAGCTCGATCCGAAAACCGGAGGCCGTATTGCAGTTGCTGAAGCTGCAAGAAACGTGGTTTGTTCCGGAGGACGTCCCCTAGCACTGACCAACGGTCTGAACTTTGGCAATCCTGAGAAACCTGAGATTTTCTGGCAGCTTCGTGAAGCGGTTACAGGAATTTGTGAAGCCTGTGAAAGCCTCAAACTACCTGTGACAGGAGGGAATGTCAGCCTCTACAACGAAACAAATAGGGAGGCAGTATATCCAACTCCCCTGATCGGAGTCGTCGGACTGGTGGATCACCCCGATCATGAGACGACGCAGCATTTAAAACAGGCGGGAGATGTACTCTTGCTTTTGGGGGAAACCGAAGAGGAACTCGGAGGGTCTGCACTTCAGCAGTTCCAGACGGGATCCATTTTTGGAATGCCTCCCTCTCTCAATCTGGAAAAAGAAAAAACCCTCCAAAATGCCGTTCTCAATGCCATTCAACAACACTTGATCGCCTCGGCACACGATCTTTCACATGGAGGATTGGCACTGGCGCTATTGACATGCTGCAGTGGAGAACTGGGGGTGCATGTGGATTTGGAATTGGGGATTCGTGAGGATCTTGCCCTTTTCAGTGAAACCCAGTCTCGGATCCTGCTTACAGTAGCACCTCAAAACCTGCAGCAGGTTGAGATGCTGATGCAAGCAGAAAATGTTCCCTGCGAACGTATTGGAGTGGTCATGCCCGGACGTTTTGATGTGGCTCTCAACGGTAGATTCGTCATCCAGGAAGAACTTCCCGGTCTGAGAGAACTCTGGGAAAACGCTTTGGAATCCATCATGAGTTCCGAAGACCATGTGATTTCTTCAAGTCCTTTGGCAGCCTGAACCATGTGTGGGATCTTTGGTATTTTTGGTCACCCGAAAGCATCAGAACTGACTTTTTTTGGCCTTCATGCCCTGCAGCATCGAGGTCAGGAAAGTGCTGGTATCAGCGTTTCGGACGGGGAAACCATCCGCACAAAACGTGGTCAGGGATTGGTCAGCGAGGTATTTTCAAGTGATGAATATCTTGATTTTCAGGGAAATCAGGCCATTGGGCATGTCCGTTACACGACTGCTGGAGACAGTGGCCTTCTCAATGCGCAACCGTTGGTCTTTCGCTACACGGGAGGACAGGTCGCGGTGGCCCACAATGGGAACCTGGTCAATGCCAAACGTCTAAAAGACCAGTTGGAGCGGCAAGGTTCTATCTTTCAGACCAACAGTGACACCGAAGTCGTCTCTCACCTTATTGCGCGTTCCGGACCTCCCATCGACCAGGCATTTCAAGATTCCCTGAGGGTTATCGAAGGGGCCTATGCGCTTCTGTTGATGACGGAAAAACAGATGATTGCCGCTCAGGATCCCCGGGGTTTCCGACCGCTTTCCCTTGGGCAGTTTGAAAATGCCTGGGTGGTCAGTTCTGAAAGCTGTGCCTTCGACACGATTGGTGCCGAATATGTGCGTGAAATCAAACCTGGAGAATTGCTTGTCTTCGATGAGCAAGGGCTGAGCATGCGTTCCTTCACGGGAGTACAGCCCCGGAGAATCTGTTCCTTTGAATACATCTACTTTGCACGTCCTGACAGTGAAGTCGATGGGATCAGCGTCCATAATGTGCGTAAAGAACTGGGAAGGGAACTTTGCCGTGAAGCCCCAGCCGAAGCAGATCTGGTGATCGGTGTTCCTGACTCAGGATTGGCTGCGGCGGTGGGCTATGCAGAGCAAAGTGGCCTGCCCTATGAACTAGGAATGATGAAAAACCGTTATGTTGGCAGGACCTTCATCCAACCCAACCAGGAACTGCGGCGCCGTGGGGTGAAGATGAAACTCAGTGTGGTGCGCAAGGCGGTGGAAGGCAAACGCGTGGTACTGGTGGATGATTCGATTGTTCGGGGTATCACCAGCGGGAGGATCGTATCGATGCTCAAGGAAAACGGTGCGAGTGAGGTGCATATGCGTGTTACCTCTCCTCCGATCACTCATCCCTGCCTCTATGGAATCGATACAGCCAGACGCATGGAACTGATTGCAGCAGAGCAGTCGGTTGAGGAAATTCGGGATGGGATCGGCGCAGATTCCCTCCATTTTATCACGGAAAAAGGGATGATTAAGGCTACTGCTAGGCAAGACATCTCTTCCGATCAGGGGCATTGCCTTTCCTGCTTCAATGGGAATTACCCGACTCCAACAACGTAATGAGGATCTTCTCCCGCTTACTGCAAAAGCATGAAAAGTAAAGCTTACCATCAGGCAGGAGTTAGTCTGGATGCAGCGGATGAGGTGGTCGAACGTGTCAAACCACTGGCACAAAGCACCTTCAGGCCTGGAGTGATGGGTGGACTGGGGGGCTTTGGTGGCCTCTTTCACCTTGATCCCAAGAAATGGAACAACCCGGTCCTCGTCTCCGGAACCGATGGAGTTGGAACCAAGCTTAAACTGGCCTTTCAACTGAAGAAGCATGATACCATCGGCATCGATCTGGTGGCGATGTGTGTCAACGACATTCTGGTTCAGGGTGCGGAACCATTGTTTTTTTTGGATTACCTTGCCTGTGGGAAATTGTTTCCAGACCAGATAGGGATCATTGTCAGCGGTATCAGTGAAGGCTGCAGGCAGGCCAACTGTGCTCTGATTGGAGGTGAGACGGCGGAAATGCCGGGAATGTATGTTTCTGAGGAATATGATCTGGCGGGTTTTGCCGTGGGAGTGGTGGAACAGGACGAGATCATTGATGGGAGAAAAATCCAGGAAGGTGATATCCTATTAGGGCTTCCTTCCAGCGGGGTCCACAGCAATGGTTATTCGCTGGTTCGTAAAATTCTGGACAAAACCTCCACAGACCTCAATCAAAGTGTTGATGATTCAAAGCTGGAAGTTGACCCAAAAAAACTTGGGGAACTGTTGCTGGAACCAACCAGGATATACGTAAAGCCGGTGTTGAAACTTCTTCAAGCCCTTCCTATCAAAGGAATGGCACACATCACGGGTGGAGGACTGCCTGGGAACATTCCCAGGATCCTCCCGGAAGGGACGGCGGTTCAGCTCGATTCAGGATCCTGGGATAACCTCTTGGTTTTCGAATGGTTGGAAAAAAACGGAAACCTCAGCAAAGAGGAAATGCTGCCTGTTTTCAACATGGGGATTGGATTCGTCATCTGTGTATCTGTTGAAGACGTGGATGCAACACTTTCCCTTTTACAGAACGAAGGTGAAAAACCGAGGGTCATTGGCAGGGTGGTTCGTGGCAATCGAAACGTAATTCTGGAGTGAAATGCGCCTGGCCGTTTTTGCATCTGGACGGGGTTCCAACATGCTTGCCATTGCAAGGGCCATCGAGGAGGGAAAGCTTCCTGGAGTCAGTATTAGTTTGGTGGTTTGTGACAAACCTTCTGCACCGGTGCTGGAACATGCCCGGAAAATGGAACTGAGTACCTTTACTTTTGAAAGCAAGAATTTTTCAACCAAAAAGGACTACGAATCCGAGATTCTGCGGCAGCTCGAAAAATACCGGGCCGATCTTGTCGTTCTAGCGGGGTTTATGCGAATCATTGGTCCAACCCTACTTCAGGTTTGGCAGGGTCGGATGATCAACCTTCATCCCTCACTGCTACCGGACTTTCCCGGAAAGGATGGAATCGGTGACGCATTTCGGGCAGGAGTCCAGGAAACCGGAGTAACGGTTCATTTTGTCGATGCGGGAGTTGATACCGGACCGGTCATTGCCCAGAAACGTGTGAGCATTGAACCTGGAGAAAGTCTGGAATCCCTGGAAGAAAAGATCCATTTGCTGGAGCATGAATTGCTTCCTCAAACCATCCAAAGGATTTCCAGAGAAGGACTCCCCCTTGTGAGAGAAGAAGCCAAAACATTCTAACAAAAATAAAAGATGAAAATCCTGGTGGTCGGTGGAGGAGGACGGGAGCATACTCTGGTTTGGAAACTAAACCAAAGTCCAATTGCTGAAAAAATCTTCTGTGCACCGGGGAATCCTGGTATTGCTGATCTGGCGGAATGCGTTCCCCTAAAAGTCAATCAATTGGAAGAACTGGCTAACTTTGCTGAATCTCAACAGATCGGTTTGACGGTAGTTGGGCCAGAGGAACCTCTGGTATTGGGTATTGTCGATGAATTCAAGCGACGCGGGCTAAAAGTTTACGGTCCTGACCGTCAGTCTGCACTGCTTGAAGGGAGTAAGGCTCATGCAAAGGCGGTGATGGAACGCCATGGGATTCCTACGGCCAAATTTCAGGAATTCACCCATTTTGGCGAAGCCCTGGAGTACATCCGTGAAAAGGGAGCCCCCCTTGTGATCAAGGCTGATGGTTTGGCGGCGGGTAAAGGAGTTACCGTAGCAGATACCCTGGAGGAGGCGGAAGCAGCTTTGGATGATTCCCTTCGTCAGAGTGTGTTTGGAGAAGCAGGACAAAAGGTGGTGGTCGAGGAATTTCTCCAGGGTGAAGAAATGACCGTACTCGCTTTTGTCGATGGAGAAACCGTCCTTCCCCTTGTTCCCTCGCAGGATCATAAGCCGATCTTCGATGGAGACCGTGGACCGAATACCGGAGGCATGGGAGCCTATTCACCCGTGCCCCACCTGGAACAATGGCTTCCGGAGATTCATCGACAGATCCTGAAACCCTTGGCAAATGGTCTTGTTGCGGAAGGTCATCCGTTTCGTGGATTGCTCTACACGGGGTTGATGCTTGATGAATCAGGACCGAAAGTGGTCGAATTCAATGTACGTTTCGGGGATCCTGAGGCACAGGTGGTCCTCCCCCTGCTTGAAAACGACCTGCTCGAAATCCTGCTTGCTTCGTGTGACGGAAGACTTGCGGAGATGGAACTGAAATGGAAAGCCCAGGCCTCGGTTTGCGTCATTGCCGCGGCTCCTGGATACCCTGGGCCTCCCACCAAAGGCTTAGCGATCGAACTTCCGGAAAATTCAGAAATCGGGACCCAAATTTTTCAAGCCGGTACCCGGCTGCAGGAAGAGACCCTGGTGACCTCCGGGGGGCGTGTCTTAGGAGTCACTGCTCAGGCAGAAGACATCGAACAGGCCCGGAACCGTGCCTACAAACTGATGAAAGAAATTAAGTTTAAGGGAAAACAATACCGCACCGACATCGGCGCCAAAGCGCTCTAATATTCAGTGCCGGTTTCTTATTTTTCAAGATCTCGAACAGATCCTTTTTGTTGAGAATGTTCAACCCACCCTGATTTCAGGTTAAGGGTTGAGTTCAATTCCCTCCTCTTCAGCCTTTTCCAACAGGTACTCCCGCCCCAGCAGCATATCATCGAGGCTGCCGTAGCCGTTCATGTAATGTCCCTGAAATCCGCTGGATTCGATGAGGCGGAACATTTCCCCGAAATCAACATTTCCGGTTCCGGGTTTCATGTGGATTTCATATTCTCCGTTATTGTCTGCGACCCGAACTTCTTCACAGAGGCTCATGTCCATGCCTTTTACGAATCCGGAGATGCCGATCGGATCAAAATGGGCATGGTTGATGGTGAACGACCATCTCAGGTGGGGAGATTGAATCTGTTCAAAGTAGTATAGGGTATCTTCCAGGTTATCGGGCATGTAGTGCACTTCTGCCAGTTCGGGTTCCCCATTGAGGTTTTCCAATAGAAGCAGTGCGTTTTGTTTATCAGCGTATTCAACAGCTCTTTTCAAGCGGTCGATGCTCGCCTCTTTACGGATTTTTTGGCAGTTGGTGAAGTGATAACCTCCATGAACCACGATCCATTCTGCACCGAGTTTCACTGAGAGGTCGATATAGTTTCGGAGGTACGCATCGGTGGCTTCCCTAAGGTGGGGAGAGATCTCGGCGATATTCACACCAGAGAGGGTGTGCAGTCCCAGATGCAGCCCATGTTTTTCACAGCTTTCTCGGATCTTACTGCAGCGAGATTCGTTGAAACTTTCGAGAGCGTTGGGTGCTATATCGGTTTGGATGTCAAAATAATAAACCTCATTCTCAACTGCCCAATTGACGGCTTCTTCTGCTGAAACCCTTCTGCCGACATCGACTCCGATTCGTTGACGCAAAGTCTCTTTCATGTTTATATCTCTTGGAAATGGATTGGTGTCCCTGGACCATGAGCCTTCGAGGGCTCGAAATCTGCTCGGATTTTTCTGATGGACAATCTGAATGTTGCTTCTTGTTATTCTGTTTGAAAGAGTTTTTTATAGTCCAGTGGGGAAGACCTCAAGCAGAAAAAGAATCTGTTTGAGTAAAATTATAGAGAAAACTGGAGAATAAGAATGGATAAGGAATCGTTGGCCTCTACGGTGCTGGCCGGAATTCGTGTGCTTGACCTGACTCGGGTACGTGCAGGACCGACGGCGGTGAGGCAGTTGGCAGACTGGGGGGCGGACGTCATCAAACTCGAACTTCCGGCCAGCCTGGAAGCGGATGGAGCTCTGGGAGCATCACGGGAGACGCCTGATTTCCAGAACCTGCATCGCAACAAGCGCAGCTTGACCCTCAACCTCAAGAATGACGAGGGTCGTGCCTTGTTCATGAAGCTGGTTAAAAAATCGGATGTGGTGGTGGAGAATTACCGTCCTGATGTCAAAAAAAGGCTCGGAATCGATTATGAAAGTCTGAAAATCAGCAATCCCGGAATCATCCTTGCCAGCATTTCAGGCTTTGGCCAGGATGGGCCCTACTCGGAACGGCCTGGTTTCGACCAGATAGCACAGGGCATGGGCGGACTAATGTCGATCACCGGAGAACCGGGTCGGGGGCCGATGCGGGTTGGAATTCCGATTGCGGATCTCACCGCAGGGCTTTTTTGTGCTCAGGGTATCCTGCTCGCTTTGATGGAACGTCAACATTCGGGGGAAGGCCAGTGGCTGCATACCTCTTTGCTTCAGGCACAGGTTTTCATGCTAGACTTTCAGGCAGCACGTTGGCTTTGTGCAGGAGAAGTTCCAGGGCAAGCCGGGAACAATCATCCCACCAGCATTCCCACCGGGGTGTTTAAAACCGCAGACGGGGCAATCAACCTCGCGGTGGCGGGAGAAACGATCTGGGTACGCTTTGCGGAAACCCTTGGAAAGCCGGAATGGCTGGAAAATCCTAAATTCATTGACAGTCCATCACGTTCCAAAAATCGTGACTTGCTGAATCAGGAAATCGAAAAAGTGACCCTCCAAAAAACCAGCCGTGAATGGGTTGAGCTTTTTGAAAAAAGGGAAGTACCTTGTGGACCGATTTACCAAATCAATGAAGTGTTTGAGGATCCCCAAGTTCAGCATCTGGGCATTGCCCAACAGGCTGAATCCCTGACCTTCGGCAAAACCCGACTGGTCGGACAGCCGCTGAACCTGACACGAACCCCAAGTCGTATCACCAGGCATCCTCCTGGGCGAGGAGAACACACTTCAGAAATACTCAGTGAACTGGGATTGAATAAATCAGAAATTCAGGATTTGCAGTCAAGAAATGTGATATGACTCATGTTGAGGGCCTCACTTCCCCCAGTTGAGGGCAACCGGGTACTGGGCTCTGGCAAGTTCCAGCAGTCCTTTCCGGCTTTCTGGAGAAAGGGGAGGTAGGGGATGCCTCACCGTATCCGAGGAGATCACTCCTCCTTCGAACATGATGGCCTTGGTGGCGCGAAGCCCGCACTGCCGGTTTTCATAATTGATCAAAGGTAGAATCCTTCCATACTGTTCTGCGGCTTGGTCCCTATTGCCTGCCAGGTGATGCTCTACCACTGGTTTGATTAAATCCGGGATCATTGCACTCGGCATGGTCCCTGTGGCTCCTGCATCCAGATCTGCCATCAGGGTGATCGATTCCTCCCCGTCGAAGGGTCCTTCAATGATGTTTCCTCCTGCTGCAATCAGTCCTCTCAATTTATCTGCCGTTCCTGGCATTTCGATCTTGAAATAACTTACTCCACTGAGTTCCCGGGCCATTCGTACCAGTAAAGCCAATGAAAGAGCGACTCCGCTGAGAGGGGCATCCTGAATCATGATTGGAATGGAAACCGCTTCTGAGATCTGCTCAAAATGTTCGAAAATGCCCTTTTCATCTGCCCGCAATGCGGCGCCGTGATAGGGGGGCATCAGCATCAGCATCTTTGCTCCGAAATCTTCTGCTCGTCTTGCCCGTTCTTTGGCAACCCTGGTGCTGAAGTGACTGCAGGTTACAATCACTGGAACCCTTCCGGCCACGTGATTTAAACAGAGTTCAAGCAGGGTGTCCCGTTCTTCATCAGTGAGCAAGAACTGTTCTGAATAGTTCGCCAGGATGCAGATTCCATCCACGCCTTGGTCTACCATGCAGTCCAAGACACGTTTTTGCGAATCCGGGTCGAGGGCTCCGTTTTCCAGAAAAGGTGTTGGGGCGATGGGAAAAACTCCGCGGTAGGTTGAGATATATTCTGAAGGATTCATGATTTTTTATCAGTTGAGTTATTGTCGATTCTTAGTTTTGAACTTCGTAAAGATCCCTGACTTTAGTCCAAGTGTGTCCCAAGTGTTCTCTCAACAGCTTGCTGAGTTCAAACCCTTTGCGCTCTTCCAGGTTTCGAAGAATGGCATCATGTTCTTCAACCGCCGTGTGCCAGCGGTCGGTTCGCCGATTTGAAAGAAAACGGATGCGGTAGAGCCGGGAGTTGAGTCTCTCATGGGTCTGAACCAGCTCTTCATTCTTGGAAAACTCGACGATCGAGCGATGAATTGATTGGTTGATCTTGTAATAAGGAAGCCGTTCTTCTTTTTCGTAGGATTCATGCATCTGCTTCGTCAACAAACGGATCTTTTCGATCTCTTCTGGAGTCGCACGCTGACAGGCCATTTCTCCTGCAAACCCCTCAAGTGCTCCCAGAAGTTCCAGCATCTGCTCAACCGTTGACAGATCGGGATTACTGACGACCACTCCACGGTATGGAATCTGTTCTACCAGACCCTCAGCAATCAATTGTTTCAATGCTTCCCGAAGCGGTGTTCTGGAAACGGATAGCTGGTCGCAGAGGCTGACCTCTTTCAAAGGGGTACCCGGGGACAACTGGTCGGTAGCAATCAGATCCCGGACTCGTGAGGCAACCTGGATTGCCAGGGGCTGCCGATTGATGGGTTCCATAAAAAAGAGAAAAAGTGTTGACGAAATTTTTTGTATATTGTATTCAATAGGCCGTAAAGTCAAATAGCACCTCATCAGAGGTTGCCTTTTTTAAACCTTCCATGCAGGAGATGGAGAAATGAAGGTTGCAAAAAAAATTGTAAGTACAGGGTCATTGTTGCTCGCTGGAGCCATGTTGCTTTCGGTGTTTCCAGTGATGACACTGGCGAAGCCGGCGATTGAAGTCATCACTCATGCCGGAGCAGGTGGAGGAACGGACGTCAATTCTCGGATGATGATGATCCGCACACGGAGAACGCTGAAGCAGGATATGGTCGTGGTCAACAAGCGCGGAGGTGGAGGCGCAGCGGCAATGAATTATTTCAAGACCCGACCGGCGGATGGCAATACCATCATGACCTTTACCGTAGGACATGCGATCACCATGGCCAAGGGAAAGACCAGTTTGACCGTTGATGATATGTCTCCGATTGCCCGTGGCACAAATGATCCACAGATTTTAATGGTGAACTGCAAGACCAGTCCCTACAAAACTCCGGAAGCCTTTGTGGCGGGAATGAGAAACGGCGATAAGATCAAATTCGGCGGAACCCAAACGGGAACAATCGACCACCTTACGGTTTACCTCTGGGCGAAGCGTCTTGGACAGCCGATGCCGACTTACATCCCCTTCAAGGGTGGTGGAGAACTGGCGACCCAGCTTGTCGCAGGTGCGATTGATGTGGGAACATTGAATCTATCTGAGGCAGCAGCTCCAGTGGAGGCAGGTGACATCTGTCCACTCGTGATTCTTGCCCATCAGGGCATGGCCCCGATTCCGAAGGCGAAAACTGCCAAGCAGCTTGGGATCGACCTGGTGCTTTCAACTACCAGGGGATTTGTGACCCATGCAGGAGTTTCGGAAGCCCGCCGTGCAGAAATGGAAGCCGGGATGATGAAAGCGATGAAACATTCTCTTTATCAGGCGTATCTGATGAATTCCGGTTTGGATACCACCTCGCCCCAGCCATCCGGAGCATGGGGAGAGCAGATCAGATCCATGGTCGGAGAATTTGGTCCTGCACTGAAGGAAATGGGATTGATGAAATAGAAGTTTTCAAACTTCTTCCAGGGTGCTTCTTGACGTAGCACCAAATCCCATGAAAATCAGCGACCTGATCGTTCCAGGGGTGATCACGGTGTTCTCATTCATCGTGATCTACCTCTCTCTCCAGTTGGATCTTTCACCACCGATGATCGTTGGAGACAGCATGCAACCGCGTGCTTTCCCAATCTTTCTAATGATCATCAACCTGATCCTGGTCGGGTTGCTGACTTACCAGTTTTACCAGTCACCACCGGATTCTATTCCGCTCGAACCCTTCCAGACCTGGGGCTCGATCATCTTGCTCGTGATCTTCTATGGCATGACAACCGGGGTAGATTTTTTTGTTGCTATTGCTGTGGTGATGTTTTTGATGTGTATCCTCTGGGGGGAAAAACGCATACTTGTCGCTCTTTCCGCATCCCTGGTAACTCCGATTCTAATTTTCGTTCTTTTTGATCAAGTGCTGCAGATCCGTTTTCCCCGCGGCCTTCTTCTGGACTGGTATTACGGATAAACCAAAATAATCATGCTGGAAGCGTTTCAAGCCATGGGTTCGGTTGTTTTAGATCCGTTCCTACTGCTTCTGATTTTTGCAACGACGATCATCGGGGTGGTCATTGGAGTACTTCCTGGAATAGGAGCAACAACAGGAGCGGCGTTGTTGCTACCGTTCACGCTGACGATGAGTCCAGTACATGCTATCACCGTACTTTCCACCATTTATGTTTCCGCAACTTTTGCAGGTTCGATCACGGCGATTTTGATCAACACTCCAGGAACCTCTGCAGCAGCGGCAACGACTTTCGATGGATATCCCCTTGCTCAACGCGGTGAGGCAGGCCGGGCGCTCGGGATTGCTGTGGTTTCAAGTACGGTCGGAGGGATCTTTTCCGTGATCGTGCTATGCATTGCAGCGCCCATGCTGGCAAGGGTTGCTTATCATTTCAGACCACCGGAATATTTTGCACTGACCCTTTTTGGACTTTCGATGCTGGCGAGCATCAGTTCTGGAGGTGCAATCAAAAACCTGATCGGCGGTGTGTTCGGAGTCTGGGTCTCTACCATCGGCGCAGAACCAACCACCGGGATCGAACGCTTCATGTTCGGCAACTATGATCTTTATGAGGGGCTATCCTTCGTGCCCGTCTTCATCGGGCTGTTTGCCATGTCCGAACTGCTGGTTCAATCCAAAATAGCGAATCAGCTTACCAGTACTATCGGCATGAAGGCGGTGAAATTACCGTCCCGTGAAGATTACAAGAGAATCTGGAAGACCATTCTACGTTCATGCGGTATTGGAACTTTCATCGGAATTCTTCCTGCTGAAGGGGCAACTGTGGCCTCGATGATCGGATATGCTGAAGCACGAAGATGGTCGAAGAATAAAGAAGAGTTTGGTAAAGGATCCATTGAAGGCATTGCAGGTGCCGAAGCGGCAAACAATGCCGCCACAGGAGGAGCGATGGTTCCGACGATGGTCCTAGGGATCCCTGGAAGTGGAACGACGGCCATCATCCTCGTCGGGTTGATGGTTCATGGCCTACGTCCAGGCCCCTACCTGTTTACCGAACAGGTGGACAAGGTCTATCAGATCTTTGGAGCGATGATTTTGGCCAACATCATGTTTCTGGTGATGGGACTTTATGCAGCAAAAATTTTTGCCCGCATTTCCCTTGTTCCGATTTCCCTACTCTGGCCCATTGTTTTCGCATTTGCTGTGGTCGGATCTTATTCGCTCAGTTCGGCCCTGATGGATGTCTGGATCGTTCTGATTTTCGGAGTGATCGGCTTTTTTGCCAGACGTCATGGATTTGCTGTTGCACCGATTGCGGTCGGATTCATTCTGGGAGAAATGGTGGAAACGAATCTTCAGAATTCGCTCAAGATGTTTGATGGCCAGTGGTGGATGATCCTGACCCAGCCACTTGCGGTTCTTTTCCTGGTCTTGGCGGTTCTCGGGCTCTGCGGTCCAATGATTTTTGACCTGCTGATCCGTCGTCAGAAACACAATGGTGATTCCTCAAACTCTTAATTGAATCTCAAGCAATTGACAAACTGACAACTTTTCAACAATCCAAAATGCCCCATTCAAACCTTGGCCTTCTGTTGGGTGATCCCAGCGGAATCGGCCCGGAACTCTGCGCAAAACTGCTCGAGGAACGATCCGTAGGAGAACCCAACCGGGTAATCCTGATAGGAGAACCATCCCTTTTTGAAAACGGAAAAAAGGTGGCCGGGGTCGATTTAGAAGCACCGGTTGTCGAACATATCCGCGAAATTCCTGAGGGAAGAATCGGAATGCTCCAGGGCCCCGAACTGCAAATGGACGTGGTTAGTGTTGGAGAGGCAAGTGAAACCTGCGGCCGTTACGCACTCGATTCCTTCCGCAGGGCTTCCGCCCTATGCAAATCAGGGGAGTTGGATGGTTTCTGCTTTGCGCCGATGAACAAAAAATCCCTCCACCTTGGAGGCAATACCCATGAGGATGATCTCAGATTCGTTGCCGAAGAACTCGATCATCAAGGTTATTGTTGTGAACTCAATACAACCAAAAACCTCTGGACAACAAGGGTGACATCTCACATTCCCCTCAAGGATGTAGCAGGTCTGATCACTGAAGAAGGAATCGTGGATGCGGTCAAAATGGCCCATCATACCTTACTGGACACGGGTCTTTCACATCCCAGAATTGGAGTCGCGGCACTCAATCCCCATGCCGGAGATGGAGGAAACTTTGGAACCGAGGAAGGAGACATCATTGTACCTGCCGTGAAACGTGTTCAGGAGGAAGGAATCGATGCTCTGGGGCCTTATCCAGCCGATACGGTTTTTGTCAGAGCACAGAAGGGTGATTTTGATGCCGTCGTGACGATGTATCATGACCAGGGACAGATCGCGATGAAACTGATGGGATTCGATCATGGTGTGACCGTGCTCGGAGGACTTCCCGTTCCTGTCACCACTCCCGCACATGGAACCGCTTTTGACATCGCTGGTCAGGGCAAAGCCAACCCTGATGCATTGAAAGCCGCCTGGAAGGTTCTGCAAAATATGGTTTCCTCCAGGCTTGCTTCCTGATTAAGCTTCGTCCTCGCCTCTTTGTCCGCAGAAGAAGCCTACTCCAAAGTCGGGAGTAGAAAACGTGATCGCACTTCCTTTGGGGAAATAAAACAGGTCTCCCGGTTTTGCTGTTACTTTCTGACCGCTTTCATCCTGGATGATAAAACTCCCGTCCACGATCAATTTCATTTCATGATAGGTATAGGTGTATTCCAGTGACTCTCCTGCCTCGAGTCGGAAAAGGCCGCTGGTGATAGGCTTATCCGTGTCCTCGGAAACAGAAAAGTCTTTCAAAAACGCCTTCACATTATCAATTTCCATTGATGGAAGTTCCTGATCTCTAATCTGTTGATAGTGGGTGAATGCCATAGTAACTATTCCTTTTTTTGAATTGTTTGAATTCGAATAAAAAAATATCCCTTCAAGAAAGCAGGCAACGTTAACTTGAAAGAATGAAAAAGTCACCGAAAAATTTCAGTAGTAATAATTTGATCTTCAATTGATCATCATTTTATGTTCTTCTATCGTATCTTTAACCGAATCAATCCTGAATAGAAACATGAGTAAAATGAGAAGTGCCAGGCTGGTGGAAATAGGCCGGATGGAATGTGACGAAATTGAGATGGGTCCTCTGCAACCTGGAAAGGTCAGGGTGCAGACGGAGATGGCTTCGATCTGCGGAAGCGATCTGCATCGGGTGAAGATGGGTGCTCTGATGGAATATGAACTTCCCTGTCCCCATGGCTATCCAGGGCACGAAGGCATCGGTCAGGTGGTGGAAAGCCAGTCGGAACATCTTCCGGAGGGGACCCATGTGCTGACATTTCCCAACACCACCACCTGTGAAGGATTCAATGAGTATCAGCGGATTGAAGCAAAATACTGCCTTCCTCTTCCAAACTCCGAAGTGTCTCGCCCCGAGATGATGATGGCCCAGCAGTTTGGGACAGTGATCTATGCCATGAAAAAACATCCCCGGGAGATTCAGGGAAAGACAGCGGTGGTGATCGGCCAGGGGTCCGCAGGACTTTTCTGGACCTACCTCATCAAACGTGCCGGAGCTTCCAAAATCATCGTTTCCGACCTTTCCGATGCCAGACTCAAGGTTTCCAAAAAATATGGAGCCGATGTTTGTATCAATGCAGGAAGGGAGGATCTTATGCCTGTGGTACTCGACCTCACCCAGGGACTCGGTGCGGATTATGTGGTGGAAGCCGTCGGTCAGTCTCAGACCTTGCTTCAGTCGGTGGAGGCGGTTCAACTGGACGGAGAAGTTCACTGGTTTGGACTGCCCTCGGTGGATGAGAACATTCCTTTCAGTTTCGCTCAGTTTTTCAAGAAAAGAGTTCGTGCGGTGACCACCTATGGGGCACAAGACGAACCAGGCTCCTCTTCATTTCAGGAAGCCCTGGAACTGATCCATGAAAAGAAGATCGATGTCTCTCCGTTGCTCAGTCACCGATACCCGATCGAAGACATCAATCTGGCGATGGAAGTGGCTCACCGGCCTGTGGAAGAGGAGGCCCTTAAGGTTTCTGTGCATTTCGGCTGAGGTTTCAATTTTTTTATAAATCACCTCAAAAATTAGATAGCTGAATGGAGTGGTAATTCTTATTTTTTCTTCCTGCCATTTCATTCATAAAAACTGGTATATTTGCCCAAGGTTGATGATTCAATCACTTTCCCAGGCGAGATAAAACCTTCTCACCATGGGGAGAAGGTGCCGGTAGGGCGGATGAGGGGTTCAGAAAAGCGCTCACTTCAGTCCCTTACCTACCGTCTACGACGATCCCCCCTCTCCCACTTGGCGTGGGTCCAATTTCCTATCAATAGATTCTGCGATAACGCCTACGGTTTCACGCAGAATGACAGGAACTACATTTCAAATGAGAGGAGTCTTTTTCAAAGAAATTCATACCCTTTTTATTTCGCTGCCTATCAAATTGCGTCTTGAGTCTGTGAGGTTGTAGAACCCACTAGCATCATTTTTTTTCATTTCAGGCTCTCATCCACCCAGCCCTCTTCGAGGTAAAAATGTTTAGCCACTTCGGTTACTTTGAGCCGCGCAAGGTAATTTCCTGAACCCTTTCTTTCATGGGTAACAATGTTCATTTCCGGGAAAGAAATTTCCGAGGATTCAGAAAAAATTTCCTGAAGCACCCTGCCCTGAACATGGTCTGGTACCGGAACGTCCAGCAGATGAAGAATGGTCGGCAAGATATCCACGATACCCGACGAGAGTTCGGAACGGTGTCCCGACTGGAAACAGTTCCCCCGGGCAGCCATCCAGCTCTGCAGTTCGAGGGCATGCAAACCACCATGGATCCCTCCTCCCACAGGGTAAAAGGACGAGTTATTCATGCAGCCTCCAAGGATGCCGTGTTCATTTTCTGAGTCATTACTTTTCAGAACGAGCGCAATGTCGGGAGCCCGGGGATGATCGAGCCCCACCATTTCCAGTTTTAGTGAATGTTCTCCGGTTCTCGTCAATACAGGACCGCACCAGGGTTGATGCTGGAGCCAGTCGACAATGAAGCGGATCAATTCCGGATCTGAATCACGGACGTAGATCCCTCCCGCACTGTCCACCGTAAGTGCCACGTCCACTCCGTTGCCTGGAGGTTCACCGACGGACAGTCCTGCTTCTTCCAACCCCTCTTTGAGGTTGATTGTTTCTCCACAGACGGTGAGCTGACCATGATCTGAGAGGGTGATGATCTGCAGATCTTGATCTTTTTTCCGGGACCGATGCCAGTCGAGGATTCTTCCAAATTCCAGATCAGCCTGATGCAGGGCTTCCAGATTTTCAGGGCTGCCTAATCCTCGGAAGTGGTAGCTGTTGTCAGGTTCACAAAACCAGAGGATACAGACATCAGGATGCAATTCCGGTTCGATGAAATTCAGGTAGGCATTGTTGGAGTAGGTCAGCCAATCCAGGCTTGGGATTTGGTGTTCCGGAACTGGTCCCAGTTGCTTTTGCATTTCCAAAACCGTTTCCCGGGGTAAGGAGGCATCCGGACGGTGCAGCGCAAACCGGAAGGCTCCCAGCGATTCTGCCTTGTGATTCAGCATTCTGGCTCCTCCGGGAGTCCCGGAACTGAGGGTTGCCAGGCTCAATCCATGCTCCGCCAGAAGCTCACCCAGTACCGGTACTTCGACCAGATTTCCTCCCAGCCTCTGATCCCCCAGCTGGAGTTGTGTTTCATCACCGGTGTTGAAAAGCTTTCCAGGGGATGCGATCGGGTCGAAAAATTTATTGCCCACGATTCCATGCCTTTGCGGATAACATCCCGTCACCAATGAAGCCTGATTGACTCTGGTTTCCGAAGGAAAGACCGCCCGGTGTCTGGTGCAGGAAACACCTTCACTGGCGAATCGATGGAGGTTGGGCATCGTTTCCCGGGAGACCATGTCCGGGCGCAGGGCATCAAAACAGATGATCAGAAAACGGGGCGGAAGGGTTTTCATGCTCAAACTTCAAAACGTGTTTCATAAAAAATCAAATTTGATGAAGTGCTTAAAATAGCAAAATCAATCCAAGCCTGCATCATTCCTTTCAATCCACCATCAGCATCATGAAACTGTTTTTTTGGACATGACCTAAGATTCAAATTAGGATGTCAAATCTTCACACAATCCTGAATGAATGGAATCAAAACAAACACTCAACAGCGCCATGAAAGAACTATTACAGAAAAATCCATTTCGGGTTCCAACCGGGGACGCAAAGATCATCGAGGAACATTTTGGAAACGCCAGTCTCGGCGGAGATCAGTTGAGTCTGGCCAGAATGGAGGCCCCTCCGCGTTGGTCGGAACCCTTTCAAACTCCGGAATTCGATGAGTACACCCTCATCATTTCAGGAAAAATGCAGATCGAGGTAGGTGACCAGAACCATACCCTGGAAGCGAAACAGTCGATCCTGGTTAAAAGTGGAAGCCGTGTTCGTTACTCGAACCCCTTCGACGAACCATCAGACTATATTTCCGTCTGTACCCCAGCCTTCTCTCCCGAAACCGTCCACCGTGAAGAGGATTGAGCCATTTTCATCACCGTTACCTTTTCCCAACCATCTGTTGATATTGACCTTTGTCTGTATTGAAGACATATTAAATCTCTTTCCTTCCCTGCACCCGTAGCTCAGCTGGATAGAGCATCTGATTGCGGTTCAGAAGGTCGGGCGTTCGAATCGCTCCGGGTGCGCCATAAAATTCATCATATTATTAATATCTTGAATCCTGCACTTTGGGTTCGATGATCTGATCATTGAATTGTTTGTCACATTTTTGTAACACTAGTTCACAACAAAACGAAATCTGCCCAAAAGCTTTAGCGTTCAATAAGTACAACATGAACCAGAGAACTCACTGCATGCTATTCATGCTATCCAGCTTTCTCTTTGGATCTTGCACCTCCACTCCTACCCCACAAACATCCAGGAGATACGATCCTGGCTACTGCAACTATGAAAAGGTCAGCAGGTATCCCTATCAATGCGACTTCAGTTGCATGCCTTTTCCCTTGGTGGTGGATACCCAAGAGTACTGGGACCATGTTCGGCAGTGTGAGATCGTTGGGTACTCGGTGAGGTAGAACTCGCAATAGTATCAAGGTGTATTGAAAACTATCCCTTCCTTCCAGCCAGTTGGGTTCACCCAACAGATTGGAATTATTCTAAATGGCCCCAAACCAAGACTACGATGCCTATCCAAGGGGTTCATCCCACTGCAGAAAAAGCAGATTTTCCACTACAGATTCACAGGAATTCATATTCATTTCAAAGATTGCTCCAGTATGGTTATTGTTTTCAATAGTCTTTCCGGACGCAATTATTTTCACTTCCAAGATATAAAGGCATAGATGTCAGGAGTTAAAAACCGGGTTGCTATAGTGACAGGAGCTGGGAGTGCGGATGGTATAGGTTATGCCACAGCAAATCTGTTAAGAAATGCTGGTGCTAAAGTTGCCATTACATCAACTACAGA